>Ga0247839_1003004_pt1 | contig 23991 bp, 23 predicted proteins | sample LaCruzMarch2015__6_FD_192405 | JGI IMG/M metagenome (GOLD analysis project Ga0247839, IMG submission 192405) | Freshwater microbial communities from meromictic Lake La Cruz, Castile-La Mancha, Spain - LaCruzMarch2015_16m | ecosystem: Environmental > Aquatic > Freshwater > Lake | place: Spain... | reverse complement strand
AGACCACCATCCCGAGGCCGCAGTTGAAGGTGCGGCGCATCTCCGACTCGGCGATGCCGCCCTGGGTCTTGAGCCAGTCGAAGACCGCCGGGCGGCGGAAGCTGCCCAGATCCACCCGCGCCTGGGTACCCTGCGGCAGGACCCGCGGCAGGTTCTCGGTGATGCCGCCGCCGGTAATGTGGGCCAGGGCGTGGACGCGCAGCGCCCGGGTCAAGGGCAGCACCGAGCGCACATAGATGCGGGTCGGGGCGAGCAGGCGCTCCCCCAGCGTTGCCCCATCCAAATCCGCGGCCAGGTCCGCCCCGGACACCTCGATGACCTTGCGGATCAGCGAATAGCCATTGGAGTGGGGGCCGGAGGCGGCGAGTCCGAGCAACTGATCGCCGGGGCCTACCCGTTCAGGGAGGATCAGGTCGGCACGCTCGGCGATGCCGACGCAGAAACCCGCGAGATCATAGTCGCCGGCGCCGTACATCCCGGGCATCTCGGCGGTCTCACCGCCCGTCAGGGCGCAGCCCGCCAGTTCACAGCCGCGGGCGATGCCCGCGATCACGGCCGTGGCGACCTCGAGATCCAGCCGGCCGGTGGCATAATAATCAAGAAAAAACAGTGGTTCGGCGCCGCTCACCAGGATGTCGTTGGCGCACATGGCGACCAGATCGATGCCGATGGTGTCGTGACGGCCGAGCGCAATCGCGAGGCGCAGCTTGGTGCCCACCCCGTCGGTCCCCGAGACCAGGACCGGCTCCCGATAGTCCTTGAGCGGTAGCGCGAAGAGCGCCCCGAAGCCCCCCAGGCCGGTCACCACCCCGGGGCGGGTGGTGGCGGCGGCCAGGGGCTTGATACGTTCCACCAGGGCGGCGCCGGCGTCGATGTCGACGCCGGCGTCACGGTAGCTGAGTGATCGGGACTGCTGCTCGGTTTCCTGGGACACGCGGGGGCTCCGGTGGGGTGCGTGCGGTGATTCTACCCGCAACCTTGGTTCGCCATCCCGGTTCATCCAAGGTTCATCACATGTCTCTTGGACAGCGGCGCCGCATCCGGCTAGCATGTTGCGGCCGGGCCGGTCTCCGGCGCCATCGGTCTACCCATGTGAGGCTCAGGGACCTTCCCAATGTCATCAGTGCGCTACGCCTGGTCGCCGTGATCCCGGTGGTCTGGCTGCTGTTGTCCCAACAATTCGGCTGGGCGCTGGTGCTCTTTGCCGTCGCCGGGGTCTCCGACGGGGTCGACGGCTTCCTGGCCAAGAACTACGGCTGGCAGAGCCGGCTCGGCGGCATCCTCGACCCCGTGGCCGACAAGACCCTGCTGGTGAGTAGTTTCCTGGTGCTGGGCTCCATGGGTCTGATCCCGGTGTGGCTGGTGCTGGCGGTCATCTTTCGGGACCTGGTGATCGTCGCCGGGGCGCTGCTCTACAACTACCGGGTCGAGGAACTGGAGGCCGCCCCCACCCTGACCAGCAAGATCAACACCCTCTTCCAACTCGTGCTCGTGGTCGCCGCCATCACGGACGCCGGCCCCATGCCGCTGCCGGGCTGGGTGATCACGACCCTGACCTGGGCCTGCCTGGTCACCATCCTGGTGAGCGGCGTGCAGTACGTCCTGGTGTGGTCGGCCAAGGCCCGCAGCCATGGTTGGCGCGATGAGTAGGGCGAGGATTTGCGTCGGTAGTGAGCCCGCCGCCGCCTGCCACCTCCGGCACCGGGTGAAACCAGGGGTGGCGTGCCGCGTCAGGAAAGGGGGCTGGGCGTTTCTCCATCCAGGACCCTGCTATTGATTTCCCGCTGCCGGACGCTCATGAACGGCTTCTCGATATAGTAGTAAAATAGGGCGCATATCAGCAGGGTTCCGGTGATCGTAGCAACGGGCAACAGTGCTGATTGGGGAGACAGTAGCTGCCGTGCAAGCATGGTGGGAAGCTGGTTGACTTTACCGTGCAGCAGGTACACCGAGTAGGAGATCACACCGAGGAAGGCCGCCATGCCGATCAGGTGCCGGGCCATCGCGTGCCCGTGGTTGCGCGCGTGCAGCAGGCGGGGCTCGAGGGCGGCGGCGCACCAGAAGACGAGTCCGCACCACAGCGCGAAACTGAAGCCCGGCGATGGGGAAAACCAGCTCAGCACGCCCGCCAGACGGTCGTAATACGCGACAAGCATCCAGGCGCCGAGCAACAAAACCACCAGCAGTAATGGGACCTGCGCACCGCGTCCGTTCAGGAGGCGATCCAGCGTGAAGCCATAGGCGTTCACGTAATACAGGGCGATGCCGACGGCGAACATCGGCCAAAAAAAGATAAACAGGCCGGGGTTGAGATCGGGGGGTATCCAGATAACGGCCAGACTCGCCACGGTAACGACTGCCAGGATCGGACGAAACCCGGTGCGCGTGAACAGCGCTGCGTAAACGATAAGATAAAACTGGATTTCTATGGCCAGCGTCCAATAAACGCTGTTGACCATATTGAAGGCGCCCTGCAGGTCACCGTCCTGAGAGGTAAAAACCTTACTCAATGTGCATAGTTGCAGCCATTCGAGTGGACTTAGGGAGAGGAATGCGGGGGACGGCCGCAAATAATGCCCGGTCTTGATCGCGGACACTGCCTCGATGAGATAGGGCGCGGCGCAGACGACTAGGATCGACGCCCAGAAAGGTGGATAGATGCGCCGCAGCCTCGCCTTGACAAAGGCGCTGGGACTCAGGGCGCGGCGCCTGATGCTCTCCGCCGAGGCCGTGATTACGTAGCCGGAGATCACGAAAAACAGAGGTACGCCAAGTGACCCAAAGGCGGCGAGTTTGGCGATAAACGGCAGCGGTCCATCGAGCATTACCCTAATATGGAAGAGAAAAACCCCAAGTGCGGCGATACCGCGTGCGATGTCCAGGGAAATGTACATGAGGGTGCCGTCCAGGTCTCATCGTGGTTGGTGTCCCGAGGCCGCTTCCCCAAGGCGAACCAGCCGGGCTAGTCTTGCTCTGCCCGCATGACGCGGCGCACCAGCGGAATGGTGGGCGGGCGCTGTTCGCGCAGGGACAGGCTGTCGATGCGCGCGACCAGATCCAGGAGCGCGCAGGGGTTGCGCGGATGGTGGGTCAGGATGTAACGCGTCACCTCCGGGGGCAAGGGCATCCCGCGGCGGCGGGCGGACTCGTTGAGCAGTGTCTCGCTATCGGGCTCGGTCAGTGGGAGCAGCCGATAGCGGGGTCCCCAGTGCAGGCGTGAGCGCAGGTCCGCCAAGCCGAGTGCCAGATCGTCCGGGGGCTTGGCGGCGGCGGTGAGCAGGGCGCGCCCGCGCTCGCGCAGGCGGTTGAAGAGGTCGAAGACGGCCCGTTCCCAGGCCGGTTGTCCGGCAATGCGGTGCACATCGTCCAGGGCCACCAGGTCCAGTCGCTCCAGGGCCTCCAGGATGTCCGGCGCGATCCCCGGGCGCCCGAGCGGGATATAGTGGGCCTGACGGCCCGCGCGGGCGGCGGCCAGACAGGCGGCCTGCAACAGATGGGTCTTGCCCGTCTCCGGGGGACCGAACAGGAAGATGAACGGCTCGCCCTGTCCGCCCGCGGTGCCCCGAACGGCCGCGACCGCCTCCGCGTTCGGCCCCGCCAGGTATTCGGCCAGGGTCGGCTCGCGGGCCAGTTCGATCGGCAGGTGCAGTTGCAGGGCAGGGGTGGACACGGGGCCGCCGCCACTGCCGGTCAGTCGGGCGGGCCGGCGAGTGCCAGAGCGGTCCGGGCGAGCCGTCGGCCGAGCGCCTGGCAGAGTCGCCGTTCCTCATCGGTCAGAGACAGGTTATTCTCGGGCCCGGCGAAGTGGGTGGGGCCATAGGGGGTGCCGCCGCCCCGGGTGTGCAGCAGGTCGCCCTCGCTGTAGGGTAGGCCCAGGACCACCATGCCGTGGTGCAGCAGGGGTACCATCATGGTCAGCAGGGTCGTCTCCTGCCCCCCGTGGAGGCTGGAGCTGGAGGTGAAGACGCCGGCCGGTTTGCCGGCCAGGGCGCCGTTGAGCCACAGGGGGCTGGTGCCGTCGAGGAAATATTTGAGTGCGGCGGCCATGTTGCCGAAGCGGGTGGGGCTCCCCAGGGCGAGCCCGGCGCAGTGGCGCAGGTCCTCATGGGTGACATAGGGGGCGCCGGTGGGTGGGACCGCCGGTGCCACGGCCTCACAGACGGCGGACACGGCCGGTACGGTACGCAGGCGGGCCTCGATTCCCTGGACGGACTCGACTCCGCGGGCGATCTGCCGGGCCAATTCGGCGGTCGCCCCGTGGCGGCTGTAGTAGAGGACGAGGATGTAGTTCAAAGAGAACCTCACGGGGTGTCCGCGGTCGCGCCCGGCGGCTGACGCGGGGCCAGCCGCCCAAGGCCCCGCGGGGTTTTCGATCGGGCTGACCCAAGTGTAACCCAAGACGCGCACAGGTCAGCAAATAAACAAAATATCAATATGTTGCGGTCGATTGGCGGTATCATTCAACCTTTTTCAGCGGAGCCTTCGCCCATGATCCAAGACCTTTCCGGCGCGGCGCAACCCATCACGGCACCAAGGCGCCCCGGTCGGGCCCGGCGTGCCGGCCGGAGCGGGGTGGGGCGCCATGACTGATGCGATGACCGGTGATCTTGGGGCGCAGGTCGGCGACGAGCCGCCGATCTGCCGCCGTTGTCTGGTCGAGGGACGGGTCCAGGGGGTATATTTCCGCGGCGCGGCCCGTGAGCAGGCGCTGCGACTCGGGGTCAGCGGCTATGCCCGCAATCTGCCCGACGGCCGGGTCGAGGTGCTGGCGTGCGGGTCCCCCACCGCGGTCGCGCAACTGCGCGACTGGCTGCGCGCGGGCCCGCCCATGGCGCGGGTCAGCGCCGTCACCTGCGAACCGCGGGAGTATCGGCCCTGGTCCGGGTTCTCAGTCGACTGAGGCGCGCCCCGGATCAGTAGCCGGTCGCGTCGAGGGCCAGGGGTTCCGGGTACGCGGCCAGGCGGACCACCCGGGTGTCGAGCTGTCCGTCCGGGTGCAGGTGCAGCTCGCGGTAACCCGGAGTGCGGGCGTCCAGGGCAAAATCCGGGCTCCCGGGCAGGAACTGAAAGCAGGTCGAAGGGGTGCCGAGGACCTGATAATGCCCGCGGCTCACCCTGAACTCCTGGTGGATGTGGCCGCAGATGACCGCCTTGAGGTGCGGGTGACGGTCGCACACCGCCAGCAGTTGGGCACCGTTGGTGACCCCCATGGTGTCCATCCAGGCGCTCCCGATCGGCAGCGGGTGCTGGTGGAGAAAAACCAGGCAGGGGCCGGGGTCGCGTTGCAGCAGGGTGTCCATGTGGTGTACCTGGCGCCGGGTGAGCCGACCCCCGTCTTCACCGGGCAGGGTCGAATCCAGGAAGATCAGGTTCCAGCCGTCGATGCGATTGTCCGCGATCGGCCCCATGGCCGCCGCCCCCAGCCACTCCTCCATCAGGTCCCGGCGGTCGTGGTTACCGGGGATGCAAAAGCAGGGGATACCGGTGTCCTCCAGCACCCGGGCCAGGTAGGCATACCCCTCGGCGGTCTCGTCCTGGACCAGGTCACCGGTCATTACCAGGCCGTCCGCGGGCGTCTCGCCGTCCAGGGCCAGCGCCAGGACGGCCTGGAAACTGCGGCGCGTGTTCAGCCCCAGCAGGCGGCCCTCCGGGTGGGCGAACAGGTGTGAGTCGCTGATCTGGATCAGTCGCAGCGGGCGTGGGTGCGAGGCTGGGGCCGCGTCGGTCTTGGGTCGGGGGGGGGCATCGTGCGTCCGCGGGATCGATGGCGCTGTGTTTTCCATTCTTTTATCGGCTAGTTGCGTTTCGGATCGCCTGTCACAGAGCCTTTTAGCAAGATGGCGGATCGGCTGCACGGAAATCGATCACAGTTCCGGCGTTCGGGTCCGCGACGTGCCCCGAGTGTGGCCAGTACCCTGCCGCCGGTGGGTCGCCGATCCGCGTGTCGGCCGCTGGAATACACAAATTGCTTCAGCGTCGCCGAGGGCCCATCAGGGCCGACGATCGGGATCGTTGGAACAAACCAGTTGGGAAATCCGCCGCCCGTCACTATGTCTGCCCGCGCAGGCGCAGCAACCCCCACCCAACCGAGGAGACCATTATGGAACTCAAGGGCAGCAAAACCGAGACCCATCTCAAAGAGGCCTTCGCGGGCGAGTCCCAGGCCAACCGCCGTTACCTCTATTTTGCCGCCAAGGCCGACGTGGAGGGTTATAACGACGTGGCGGCCGTTTTCCGCTCTACCGCCGAGGGCGAGACCGGCCATGCCCACGGCCACCTGGAGTATCTGGAGATCGTCGGCGATCCGGCGACCGGCCTGCCGATCGGCCCCACCGCCGCCAACCTCAAGGCGGCCATCGTCGGCGAGACCCACGAATACACCGATATGTACCCCGGCATGGCCAAGGCCGCCCGCGCCGAGGGCTTCGACGAGATCGCCGACTGGTTCGAGACCCTGGCCAAGGCCGAGCGCTCCCACGCCAACCGGTTCCAGAAGGCGCTCGATCATCTCGAGAGCTGAGCGGCGGGCGGCAAGGTTCTGTGAATCGACGGGGCGCTTGGCGCCCCTTTTTTTGGATCGCGAGGGCAGCTTCACCTGAGCGGTCAGCGGGTTGCTTGTTCGCTTGGTGCCGGCCGGGATGGATCTGGGCAAGTTGCCTTGGCGTTTGGGTTTATGGCATTTTACGCTAGGTTCGCGCGCGACTGCGGAGACAATCTTGAGCACACTGAACCTGCATGTAAGCGACGAAGCCGACATGGCCCAGCGCTTTGTCTCGGCCTGGAAACGGGCAGAACAGGGCGAGTTGGTCGACGAACGCCATCTGACCTTCCTTACCCTAGAGACCCTGCGGTGCGCCTTGACCCCGCAGCGCCTCGAACTCTTGCGCTACGTCCACCGCCACGGTGCCGACAGCGTTGCCGTCTTGGCGCGCGACCTGGGTTGGGACTACGCGCGAGTGCATGAGGACGTGGCGATACTGGAGGCCAACGACTTGATCCTCCGTGAAGACGGGCGTCTCGTCGCTCCCTGGGAGCGATTGGCTGCTGATTTGATGCTCTGAGGGGCTCGGCGGGTAGTGAGTGACGGCTGGGCGCAATTGCGCGAAGAACTCTGCGCCCGAGATCGTCTCGTAACGATCGGCCTCCGCGAGACCAGCCTCTAGCTCGGTCAATTCCTCAATCGATAACTTTGGCGCCGCGGAGGCATTTCGCGTAACGACGTAAACGCCCGTGCCGTCGGCGAAACCCGGTTGGTCGAGAACGACCTTACCGGATATGACAGTACCAGTTGCAACGTGCATAAGATGAGGACCTCGTGGCGGTTTGGGAGCAAGTCCGGACGCTCCAGCGTCAGAATGAGATAATATCCGGTTTCATTTCTTGACAGGGATGTCAAGAAATGAAACTAGAAGCCCTCGGTCGAGGTAAAGAGCCCCACCCGCAGGTCCTTGGCGACATAGATGGTCCGGCCGTCGACCTGGACCACGCCGTCGCCGATGCCCAGCACCAGCTTGCGGCTGATGACCCGCTTCATGTCGATGTGATAGGTGACCTTGGACGCGGTGGGCAGCACCTGGCCGGTGAATTTGACCTCGCCCACCCCCAGGGCCCGCCCGTGGCCGGGGTTGCCGACCCAGGCGAGGTAGAAGCCGACCAACTGCCAGAGGGCGTCGAGTCCCAGGCAGCCGGGCATGACCGGGTCGCCGGGGAAGTGGCACTGGAAAAACCACAGGTCCGGGTGGATGTCGAGTTCCGCGAGGATCTCGCCCTTCATGTTGGCACCGCCGTGATTCGCGATCCGGATCACCCGATCCATCATCAGCATATTGGGAATCGGCAATTGGGCATTGCCCGGGCCGAACATCGCGCCGTGCCCGCAGGCCAGGAGTTGATCGCGGTCGAAGGAGGCTTCTTTCATGGGGCTCAGGGGGTCGTGTCCGGTTGTAAAAGTTCAGGTCGTGCCCCGTCGGTCAACAAAGAGGATTTGTCCGCAAATGAACGCAAATGAACGCAAATCAAGACCGGGGCCTGGGTATTCGTGACCCGGCGCAGCGGCGGATGCCACAGCGCAAGCCGCTGATTCTTCTTTGGGTTGTCTGTGTTTTCCGGGTCCAACTGCTCTTGCTTGGTGCGGGGCTGTTCAATCGCAACCAGCCGACTCAGGGGCGCGGGTGGTTGCGTCGCCGGTGCGGCCGACATTTCAGGTTTGCGTTTATTTGCGGACTATCTCTCTTGTCAGGCCGACCCCGGGCGTAGCCGCTCGACCAGGAAGGCGACGATCTGCGTGAGCGGGATCAACTGCATCTGTGCATCCCTGCGGCCCTTGTATTCAACCATCCCGTCGTCCAGCCCCTTGTCGCCCACCACCACCCGGTGGGGAATACCGATCAGTTCCATGTCGGCGAACATGAATCCGGGGCGGGCGTCGCGGTCGTCCAGCAGGACCTCGATGCCGGCCGCCTGGAGGTCGGCGTAGATTTGCAGGGTTGCGTCGCGTACCCGGTAGGACTTGCCGAGCTTCATGGGCAGGAGCGCGACCGCGAAGGGGGCGATGGGGGTGGGCCAGCAAATACCACGCTCGTCGTGGTGCTGCTCGATGGCGGCGGCCACCACCCGGGAGACCCCGATGCCGTAGCAGCCCATGGTCATGGTAAGTGCCTTGCCGTCTTCCCCCAGGACCGTAGCCTTCATGGCGTCGCTGTATTTGCGCCCGAGTTGGAAGATGTGACCGACCTCGATACCGCGGGCGATGCGCAGGGCGCCGTCGCCGGCGGGACTCGGGTCGCCGTCCACCACGTTGCGCAGATCGGCGACCGGGGGTAGCGGCAGGTCGCGGCCCCAGTTGAGGCCGAACCAGTGCCGGCCGTCCTGGTTGGCCCCGGCGCTGAAGTCGGCGGCGACGGCCACGGCGCGGTCGACGATGCAGGGCAGTGCCAGGTCCTTAGGGCCCAGCGAGCCGGGGCCGGCGCCGATGGCGGCGCGGATCTCGGCCTCGCTCGCCATACGCAGAGGGGCGGCGACCTGGGGAAGCTTGGCGGCCTTCAACGCGTTGAGTTCATGGTCCCCGCGCACCAGCAGTGCCACCAGGCCGCCCGGGACGCCGTCCGCGGCGGCCACCACCAGGGTCTTGACGGTGCACTCGATGGGCAGGCCGAACTGCTCGACCAGGTCGGCGATGGTGCGGGCCTTAGGGGTATCGACCAGCCGGGCGCCCTGCGTTGGCGCCGGTGACGACGCGACCGGGGCCAGGGCCTCGGCCAGTTCCACGTTGGCGGCATAGTCGCCGCCGGACGAGAAGGCGATGGCGTCCTCGCCAGCGGCGGCCAGGACGTGGAATTCGTGGGAGGCGTTGCCGCCGATGCTGCCGGTGTCCGCCTGGACCGGGCGGAAGTCCAGTCCGCAGCGGGTGAAGATGCGCGAGTAGGCGGCATGCATCACCGCGTAGGTCGCCGCCAGCGAGGCGTCGTCCGCGTGGAAGGAGTAGGCGTCCTTCATCAGGAACTCGCGGGCGCGCATGACGCCGAAGCGGGGTCTGATCTCGTCGCGGAACTTGGTCTGGATCTGATAGAAATTGATCGGCAACTGCTTGTAGCTCTTGAGCTCGTTGCGGGCCAACTCGGTGATGATCTCCTCATGCGTCGGGCCGAAGCAGAATTCGCGCTGGTGACGGTCCTTGAAGCGCAGCAGCTCCGGGCCGTACTGATCCCAGCGCCCCGATTCCTGCCACAGCTCGGCGGGTTGCACCGCCGGCATCAGGACCTCGAGCGCGCCGGCGCGCTCCATTTCCTCCCGGACGATGCGCTCGACCTTGCGCAGCACGCGCAGGCCCAGCGGCAGCCAGGTGTAGAGTCCGGCCGCGAGCTTGCGGATCAGGCCCGCGCGCAGCATCAGTTGGTGGCTTGCAACCTCGGCGTCGGCCGGGGTTTCTTTGATCGTCTGGAGTGGAAACTGCGAGGTGCGCATGGGGCCGGGGGTCCCGAGGTAAAAGGCCGGTAGTCTAGGGCCCAGGGGGCACGGAGACAAATCCGTCGGTGCGCAACGGGTGCGTGGTACTAGCGGCAATTGTCCTCGATCTGCTTGCGCGCCTGCGTCTGCTGGGCCGCCAGGTCGTCTTTGGAGAGGAACCCGGTCTTGCCGTCCGGGGTCTGCAGCCGTGCGCCGCCGTGGTTCTTGAGGGTCTCCAGGTTCTTGCGCGCCGCCTCGCAGTTGGTCTGGCGGGCGGCCTGCTCGGCCGCCTTCTTGCCCGCCGCTTCGGCGTCGCGGGCCTGCTGATCGCGCTTGTCGAAGTTCTCCTCCACCTGGTCGCGGAGCTGCTCCATGGCCGCTGCGCCTTGGTCCGGCTTGGGCCCCGTGTCCGGCTTGACGGTGGCAGCCGGGGTGGTGCCGGGGGGCGGCAGTTGCGAGTAGACCGTCGTGCCCGTCTCGTCCACCCAGCGATACAACTGTGCCAGGGTCCGCGATGGGGTGCAGGCGAGCCAGGCGCCAGCCAGCGCGGGCGCCAGGAGCCGGGCGAGATGGCTGACCCTGATGTCAGTGGGTTGGGATCGCTGGTTCATGACGCCAAGTATGGCAGCCAGGAAGACCGCTGGGAACTGCCGACGGCAGTCCCGGGCGGGTGCCCGACGGTCCCGGCGACGGTCCCGGTCGCGCCGCGGGTGTCGGTCATGTATTGACCCTGGGCGCAAGTCTCCTGTAACGTTCAATCTTTTTGAACATGCCCTTTCATGCTTCTCCAGTCTCCGGCCCCGGTCAGGGCGGGGGGTGGTCTCGTCCCGGTCCCCGGGTGCGGGCAAGCCCTGCCGTGCGGTGGGTCCCGGCTGGTCTGATTCGGAGGTCGCCCAAGGTGGAACTGAACGCGGTGCAGCTCAGCGGTGCCGAGATCGTCGTCCAGGCGTTGATTGACGAGGGGGTCCAATATGTCTTTGGATATCCCGGCGGGTCGGTCCTGCACATCTACGATGCCCTGTTCAAACAGGATCGGGTCAAGCATATCCTGGTCCGGCACGAACAGGGTGCCGCCCATGCCGCCGACGGACTCGCGCGGGCGACCGGTCGTTGCGGCGTCTGTCTGGTCACGTCGGGACCCGGCGCGACCAACGCCGTGACCGGCATCGCCACGGCCTACATGGACTCGATCCCGCTCGTGTGCATCACCGGTCAGGTGCCCACCCCGGTGATCGGCAGCGATGCTTTCCAGGAGGTGGACACCGTCGGCATCACCCGGCCCTGTGTGAAGCACAATTTCCTGGTCAAGGATGTGCGTGACCTGGCGCTCACCCTGCGCAAGGCGTTCTATATCGCGACCACCGGACGCCCGGGGCCGGTCGTGGTGGACATCCCCAAGGACGTGACCGACCCGAACGTCAAGATCCCCTATGTCTACCCGCGCGAGATCCGGATGCGCTCCTACCACCCCACGGAAAAGGGGCATCCGGGTCAGATCAAGCGCGCCCTGGACCTGATGCTCCAGGCCAAGCGCCCGGTATTCTACACTGGGGGCGGGGTGGTCTTGGGCGAGGCGTCCGCGCTGCTCACCGAGTTGGTGCGTCTGTCCGGCTACCCCATCACCAGCACCCTCATGGGGCTCGGGGCCTATCCCATGACTGATCCCCAGTTCATCGGGATGCTGGGGATGCACGGGACCTATGAGGCCAACATGGCCATGCACGAGACCGATGTGCTGATCGCCATCGGCGCCCGCTTCGACGATCGGGTGACCGGCAAGATCGAGCACTTCTGTCCCCACGCCAAGATCATCCACATCGACGTCGATCCCTCCTCCATCTCCAAGAACGTGCGGGTGGACGTGCCGGTCGTGGGTCAGGTCGCGAGCGTCCTGGCCGAGTTGGTGCGCCTGTGGAAGGAACAGGCCCCGAGCGCGGTGGGGCGGCCGGTGGCGGAGTGGTGGGACAAGATCGGTGAATGGCGGCGGGTGGACTGCCTGCACTACGACCGCGCCAGTGACAAGATCAAGCCCCAATTCGCGGTGGAAACACTCTACAAGGTCACCGGCGGCGACCTCTATCTGACCTCCGACGTGGGTCAGCACCAGATGTTTGCCGCCCAATTCTATCCCTTCGACAAGCCGCGGCGTTGGATCAACTCGGGCGGCTTGGGCACCATGGGCTTCGGGCTGCCGGCGGCCATGGGGGTGCAGCTCGCCTTTCCCGAGGCGCAGGTGGCCTGTATCTCGGGCGAAGCCAGCATCCTGATGTGCATCCAGGAGATGGCGACCTGCAAGCAATACAACCTGCCGATCAAGGTGATCCTGCTCAATAACGGCTATATGGGCATGGTGCGCCAGTGGCAGGAGTTCTTCTACGGGAGCCGCTACTCCCATTCCTATGTCGACGCGCTGCCCGACTTCGTGAAGTTGGCGGAGAGCTTCGGCCATGTGGGGATGCGGGTGGAGCGTCCCGCGGATCTTGAGGCCGCCATGACGGAGGCCTTCGCGATGAAGGACCGTTTCGTATTCCTCGATGTGGTCGTGGACCCCACCGAGAACGTCTATCCGATGATCGTGGCAGGCAAGGGGCAGCACGAGATGCACCTCGCGCCAAGCCTGTCCGAGAGGGAGTTGGCCTGAGATGAGACATATCATTGCCGTACTGCTGGAGAATGAGGCCGGCGCACTCTCGCGGGTGGCCGGGCTGTTCTCCGCCCGCGGGTACAACATCGAGTCGCTGACCGTCGCGCCGACGGATGACCCGACGCTCTCGCGCATGACCCTCGTAACCACCGGGAACGAGGAGATCGTCGAGCAGATCAAGAAGCAGTTGAACAAACTGATCGATACGGTCAAGCTGCTGGACCTGACCGAGGGTCCGCACATCGAACGCGAGATGATGATGATCAAGGTCCGGGCCGAGGGCGAGAACCGTCAGGAACTCAAACGCCTGGTCGACATCTTCCGCGCCAAGATCATCGATGTGACCGATACCAGCTACGTCGTCGAACTCACCGGCGCCTCGAAGAAGCTCGATGCCTTCATCGATGCGGTGCCGGAGGGGTTGATCGTCGAGGTCGTTCGTTCCGGCCCTACCGGCATCGCCCGCGGCGAGAAGGGCCTGTCCCTTTAACTCTCAATTTAGCCGCAAATAAACGCAAATTGAAGATATGCCGGAGCTTGGCCGCATGCTACGCGCGGACCGCGCCGGCGCCGGCCTGACTCCGACTGCTGAACGCGTTGGCCCGGCTGAAATGCCGGGCCACAGTGCGCTGAGCGCATCCGGGGAACCCGCGATGCGCGTTTTTTTGCGTTCATTTGCGTTCATTTGCGGCTAAACCATTCCAATGCAGGAATCTCCCATGTCCATTAATGTCTACTACGATAAAGACGCTGACCTTTCTCTCATCCAGGGCCGCCAAGTCGCCATCATCGGCTATGGCTCCCAAGGCCATGCCCATGCCAATAACCTGAAGGAGTCCGGCGTCTCGGTCACCGTCGGCCTGCGCCCCGGTTCGGCCTCCGCCGCCAAAGCGGCTAACGCCGGTCTGGATGTCAAGTCGATCAAGGACGCCGTGGCCGCCGCGGACGTGGTCATGATCCTGGCCCCGGACGAGCATCAGGCGCGGATCTACCGGGAAGACATCGCCCCCAACATCAAACAGGGCGCCGCGCTCGCCTTTGCCCATGGCTTCAATATCCACTTCGGCCAGATCGAGCCGCGGGCGGATCTCGACGTGATCATGATCGCGCCCAAGGGACCCGGGCACCTGGTACGCTCCACCTATACCCAGGGCGGCGGTGTACCATCACTCATCGCCGTCTTCCAGGACGCCTCCGGCCAGGCCCGGGACATCGCCCTGGCCTACGCCAGCGCCAATGGCGGCGGGCGTGCCGGGGTCATCGAGACCAGCTTCCGCGAGGAGTGCGAGACCGACCTCTTCGGCGAGCAGGTGGTCCTGTGCGGCGGCCTCACCTCCCTGATCAAGGCCGGCTTCGAGACCCTGGTCGAGGCCGGTTATGCCCCCGAGATGGCCTATTTCGAGTGTCTGCACGAGGTGAAGCTGATCGTCGACCTGATCTACGAGGGCGGCATCGCCAACATGCGCTACTCCATCTCCAACACCGCCGAATATGGCGATTTCAGCCGCGGCCCGCGGATCATCACCGATGACACCAAGGCCGAGATGAAGCGCATCCTGGGCGAGATCCAGAGCGGTGAATTCGCCAAGGAGTTCATCCTGGAGAATCAGGCCGGGGCGCCCAAGATGAAGGCCCTGCGGCGCCTGGGCCAAGAGCATCAGATCGAGGTGGTCGGCGAGCGGCTGCGCGAGATGATGCCCTGGATCAAGGAAAAGAAGCTGGTCGACAAGACCAAGAACTAGCTGTTTCCCGCGGTCCCGCGCGGGAAACAGATGGGAATATTCCCTCTGGTTCCCGCGCTTCATGGACGGTGATCGCATTTCCGTAAGATGGGTTGAGTCGGCGACAGCGACATGAATTCACACTATACCGTGGTGGTCAAGCAAGACGGCGACTGGTGGATTGGCTGGATCGCGGAAATCCCCGGCGTCAATTGCGATGCCATGCGTGCGACGCTCGAAGCGCCGGCGCTGGCCCTGCGCGGCCCCGACGGGTCTCCGATCATCGCCGTCAACGGGGATTGGGAAACCGATGCGCTAGCGATCGGCGGACTCGTGCTTGGTTTTCTGGCATGGGGCCGTCGGGCTCAAGCTCCGAGATCGGAAGGTCTAGGGGGCTGAGCGCTGATGTCCGCACTAGTCACCCCCATCGCCATGTCTATTCCGGCCGACCGGATCTGCCCCAAATGCCAGACGCCGAACGAGGGGTCGGCGTTGGAGCAGCGCCAGTATCGATGTGCCGGTTGCGCACTGGAGTTGGCCCATCTCGACATGGCGGCGAACGGCGCCGTACGCGGTGTCTTCGGTTGGGTCTTGCACCCCGGAACCCTGGTGCGCGAGCGCTACCGGGTCGCCGGCGTACTCGGCAAGGGCGGGTTCGGCGTCACCTACCTGGTGGATGACATCCATCTCGCCGGCAAGCGGCGCGCCCTCAAAGAAATCCCCGAACTGCTCTTCGACGAATACGAGACCCGTCTGCTGGGGCGGCTGAATCACCCGGCCGTTCCGGACATCATCGACCGGTTCGATATCGACGGCACGGTGTACCTGGTCCTGGAGTTCGGCGGCAGTCGGACCTTACGCATCGAGCTGGAGCGTCAAGGCGGGCGCATCCCGGTCTTCCTGCTCCTGCCCTGGATCGAACAGGTGTGTGCCGCCCTGGTCTACCTGCATTCTCAGGACCCGCCCATCGTCCATCGCGACCTCAAGCCGGAAAACATCCTGCTGGACGACGCCGACCGGGTCATGCTGATCGACTTCGGGATCGCCAAGGAGACCACCGAACAAGGGGTAACGCGCACCCTCGGGCGGGCCGTCACCCACGGCTTCAGCCCCCCCGAGCAGGTCTTGGGAACCGGCACCGATGCGCGATCCGACGTCTATGCCCTGGGCGCGATTCTGTATTGCGCGATCACCGGGCGGGTCCCGCCGGCTGCCCACGAACGTATCACCGGGACCGTCCTCGAGCGGCCGTCGCGGTTCTTCCCCGACCTTCCCCCGCTGCTCGACGCGGCGATTTGCCAAGCCTTGGAGTTGAACCTCCACAAGCGCCAGCAGAGCGTCGCGGAGTTGGCCCACTGTCTGGCGTTGGTGCACAGCGGGAGTGCGAGCGCGCGCACCGTCGTCGGGGCCGATCCGGTCGCATTGATGGCGGGATTGTCGATGACCCAAGGAGTACACCTGGCCAGCGTCGAATTGCCGTCGATGCATCAGTCGGTAAGACCTGTGACCATTCGGTCCGATAACAAGAAGCCGCTTGCCGAGCCCAAGCTGGCGGCTCGCCCGAGGATCTGGCTGTGGGCGGGGCTGGGTCTTGCTGGCGTCCTGCTAGCCAGCGGTGGGAATTGGCTGTATTGGCGCAGTGACGATCGGGGTTCGGCATGGGAAGCGCCGTCCGAGTTTGGAACTCCGCGCGTTGCCGTTCCAGCGCCGGGCGGTGCACCGGCGCCAACCCGCGTTGGTGCTCGCCCTGGATCACCTTCGGTCACTTCGGCCAGTCCTGCGAACCCAGCGGCAGATGCACACTTAGGGTCAGCCGAGGCTCCAGCATCGGAGATTTCGGCGATCCCCGGGGCGGCTGGTCCGGAGGCGGCAGCGCCGGTGGCGGGTACCTCGACTCCGGGCCAGCACGAGCTACCGGCGGGAACTCGGGCCGTGTCGGCAGATGTGCGCGACTCGAAATCTGCGGATCTGACCCAGCAGCCCGCGCTACCACCTGATCGCCTGCCTTCGGTGTTCTCTGATGAGCAGCGCGAATCGAGCGGCACCCGGCCAGCCGTCCCGGCGGGTTCGCTGATGGACATATACGAAAAGCAACGTGAGCAAAGGGCGGATAAGACGCCGCCGTCGATGCCAGTTGGCACGCTCGACGCGGCCACAAAAACCGAGTCGGGCCCCATGCCCAAACGTCCGATGGGTGGCTCCAAGTCCAAGCATCAGCCCCGGCAGCGGCCCGACCTAGCAACAACCGAGTCGCGCTCCATACCCAAGCGTCCGATGGGTGGCCCGGAGCCAAAGCAGCAGCTCCGGCAGCACGCCGATTCGGCAATACGCAAACCGGAGCCGCCGCGCCGCGCCACTTCCGATTCGAGGTCCTCCATGAGCAACTCAAAAGAGCTTCAGGCGAGCCGGAAATTCAATGATTGGTGAGCATGATTTCTGTTCCAGTGACGACTCTGGTGCATACGCCCAAGCAGTCAGCAGCAACCACAGCTTCACGAATTCACTCCATCTGCTTGGAAGAAAAAAATGATCGCCAGATCTTGCGGAAAATATTTATTGTCGATCCTGTTCACGGCGAGCGTATCGTCCTGCGGACCTAGAATTAGCGAATTACATTTGTCCCAAGAAATCATCGATAATATGCCCAGTGAGCAGGCATTAAGCTACCTGCAAAGCGTGAATGCGCACGGGAGTTGCGTGTTTGAATCTGACGGGGTACGCAGACGAGTCTCGGTCCGGTCGGGAAGCGGATCCAGCATACAGATTAGCACGGAAAAGTACCTGTACAACGCTTTTGGAGTATTCACTGGTGGTTTTGGCTATTTCATCGGATTATACCACTCGAGTACCGAGCCCTGGTGTATGATCAACGTGCGAAAGAGCGCCCAGGCACAGGGGAAAGAAGACAATCGGGTTAAAGGCAAGATCGTCATGGCCCTGATGAGAATGGGGGCGCATGCGCGAGATTGGGGGCCATCCAAACTGCGCCCGCATGGGGTAGCCACTTCCCAAAACAACTGACCTACGCTATCCGCTCAACGAGTTTTTCAGGTTATCGCCTACCCAATTGATATAAATTGGAATTTCTCTCAGATTGCTGCCAACGGTTGTCTAGAGCGTCTCACCGGCCTGTTCCGGCTAAAGCCTCGACCGCCAGTGCGGGACGCGTAGGGAATGGACGGAGCGATGATCGAAGCCCCGTTTCCGCTGGCGCACACTAGTGCTGCAGAGTGAAAATCCCGATACCACCTGACCCGTTATGCAGCGAGTGGTTTGCCCTGATAGGTCCAGCGAAATGGCTTGGTCATCGTGTTGTTGAAGAATGCGATAAAGTTAGTGATTTTCTTTTCGAGATCTGGTAGCGACAGGAAGTTGCCACGACGCAGGACCTTACGCGCGAGGATGGAGAACCACATTTCGATCTGGTTGAGCCAGGAGGCAGGCTTCGGGATAAAGTGAAAGACGATGCGATCCTTAGGGTCGCTGAGGAACTTCGTGCGTGTGGACATGGATTTGAGTATTCCGCACTCGCCTTTGATGCCAAGCTTGCCAGTGAAATGGCTGGCCTCAGCGACGAGACGCACCACGGCCTCGGGCAATGGGTGTTAAGATTGTCCATGACCAGATGCCAGGGTGTCCGCGCGCCGCGTTGCGACATCAGGTTGGTCAGATACTGAGCGAAGTCCACTTCGGTGCGGGTCGGACCGATGCGGTAGCTGACCTGCCCCGTCGCCACGTCGAAGTCCGCGATGAGGGTGAGTGTACCGTGACGGATGTACTCGAACTCCCGGCGCTCGGCCCGCCCGGGGCGCATCGGCTGCGTCGGGGCGGCCCGTTGCAGGGCTTGCAGACCGGTTCATCTCGTCGATGCTGCGCGTCTGGATGCCGGCGGCTGCCCGTTGCGGCGCCAGCCGACAGGTCTCGCAGACATCCCGGCAGCGCGCCTCGAAGTTCTCGCTGCGCGGACTGTTCAGCCAGCCACGCAGACGATGCGGCTTGAGGCTCAGTTCGCGTAGGAAGCAACCCACCGAGTGCGGCGAAATCGCGCTGACGATCTCGCGCGCGCTCGCTTCGGCAGCCAGATCCGGCTGCGTCCAGTGGGTTAGCGGATGGTCGCCGCGGCTCGGCGACTCGCAGGCGAGGGCGATGATCGCGCAGATTTGCTCGGGTGTGAACGTCGGCGGGGTTCCGGGACGCGGCGCATCGCTCAGACGCTCGGTCACCGCCAGGTCAGCGCTGGTATGCCAACGCTCGCGCCAACGCTGGATGGTGCGGCGCCAGAGGCCCAGCGGTGCAGCGGTTTCGCGCACGCCCAACCCCGCGTCGGCCAGCAGCACGATGCGCGCCCGCAGCACCAGACTCTGGGGCGCGTGGCGCTGACGCACCAACGCCTCAAGCTCCTGGCTTTGCTTCTCGGTGACATCCACAGGGGCGGCGGCGCAAAGCGGCATGGCGAACAAGCTCAAACAGCGGAAAGTTGACGTGTTCAGCATGATAACGAACACAACTTGCAAGCGGTGTCAGAATTTTCACTCTGCAGCACTAGCAACATCCATATGGTCTGGAACAGAAAGATGATCATCAGATTTCCGACATTTTGCGTAAGACTCCTATCCGTGCTCGTGCTCGCGGCGAGCGCGATGGCCTGTGCACCTAAGGTCCGGGACTTGCACCTGTCTCAAGAGATTATCGATAACATGCCCAGAGAACAGGCATTGAACTTCCTGCAGTCTTTGGCGCCAGGCGGCAACATGATTGAGCCCTATTGTCTGTTTGAAGCCGACGGGGTTCGCCGGTGGCAGTGGCTTCCCGGTAGGCGCGGGCAGCAATTGCTGCCAAACAAATACCCTTATAACGCGTTTAGGGTGCAACCTATCATCTTAGGAGATATCGCCTTGTACGGATCAGGCCTCAAGCATTGGTGCATCATCAATAATATGGGTAATGCGAGCCAACAGGGGAAAGAACTTGATCGGTTTACGGGTAAGATTGTCATGGCTCTCATGAGTTTAGGCGTCAGGGACAATACTTACGGCCGCTCCGGGCTTCGGCCGCGCGAGGTGACCACAGCACCCAAGAACTGACGGGTACTACCATTGCCATCGGCGCCGCCTGAGACAGTCGAGGGCTCCGGACCGGAAGGATGATCATCTGTAGATTCTCGGTTCTGAGACCTTCCGACGAGTCAGACACTTGGGTGCAGGAGTTTGGGCGGGGTATACGCGGATCTGCGCATGCCCCACCCAAACCCCCCGGCCCCCTGCCGCCGTACCAACGTCGGGCGGCTTTCTATTGCTGGCCCCTCAAAGGGGCCTAACAGCAATCGTCTAGGAAGGCCGGACGGGGCATGCGCCCCGTCCGAAACGTTTTCTCCAGACCGGCGGGCTGGCGCCAGGGATCGGTGACCGAATAGCCTCGCAGCGCTTCCAGACATCTCCAAGAATTCAAAGGCGAAGCGTCAGCGCAAGGTCGATGGGAAGCCGAGCCGGAGGCAACTGCCGCCACCGGGCCAACCGCCACTTCGCAACTATCGCCTTCTACCCAGCGCGCAAACCCTCTGGCGAATGATGCATCTCGACTTTCGGGTGGAAGAAACACTGGGTGAGGCATTGAGGGTTTTCCAGCCCGATATCTGGCAGAGAGACGGCCAAGCGGTTCTGAGGATAGAGCAGGCCCCCGACATCGAAGCGACCCTCGATCTGACCCCGGGCGCCATGGGTCTTGCCGATCTCGCCTGGGCCACGCGGATGAGGCAGTTTGGCCCCGACGCGGCCGATACGATTGCTGCGCGCATCAAGGGTGACTGGCTGAGCGCCTATCCCAAGGATCGAAGTGGAATCCAGGAGCGATTGATCGGCGCACTGCGCTGGTGTGATGACCGGGGCGTCGCGGCCTTGTTGAGTTGCTGGGACTCGCTCGACGATTATGGGCGCAGCCTGGCCGCTGTGGTCCTGGGGCTCTTGGGTGCGCATCAGTCTGCCGATCGGCTGTGGGCCTGCTACCAGACAACGCGATCGGCAGCGAAAGAACTGTTCGTCGGTCGACTCTGGGGCTTGATCGATCTGGGCGCCAATCGGGCGGCCGACGCCTTGGTCGAATTGCTCGACGATCAACGGGTGTATTACGAAAAGTACGGATTCGTGTCCCGTGCCGGCGACCATCGCGTCGTGCGGCCTTGATCATAACTGTGCGACACGAGGTCGCGTAAGTAATTGTTCTACTGGAAGTCTCTATATGGCGACCTGATGGAACCGACGGTTTCTCCCGTCGTAGCCTAGGAGCACATGCGAGACTGGTCACGGTCCGGTGTGAAGCTGCTCTGACAATGTACTCCGCCCGAAAGGGTAAGACGAGCCCGTGAGGGCGACCAACACTGCAAGCATCATGCGGTAGGAGGCTAGGCTGGGAGGTATGGTGAACACATGTGAATCGACATAAGACCCGTGATCAAGAAACTGCCAAAGATGCTGATAGGCAGTGGCCAAAAGGCAAGTGGACAGGATGCGATCTTAATTATTGGTCGCACGAGAATGTTGCTCCACCGAGTTAGAGTCGACACCTAACCCTCTCTGTTATTTATGGGGAACGTGGTAAGCCCGTCTTGCCGCCCTACTGAGGGCAGGTGAATCGCAAGAGGACCTGTTGGGGAGGCGGGTAAAGGAAGCTGGAGAAAGCGAACGCCGGGTTGTAACGACGCGGATAGGGGCTGAAACATCGCCTCACCCGAAAGGGGGCAGACTTCCAGTTGGTCTTGAATCGCGAGAACATTTGTAGAACTCTCACAACGGCGGCAAAGCAAATGATGATAGCTTCTGCTATTGGTGCAGCCACCGACTGCAAAGTGGATTGGCGCACGCCAAGGTACACCGAACGGTACGAGGGCTGCAAATTGGTATCGCGAAGGCCGAACGGCCGGCTCTGTAACAGGGGCTTAACAAGGCTTGCGCCGTGTGCGGTGAAAGTCGCAAGCACGGTTCTTAGGGGGCTGGGTGGCGGTAACGCCGCCTGGCTACCCGACCCAGTCACTTTGCTGCCAGCGAGGCTGTCGGTCCGCACAGCGGACCCTACGGATCGCGGACTTACCGTAGCGGGCGATGGTTCTGGACGACATGCAGCCGCCCCTGGCGTAGCGCTTCAGCGCCGGCTGAAACGCCGCGGCGTTGCCGCCGACCCGCCGCTGCATCAGGGCTGCGCCGAGACCTGCGAGGGCTGCCTGGCCTATTTTCCTGAAATCAAATCCCGGAATCGAGGCCAGATCGCCTTCTCTGCCCACTGACTCACGCCGGTGTCTTCAAACGTCGTGTCGCTGGACCTGCCGTCTGCTTGAACGTAGGCCATCGAAACCGTTTGTGATGTCGGGTCGAAAGACACCCGGGCTACCTCAAAACTGGAGAATACCGCCAGGTCCGGCCGTTCGGCGTCACACTCCCCTTCCCGATAGGTGCGACGATACTCACGCATCGCCCCTCGGCGTTCGGCCTCGGTCCAGCGCGAACCTTGGAGTCCCTCCTCCAAGCGGCCCCAGAATGCGGCCTCTCCATCCACTCTTGCAGTGTAGGTAAAGACCAACGAGTCGACGTCCAGGTTCCGATAGACCCCGCGAATCTGATCGGGGTTCACGAGGAACCGCCCCATCCGTCCCCGGATCGCTTCGGGACCAGGCACCTGCTCCATCGACAGAAAGTCACAGCCCGACAGCAAGATCACTGCCATCAAACCAACAAAAATATGGATGCGATGCCCGCGCATGGTTTTTCACCCCGAACGTTGGGCCTGGCCAGCCCAAGACCACGCCGACACGGGATCGCAGTCTAACAGTAACAGCAAAGCCGAGAATTCTCGAATCGGGACCCGCAGACTGTCGCGGCCGGCGGCTGAATCCGTGCCGGTCGCGCAGCGACGCTGTGGGAGCGGCTTCAGCCGCGACGAGGCCGCGCAAGGTGCCGCAACGTCGCCGATTACCGCGGCCTCGCAGCGCGGCTGAAGCCGCTCCCTCGGACTCCCGGCCTGACTGTCACGGTAAAGCCTCGACGTCCAGTGCGTAGCCGGAGTGTCTACCCGGGGTCGAGAAACCGTCTATGAGCCGCGCGGCGACCGCTCGGCGTGCTGCGCCGCCTGCTCGGCACCCGCGGCCCGAGCTGTTGCGGCGCATCTCGCGCGGCGGGGCGGGCTAGTGCGCCTCCCTCCAGGGTCCCCGATCCGGCGGGTGAACGCGCCGAATGGCGGACAATCCACTACTCCACAGACCGCATAAGGGCTAGAATCCCGGCCGCCGTCACCCGCCCGGGCTAGACCGGGTTCATTGACCACGGACCGCCGTGGCCCACGGCACCTTATTCCATCGTCAATACTCAAAGAGCAGAGAGGGCATCGCGATGCCGAGACCCATCCACCCGGTCCAATCGCCCGCCAGGCGGCCGCGGGGCAACCCCGGCACCCGGATCAGCGCTATGTTCGCCGCCACGCTCGCCGCCACGCTCGCGCTCGGTCCCGCGTGCGCGGACGACCCGACGCCGAACCTGCGCGGGGCCTCCACCGGCCCGGCCACGGCCAAGGGCTACGACCACCCCGATCAGTTCATCCATCTCAAGGACGTGAAGCCGGCGGACAACCTGTATCCGGCGGTCCCGCACCCGGAGCAGGAGCAACAGGCGCGCAAGAAACTGACGGCCCTGGAGCAGAAGACCGGCAAGAAGCCCAATATCCTGATCTTCCTGCTCGATGACGTGGGCTGGATGGACCCGGGCTTCAACGGCGGCGGCATCGCGGTGGGCAACGACACACCGACGATGGACCGGCTGGCCGCCGGGGGACTGGTGCTCACCTCGGCCTATTCCACCCCCTCCTGCTCGCCTACCCGCGCCACTATCCATACCGGCCAGAACCCGCTCCATCACGGGCTGCTGGCCCCGCCGATGTACGGCATGCCGGGTGGCCTGGAGGGCGCGGTGACACTCCCGATGGTGCTCAAGCAACTCGGTTATGTCACCCAGGCGGTCGGCAAGTGGCACATGGGGGAGAACCAGGGCTCGCTGCCGCAGAACGTCGGCTACGATGACTTCAGGGGGTTCCTGACCGTCTCCGACGAGTATACCGAGTGGCGCGATATCTATTTCAATCCGGAGATCGCGCTGAGCCCGGCGCGGACCCGGATGATGGAGGAGCTCCCGTTCAACAAGCACGAGGTCCACTGCACCCCCGCCGACAGGACGAAATGCACCGACGGGCACCTGATCGACCTCAACTACACCAAGGACCTCGACCGCCACTGGATGGACTACAGCAGTGCCTTCATCCGCCGCATGAAGGACAGCAAGGCCCCCTTCTTCCTCTATCATGGCACCCGCGGCTGTCACTTCGACAACTACCCCTCGGACCAGTGGGCGGGACGCTCGCGCGCCCGTACCGTCTATAGCGACTGTATGGTCGAGATGGACCACATCCTGAACGAATTGGTCAAGACCCTGGAGGAGACCGGTCAAGCGGAGAACACCCTGGTCTTCTTCTCCTCCGACAACGGCCCCGAGTGCGAGGTCCCGCCGGCCGGACGCACCGCCTTCCGCGGCTGCAAGGGGTCGAGTTGGGAGGGCGGCCAGCGGGTGCCGACCTTCGCCTATTGGAAGGGCATGATCGCCCCGCGCCGCTCCGAGGGCCTCTTCGACCTCGCCGACCTGTTCAATA
>Ga0247839_1003000_pt1 | contig 24026 bp, 23 predicted proteins | sample LaCruzMarch2015__6_FD_192405 | JGI IMG/M metagenome (GOLD analysis project Ga0247839, IMG submission 192405) | Freshwater microbial communities from meromictic Lake La Cruz, Castile-La Mancha, Spain - LaCruzMarch2015_16m | ecosystem: Environmental > Aquatic > Freshwater > Lake | place: Spain... | reverse complement strand
TACCATTCTTTATTCAGTGGCTTACAGAAGATCATCCATCAAAGGATGGCAACGCTGTTTCAAAGATTGAAAAGATTGTCATTGCAGATAAAGATCAACTTGCCGAATCATGGTTTAAGGCCGAGATCCTTGGCGCACTCGATAAGGTGACTATCGACTGGGTAGATCCATCAGCAAACGATGGTGATAATGGAATCGTTGCAGTGCATCTGAGCACTCCTAACGGTTCAGTTGTGCTGGATTAATCCCCCTTCTGTCTTCGCTCAGGGATGCTGCGACACGCTTAATCCGAAGGTCCTGAGTTCAAATCCCGAAAGCAGCTTTGGATAAAATCAAGTTTTTACTTGAGGAACCGTAGAAGATGAGAGCTTGAGCCGGGTGTAAGCATTTAACCATTTGGGAAAATCATCGGCGTCAATTTTGACACACATAGAACATAAAGCGCCCCTCAATGCTGTCGCCTCTAAGAATTTGGGTAAACGTAACAGTAGAAAGAGTTGTATGAACTTGGAGGGCAACTGATTTACAGAGTGCGCAGAATAGACCTTGATATCAATTGAATATTTCACGAAAGGTTTCAGAAATGTATTTAACGTCTTCAGTTGAGAGAGACTCATGGAGAGGAAGACTTAGAAAGCTCTTGCTCAACTCCGTGGATACAGTGGGATCCTCACCAACTCGGAAAAACTCTCTCCAAGGATCCATCGAAGCCAAGCTATGTGGGTAATGAATGCCTGTGTCTATTCCCCTGATATTCAATTCCTGGGCGATTTGATCGCGATTTGAGAGTCTGACTGCGTAAATATGGTACGAGTGACATATCCCTAAGCTGTTGGGTCGAGGGACATTAATTGAATCAAAGAATGCATCATAAACTTTGGCCAACTCTTGACGCTTTAATGTCCAATTGTGAAGACTTCGCAATTTTATTTCAAGGAATCCTGCCTGAATCTCATCCATTCTGAAATTGCCACCACGGATTAGGTGGTTATATTTTTCCTTTGCCCCCCAATTTCTAATAAGGCGTGCAGACTCCACAAGATTCGTAGAATTTGTAACTATAGCCCCGCCTTCACCCAAAGCTCCAAGGTTTTTCCCGGGATAAAAACTAAATCCGGCCGCAACGCCAAAATTACCCACAGAAACCCCACCACACTTAGCTAGATGAGCTTGAGCCGCGTCTTCTATCAAATATATTCCGTATTCCCGAGCCACATCTGCAACTTCAACAATACCCGAGGAACTCCCATGAAGATGTACGAATATCACTGCCTTGGTTCGAGATGTAACACCTCTCCTTACATGGTCAGCAGAAAGATTCCAGGTGACTTCATCGACATCAACTAACACAGGTGTCGCCCCAGTTGCCACTACAGCTTCCATTGTCGCGACAAAAGTCATAGCAGGAATTATGACTTCATCCCCAGGACCAAGGCCCAAAGACTTAAGGATAATCTCGATGGCAGATGTACCAGAATTACACGCAATTGCGAATTTAGCGTTATGGGCCTCGGCAAAAGAATCTTCAAATTGGGAAACAAATTTTCCACTCACATAATTTCCTGAATCCAAAACCTCGAGAAAGTGGTTGATCAGTTCTTCTCTCACATAACCATTCTGTGATTTTAAATCCATAAATCTTATCTTGTTTAAATCCATACTCGCTCCCCATTGTTAACCAGGCTTTGCTTGAGCGCGGACAAGGTCTTTCCAACTCTAAGTATGTGACTACCTCCATTTATTGGATCACGCACTTCACCTCTAATATTTAATGCGATGGAACTCAACTCTCTCTTAATTGCCTCTGTTGAAATTATTGACGGTATCCGACCCTCTCCAAGATGGTATGAAATTCTCAAATCTTCTGACGTAACATCCTGTTCAATTTTAGAATTGTATATCTTTATCTTGTCAGAGCCTGACATGTCATCCCAAATTAACATTCCAGCATCACCAGCAATCTGAATTTCTCGAACTTTCACTGGCGAATTCCAAGAAACCATTAGTTGAGCAATAAAGCCGTCTTCATAGATGATCGAAGCAAACGATGTACTAACCATAGTGGACGGAGGCACAACTATCCCCGTGCAAATTACATAGTTTGGCAATTCTGGCTTTAGAACATCTAAAATTGCGAGATCGTGCACAGCCAAATCTTCGACTACATTAGTAGCAGATTGAATAAGCCCCAGATTAATTCGCGTGGAGTTGTAAAAAACTAAGTCACCAATTTCATTTCTTTCGTAAATTTCTCGAATCGCTTTAAACTCAGATGTAAACAAGTAAGTGTGGTCTACAAACAGTAACAAGTTAGCTGCTCTAGCAAGGTCTACGAGCTTTATTCTCTCCTCAAGATCTAAACCCACCGGCTTCTCAACTAACACATGTTTACCTGCGAGTAAGGATTTCTCTGCAACTTCAAAGTGAAACTGAGGCGGCACTGCTACATGAACAAAGTCAACATTTTCTTTCTCCAGCATACTTTCCACATTTGGATACTGCGACACTCCCACCGCATTCAACAGTTCCAGTTCTTTTTTTGCCTTAATTTCGTCAATATCAACTACAGAGACGAGTTCGAATTCTGGATGAAGCAGTAGATTCCTCGCAAACTTAGGGCCCCAATACCCCATCCCCACAACTGCAGCACGAATTTTCTTCATGCCTCACTGTATCATTTAAGGAAATTTGACCGTCAAAATTGGCTTTGCTGTCTGGATTGCTCCAAGATTTAATTTAAATCTTGCAAGGTTCTCATCGAGCACCCCGTCAACCGACGATATTCCTAAATCTAAAAATTTATAGTTTTTACTTTTGCAAAACTCCACTAACTTTTCACATATAGAGGCAACGACACTAAGCTCTCGTCCAAGTAATGTGTCACCCCAAAATAGAACGTACAACGTGTCTTCATTGATTTTTACCGTTAAAGCCCCGCCAACAAACTTCATTCCTAAAGTGGCACCCCAAGCTGTGAAGACATCCGGTTGCTCGATAAGTCCACGTTCGAAGACACGCCATGGCATGCTCAATTCAACACCACGCCGCAGTCGGTTTTCTGCCAAAAGATTGTAAATTAGTCGCCAGTCAGCCTCAAGAACTTGTGAAACGGAGCCGCCTCGCTCGATAAACTGCCTCTGCTTCTTGCGATTTCCTTTACTAACATCTTTTCGTTGATCGACCACAATATGAAAATTAGACTCAGAAATTCTTGTTTTACATCTGGTTTCAAAAAAAGAAACTTGTTCATCAAATATCTCGGGATGAAAATATATTGGAGGAAAGCTAATTCGAAATTGATTCGACTTACTACTGTAGGCACTCAGTTGGGCGAGAGTCTTTTCTGTAAACGAAAAGTTCCTATTTGGGTCAGTCCAAAACCCACCGAAAGTGGCCCTCCCGGGGGATTTTAATGTTTCATCTCCGGGGCGCCCAACCGATAGCAGTCCAGATTCAGTCTCCACTATCTGGTGTTCTCCACCATGGATTTTGGAGTACTCCAGAGTCCAGAAAAGCGGAACTGTCAACATGTAAGAAATCTTAGCCGACTCCGACCAAAATCAGAATTGAACTCAACTTCATACTGGCATGCTTAGCTGGTGAATCGTGATTTGGATGACTACCTATTTCAGTTCAACCAACTTCCATTTGAGCGGACCCAGGAGAAATTTCGAAAGAGAAAAATTCTGGAATTGATAGGTCGCCATAAAGCCGAGGCAGGCAAATTACTCGAAGTTGGTCCTGGAATAAATCCATTATTTCCATCCTTAGATGAGTTTGATTATACTGTTGCTCTAGAGCCGATTAATGAAATCTATCGTTGGCTCATAGAAATAAATAACAAAAAATCGAATGTTGAGATAGTTAATTCTGACTTAGAAAAATACATTGCCCATAACAGTGAAAATAGATTTGACACGGTGATACTTAGCAGCGTTCTCCACGAAATTCCTAATCCAGAGATTATTCTAGAAAAGATTCACGACCTTCTGGAAGTGGGTGGTCTATTTTTCGTGGTAGTCCCAAATAATCAATCCGTGCATAGGCTTGTAGGAGAGAAAATCGGAATAACGACATCACTAAATGAACTGACTGTAACTGAAAGAACTATGCAACAGTTCTCATCCTATTCCCCAAAAATTCTGACCAATCAACTGGAGAATCATGGATTCAAAGTTATTGAGATCGCCACAAACTTCATTAAGCCGCTACCTCACGCAGGAATGCAAGAAGCGATAGACAATTCTCTAATCTCCGATGATGATCTGGAATTTCTGTACAGAATATCTAGCTTAATGCCTGATTTTGGGTCAGAGATTTTTGGGATTGCAGTAAAATGAAAATTGGAGTTTACGGGAATGGTCTAGATGCGGTCATTGCTTGTTCTGAACTATTGGCTCAAGGTCACCATGTTTTACACTTCAGTGGAGGCGCGAAAATCGCTGGCCATTTTGCTGGTAGCGCAAATGAGCATGGCGTGGTTGACCTTGGAATGGTGTTACTCGAGAAAGATATTCGAAATACGCCTCAGCGACCTTTATCGGAATTTTCAAATGAATTTGGTGTAAATGCTCGAGGATACTTAGCAGAAAGCTATGAATTTTTAGAAAAGTCTCTTGGCGCTCTAAGACCTCGAAAAGTTAAATCGAGACTGGAGAATTCTAGTGAAATCGGAGATTACTTCATTGCAGACTGTTTAGAAGTTTTCAAAACACTATACGACGAAGAGATAATTTCACTCAAAGCCAGGCTATCAAAAGTGATTAACAACCAAGAAAGCAGCTTTATCCATCCACGCTTAAAGAATCAAAGCAACGACGAAGCAAATGATGATTTACTCACTCAAATTGAGATTCAATATGGTCCTGAACTAGCTGATAAGTTATTTGGGTCATTCATCCGGTCTTTAATAGGATCCAAAGTTATAACTCTTCCACTACGTTTTCATAGAAAACTTTGGATTCCATTATACTTTCCAGAATCGGTTGAGTGTGCAATTAAGGGCAATAGGCCCCCTTTACCAGAACTTACTTTTCTGGAGTTTACAAATGGATCCTTAGCGTCAAATATAAAGAAACTTGTTGAGTCAATTTCGAATAATGAAAAGTACTTAATTTCCACATTGAAATATGAAGACCTCCACTTAGCCGATCACTCAATGGATTATCGGATTTTTGTAAATTCTGTTGGAGATATGTCAAAGTTACTCAGGTCCAAAAAGGTTGAAGATTATGCAGACAGAATTTTGAGTAAGATTGTTCAAGGACCACGCACCCAAATTAGTATTTTACATTTCTGCATAATGGAAATGGAAAATAAAACGGTAATGCTGCAATCTCCAATTAGCAACTTGTTTAGATATTCTATAACAAACGGAATCGTGAAGAACCAGTCTTGTATTTCACTTGAGTTTGGCGATACCGGCGATTCAACAATCGAAGAATTATTCCGAGTTGTTCAAAGAATTGAACCAAAAATTAAGAAGGTTTGCGAAGGTGCTTTACAAATTGTTCCGTTCTCGCTCAGATACCTAGATATGAGTCTTATCGAGTGGAAAGAGCTTTGCACTGATGTCATTGGAGAGTTTCCAAAGGACAACTGCCGAGTCATGCCGATTCATCCAGACGGCTCTTCCTTTAATGATAACTTAGTCCGAGGGCTTGCTGGTTCGAAAGGAGTTTGTCTTTAAAATGGAAAATCTTGAGGAAATTGCTCTTAATTATCACCTATCAGGGAATATGCCAGATATGTTCATTGAAGCGATCTGTCAGGAGTTTGAGATTAAGTGGTTGTCGCGTCACATCTCTGAGAATGATCAAGTCTTAGATCTCGGCCTTGGTGATGGCCTTTTTCTTAAGGCTTTTCGAGATCACCCCAACTTTACGATTCTAGAGGGTTCAAAAACACTAACCGAACACGGTCAAAGAGTTGCGCGCGAGATAAATTCTAAAGCGATAATTACGCATACGTATTTCGAAGATTATGTGACTGATGATAAATTTGATGTAATCATCGCTTCACACGTTTTGGAGCACGTAGAAGATCCCAAGAAAGTTCTCAGATTATGCAAAACATGGTTAAAGACTGATGGGAAGATCATTATCATCGTGCCAAACCGTGAATCGTTACATAGAAGATTAGGTGTGGCAATGGGACTCCAGAAGAAGCTCGATGATCTATCGCCTCGAGATAAGGCTGTTGGGCATCTTCGAGTGTACTCAATTGAAAGTCTGACGAAAGAAATTGAATCAACTGGTTTCAGGGTGCTCGAAAAGAGAGGTTTCTTTACAAAAGCACTTTCAAACGCGCAAATGATAAACCTAGTTCCAGAGGCTATCCATGGGCTGTGTGAATTGTCTACTGACCTTCCCGCTGAGATGGGCGCAAATATCGGGATTGTTTGCAAAAATGTCTAGTCAACCTATAGGTAACTGCCGATGTGGGCAGTCGTTTAGCGACTCGTCCACTGTGCATTTTGAAGCGATAGTCCCAATGTATAAGAGTGTGGATCATGTTCCAGAACTCGTCGACTACCTAGATAAACTCTCAGAAAGAATAGAAGGGAAGCTATTTGTTACCTTTGTTATTGATGGTAACGTCGACGGTACTACTGAAGTTTTGACAGAATTCAAAAACATTGCTCGAACTTGGGATTGCAAAATTATCCAATTTTCGAGGAATTTCGGTGTCGGCCCAGCATTAATCGCGGCATTTGAGAATAGCAACTCATGCGCAAGTGTTGCATTTGGGGCAGACTTACAGGAACCTCTTGAGCTCTTGCTAGAGTTTCAAAAATTACTGGCAAATCCTGGCCTTAATATAGTTTTGGGAGTTAGGAGGTCGCGAAACGATCCAATAGTCTCTAAGATGTTTTCAAAAATCTACTGGAGACTGTACTCCCGCTTTATTTCACCAAATACACCAAAAGGTGGATTTGATGTTTGTGGCCTGAGTAAGAATGCAAAAAGAGCTTTGGCAAGCATGCAGGAAAAAAACACAAACATAACGGCACAAATTGATTGGCTGGGTTTCACTCGTCAATACATTGAATTTGACCGAAAACCAAGAAGTTTTGGAAAATCAACGTGGAGTTTTGGGAAGAAATTAAGGCTATTCTTTGATAGTTTCTACGGGTTTACAGATTTACCGATTCGAATAATGCAACTTACAAGCGGACTCGGAGTTATACTTTTTAGCATTCTTGGACTTTTAACTGGTGCTTCCTGGGCTTTAGGGTTAATCAATATCCCAGGATATACAACAATTATTTTCCTCCAGCTCTTTACAGCTAATTTGGTAATCCTCTGTATCTCAATTCTTGCTGGGTATGTAACGAGAACGTTTGACAATACTAAAAATCGACCAAGGTATATTGTAGAAAGAATCATAGAATAACCATTACTCATAATTTCTTAATCGATAAACAAGCGGTCTAGAATTCTCTCGCTTTAACATTATTTCCTTAACTTCAGCGATACACAAAATAGAACCCCCAACGGGTATAGTTCGATCTATTCTTCCGGTAACAACACCAATACACTCAGCGGTCACGCGATCCATACTGAATCCATCCGAGTTGAAACGATTCTCAACGTAAAACTTTGCGACGTTAGATTGATGATGGCTAAGCAATGTGATCCTAACATTGGAATTCTGTCGCACGATACCTGCCATGAAACTATTCTGCGTGAGCGAAAATGAAAAAAAATCCATATCTATTGAAGCGGAAACGGAACCGTATGAAGATATCGTGCATGAACTTTCAATCCCTAAATTGTCATGCGTTAGAATACAAACACTCTGAGCAAATCTTGAAGAAAACTCTTTAAATGCTGTCATAATGCCTTAAATGTACTACGTTTCAACGAGTACTATCCGCCTCACCTCCTTTAAGATGTAGGAGATCTATTTCTGATGAAACTTCTAAAGGTGCCAGAAGATGTCTAAGAATGAGAAGATTCATGGAATTTTAAGTTTCTAAAGATTATTTCCTCGTGTGGCTTGGACGGGAGCCATATCGGAACAAAGAACTTTGACTCTAAAAAAGTTTTCACTTCTTGAAAGTCTGCGCCACCTTCATAGAATTTCTCTTGACTAATCTCCACTTGTAAATAACGACAGTGTCCAAGTAAATTTCCCGCTCCCTCTAGAACCTCTAACTCAGCTCCTTGAACATCGACAATCCAGTAGTCATATTCTCGAACTTGTGCATCTGAAATTAGGCAGTCCAAACGTTTTGAAGGGAGCTTGCAAATTTCTGAATTTTCTAAACCTACCCAATATTCATTTCCAGCCAGCGGGTAGACACTAGAAGATTCGCCATTATTGGAGGTGATGTAAAAATCGCGAGAGTTGCTACATTGGGAGCCCAACAATGCGTTTAATGCTATTTGATTATGAAATGGCTCTACATTCTTGATTAGCTTTTCGAAATATAGAGGCACGGCTTCAACCCAAATGACAGACTTTGACATTCGGTGATACATGTGCACTTCCTGACCTTCATGCGCCCCGATATGGATGACACCATTGCACTGACGAAGAAAGAATTCCCTAACAAATGGCTGTAACCCGTTAGTAGTGTGATCAGACCGGGTTAGTATTTCAACACCTAAAAGTCCAAAGAAACTCACGAATAGCTTCTTAAGCACAGTGTTTACCTTGCTTCTTCTTTTCATGCCTAATGATACAGCCGTGCGTCAGATGGGAAATGAAACTCTCGCAAAAAGTCATTATTGACGAGGTCTTAACTCAGCGTTCCTTTTTGTAACTTATGTTTTAAAGGACAGAGGACAGGTTTTAGACACTTTACGATTCTTTCGCGTAAATTGAGAAAATCTCAGTTCTCCCAATAGACTTCTTGTACACTAAGCGAAACCCACTCGTGCGTGAATCTAGAATGCTGCGCAATGCAAGCGATTCAGAGTTCAAATCTTGCCGAACTATGACGTAGTCAGCTTCATCTATTCCTCTACTGTACCAAAGAAAATTCACTCTATCGATATCTTCTTTCGACAAAAAGACCGCACTATCATAAAGTGGTGAATTGTCGTTCGTTTGAATTGAAATTTTCTCTCTAGAATCTCTAGATACGATCCACTCTAGAGCCTGTCTATTACTTAGTGAGAAATAGTCCAAATCCCAGTTTGTTGCGATTTCGTCACCTGCGAGTTGATTAAAGTACAGGTATTGCAGTGGTCTGTTTGTGTACATCCAAAGCGCAGTGGAAGAAAATGTGAACACCAATAAGATGGACAACACAAATTGAGACTTCTTTATTGAACTTCTTGGCGAACTTGAAAAAAATCTAACTCCAAAGTACGCCAAAAAAGGATAAATAAAATAAAAGTGTCGCCAACCATTGTAGAGAGTTGTGTTTGATAAGACTGCAATAAGAATAGGTATGACAACAAGTGACAAAACCAAGGAATCTATTATTGTCGAGGCATCTCTAATACTTGCACTTCTTATCTTCGAGAAAAGATCAAATTGGACCCTATAAATACCAAATATGAAAATAACCAAAAACAATATTGGTGTAGTTACAGATACCCACAAGGGGATATAAAACCATGGCAATGAAGTGGTCTCAAGGCAAGAGCCAAGGGTGAGTGAGCAGCTGCGATACGGGTACAGAGCTGTCGTTACAAAAGCCTCAACAAGTTTTCGAATTGGGTCATCCCAATAGTATGGATGAAACAAAATCGTGAAAGTAAAGGTGAGAAAGGTGTGAAGAAATAGTTTCTTCACTCTACTAAAAACACTATTATCACTAAAGAAAAGTAAGATTGAGATGCAAACAAGTAAAGAGGGGACAATCCCGATGACCCGGGTGGTCGTACTTAGTCCAATTGCAGCAGCCGAGAGTAGAAATAATCCGTTAGTTCTCTTAACAATATACATAATCGATACAACACCTGCAACCAAGTAGGTTGTCATAAAAACTGCATCTTTATTGTTGTAGAACATATCTGCGAAAATTCTTGGGCTTAGTACTATGAAGAGGACACCAAGATATGAGAGGGCAAGACGTCTAAATCTCCAATAGAGAAAAACGAAGAAAACTACTAAACCCAAAGAGCAAAAAATAAATGTAGCAAGGTGCCTAAACTCATATAGATTCTTTTTATCGTACGTTAATCCAAATTGATACTCCATAAAAACAAGTCCGAGTTCAAAAAAAACCTGATGTGTTGCTCCATCCTGATGAGTCGCGGCATCCTGAATAGATTTGTAAACTGGGTTCGCAGATAATTCTTCCGACAAAGCTGGTGCCAATAGATCGGCGACATACTTAGCAGTGGCTATGCCGTGCATTCGCATAGCAGGTTCGTCATAGCTAATCCCGTAGCTGCGAAATTGAGACACCCCAACACCTGTCAGAATCAAGAGAACAATAAGAGCATGAATGAAAACTCGTCTACGGATACTCATTGGATGATCTGTTAAGGAGTCCTTCAAGCCGGAAATCGCTCGGAAGCCAATTTCTTTCCTAGACTTATTCAAAACAAATCTCCTAGCAGGAATTACGTTAAAAGAAATACTATTGCAGACATTACCACTGTTATGATTGGTTAACTTCGGTTCCTAATCAAAGTTTTGGTACAAAATAAGGCTATTCGAAAAGATGAGAAGGACAGATCTTATCTTACTTAACAGCGAAAATCATCTTGCAGGGAGCCTCAAAAAAGTGAACAAGAGTGAAAAGAATTGGAGCGAGTTTTGGATGAAAAAAATTCTAAAAAAGATTGGTTTTCGATTACGGTGGCAAGTCTCAAAAATCCTCCAAAATAGATTCTTTCGATTTGTAACAAATAAGCCATATTTATCTGGTGATTCAGTCGCTAGTATATGTGACTACGTCGTACCCTTTCCGATTAATAATCTTGAAAAAACAAGGTATAGGATTTCAAAATCTCAGTCCATTTTTGTGAATGGGCATAACTTTTTCGAAGTGTTTAAGGTTGCTGGGGATTTGTTACCAGGCAAAATACTCTTCTCAGGAAACAGTGACCAGAATTTTACTGATAACAAGTATTTTGAGAATCAATCCATTGAATTTTTCTGTCAAAATTCTGCGGTTAGCAATTTGGCCAACTTAAAGACCTTACCTATCGGGATAGAAAATATTAGGTTGGGGAGATCAGGATTTAAGTACCTCCATAAAGGTTTATCTCAATTCAAAAATTATGACCGTGTGTTAGTTCCTCCTATGTCACCTACGAACGAATCGCGCGTGGAAGTAGCTACACTCGCGAAATCCCACCCCGAAACTTTTGACGTGATAACAGGGCTACTGCCAACAAAAGAATACTTTCGGATCGCTCGAGAGTATAAATTCATTTTTGCATGCGAAGGAAATGGCTTTGACACACACAGGTTGTGGGAAATCTTGTATCAAAATTCATTTCCAGTGGTGTTGCGTACAAATTGGTCCCAGACTCTTGAATGGTTGGAGCTTCCAATACTCTACGTGGACAGCGTTTTAGATGTAACACCAGGTTTATTGCAGGATTTCCTTGCAAAAAATCGACATTTTACGGCGGAAAAATCCCCACAGTTATGGATTCCGTATTGGAAGGAGATGATCAAATCTAAGACCAAGAGTGGAAACTGACCGAGTTATAAAAAGTCCGCAAAGTCATTTTTGCTAACTTAGATTTGAGGATTATATTTGAGTACCGCCTTGAAATGGAAATGTTTGACCACCGTTCAAGGAAATATTCTTTAGGTTCTGTATTGAACAAATTCTGTCCGTAGAGCTCGTATTCAATACATATTGGTGATTGAACTTTAGTATTTGCATTATCACATATATAGGTAATGAATTTTTCAATCTCCAAAAGGTCTAAAGAATTCAAGAGGTTAGAAAGTATCTTTGGTTGCATCAACATGTGGTGGGAAATGAATGAGTACTGAGGCACTAATTCGGAGATGTTAAGTTTTGCCAAGAATTTATAATATGAATCGTTATACTCCATGGAGGGCATCAGAATTTGGTGTCCCGCGGAAGAGAACCAAGGTCGAGGACGAAGTAAAACTGTGTCAGAGTCAAGAATCAACACGGCATCAGATTTACTTGTTAAAACACCCTGTACTTTTAAAAGTTGTTGGAGGACCCAAGTATTACGGTTTCCGAATACATCGGTTAGCTTCTTAAAGTGATTCTGAGAGATCAAATTTCTTTCATCAACAATTTCTACTTGGTATTTACAATTCATCAACAACTTCTGACAAGCAGCAACATCGCGGCTCGGGACAATCACGCGAACTCCGCTTATCATGTATGGCCTTAGTGCTCTTAATGCGTAGTTAATCGAATCTGGAAGAATATCAAAATCCTTCGATATTGAGACAATGACCAACTCAATACTCTTGTCGTATCTCCCGGATTTACTCTCTTTAAACTTTGCTACCCACGCAGCTTCCTCAAACCTCTTCGAGTCAAAAGCTAACTTCCTTCCCCTAATCCGGTACCAGAACCTAGAAAATCTGACCAACATCCTGAAGATCGTTCTTGGCCTATAACACCGACTGCTAAATATCGAAACTATCGGTCCAATCATCTATTCATCCAAACTCGATAGGGGTATGCCCGAAGAAAACAATGCCAAATACAGAGAAATCGGGATCTATTCCTCAAAACTCTTGCAATAATAGCGCGTGCTACAGAAATCTGCCCTCATTCTAGGAAGTTCAGGGCAGGACGGGGCTTTTCTCGCCAAGGAATTTAGAGATCAAGATGTCAGGGTTCACGGGGCGTCGCGAGGATTGTCGCATCGTTTATCTAATCTGGGAATAACTCAGACACAGGTTGACATCTCGTCCGCAGTGAACTTTCGGAAGCTGCTTGCCAGCATAAATCCAGACATCGTGATCAATTTAGTCTCGCTAAGTTCCGTTGCATTATGTGAGAAAAATCCTCAACTGTCTGAAGATATCAATTTAAATCTTGTCACGAAAATAGTTTCCGAGGTCGAGAATTTTGCCATAAAGTCTTCAAAAGAAATTCACTTTGTACAAGCTTCGAGTTCAGAAATGTTTGGTCCTGGAGAAGAATTCTGCAATGAATTAACTCCAATGAATCCCTTAACGACATATGGAAAACACAAATATTACGCACATCAATTCTTGGTAAATCGGAAACACCAATTGGTACGCCACACTTCGGTCATATTATTCAACCATGAATCTGAATTCAGACCGGTTGGGTTTGTTTCGGCTAAAGTTGCACGCGCCGCAGCGGAAGTAGCAGTCCAGGGTTCAACAAAAATTGAATTTGGAAACATTCAAAGCAAGAGAGATTGGGGATTTGCGGGAGACTATATGAAAGCGATGTGCAATATAGCTTTAACAGGAAAGCACAATTGTTACGTGGTCGCATCTTCTGAGTTACACGCCGTTGAAGAAATGATTCAAATTGCCTTCGAGACTGTGGGGGTATCCGACTATAAAAAGTTTATCAACCTAAATTCAGAGTATTTTCGATTGATTGAGACTCCGCCGATGCGTGGTGATAACAGCTTATACAAGAACGAATTTGGATGGACCCCCTCCGTGACTTTTGAAGAGTTAGTCCAGAGAATGGTGCGGCATCATATGACGGAAATAAAGGAGTCGATTCAATGAACAAATGGATACATCGGGCAAAAACGTTGTTTTGGAGCTCTGTATGGAAGATAAAGCGTTTTCGGACGGTAGACGATCTTGTCGCGGCCCACTTTGATCGATGGTCTCAACCTGATCATCAAAATCGGCGGGGCCTATTTCTTGCTTTGGACTCACTCTCAGGAAGAGCGTCAACTATCATCGAGACTGGAACGTCTGCGTACGGAACCGACTCCTCCAGACTTTTCGATTCGTATGTGAGGAATTATGGAGGAAATTTCTACACAGTTGATATTAACTCTTATCCAGCAAGGCGCCTTAGATTTGCAAAATCCAGAAAAACTCGTTTCTTTGTCATGGACAGTGTTGATTTCCTAGAGAATTTTTCCAAAATTACAACCGAGAAGTCCGCTGACTTGATCTATCTCGACAGTTGGGATGTGGATTGGAGCAATCCACTTGCAAGCGCTGAGCACGGGAGGAAAGAACTAATTGCAATTAGACCATTACTTCGCACTGGCACAATCATCGTAGTGGACGACACTCCTGCCTCAATGAAGTGGATTCCTTCTTCAAGTCAGAATGTTGCCACAGAATTCAAAAAAGAATTCGGAGTATTACCCGGGAAAGGTGCATTCTTCAAACAAGCGATCCAGGGAGTCAATTTTACAGTCATTCACCATGATTACAACCTTGTAATTTGTGTCAATTGAAATGAACGGTAAAACAAAATGATTCGCATATTGGCTAGCGGAGGATTAGGTAATCAATTATTCATTTGGAACCTCGCGCACAATCTTGAGAACAAATACAAATGCGAGATAGAAATAATCTTTCCAAAATCGGGATCTGATCGAGTTTGTGAAATCTTTCGCTTGGTAGATTTTTGTGGTCACCGAATCAAAGTCTCACAAAGTAATACATTAAATCTTGCCTTTGGATTCTTGAGCCGCGTGAAGAACAAATCTTCAGTTCTTGGAAGAATATTGATCTCTTTGTTTTCTGTCGCCGAAACACATCTTCCATCAGATACCTTTGATTTTTCAAAGAATCCGCCGCGATATATTAGAGGTTACTTTCAGTCCCCCAAACTTGTCGAAGAAACTTTGCCTATGTACAAAGACGAACTACTTAATGCAACGAAAAATTTTGCTGAAAAATCGAAATATTGGGATTCAAATCTCGTGACTAGAAAGATGCTCCACATCCGTCGAGGAGATTTCATTCAGAACAAAGACACAGTGGGCTTACTCACCATTGACTACTTTTGTAATCAAGTCGAAAAAGACGAAAAAGTAATAATTTTGACTGATGCGACAAGTGATAACACTGAGATTTTGAATAATTTCCCAAACTCCTTGGTTCTTGGAGCAGATTCCCTCGACACATGGTCAAGCTTTTCTCTTCTCTCTCATGCAGGTCAGCTAGTGGCGAGTAACTCTACTTTTTCTTGGTGGGCAGGAATCATTAGCTTAATGAGAGGTGGAACAGTCATAGTCCCACAACCTTGGACTTTGACGAATGTGTATGGGGATAATTACCTTGTGTTTGAAAAGTTCAGATACGCGAAGTCTATTTTTGAAGAGACCCAGTATCAGAATGTACAAAAATGGAGATAGTGTACGTTCACCTGGGAACAACAAAAAATAGCTATTTGAAAGATGCTATAGAAAGATCTCTTTCACTCTTTCCCGAAATCCAACACACATTGATTCTAGACAATTTTGATTCAGTCGCAATTGATTCACGTAAGGTGAGTATTGTTCAGAATGCCAGCAAGGTTCTCAAATCAGAAACTTTAAGCCGAGAAGTGGATTTAGAGTTCAGAAAAGGATACTGGAATTTCACTCTCGAGAGAATATTTGCCGTACTGCACTACCAGATTGAGAACAATATACGAGATATTCTGCACGTCGAATCAGATGTAATTTTGATGCCAACTTTTCCATTCCACAGTATTGAGGGCTGTAGTTTTATTCATTGGTGTGAATATGGCGAGGGACACGATGTTGCATCTCTACTTCACATCCCAAATTCACAAGAAGCGAATTTGATTCAAAATCAAATGATCTCAATTTTGAGAAGCAAACCAAACTTAACGGACATGCAACTTCTAAATTCAACACGAAATAACGTAAAGAACGTTCGACTATTTCCTTCCGAAGGATTAGATAACTGCAAGCTAAACTCTACCCTCGATTCAAATTACTGCCAATGTTTACCTGAAAACTTCATTTTTGATGGTTTAACGTACGGCATGTACATCACCGGTCAGGACCCACGAAATAATTATGGAAGATTTAGTGTTGGGGATAATTCACCTTATGAATCTGGTGCCACCCACATCAACCCAAAAAAGTTTTCTTGGAGTGTTGATGACTCTGGCCTTCCGTGCGCGAAAAGTGATTGCTGCGGAAAAATATTTCGATTACAAAACGTACATGTTCATTCGAAGAATAAGAAACTTTTCAGGTCAAATTGGAAACTTACACTACTTCATTTAGTCGAAATCGCAAACAAACATAAAAAAGTTAACTTTTTTAGCTCAAAAACTCTCTACGAAATGTTAAAAAACTCAGTTAAAAGCGGGGAGACTCGACAATTCATTGAAAAATCACCTCCTATTGCTAGATTTAAACGCGCACTTCTAGTTCTTGTCCGAGGAAAATAACATGGAAATTGTGTTTGTTCATCTGGGCAGAAATATTCCAGAACACCTTGTCGAGAATTTTCTTTCATTCAAAGCGAGGTTCCCGGGGTTAGAAGTAAAGCTGATCATGTCTGATGATTGTAAAGTGCCAAAGAGACTGAATTCTGATCATATTTACTTTGACAATTCTGATCGACGTGACCCTTTGTTTTTTAATTTTGATCACGACCTAAAGTTTAGAAATCAATTTTGGAGGAAGTCTATTGAGCGGCTTTTGGCTGTCTGTGAGTATCAGAAAAACAATTTGAATACAGCCGTTTTGCACTTTGAGTCAGATATTTTGGTTCTACCCAATTTTCCATTCCATAATTTTGAACGAATTAGCTCAATTGCTTGGCAAAATTATAACGATGACAGAGATGTGGCCTCAATTCTCTATATTCCTAACAAGAACTCCAGTTCCTGGCTCTATGAAAAACTTTCAGAACAGATCTCAAAGGATAAAACTGTTACTGACATGAGCGCTCTTAGAGAAATTCGAAGAGCGTATCCAACGGTATGCCACATCATCCCAAATTTGCCTCCAGGTAACATCCTTGCCAATAACCCAAACCATTTAACCCTAAGTACGCCGCAGATGAATTATGTTCAAACCACTGGAGTCTTCGACTCTGCGCAAATTGGTATGTGGCTACTTGGAATGGATCCGCGAAATACATATGGTGTTCTTCGAATCCATGATCGTGGCATTTTGGACGGCGGAGAAGCTCCGATAGATCCAAGCAGAATGAGTTATTCCGTTGACGGTATTGGTGAGCTAAACGCGATTTTTGAAGACGGAAAGACCTATCCGATATTTTCTCTACATGTGCACTCGAAAGACTTGCAACTCTTCAAGTTAGATTATTCTCGACGACTTAAGAATTATGTCAAACTAGGAAATGCTGAGAAATCTCCAGTTTCAAGATTTAGGGCAGTCGTACTCTTAAAAATGTTCATTACAAGCGTAACTTCTGGCAATGTTTTTAACTTCTTTCTTGGAATTCCATTTATATATAGATTAAGAGTAAGAATACGTAATATACGAGATCATTTTTAATTCAAACCGGCCACGGTACTATAGGCTTGTCTGGTGGATTGATCTGGCAAGAAAGGCTTGAATACGCAAATGAGATTCTTAGTTACTGGTGGTGCAGGATTTCTTGGGTCGCATCTATGTGATTCGCTTTTAGCGCATGGCCATGAAGTGGTTTGCCTTGATAATTTCTATACTGGCTCTAAAGGTAATGTAGAACACTTAAGAGATAATCCTAGATTTGAACTGATCAGGCATGATGTTTCGCATCCTTTCCAAGTAGAAGTAGATGCGATTATGAATCTAGCGTGTCCAGCTTCCCCAATTCAATATCAAAAGCATCCTGTTCAAACAATAAAGACAAGTGTTTTGGGTGCAATAAACGTACTTGAGTTGGCAAATCGCCTAGGGGTTCCGGTTTTCCAAGCATCAACAAGCGAAGTTTATGGTGACCCAAGCATTTCTCCACAGGTCGAGAGTTATTGGGGGAATGTGAATCCGATCGGGATACGTGCGTGTTACGACGAAGGCAAGAGAGCGTCAGAGACTCTATTTTTCGATTTCCATAGGCAATACAACCTCCCAATAAAAGTTGCACGAATTTTTAATACTTACGGTCCAAGAATGGATCTTCTAGACGGGCGCGTGGTGAGCAATTTTATTGTTCAAGCACTTAGCAATAAGCCGATAACAATTTATGGTGATGGTAAGCAAACAAGATCGTTTTGTTTCGTTAGCGACCTAATCAAAGCATTCATTCTAATGATGGAAACCGATTCCAAGGTAACAGGACCAATAAATCTAGGCAATCCTCGTGAGTTCACTATGATAGAACTGGCAACTAAAGTTATTGAATTAACAAACTCTAATTCGGTTCTCGAATGGCAACCTCTGCCAGCCGATGATCCAAAACAGAGAAAGCCAGATATTACGTTAGCTAGGAATACACTTGGATGGGAACCCAAAATAGATCTTGAAGCTGGCTTAAAACTAACGATTACTGATTTCAGTTCTCGATTGGGAAAGTCTTGACTAAGAGTTGCCATTCGGAATTGATTTGATGATCGGGCGTTTTCTTCCTAAAAAAGGGTTTCAAACCGTCCGTCGAGCCCTGCGGATTTTTTCTGCCCAAGATCGCAGAAAAATAGGGATTGTTACGGTAGTCCAGATTTTTCTTGGCATTCTCGATCTAATTGGCGTTGCGATTATTGGCGTTCTTGGCGCATTGGCAATCAATGGAATTCAATCTAGATCCGCCGGAGATCGAGTTTCGCAAGTCCTGTCGCTTTTACAGTTAGATGGGTACTCCTTTCAGACACAAGTCGCAATTTTAGGAGGCCTTTCAGGCGGAACATTGATTCTGCGAACTGTTCTCTCGGTGATTTTCACTCGTCGCATACTTTTCTTCCTCAGCCGAAAATCTGCGCTAATCAGCTCTAATTTAGTTTCTCGTCTTTTCTCACAAAATCTTCTCCAAGTTCAATCTAGGACTTCTCAGCAGCTCCTTTATGCGATTCTTGCTGGCGTGAATACAATCTCACTAGGAATTGTTGGAACGCTTGTAACGCTCGCAACAGATCTTTCACTTTTTGTGTTGATGAGTTTTGGATTGTTTATCATAGATCCATTGATGGCTGTCGGGACCGCCATAGTTTTTGGTGTGGCATCCGTTATCTTGTATCAACTTATGAATAAAAGAGCGCTTGAAATTGGACTCCAAGCAGCGGAGCTGTCAGTGAAGTCGAATGAAATGATACTTGAAGTTCTTAATTCATACAGAGAGACTATTGTTCGTGACCGCCGATCATTTTATGTGGCTCAAATTCAACGCGATCGAATGACAATGGCAAACAACTTTGCCGAGATATCTTTCATGCCAAACATTAGTAAATACGTACTCGAATCAGTAGTGATTTTTGGATCATTAGTTATCGCTGCGATTCAGTTTTTAACTCAAGATGCTACCCGTGCTGTTGCAGTGTTGGCAGTATTTCTCGCGGCTGGTACTAGAATCGCACCGGCTGTTCTTCGACTTCAACAGGCCGCGATTCAAATTAAAAGCAGTCTTGGTTCAGCGATCCCAACTTTAGACTTAATAGAAAGCCTAGAAGGCAACTCGCCACAACCAGAACATACCAACCCGTGCACTTTTTCGTACCCAGAATTCAAGCCTGAGATTTCAATTTCAAATCTTTCGTTTTCTTACCCTGGAAGCGCTTCCAAAACTATCAAGTCCGCAACTTTAGAAATCCCACCAGGTACCTCAGTAGCGCTAGTTGGGCCCTCGGGGGCTGGTAAATCAACTTTGGTTGACTTACTTTTGGGACTTTTGGAACAAGAAATTGGATCTGTGAAAATCTCTGGATTAGATCCAATCCAAGCCATAAAGAAATGGCCGGGTGCCATTTCGTATGTTCCACAAGATGTTACGATCATTAACGGCACAATTCGAGAAAACATCATCTTAGGTTTCCCAAATGAGGCTCATCGTGAGACTGAGATAATTAGGGCATTAAAAATCGCCCAGCTGTGGGAGTTTGTTGAATCACTCGCGGATGGCCTGGATACTCTCGTTGGAGAACGTGGATCCAAATTGAGTGGCGGTCAGCGTCAGCGTTTGGGGATCGCTAGAGCACTCTTTACAAACCCAAAACTCCTCGTCTTAGACGAAGCAACCAGTTCGCTAGATGGAGTCACTGAGCTAGGAATTACAGAAGCGATTGAAGCGTTAAGCGGAGAAGTAACTGTCGTAATTATTGCCCACCGGCTAACTACGGTGAGGAATGTTGATCAAGTTGCCTATCTTCAGGACGGTGAAATCATTTCAACTGGAAGTTTTAATCATGTTAGGTCTCAGGTCCCAGATTTTGACGCCCAAGCTAAATTAATCAGTAACTAACTTTAGACATTCACGGCAAGTCGATCTCACTTAAATCTTGAGCCAACCTATTCAAATTTCTTTTCTTACCCAGTGTGGAAAAAACAAAGTAAATGTACAAGAAAGTGTGCCTTGTCCTGACCTGAAAAACGTTCTTTTCCAAAAAGGAATTATAGGCACGAACACCATCGGCGGGAGGTGCGATAACTGTCACTGAAGAACCAAGTCTCTGGATTGGAAGATTTAGTGGAAAGGCATCTACTTCGGTATGCGAAGCAAACTGATCATTTCCTAGGTTTGAGATCAAATTCTTCTTTGGAGTCAGACATAGTTTGCGATTTTGAAGCATGAAATAGACAAGGGGAATGTCCCAAGTATCAATCTCTCTTGAACGAACACGAAGCGTTCCTACTCGCCAAAAATTTTCAACTTTGTTAAAGGGCCTTCGATACAGGCGTGGCTTGGCATAAACGATTCCATGCCTCATCTCTTTCCACTTCTTTCTTGACGTAGCCCAACCCCAAATTAGAGGGTAGTTAGTCCAGTTTCCGGAGACTGCCAACTCTCCATGTTGATCAAATTGATCCCCGGAAATTAGGAGAACCTGATCATTTTCGAGATGGTGCTTGTTCTCGAGAACAAAACTTACAAAATCTTCACCGACGATAAGATCGTCTTCAAGAACAATCCCAAAGTCTTCACAAGCAAAAAACCAATCAATAGCTGAGATAATTGCCGCGGCAACACCTAGATTCTCATCTCGTTGCCAAACTGCCAAATGGATGGAATTTGATGTGCAATAAGAATTAACCAAGTTGACTATCTGAGCCTGGGTACCTCTAATTTCATCAGACGTTGGACCGTCAATTGCAATGTATAGAGTCTCTATTTCAGAAGGATTTATTGAGTTGAGCAACCGTTCGACTCCCTCGAGTCGAGAGAAAGCGATGACTAAGCACGAGACTCTCGACATAAGCACCTTCGTATTTCTATCTATTCTGGGATACTTGATTAAAGTGAACAATAGATTGGTAGGAATATATCAGTGTCAGCAATAAGAGACAACGGACTGACAATCTTGGTAACAGGAATTGTTAGGAACGTGGCGTCAACAATTGAACGCGACGTAATTTCAATAGAAAACGCTCTGGGGAACTTTCGCTCGGTGATGTGGTTTCTTGTTGAATCGGATAGCGAAGACACGACTTTAGAACATTTAAAATCCCTATCATCTGCGAATGACAAATTTAGATTCACTACATTGGGGCAGATCCAAAATCCAGGCGAGCCAAGAACTGTTGGAATGGCGAGGGCACGAAATAGATATTTACAAGAGCTGAAAGAAAATACTGATTATCAAACTGTCGATATTCTCGCGATCTCTGACTTCAATGGACTAAATAGCAAACTCGCAAGAGAAGCAATTACATCATGTTTTGATGTGCAAGATTGGGATGCATGTTTTGCGAATCAATCTGGACGCTACTATGACATTTGGGCCCTTCGACATCCAATATGGTCCCCGAACGACTGCTGGCAGCAATTGGATTTCTATCGCAAGTATTATAAATTCCCAGAGATTGCATTGGCAGCTAGCGTAAGAAGTCGGATGATCCGGATACCTAGGAGAAGCGAATGGATAGAAGTAGATTCGGCTTTTGGTGGGTTTGCCCTTTACCGACCCGCAGCAATTGGAAATGCAGTGTACGAAGGACTAACCGCAGACGGAAAAGCAATTTGTGAACACGTTCCTTTTCATGCGAATATGCGAAAGAATCAGAAGAAACTTTATATCAATCCAAACTTGATTAATACGAGGTCAACGGACCATTCTGACAGAATGAATTTAAGTAGCACTATATTCAGGATCGGAAAATACCCACTAAAACTTGTAAAGGCCTGGAAAGCTAAATCTCGATCACAGAGATGAAACTGTGTGCAGCATCAGGTAAATCAGTGTTATTTGTCTGGTTAAGAGTATTTTCATTACTGACGAAGACGCCCATTGAAGAAACTCTGCGAACGTATGTCACTTCAACAACATCCGGAAAAGGTACTCCGGCAATCAACTGATATGAAGCCCAGTTATTCACATGGAAATTAGCCAAGAAGTGAGTCTGCGATATTTTTGAAAGCGAATTAACCATTTGATTGAATTGATCTGAGTCATGAATTGAATGCAAATTATGAAATTCAGCTGCGATTTGCCTAAACCTAAGCAATGTATTGGGAGCGAGAGATTCGAGAACTTCCCATTCAGCCCCTTCGACGTCAATCTTGAGGATTAAATCAGACGTTTCTGGGAGTTTTGAAACAATTTTTTCGATTGTTGTGAAATTTTCTGATTCAAACGCGGCAATACCGATCTTTTCGAAGTTCATATTGGAAGTTAGATGTTGTGGTGGCGGAATTGTGTGGTCGAACATCACAACTTGGCTACAGCTTTTGGCTATATCTAGATCAAAACTATAATTGTTGCCAATTCCCAAAGAAACGCATATGTCAGATTCAGAGAAGTCATCATTAAGCAAGTAGCCACCATCCCCAGGAGTTCCAAAGCGTTTCCAGGAAATATTGCTAGAAACTTTCAAGGGGAATAATTGGCGTAATTTGTCGATTTGCTCCCGGGAAACGCTAGGAAATACATTCTCGACAGCAACCGGATAAGCCTTCAAGAAATACTTAGAAAGTCTCAGGGATTGAAGCAATCTCTTGGTAATTGTCCGCTTCCGACTGTGTGTCATGCCCCAACTTTACCCATTCTGAGTGCTTTTTGTGTGTTGTCATATTCTCTGGGGTAGATTACTTTCATGTTGACCGCAATCGTTCCAGTGAGTGGTATGGCAGGCAGATTGCATAACCTGGAAAATTGGTTGTCCACAATTCACGACCTTGATATTCAAATTATCATCGTTCACGACCACAGAGATAGCGAGACAGAGAGACAACTACTCTCCATGCTAGGAACGATTAATTCACCCAAAATTGCTTATTTATCTGGAGCCTTTGGATCACCAGGAGCTGCCAGAAATGCTGGCCTTGAGCGAGTCGATTCAAAATTTGTCTGCTTTTGGGATTCAGATGACCTTCCTCGGCCACAATCCATACTCGCAGACCTAGAAATCTATTCTGGCGATTGTGAAATTTTGATCGGACAGTATGTAAGGATCGGCGATGATTCTAAGGAAATGCGACAGATAAAATCGAAGGACACTTCAGTAAGCGAAGTTGCGATGAATCCAGGCTTGTGGAGAATGGTTTTCCGCAGGGATTTTATCTCGTCAGTTAAATTCCAAACGATGCGAATGGGCGAGGACCAACTTTTCTTGGCTGAGATTATCGCATTAAAACCTCGCGTGTCCTTCTCTCATACACTTTTCTATAGCTACTTTGTTGGACACCCAGGCCAACTTACTCAGAGTCCAGCAGCGATTACTGAACTCTTCGTTACATTCCAAGCGATTCTAGCTTTAAGGAAAAAGACATCAGGAAGAGAATTTGAGTTTACTTCTATTATGATTTCGCGGATGAATTTTACTCTCGCAAGATTTGCGGTTCGCAATAAAGCCACTTTGTTAACCCTTAGATCAGTCTTCTCGACTAGTAATTTAATTTCTCGCCACCCCCTACTACAAATTAAATGTGCATTATTTGTCTTAATGCGCTTAGCTAGATCGGCATAGCATGCGCAAGTTTGTGGTGCTTGCAGGTGGTCTCGGTAACCAGCTATTTCAAATTGCGGGTGCTCTAAGTGCAACCGACCAGGTGGTTCACGTAATCACCTGCCTAGGTAACCCAAAGCGACATTCGGGCGA
>Ga0247839_1002984_pt1 | contig 24114 bp, 17 predicted proteins | sample LaCruzMarch2015__6_FD_192405 | JGI IMG/M metagenome (GOLD analysis project Ga0247839, IMG submission 192405) | Freshwater microbial communities from meromictic Lake La Cruz, Castile-La Mancha, Spain - LaCruzMarch2015_16m | ecosystem: Environmental > Aquatic > Freshwater > Lake | place: Spain... | reverse complement strand
CAAATGGGGGCAACGAATCAAAGGCAAGGGTTTTCACAAAAGACAATCCGAACAAGACCGAACCAATCGCAGTTTAAACGCTCTCTCATTCTACTATACAGGAATGTTCGCCTGGGAGCGGACTCGGCCTCCAAAGCCGATGGACAGTGTTCGAATCACTGCGTTCCTGCTGATGCAAGTCAATCACGCATTAGCGCTATAAATTCAGGGCATTTACAAGTCGCATCAGCTTTTTTCTAGACTAGGTAGCACCGGTCTGGGGTGACGTCTGGGGTGACCGGTGCGAGATAAATTCCAAACGATCCCGACTGGTCAAAAGTCCACGTCGACACAGCCGTCTTCAATCTCCTCGCGGCTCCGGTGTGCGTCGACCTACGCGTGCATGGCATCGAACAAATGGCGTTCGGCATGCCAAAACGATACACGTGATAAGTATTGGGGATGTCTCCGGTCCGTCGGGGACTCAGAATTTCAAAACGATTTTCACTGATGCGAATGGCGAGAACTTGCTTTCGGAAAGTGGATATTTGATGTCCGACGGGCTGATCTCTGGCTAGAATCTCCGAAGTTCAGATATTCCGTGAAAGCAAATTTCACATTGCAGATGTCGCTTTCCGGGGATTCATGCAATGCGAAAAAACATTTTCGAATACGTCGAGAATCCTGTGTGGAAATAGTCAATCAATAGCGAGGCATCAACAGTGAAACGATTCGAGCATCTTCTTCTCTTTGCATTTTTTGTTGTCGTTGGCTCAGGCCAGTTATTCGCTCAAACCTCGAAACCCAACATACTTGTCATTATGGGTGACGATGTTGGCTGGATGAACGTAGCTTCCTACGGTGGTGATATCTTGGGGGTCAAAACCCCAAACATCGATCGCATTGGAAAGGAGGGTATTCGTCTTACATCCTTCTATGCACAGCCAAGTTGCACCGCCGGCCGCGCTGCGTTCCTCACAGGTCAACTGCCGGTTCGCACGGGATTAACGACAGTCGGCACGCCAGGATCGCCTGCCGGTTTGCAAAAAGAAGACATCACGTTGGCGGAAATCCTTAAGTCGAAAGGATACTCGACCGCTCAATATGGCAAGAATCATCTTGGCGACCTTGAAGAACATCTTCCACATCGGCACGGTTTTGATGAGTATTTTGGCAACCTATACCATTTGAACGGCAATGAAGACCTCGAGGATCCAGACCGTCCAACTGATGCTGAATTTCGAAAAAAGTTTGATCCACGCGGAGTCATTTCGGGCACCGCCGATGGTCCAACAATGGACGAAGGCCCGTTGACCACGAAGCGGATGGAGACATTTGACGACGAGATCGTATCCAAGTCGCTCGACTTCCTGGATCGCAAAGCGAAAGACAAAAAGCCATTCTTCCTATGGCATTGCGCAGCGCGATTACACGTATTCTTTCATTTCAAGGATGGAGTACGAGGCAAGTCCCGGGCTGGACGCGAAGATGTTTATGGTGATGCCCTCGCAGAGCATGACGGTCACGTCGGTCAACTTTTGTCAAAACTTGAAGCAACAGGTCTCGATAAGAACACGATTGTGGTCTAGGTGACAGACAATGGAGCCTATCAGTACATGTGGCCCGAAGGTGGTACGAGCCCATTCCGAGGCGACAAGGGCACAACATGGGAAGGCGGAGTTCGCGCCCCATGTATGGTCCGTTGGCCTGGTGCTACGGGAGGACGCGTTTCTAGTGAGATTGTCGATATGACTGACTTGCTACCAACATTGGCTTCGGCAGCCGGCGACACCGATAGCGTTGAGAAGCTAAAAAAAGGCGCAGACTATGTCGGCAAGAACTACAAGGTCCACCTTGATGGTTATGACCAGACTGCGTTGTTTAGTGGCAAGAGCGACAAGTCGGCTCGCAAATTTGTCTTTTATTATGACGAAACAGTTCTGACAGCCATTCGTTACGATTCGTTCAAAATCAGCTTCTCGATCAAAGAGGGCGGACATTGGGACGACCCACTGATTGGCCTTGGCCGACCTATGATAACGAATCTACGCATGGATCCCTTCGAGCGTCAGACAGGTGATGTGAATCGTCAATATGCGGAACACAAAACTTGGGTGCTTACGCCAATCGTTGGGATAGTGGAGAAGCACCTAATGAGCTTCCAAGAGTTCCCCGTCCGTCAGCTTGGATTGAGCGCCCAAATGGGCAAAACCATCGAAGGAATTCAGTCCCAGATTTTGAAAATTAAGACTAGCAATTAGTTTGAAAGCGATACAGAGACTCATCCATGAATATCAATTCGCGATTGGCCATCCTAGGCCTTGTGCTTGTAAACGTGTTTACAACAGCAACGATGGCACAAGAAATTTTGCCATTTCCACCCGCTCCGTCTGGCTCCACGCCCGGGCTAACGATTCAGGATTCCACCTACAAGAAGCGCGTTGAGCCAAAGCGTCTTGCAGAAGGTGCACCGAATATTCTCGTCATCCTGATGGATGATGTGGGGCCAGGTACACCCTCAACCTATGGCGGTGAAATTAACACGCCGACGCTTGATCGCGTATCGAAGATGGGAATCTCCTTCAATCGCTTTCACTCCACCGCGATGTGCTCGCCTACTCGAGCCGCACTGCTTACCGGCCGCAATCACACGCGAGTCGGTAATGGACAGATTGCGGCGATCGCAAATGATTTTGATGGTTTCAGCGGTACGATTCCAAAGTCGTCTGCAACCGTTGCCGAGGTTCTGAAGAACTACGGATACAATACCGGTGCGTGGGGCAAGTGGCACAACACACCCGAAGAACAGATCACATCGAAGGGCCCGTTCGATTATTGGCCGACGGGTTATGGCTTTGAATACTTCTATGGCTTTCTTGCAGGTGAGGCCTCGCAATACGAGCCCACTCTGACTCGCAACACGAATGCGGTCACAGACCATCTTCCCAAGGGCTATCACCTTACCGATGACATTGCCTCAGACGCAATCAAGTGGTTGCGTGAGCAAAAAGCTTATGCGCCAGACAAGCCGTTTCTAATGTATTGGGCACCAGGCGCTTCGCATGGTCCGCATCAAGTGATGAAGGAATGGGCCGACAAATACAAGGGCAAGTTCGACGATGGCTGGGATAAGTATCGTGAGCGTGTTTTCGCTCGAGCAAAGGCCAAGGGCTGGATTCCACAAAACGCACAACTCACGCCACGGCCGACTTCCATGGCATCGTGGGACTCGATTCCAGATGACGAAAAGCCGTTTCAGCGTCGTCTGATGGAAGTCTTTGCCGGCTTCACTGAACATGCTGACTACAATGCGGGCCGGGTCATTGACGAAATTGAGAAGCAAGGCAAACTCGACAACACTCTCATTTTCTATGTCTGGGGCGATAATGGTTCATCCGCAGAGGGTCTCTATGGGACCATCAGCGAACAGCTCGCTCAGAACGGTATTCCTACGAAGATCTCACAACACTTGAAGGCCTTGGACGAACTGGGGGGCCTGGATGCTCTCGGCGGCCCAAAAACCGACAACATGTATCATGCTGCTTGGGCCTGGGCAGGAAGCACACCATACAAATCGACGAAGCTCGTCGGTGCACACTTCGGTGGTACTCGACAACCGATGGCTATCGCTTGGCCGAAACAAATAAAAGCAGATCCGACAGCCAGGCCCCAGTTTCATCACGTAATCGACATCGTTCCAACCATTTACGAGTTAACAAAGATCACTGCACCCAAAGTTGTGAATGGTTTCGAGCAAGATTCGATTGATGGCTTTAGCATGGCTTATGCCTTTGGCGATGCAAAGGCACCGGGAACTCGCAAGACTCAATTCTTTGACATCATGGCCAGTCGAGGGATTTACCACGACGGTTGGTTCGCCAGCGCTCCAGGCCCGCGGGAACCTTGGGTTGGCGGGCTGCCAAGGGGAATCAAGGAATGGTCGCCACTAACTGACAAGTGGGAACTCTACAACATTGATGAAGATTGGAGCCAAGCAAACGACCTCGCAGCGAGCAATCCAAAGAAGCTTGAGGAGATGAAGTTGCTTTTCTTGCTCGAATCGACCAAGAACAAAAACTTGCCGATCGGCGGCGGCTTATGGTCCACAGCGATGTTCCATCCCGAGGACGCCCCGGCATCGTCACTTACCGAATGGACTTTCGATAGCCCAATAACGCGTATGCCTGAATCGGCAGCCCCCAAACTTGGCAAGGTTGATAGCTTGGTCACGATGGAAGTCGATATGCCTTCCAACGGCAACGGAGTCCTCTATGCGCTCGCAGGCTTTTCGGGGGGGGTTACTTGCTTTGTAAAGGATGGCTTCCTTTGTTACGAATTTAACTTGTTCGAGATACAGCGAACCAAGCTCAAGTCCAAAGATAAACTACCGACCGGCAAGTTGAAAATAGAGGTTGAATCGAAATTGGCAGCCAAGATTGGTGGACCGATGGATGTCTCACTCAAGGTGAACGGCAAGGAAGTTGCGCAAGGACAAGTACCAGCCGCGATGTCACTTCACTTTACCTCCAATGCGACGTTCGACATTGGAACGGATTTAGATTCGCCAGTGTCGCTCGATTACTTTGACCAAGCACCATTTGCCTTTAATGGGACAATCGGTGCAACAAAAATCAAATACCTGAAGAAGTAAACCGGCCACAACCTCTCAAAGAGTCAAACATGAAGATATCAGCAGCACTCATAGCCATTCTTTGCAGTTTCTCCATCGTGCACTTCTCGATCGCACAAGACGACGGCTCGGTACTGCCTTTCCCAATGTCTCCTTCAGCTAGTACGGCCGGTCAAACTTTGCAGCAGTCGGTTCACAAGCGACGCGTCGAGCCAGATCGTTTGGCCAAGGATGCGCCCAATGTCCTCATCGTTCTCATTGATGACGCGGGTTTTGGCGTACCAGATACTTTCGGTGGTTTCGCTCATACTCCGACACTTACACGGCTGAAGAACGAAGGCATTAGTTACAATCGCTTTCACACCACATCGATCTGCTCACCCACACGTGCATCACTTCTTACTGGCCGCAATCATCAACGAGTCGGCAATGGTACGATTGCTGAACGCGCCGTGGATTGGGATGGATACACGGGGGTTATGCCGAAGACCTCGGCAACGGTTGCTGAAGTTTTGAAGAACTATGGGTACAAGACCTCAGCGTTCGGAAAATGGCATAACACACCTGCGAATCAGACGACTGCTATGGGGCCATTTACCTATTGGCCAACCAGCTACGGATTTGAACATTTCTATGGGTTTTTGGCTGGCGAAACATCGCAGTGGGAGCCTCGGCTGGTCGAGAACACAACAGCGATCGAACCGCCCCACGATGAATCGTATCATTTGACCGAAGACATGGCGGATAAAGGAATCACATGGCTGAAAAAGCATCGAGCATTCGCGCCTGACAAACCGTTCTTCATGTACTGGGCTCCGGGAGGCGTGCATGGTCCCCACCACGTGACTCAAGACTGGGCCGACAAGTACAAGGGTAAGTTTGATCAAGGCTGGGACAAGCTTCGCGAAGAAATCTTTTCTCGACAGAAAAAGCTGGGTTGGATTCCAGCGGATACTGAACTCACAGCGCGGGACAAGACAATGCCAGCCTGGGCTGACATTCCCGAATCAGAGCGTGCTTTTCAAACTCGCTTGATGGAGATCTATGCTGGTTTCGTCGAACATACCGATGCACAAGTCGGGAAGCTGATTGAACACTTAGATCAAACCGGGCAGCGCGACAATACGATCATCTTCTATATTTGGGGCGACAACGGGTCATCGGCCGAAGGGCAGAATGGCTCTATCAGCGAACTGCTTGCACAGAACCAAATCCCCAACACCATTGCTCAGCAGATCAAGGCACTCGATGAACTCGGCGGTCTCAAAGCTCTTGGTGGTTCTTTGACCGACAACATCTATCACGCCGGTTGGGCTTGGGCGGGGAGTACACCGTTCAAAGCGACCAAGCTAGTCGCCTCGCATTTTGGCGGCACGCGGAACCCCCTCGTGATTTCATGGCCGAAGAAGATCAAACCCGACAACACGCCTCGATCGCAGTTCTATCATGTCAACGATATCGCTCCCACACTTTACGAAGTTCTCGGCATCAAGGCTCCAAAGAGAGTAAATGGTTTCGAGCAAGATCCAATCGATGGCATAAGCATGTTGCCGTCCTTCAATGATTCCAAAGCGCCGGACAACAAACATGTTCAATACTTCGATAACAATGGTAGCGACGGAATCTACAAGGACGGCTGGTACGCTTGTACATTCGGTCCACTAACCCCATGGTTGAATGCGCAAAAAGGGCTCGCGGAGTGGGACTCATCGAAGGACGTCTGGGAGTTGTACGACCTTACTAAGGACTTTTCGCAGAAGAATGACCTTGCTAAAGAGCATCCAGAAAAGCTCCTGGAAATGAAGAAGCTTTTTCTCGAACAAGCGAAAGAGAATAAGGTATTCCCTATTGGAGCTGGCATTTGGCTTCGCCTTCATCCCGAAGACCGAATCAAGTCGCCCTATACTAGTTGGAGCTTCGACGACACCACCAGGCGTATGCCAGAGTTCACGGCACCGGCAGTTGGTAACAGCAACAATACCGTGACGATTGAACTTGAGTGCGGCGAAAACGCCAGCGGGGTCCTGTATGCACTTGGTGGAGCTGGCGGTGGACTCACTTGCTACATGGATAACGGGCATCTCGTTTTTGAATACAACCTGATGATCATCGATCGTTCGATTGCCAAGTCTCAAGAGAAGATCGCAGCTGGCAAGCACACCATCATTGTGGAGACAAACTTAAAGGTACCGCGACCGGGCGCGCCTGCAGATATAGTGCTGCGTGTCGATGGAAAAGAGTTCGCGAGAACAAGTCCCAAAATGACGGTTCCAGCAGCTTTCATTGCAAGTGAAAGTTTTGATGTGGGTGTTGACCTTGGATCGCCTGTTTCCCGCGACTATTTCGAGCGTAGACCGTTCCAGTTTGACGGCAAAATCTCTAAGGTCGATGTAAAACTAAAAGCTGAGCCGAAGTAAACGATGCTTAGGTTAAGTCAGCCGATTAGAGAGGGTTTGTCGTGGATACTCGTCGAACAGTTCCCGATAGGAAGCGGCAAAGCGCCCCCCATGGTGAAACCCCCAGCGTCCTGCAACATCCTGGATTGAAATAAATGAATTGGCTGTTTGCAATTCTCGTCGAACACGATGCAATCTCGCGTTGATTAACCACCGCTGCGGATTGATCCCGAATACATCCTTGAAGCAGTACTCGAGGGATCGCTCATTAGTTCCGGTTGCGTGGACGAGATCATGGATCGAGACGAAATCGTGCAAATGTTCGCTTAAAAACACTTCGCATCGACGGATCAAACTCAACTTTTGACCGGCGGCATTGATGGTTCGTCGATCGGTTTCCCCTGTCGCGGAGGAAATCGCAAGTACTACCTTTCTCATTAGCTGCTGCTGAATGTATTCGGCATGGACGAGTGGCTGCGACGACGGATTCCTACGTCCTACATCAAACGCAGCGTCGAACGTCGAGTGAAGCTCCGCAAACAAACATGGGTGAATTTGAAGGTTTAGGAACCCGCTTTTCGGAATGCTGATGGTGTGCCCATTAACATCCAATGAGCATCGATCAAGATCTGCAGGGCGGACTTGAAATGCATACCAGGCCGCATTCGGAGCAGATCGATAGTCGACAGATGAACCTTCGGCATAAAGTTGAATATCACTGGTCTTCAAATACACGCCGTTGACCCATGCAGGCTCATCAACTTGAAATGTGAATCCAAAATTGATCCAACCTTGAGGAATGGCACCTCTTCCAAATCCAGGTAAAGTGTACGAGCCTCTATCCAGTCGGCTCGCTGGCAAAATCAATCGGTCAAGCTTTGCTCGAAATCTACCACCTCTCAGCAGCTTTTGTTCGAATTCAGCACCCGCGATGATTTCACTGTTACCGGAACAGTCAAAGGAATCAAAAGCGAATGAGTGATAAACCAAAGTCATCCAAGATCACCATGTACCGAAAAGTGACTTACGCCTAATTATTCTCAGTCTAGACGGAGATAAAGAAAATGAACAAACATGGATAGTAATTGTAAGGTCTCAAAGGCGTAAAACGACTACGGCTGGAAAAATTATTTGCCAATCGCACCCTGGCCTTACTCGCACCGGTTTGACGCGCGTTTGACACGCCGGAATGCCTGCTGTTAAGAAAAATACGTCACTGAATCGCGCGAACCGCTCATTTCAACTCGTGTCTTTTGCTCAACCTACGCCGATGTGGCTCGACTGAGAAAGGCACCTGTCTTGTAAACTGGTCCATGCTGGTGCGAATCCAGTCATCGGCTCTGGCAACTGAACTGCCTGTTTGGATTACATCAACCAACAACGAAAGTATTTGAACAAACCAATTCGTTCAGTTGTATTTTTAGACTCGTCGCAACAGGAAACCGTTGCGGCGAGTCTTTTGACTGACTGCCAAGTCGGATTACATGTGTCGTGAGTTCGAATCTCATCAGCGTCTGCAAAGATGCTGTAGCTCAGTAGGTAGAGCAATGTCTAGAACAATCTGATTTTCACTTCGTCGGTCATTTTTGTGAACCTTAAAAGACAATGCGAGTCATTAGTCGCAATCAAACAATCAATGAATGAACAAGGGGAAGCGGATCAAGCGTATTGCTTGATTCTGCTTTGCGATTCTCGTTCGACTGCCAGTTGGGACGGAGGGAAGTTTGAAGTGGGAAGTTTGAAGTTTGAAATTCATTCGCGGGACTTCTTGATGATCGTTGTCAATATTGCGATGAGTTCGTTGGCTTCACTAGTGAGTGGATCCAATCGATCTTTTGGAACGACCTCGGAAACTGACAACAGACGAAGCCAGTAATGGGACTCGCGTGCCTCCTTACATGCGATCGCGTACTTGTGGACGAAGTCCTTTCGGCTTTCTGCGGATCCCGCTTCCTCCACGTTGGCTCCTACAGAAGTCCCTGAACGTAGTAACTGCGTTGCCAGGGTAGTTGACACTCGACCGTTCTGTTCCAAGTAAACACAAAGTCGAACAATTCGCTCAGCAAACGCGAACGTTCGTTCAGGTAAATCGCTCTTCAAATCAAACTCCAAAACTTCAAACTTCAAACTTCCCAATTCAAACTTCCTCACATCGTACTCTTTCAAACTTCGAACTTCAAACTTCACAATTCCACCATGGCAAACAAGTCTCTATTCGCAAGCATGCTTGGCCGACTACCGAAGGGCAATGCAGTCAACGAAGCGGGGGGCCTAGCGTACAAGCTTGAGCCGAAGCACGCGTTGGCTCAAGTTGCGGCTACGGGTACGTTCGGAAACGCGTTCTACAGCACGGCCGAGACGCAGTTCGATGAAGTTCTGAAGTTGATCGATGAAGTCGACGACAACCAGTACTTGGCGAAGCTGGCTCTGTACGCTCGTGAGAAGGCGTTCATGAAGGACATGCCGGCCGCATTGCTGGTCGCGCTGTCGGTTCGTGATACGGAGCTGATGCACCGAGTGTTCGATCGCGTGGTCGATAACGGTCGCGTTCTGCGAACTGTGTTCCAGATGATCCGGTCTGGCAGATTTAAAAGCAACACTGCCAAGAACAAGACAGGTAAGGGCCGCGTTGGTTTGTCGAGTTCTGTGCAGCGAGCGTTCCAGCGATGGTTGAACACGGCTTCGGTCGGAAAGCTACTGAGCGCGTCGATCGGTAATGATCCGAGCTTGCGGGACATCCTGCGTATGGCTCGACCGACGCCGAAGGATAACGCTCGCCGAGCGATGTTCGGTTGGTTGACTGATAAGAGCATCGACAAGTGGGCACCGGCAACGGAAGCCGACTTGCCGGTCGAAGTTCAGTCGCTGGTCGCGTACCGTAACTCGGAAAGCGAAGAAGCACAAGCATTGATCGCTGGTGGACTCGACAACGTCCGATGGGACTTGTTGTCTGATGCTGCCAAGGGTCCGACGGTTTGGGCTGCACTGGCTCGCAAGATGGGTCCTCAGGCACTGCGTATGAACTTGAACACGTTGCTGCGACACGATGTGTTCAATGGTGGCATAGGCATCTTGCCTGTGGCCAGGGACGCATCGAACGAAACACAGGCTGGAAGCCTATGCCACTCGATGGTTGATTACGTTGCTGACCGGATCGCTGATGAGTCGGAAATTCGACGATCGAAGCAGTTCCCGTACCAGTATTTTGCTGCGTACTTGAACGCGGATGACAACGTTCCGCAGAAGATCAAGACTGCACTGCATAAGGCAGCCGAGATCGCCTGTGGAAACGTACCGGAGTTGCCGGGACCGGTTGTTATTGGTTTGGATACGTCTGGATCGATGAGCAGCGCGGTCACGGGTAACCGCGGACGAGGTGCAACTTCGAAGATGCGATGCATCGACGTGGCCGCACTGTTCGCCGCAGCAATCCTGCGACGCAACCCGGACAGCGTTGTGATTCCGTTCGATACTTCGGCATACGATGCCAAGATGGATCCAAACGATTCGATCTTGAGCATTGCCGAGCGATTGGCAAAGTACGGTGGTGGTGGAACAGATTGTTCGCTGCCGTTGGTAGCTGCCAACCAGAAGCATGCGAAGCGCAAGTTCGCCGGCATTGTTCTCGTTAGCGATAACGAGAGCTGGGTCGGAACAGGACGGCACGGTTCGACCGGTGTGATGACGGCTTGGGAAGCCTTCGTTGCCAACCAGCGCAAGCTGGCAGGTAAGGAAGCCAACCCAAAGCTGGTTTGCATCGATCTGCAGCCATACCAGACGGTTCAGGCTTGTGAGCGAGCTGACATTCTCAATATCGGAGGCTTCAGTGACTCCGTGTTCAACGTGATCAGTGCGTTCCTAGCTGACGACAACCAGCGATTCGTCGCTGAAGTTGAAGCGATCGAACTGTAAACGCGAGTTGGACTACGGTCAAACTGCTGTATACTTGAAACTTGAGCACCCGCGGGTCGGATTTCCGGCTCGCGGGTGTTTTTCGTTTCCACTTTGGTTAGTTGATAGCGTACCGAAGCGATTAGGATTCAATGTCTTCAGATGTTACCGCATCTTGGCTAGCACGCCTCACGGTCAACACGTGAACTTCAAGCGGTTTGATCGTAATGACTGCGCGATAGCTTGGACGACTACCAACGCCAAGAGGCATTTCTCGAATTTCAACCTCGACTGAACCATTCTCAGGTGCGAGCGAAAATCGTTCGGGCATCATACGAAGGCTTTCAAGTTGCTCATAAATCGAGTCAAACCATGCAACAGCCTGATCAGGCGAATGATTTTCCGCCCACCATTCTGCGTTGCGGAGAATGTCAGCTCTTGCCCTAGCCGTTAGGACCAAGCCATAATTCATTGAGCAAAACGCTCGACTAGCATAGCTCGGTCAGTCGTTCTCGCCTGACCAATGGGAACGGAACGTCCCGCCTGCATGTCAGCGACTCCTTCTCGAATAGCATCCAAATCGGAGCGGCGTTCCAATTCGGCTAACAAACCACTATCGATCACGTAATAAACGCGACGTGTAGTCGGATCGACAATCTGCATCGGGGCGTTTCCGCCTGCTTGCAGTGCTGACGCTTGATCTGGAGTTAGGTAAGTAATCATGGGCTCTAGTATAAAGCGCCAGGAGATCAGTTGCAAACATCGGCATAATGCTGTAGCTTAACACATCCCCAATTCGCAGGTATTCTCGTTGTGTGGAATAGCATTTGCGTCCAGAACATTCCCGATTGCATTACCAATCGTGTCACGCCATCGTGTCAGAATTGTCAATTGGCGCAAAATGATCTACTGTCTCAAAAACCGCAGGATTTCCCGTATGTTCGCCCGCACTGTCGCCGTAGTTTGCTTGCTTGGATTGATCGCTGTTAGTGACAACTGTCGTGCTCAATCTGATAACGATCGAAGCAAGCAACGATTGCCTAGCAGCTATCTGTACTCGGTGCTCAATGGTCAGAAAGGTGACAAAACGACCTTCCGCGATTCGTCAGGTCGAACTCAAGGCTCGGCAACTCAATCCGGCAGTCGCATCTCAATCCGCGATGGTTCAGGTCGATCTATTGGTTCCGCTGAAACATCAGGAAACAGGACAACATTTCGTGACGCAAGTGGCAGAACGATCCAGACCGCAACCACGAATGGTGAGCGTACGACGTTCCGCTCGTCGAGCGGCAGTAGCTTGGGTACTGCAAGTCAGACTCGCAATAACACTACCTTTCGTGACGCAAGTGGGCGTTCAATTGGATCAGCATCCAGTAGTGGAACTCGGACGACCTTTCGGGACGGCTCAGGGCGTTCGTCGGGATCAGCCAGCAACAACCGACGATGAGGCGAATTGCCCGGTTCCGTTCATTTTTTCCCACTGTTCCCTTTGATTCTTCCAGCTTGGCTCCAATGCGATTGTTTGGAACATACGAAGGCATAACGCATCTCGACCTTGCTCGATTCGGAGAACGTTTAGGAGTTGTTCTTGCAGGTCAGGGGCTAGCAATTTCAGATTCATGATCTGCGTTACTCTCGCTCGCGTGACGTGACCAAGTGTGGCGATCTCGGTAGCGTTCGCACAAGTCATTCACAGACATGCGTTCCAGCGCCGCCACTTCTTTGGCAACATTAAGTGCCATGAGCTCTCCTTTTTGAAAAAGTTCTATCGTTCGTTAACCGGGTGGACCACAGAGAGCACCGGTTTCGAACGAAGCTCAAGGCTCGCTGTTTCCGATTCGACAGATTTTTCTTGAGAAGTACGGTCGCGGGCCAAGCGGGCGCAACCACGTGTAGAACGTGTTTGAATGCAAGTCCGAATGGATCGCTTCGAACAACAGTGCCAGCCGGCACAGCTGCCACACCTTGGTCCTTTAAGAACTGGTGAAGCTGGGACTGTAGTTCAGGACCTACAACTTCCCGAATCGCGCCGTTCACACCTCCGGACAGATTTAGCCAAGGATTTGCTGTGGATATCAGCACGTCTGCAGCCTCTGTTAATACGTTTTCCACGTTGATTGTGATTTGCATAGATCGATTCCATTTAAACGAACGCTGTTCAATCCAGTTCGCTTAGAGCTGCCATCAAGGTCGGAATATCGTTAGGGCGATCTGTGACAGTCTTTCGAAGAGCGAATTTCACCAACGTACGGAGCTTTTCCAGAGCCTCAGTGATTGGCAGGTTGCAAGGTATCGGTTCGTCCTCTTCGGAGATCGTGCTTGAGAGCGACTCCGCAACGTCTGCTTTTGTGTGTGGCGCAATTCCGCTCAAACAAAAATACGCAATCGCACCAATTGCATAAATGTCCGTCCAAGGCCCAATGCTTCCGAATGCCGGCGAGACTTGCTCTGGAGCTGCGTAACCTAGTGTTCCGCCCACTGAGCGTACCGCTGCGTCAACGTCCTGGGATTGTGCGATGGGTTGCAAGTAGGTCGAAAGTCCGAAGTCAGTAATGATTGCCCGTCCATCGGTTGTAATCAAAATATTGTTCGGGGTAAGGTCTCCATGAATGATTCCCGTTGAGTGGGCTACACCAATGGCTTCGCATACTTGTGTCAACACTTGAACCAACTGCATATCACCCATTGGACGACAATGACTTAAGGGTGAACCATTGATGAGATCGCTCAAAATGTAGGGACCGCCGTGTGGGGACTCGCCCCAGCCCAGGTACTTGATGATTCCTGGATGATCGATTCGTGACGCTTGATCAATCTCCTTTAAGAATGAATTCTTCGCTCGAACGTCCGTCCACAGATGTCGATGCATGAATTTGACTGCAACAGAGGTATCTGTAGCTTGCATGCGAGCCTGATACACTTTTCCGAACCCACCGCTGCCAATCATTTTTCCAAGAACGAACTGGCCGTAGCCTATGCGAGGCAACGAAAAGCTTGGAGGCTGTAATATCGCGTCTCCATCGTTGGTGGTCTGGTTTTCGAAAAGATGAGGCGAGAGCAAATTCCGTATGGTGGTAACTCGCCGCCTGATTGTTCGTTCATCAACCGAGAGTTCCTCGGCGATTTCTCTCTGGGTACTTCCTGAAAGCAATAGTTCCAATAGCTCAACTTGGTCCGGTGCGAGCATTGAGTTCAACTCGTTTACTAGATCGGCCACATCATGCGATTCTGGCGTCGCTTGCTGGAATTCAAGAAGTTCGATTTGGTCCAATGCATTTCGATCCCAGCCGGCACCACGTTTCGCCGTCGACGCTCGCTCCAACGATCGCGAGAGCTTGCGCCGCGCAAACATCGCACGCAGATTCCAAACAGATAGCGTGCTTTCGATTTGCAATCGGCTCTGGGAAGCGGAACTGGTGTTTCTGAAAAAGCTTCCCATTGCGGACTGCACTACATCTTCAGGGTCAATTGAGCCTCGCTGTCCTCGGCTGAGCCGGCTTGCGACGAGTGCAATCAACCGCAATCGATATCGTTCCATCAATACGGCAGCAGCTTCCTGGGATCCAGTCCGCCATTTTGCGATGAGTTCTTGGCCGGACAGATTGGCAAAAGTTATTTCAGAGTTTTCTGCCACATTGTTGTCCGCTTTGATCGCCAGAATCTCATTTCCACCATGTCCGCGTTCTTTTCATCAATTCTAGACTATGGAGACACAATAATGGCAATGGTGGTTACCCAACCGTGCAAAGGTTGCAAGGACAAGTCATGCTTGGCCGTTTGCCCGTGCGAATGCTTTTATGAGGATTCCGAGATGGTGTATATTCATCCCGACGAGTGCGTCGACTGTGAAGCGTGCATTCCGGAATGTCCTGTCGAGGCGATTTTCCATGAAGACAACGTGCCAGCACAGTGGCATCATTTCATTGAACTCAATGCAAAGAAATCTAAGGAGTGCCCGCCAGCGACTTCTCCCTAAGTAGTCGCGGCAAAACCGATGAAACGCCGAATCGTTTATTTGCTGTTTGCCGTCGTTACGATGCTGGTCGGATTGGCGTCGCGCCGATTCCGACAGCATCTACCAACGTTCATCGGCGAATACAGCGGCGATGTTCTGTGGGCGTTGATGTTGTTTCTAGTAGTGAGTTTTGTACTAGCTGGTCGCCCTCTTTTTCTGAGATGCATCATTTCGCTGATTCTTGCATTCGCGGTCGAGGTCAGCCAGCTTTATCACGCGCTCTGGATCGATGGCATCCGAAGCACGACCTTGGGCGGGCTGGTTTTAGGTTTCGGTTTCCTGTGGAGCGATCTCGTTTGCTACTTGGTTGGCATCGCTGCCGGCATGTTGGCGGATCGATTCTTGTGGCCGCCAGCTGAACGCGAAAATACGAACTAGACATGACTCAGTTTGTATTTGGGTCACCTGTTACGAATCTGGCGGCCGCCTTGAGTGCCGACCGATTTCTCTGCCACGAACTGAGTGATTCTCCGGAATGGCACCGGACGGAGTTAACAGTCGGGAAACCTAAGTAATCGTTGGGGTTCGGAACGCGTTTTCAATAAGCGGAATTCGCTCGCCCGATGAAATGACTGTGTTAACCAAGGGGCTGGAGCCCAAACACCTATCGCAACCGGCTACAACCGTTTTGCAAACGCTGTGTTAATCAAATGGGTTGGCGGAAACGGAGATCTCGAGAGTTCTCAGTCGAGATCGGGGGTGCCGTGGGCTACCGGGACGGTTTCAGAGGTAGGCCGAAAGATCTCTTTCCTAACCGAGAGTATTTCCAAAGTGAGTTGGCGGGGCGGAAACCCTAAGAAACGTTGGGTAGAAACGAAAAACGCCGGGCGTCGATCTCTCGTCGTCCGGCGTTAACTTTTTGGCGTTTCTTCCGTAGAAAAAACTAAGGCTCCCCGAGGAGACCCTGATAAGGAACCTTCTAGAGGAGCCGTTGTACGCTAAGAGTATGGTAGCATTGGTATCCAAGGTTTTCAAGACCGGTCCAAGGTTTCTATGGGAGTGCCCTGTTTCGGAAAATCAGGTTAACAGCCCAAGTCTTTCGAGGCAACGAATGAACCGCCTATGGTGGGGGGCTTGGGACTTCACTTCAATTTCATTGCGATCAACCTTCCGATGGAAGCTGGGGCGACTGCTATTGAATCTCGACGATTGGACAAATCGATTCCCGTCAGTGCTTTGACTGGAAGGTCAACTCCCCCGAACTATCCCGCTCGAACTTGTAGATATCCCACAGTTTGTCACGCTTTCCAGGTCGTTCAATCCGGTATGCAAAGACTACCTTGTCGCCATCGGTGCGCATGTTGATAGCACCAAAAGTCGTGACTGACCGTTTGATTTTCTCGAGTATGTCATCGAAAGCCTTTTGAGCCTTGGCAATTTTGGCTGGAGTACCACTTTGCTTTGCGGCTTCTAGCTCTGCAACCTTCGTTCGAATCTCGTTCTTGAAAGCATCTGCGTCTTTGATCTGCTCTGGCGCGGAGCGAGCCAATTCTGTCGAGAAGATCGATGAGCGCCGACCACGGCTGTGCTTGCCGACCGTCCCCAACGTATCGGCTCGCGGATGCGCATGAGGCTCATCGTCGCCTGAAGAAATGACCGTGGCGTGCGCGTTGATCGCTTGTAGGAAATACTCGGTGAAATCAGCCGAACCGTGGTGGCACGATTTTGCAAAGTCACTTTCAAAGACGCGTCGTGCTTTTTTAACTAGAAGCTCTTCATCTTGAGCTGTCCTAGGTGGCATGGTCTCGCCCGTGTAATGCTCCAATAGATACTCTTCTGCTGGGATGTTAAGATCGCCACCCAACAATACACTCACTTTTCCGTAGGTGAGTCGCAGTACAATCGAATGACCGTTCTTGGTTTTCCCTACATCACCAAACCAACGTAGTGCTGGGCTCCCGCTCACAGATTCGGGAACAGGACCGAGTACTTGGATCGTCACAGAATCAGTTGGTCCACACCCAGGCACATACTTGTCATCGGCATTGAGCATGCGGATGTCGCCGACTCGCCCTGAATCAATCGCCTTGCGGAGCATCTGTGGATACTGCTTCCGATCGATGTTGGCGGGTGTCAGAAGATTGTCGAGTTCTAGTTGGGTCGCGAACAACTCTGTCATGTAGCTCTTGCCGCCAACTTTCGCTTTGGCCCCCAGTACATCACCCGCTGCCGCTGTCTTTCGTTCAACCAGTCCCGAGTGATAAACGGTGTCTACAGTGAACTTGGGTTCGTCGAAGATGGGATCAAAGCCATAGTAATGATCTTGGTCGGGGTGCGTAATGACAAACGCCTCGAAGTTAGCGCTGCCGCCACTTCGTATGAACTTGTCGCGCAGAAATCGAACCATGTTGTCCGAAGCACCAGCATCAACGACGATGTTGCGGGGAAACTTTCCTGGCTGTGGAATGCTCAACAAGCAACCATCGCCTTGGCCGATATCTACAAAGACGATCTCAAGCAATCCGTCAGACTGAGTATCGTTCTCGTCAATCCAAAGTAGGTCTTTACCCATCTTGACCTGCAAGAAGCCCGCTTCCTTTTTCCCTGTTAGCTGGAGATAGCTACCCCAGAGGCGTTGAATCACTGGCTTGTTATCGTCATCAACCAATACCGCTGCAGGGTAGCCAACAAATCGAAATGAAGCTGCCATACGATCCTCCGGGTGTTGCTAAAGACAGGCATCTACCGATCAATTTTCTCTAGTTCATCGTTGATTCCCATGTAATTCGACCGTTCCATTTGGTCGATCAAATCCAAGCAGTTTTGCTTAAGTGTGGGGTCGGCTGTCTGTGCGTATTGACGAACAACCAGTGTAGCAATGGAATGCGCTGTGCTTGCTTCGCGAAACTGGATGTTCGAACCTTTTTCGCCAATGATGGTCACAATTCGCTCTGCAGCGCGAACGATGACATTAGGCAATTCTGCTCGCGACTCATCGAGTACACGTAGCAACTCTTCTGGGTCGGACTCGAATGATCGGCTTTCAATGTACTTGAGAACCATCTTTTCCAGCTTCAGCAATCGTTCGCCATCTGTCTTCCAAAACGCAGCGCCGATCTGGTCTCGAACTGCATCGCTTTCGTCATTGAAGAATCGGACAATGCGATCAGCGCACTTATCACCTACCTCGACATGTCCAATGTTCTGTGCATACACTCGGCAAGCGGCCTGGCGCATCCACTCGTTACCGTTTCGCACTAACTCGGCTTCTTCGCTTAACGAATCCATGCCAAGATCGAACAGAGTTATTTGTGATGCCGCCGACTTGACTGCTTCTTCATTGCTACAGCCCAATGCAGCAAGTAGCAGTCCGCGAAGTTCAAGGTAATGGGTTCTAATGGCATAATGAACGAAGTGATCAAATGGTGGCGAACCCCATATGGCTTCAACACCGATGCAGCAAGTGTTGAAGAGCTGTACTGCCTCGTCGCGATCCCAATTTAAAACTGGGATTAGTGCTTCTACGGCGCAAACTCGTACCGAGATCACATGATCGGAAATCACTTTTTCAATTGTGGGTCGAAAATGATTCCAGTGGTTTTGACTTGCGTACAGCAAGCGTCCGATGGCCAAGGTCGCTCGACCTCGGACAGTATTGATGCCGTGATCGAACGGATTGCCACCGTAGTAGTTTCGGTACTTGTCTTTCCAAATGTCGCTTTCTGGATCAGGGTCTTCTGTAGCGTAGTAGGCCAACGCGTCGAGCGTTGCTGTGGCAAGCTCGCGATCCGCTAGTCGTTCGACTAGGTGGGATATCGAAGAGCCGCACGGTCTGGTTGGAAGAAAATGCGCCCGATGGATGACTTGTTCGATCAGTTCGATCGGAAAGGATGACAAATCCTTTTCATCCGCCTCTTTCGCATCGCCGGCCAGATTCGCGGCATAACCTCCAAGCCCATCCAGAATCGCTGAGAAATAGATTGGATCGACACTTTCGGGTAGTTTCAAAGCAAGCTTGGCAAAACGCATTCGGTCTCGTCTTGTCAGATCCGAAAGGACACGAGAAAGCTCGACGTGCCCGCCGCGAAATCGGTCAGTGCTCCCATCGTACTTGGTCATCGCACCAACCCACTGATCATCGGTCATCAGCGTTGCTTTGGAATCCGCGATTGGCGATCCGACGAAGCTAGCCATCGACGGTAGGTTCCTCGGCGGCCTCTCATTTGGGAGATTTGGAAAACCGCACTCCAGTTCGTTGATTCGGACGTTAGCTCGCTGAGATCGACGCGTCGAATCAATCGACCGAAGTACCAACAGTTCCGCAAAACCTCTCCTGCCGGGAGTCTCTCGTTCGTATGTGTCGCAGTAGCCAATAACCGCATCTTCTAGCCTTCCAAGAAGCTCATCAGAGCAGAGGGGGGTTACGGCCGCGATCGCATCTCGGCTAACGGCGCTTTCGCCGTGCCCTTCGCCGGACCAGCTTCCATAACCTACGTTCAACCGTGGCTTGTGAGTACATAGAAATTCGACACATTCGTTGGCGAATTCTGCAGGATTCGCTTCATATCCCCTAAGCATCAGAAATACGAAGGTCTGATGAGTATGATCCTTCCAGGGATTGGTGAATTCCCGAAACCGAGATGGTTCCTTTATGGAAAGTTGCTCTAGGCACTGCCCAATCAACATGAAGATCGAATCATTCATGTCGTGTGGATCGTTGACGTTGTGCAAGTAGGGCCAAGCTCGATTGAGCAAGATGTCGCGATTAGCAACGGCTGTATCCAGTACGGTTTTCTCAAAGACAGGAAACACTTGTTCGAGGTAGTAGGCTGGCTCATCTTTGACAGCTTTGGCGAGCAATTGACAGCCAGAACCCGAGTGATTCAAAGCCGATTGATCCAGAAAATTCCAAGACTTGCCATCGTTGTACTTGCTGACCGCATGCTCCAACCAACATCGAACCAAATCTATAATGAACCGAGGATTCTCCTTCTCGGCACCGTAATGATTCCCCCAAAAGTCTCCACCGCTTTGTCGTTTTTCTCCGTCGTCGAAACAGCCTCGACGAATCATTGAAAAATAGAGTTGAGTCATTTCAAGGCTGTAATGCGCAACCCCCCACGACATTATTCGTTTCAGCCGTAGATCCCAATCCTCACCTGCATTCGCGTAGGGAACGAGAAGCTCGGCAATCGCCTTTGACCTGGACTTGTGCAGCTCGCTGTCTGAAAGAAACCATATCGCAGCGTTGACAAGAATCGCATCTCCAGAAGACAACCACTTGCTCCAAACTCCAACGTCCAGCAACAGATCAAACCAGGCTTCGTGACCACGAAGTGCGTTAGAGACTGCGGGACTCAGATCCGTATTAAGCACGTAGGGCTCGACGATCGCCCATTCGTCAGGGTTCGGGTCCGGAATTCGGTGCAGTTCTGAAGCGACCATCCGCTTGATATGGAATCGAATCTGACTTGACGCAAGCAACTCACGAAGGTCGCGAAGATAATCATCACGGCGACTTTCACGACGATATCCCATGATCTGACGAACTTGAGCACGCCGAAAAAGTTGTTGGTCTTCCCTAGGCCGTGTCAAGAACTGGTGAAGCGACTCGCCGGTTCGACAGAAGCTTCTGGCAAACGCGTAATCAAAAAAAGACTCATGGAAAAACCGGTAGTCCCGCCCTGTATCGACCAGCACATGAATCGAAACCATATGCTCGGCGGTGCGAGCCCACTCATCTACGATGTCCTTCGGGGCGTAAGTCGCTTGATGATCGCTCATATGTTGCGACAGAGCTTTGATGACCTCATACCACTCCGAATCGCCACCGTATTGGCCTCTCAGGTCTGCACGCTTTCGATCCCAAAAGCGATTGTACAAATCGCCGATTCGATGAAAGGGAAGCTCAGGATAACCTTGTAGGAACAACACCAAATGAAATGGTAGCGAAAGGATCTTCAATTGCTGCGGTGTCGGAACAAAGTCCTGCAAATTGGCTGCGTCCAAAGACTCCCGAATCTGAAGGTCCGTAAGTGAGTCGACGGCCACTTTCGTAAAACCCGAATTCGAATCGCCAATCGGTCGCAAGCGATGATCTTGCTGCAGATCGAAATCGCGGCAAGCCACAATCATCTTCATGCCTGGCATAGCAGCGATTTCACTACGCACTTCTTCAAATGCCAACCAAGTGTTTGTCTTTCTGCCGGATACTGTGCTGATCGAATCGAGCTGATCTATGATCAGCACTGATGCCGCACCTTGAGCCATGTTGGCCAGGGTGGTAACAGGCGAATCAGTAAGCCCCAATTCGTGACCGAGTTGCTTGGAACTATTACACACAGGAACCGAATCAAGCTTAATGGCCAAGCAAGGAATTGCTTGGTCGCGCAACCGTCTGATCACCTGAGCAAGAATGCAACTCTTACCACTTCCTGCGGTTGCAACCAGAAGAACGCCATGCGAATCGGTTGATGCGATCGCTTCAAAGATCGACTTAGCTTCGTCACGAGGAATTGGTTCGCGATTGATTAGCTCGACATTGGTCGCTGACATGAAGAGGTCGTTCAGTCTCTTTGACTCTGTTTTTGCTTCTTCTATCTGCCCTGGGCTTGGAAGCGATGGAATTATGCTTCTCAGATCGCCGAGCAGTTTCCCAAAGAGGTCTTCAGTGCTACCGAATGATTCGGCGTAGCGTCCCATCGCACGCAGCCGCTGAAGATGCTTTTGTTGACGTGGGTCTTCGTGAGAGGTGGCATAAACGTAAAGTGGTATGCCACGACACATAGCGATGATCGCTTCCCACTGCGTATATGAGAGTGCAAAGATATCGCCCCGCTCCTTTTCGAACTCCGGAATCTTCAAAAGCAAACCTCCATTCTTAGCTAAGAATTCCTCGACCTCCCTTTTGTCAGGAACATAACCAAGTACATTTCCAACTAAATGCAGTACGGCTGCACAAGTGGAAACGTACTTGTCGAGTTTATCCAATGTCCCGGAAGAAAACTGACGAAAATCCTCTTGCGTTTTCACATCGCAATCGGCGCGACGCAAGTAACCACTCAATCTAGTTCGTAAATTCGCGAATCTCGCGTTTGCCGCTTCAAATTCGTCTGTAACTGCGGAAATGAATATTCGGTTACTGGGGGTGGTAGCGGATTTCACTTGCTCACTAATCTCTATAGGGATAGTACTCGGCGCAAAAGATTCTGTGCTGACAGACTCTCGTTGAGATGAAGTCGTCGCCAACTTATTGGCCAAAATTCCAATCCACCTCTTTCCGAAGTGCCAATCGCGGTTTGATCGGCAATATGATTCGATTTGATGCATCGAATCGCGGTAATACGATTGCGCCCTATCGACTTTGGCCAGTTCTAGCGAGATGTTGCCGACAAGCTCCCCAAGCGCGGCAATGCATAGAGGGTCTTGGCTCGCGTTGGCGTACTGGTATCCAGCCTCTGCCGCCTGAAGCCGAGAATCGGGTAATGTATACAGCGAGTCAACGATTGTGTTGGCCCATACGGACCATGCAAGAATTCGCGAGGGAATCAACAAACTCGGTTCGAGGCACTCACTGAATGCGGTTGATAGCGACTGAGCGTTATCAAAAGTTGACTGTTCCGCTGCAGCAAACGCCGCAATTTCACAACTCGCGACTGGATTATTTGCCCAGAGCAAATGGTACAGTCTTTCGGCTTTCTCGTGTACTCTTCCACCGTTGAAACATGATGCTGCCAAGCCGGATAAAACTTCGAATCGGCTCCTATCCTCGTTGTACAAACGGTTTCTCAGTGCTGTACGATACAACTTCTTGAAATTGAATCCATCCCGTAGTTCAAAAGTTTCACAGAACGGGAGCTTGCATAGCTCGGTGAACAAGTTTTTTTTCTGAGGTCGGTCAGAATCGCCTAACATCGCAGCAAGAATGAACTCATTAAAGAAATGTGGGATCGCGGCTGCGAAGATTGCTTGCCTCAAATCAATGGACTGGTGAAGGAGAATTGCGTCAACATTGGCGAGCGCAATACCCTGCGGGTCCGATTCAGCGCCATCAAAAGCCGAATCTAGGTAATCGCTACTCATACTACGGCTCCATTTCTGTAGACGCGAATCAAAGCATCCATCGCTAGGGGATCGCCATTTGCCTTAACCACTAATTGCTGGATTAGTGTGTCTGAAGGTGATTCTACGCCAAGTGTGTCCCGATACCTGCACCAATGAACGGCCTCACAGATTGGCAATAGCTCTTGGACGCGAATCCAACTATCCCACCTCGCCGGCGGATCAGGGACGGAATGGCCTGTGATGACTACTCGAAGCGCATTGTGGCGAATGACTATAGGTAATAGCTGTGTCTCAACCCATTGCCTGCAATCCCTCGCCGCGTCCTCGAATGTATCAATAAAAATAACTGTTGGCGTTCCTGCCGCGACAATATCTTCTATGATCGCTTGGTCAATAGCTCTGGGGTTATGCTCAAGCGCTTGTTTGTATCTCGGGAACTGAATTGAGCCAGCTAGTTCATTGCTTATGCAATTGAGAACTTCCGGAAGAGTGACGCCACCTTTTAAGTTGGCAGAAGCAACGACAATCGATTGAAACTCCAGCGCGATTCGACGAAGCTCCATCAATAGAGTTGACTTCCCTCGGTTACTCGGACCAGTCAACATCATAATCTTCTGTCCACAGTGGTTCGATACCAACTCCAGGAAACAGTCGACTTCATCATGTCGGTCGGCAATTCTTGACGTCGATGGGACAATGGTTTCGGGCCAAGAATCCCTTGGCGCACGATATTGTTGCCTGGTTTGAAGACTTGTTACCAAAGCATCCTTGATCGCTGAAAGAACATCTTGAAATGAGTTACAGTGTCTCGGACGCCCGCCAATCTGCTCCAAGAGTTGGAGATGCTCTTGGTTGGACATAATTTGGGTAACGTTTGTGGCATTGCTTTTTCCGCAAGCCTCCATAGCAATAACTAATAACTGTTTGTCAAAGTACTTCGCTAGCCATGCTTCCCACTGGGAATACGTTAACCGCATCCATCTAATGCAATTGTGTTGGTCATCCATCTCAAACAGATACGGAAAGCGTTGTTCAAAGGTTGGCATGGTGCGACTGCAATAGCGAAACAATTGTAAGCGCACACGACAGCCAGTCGGTTTTTGGGCTCGCGTCGGCCTAGGCGGTCGCGTTCCGCTTTTCCTTTGCGGCAAGCAGTCGCTTGGCCCGGTCGTATTGCTTTCGCTCTGCTTTGTCCCGTC
>Ga0247839_1002979_pt1 | contig 24157 bp, 21 predicted proteins | sample LaCruzMarch2015__6_FD_192405 | JGI IMG/M metagenome (GOLD analysis project Ga0247839, IMG submission 192405) | Freshwater microbial communities from meromictic Lake La Cruz, Castile-La Mancha, Spain - LaCruzMarch2015_16m | ecosystem: Environmental > Aquatic > Freshwater > Lake | place: Spain... | reverse complement strand
TGTTGTTGAAGACGATATTTTATCGGTTTCAATGATAAATGAAGTTGAGAAATCACAATCGTTATATACAGCAATAACCAGGGCGTCAGATAAGGTTTGGATTGTTTCGGAATTAAATGCATAATTTTAATTTATCACAAAAGCCTATGGCCTAAAGACTTGCTTTATCCCAGTTAAGTTTCTTAAAAGATGTCGTTTTATATGTTGTTAACACATTTCTTTTATGGGTTATCTCCAGCATATACACGCATAAAGCCATGGCTTCTTCATAACTTAAACCATAATCTTCGTTTAATTTTAACCAAATTTGTTGATGATCTATCCATAAAAGAGGAACTTTTCCACCTTTGTTAATGTCATCCGCCATTAAAGTTTCACCCATTTCATTCTTATAAAGCATCCATCCTGAGTGTTTTTTTGATTCTACCATCCTTAAACTGGACATTAAATCATATAAAAATTTGTACCTTTCTTCTTTTTGTTTCTTGGTGGGTACATAGATTCTTTCTAAACCTGAGTCTCCGTATGTTTTTGGGTTTATACAATAAAAACCTGTAGCATCCCCGTTAATTTTTTCTAAAATAGAATATACCGTAGATTTAAATTCAGGCCTACCATTTCCATACATGCTATTACTAGGTACCAAAACAAAATCATCAGGATTTTTTTCATTTATATATGGTTTAATATTTAAAACAGCTAAAGGATTATTGATATTTTTATCATTTTTATTAATTAAATAAGAAATTAAAGAACCTTCTTTAACTTCATGGATTAAATATTTAACATTTTCACCCTCTTCTTTTCTATCTTCAATTTCAGATTTTAAGTTTTTTATTTTTTTTAAAATATTAACATAATTTGGGTCTTCTTTTTGTAAAGAACTTAATTTATTATTTAAGGTGTTCATTTGGTTAAATAACACCTCAACTCTTTTAGAACTAGTATGACCCATTGTCATACAGTTAGTCCAATTTCTATCGGTATCAGAACCCGCAATATCATAAGGATGACGAGAAATAACAACCATTAAATTATCGATATCAGAGGTTAAAGCTTTTCTTGCTTCATCGGAAACAAACTTTTTCATTAAATCATCAGCTTTTAATCTAGTTAAAACTTTACCGATCGAGGTTGTGTTTTTAGACTCACCAAATTTAGCAATACCTTTAATATAATCCAAAACTTGATATCCATTTTGAGTTAAAAAATCAGTAACTTCTTTTTCAACATTAGAAACAGGGCCAGATTTTTCTTCTTTTCCTAGTGGTATGTAAATACGATAATAATTTTTATCATGTTCATATTCATCACCTAATTTTTTAAAAATATCGGTATATCTTTCACGATTAAAAGCTTTAACATATTTTCTAAATTGGGATGGTTTTAAGGCTTCTTGTAATAATATTTTATGGATTATGTTTCTCATAATGAAATCTTTTTTAATAAATATTTAGTTTTCAATAAAAAAATTTGCCAAATCAAAAAACTTTCTTATATTTGTATACTAAAATTTATACAAAATGAAAACAACAGAAGAAAAACTTAACCGATTAAAAGAAGTTCTTTCAATACCAACATACTCACAAGATGAAAAGTTAATGATTGAATACCTCCAAAAAGTTTTAACCGAAAAAGGTTATGGCCATTACACAGATGTACACGGTAATGTTTACGTTACTAAAGGTCAAACAGAAAGTTACCCTTGTTTTATTGCCCACACCGATACCGTTCACAAAGTTAATTTAAATTTAACCGTTGTTGAAAGTTACCATAAGGGAGAAACCATTCTTAAAGGTGTTGATAGTTCTAACGGAAAAGCAACTGGTATTGGTGGCGATGATAAATGTGGTATTTTCTTGGCACTTGAAATGTTAGACACATTACCAAATGTTAAAGCAGCTTTCTTTGTATCTGAAGAAATTGGGTGTAGAGGTAGTATGTACGCTGACCCTGAGTTTTTTAAAAACGTTGGTTACGCCATTCAGTATGATTCGCCAGAGGGTGATTCAATGAGTTTGACTTTAATGGGTAGATATCTTTTTAATCAAAAATCGGAGTTTGCTAACAAAGTAACTGGGTTAATTAAAGAACACGGTATTAATGATTGGGCATACCATCCTTATACCGACGCATGGCAAATCGTTGAACAGTTTGAAATTGCTTGTTTGAATCTTGCGGCAGGATATTACCAATATCATACAGCAAATGAATATGTTTCAATCAAAGATGTTGAAAACGGATTCCAATTGGGATTAAAACTGGTTGAAACTTTGGGTGAGAAAAAATATGGTAACAAAAAAGAAAGCAAATATCAAATTTTAAATGAAGGTTATAACCAGAGAAAAAAGTTAGATTACGGATATAACGATTAAAAAAAGGGACTCTAGGTCCCTTTTTTGTATTATATAAAATACGGTAATTTAATTTTTAAGATAAAGCCATTAACACCCTTCGTTTATGGGTCATTTCCAGCATACGGTACTCGCTGGATTGCCGATTATCGGATGTCAATACCTTTCGTTTATGTGTCATTTCCAGCGTTTATTCACTCGCCAATTATAAATCATCAGTTGTCAATACCTTTCGTTTATGGGTCATCTCCAACATACGTAAGCATAAAGCCTTAATATCTTCCGTTTTTAAACCATAACCTCTTAATTTTACCCAGATTCTGTCATAATCAACATATAAACTAGGGTTTTTGGTACCGGTATTGATATCATCTGCCATTAAATTTTCCCCATTTTCATTCTTGTACACCATCCAATTTTTCGATTTTTCTGATTCTGATTCTACCATCTTTAAACTGGACATTAGATCATATAAAAATTCTTCAGCAGGGGTAAATTGTTTAACATTCTGTTGAACCCATTCAAAATTTTCAGGGTCAAATTCTTCTTTTAATATTTTTTTAATTAAGTTTTTCATTTTAAAGTTAAAAGATATTTTAACTTATTTATTTCTCCAAGCATTTCATCACGAATATTTAACAAATCGGTATCTTTTTGTGGGTCTAAAGAATTACTTAAAGACATTAAAAATTCTAAATTTTGATTTAAAAATTCGTTTAATCCCAAGTCATTGGTATTTTTTAAAACAATGGTTCCTTCACCTGAAGCAAATTCAACACGGCCATATTTACCCATGTAAACTTCAATAAAGCCGTCAATAAGGCCGTTTAATGCATCATAAATACCGCCGTAAGCGTTATGTCTTGCATATGATTTTGTTTGCCAATGTAAAACTCTAAATTGTTCTTGTAGAGTTATAAAGTTAATCATTAATTGTTCTTTCATTATCTGTAGTATATTCTTTGTTTGTTATAATCTATTATTTGGTTATTATCACCGTTATAGATGTTTTTAAAAACATCAACAGAATTCGGTGATTCTATAGGTAGTGCTGCTTTTAAGGCTTTAGTGAATAAAGTATTTGAATATTGTAATTGTACATCATCACAACCATGTACTTGACAATAATTTGCTTCACATAATTCTGATATTACCATACCAGTATAAAAACCATGTAAATCATGTGGTACAACAAATTTATCTGCATTACACCAAACAGCCACAATCGGTTTTGTTTTTAAAATATTTAAAAAGTCATAACCAATGGAGTAATTATTATATTTAACATATTGACCATTATCGTTTAACTCAACACCATTAACACCACCAATCATACTTAACATTAAACCACCTGGTGACCCATGACCCATCATTATAATTCTTCGGTGATTTTTCACGGTTTCCTTTAAATTATACATATCTTCTTTAGTTGTTAAAACTGTTGCGTTTAAACCGGCATAAGATGCTTTTAAAAAGTCAGTAGTTCTATCATCTGGGTGTATGATTAATGTGCCACCTTTTTTGACGTTTCTAGTTAACATCTCTTCTAACTCTTCTGGAGTATAAGATTTAGTGTCTATTGTGTTATCATAAGTGCCGTAACCACCATAAGTGCCGTAACCACCGTAACCACTAGAAAAATCTTTTTTGTTTTTAATATGAAAACATAATTCTTCAACCGCATACAAAGTGTATACATTAATATTTCTTGGTGACTTTAAAATTTTATAATATATCTCATCTGGAACATCTCTTAACGATTCTAAGACATCACGAACAACAAATCTGTTAATATGTTTAAGATTTTTATGGAAACATTCGGCAGCTGAAACTACGGCTTCTAAGCTTTCAACATCAAACCCACCTAATTCATTAGCTTCAATAATCATCCATTCCAAATATCCATTATTACCAGAAGGATCTGCCATGGATAAATCTCTTATGGCAACTTCTGGGACTTCATATTTAGAGTATTTTTTTATAATATTCTCTAAGTGACTCTCATTTAATATGGTTTCTAAAATAATATGTTTAAGATTCATTATTCCTCCTTTCCTCCTGTGAGTAACTTACTTAATTTTTCTTTTAAATCAGCTATTTCTTCTTCCATTTCTTCAACCTCAGTATCTCTATCACTTAATTTTTCTTTTAGGTCTGCCACTTCTTCTTCTAGATCTTCAACCTCACCATCTCTGGAATCACGACCTTCATCATAACCTTCTTGCCTCGCATCGTTAACTCGTTCTCTATGGTCTTCTTCCCAAATATAATCATCACAACAACCATCACAAGAACAATCATTGCTAGAACCATAATCACGACCCAGATCCCAAGCTACATTAAATTGGCTATATAATTCATCAGCAATATCGTTTAAAATATCTAATTTTGTAATACCGTTATCGACCAACAATTCAAAAGTATCATCCATGTCAACACTCCATTCACTTTCAATTCTACGCCAACTTTTTTTAAACTGTTTTTCACCTCTACTGACATCCAAATCATTTACCCAAGAAAATTCGTCACCAACATCTTCCTTTATGATTTTAACAACCAATTTTTGGATGTCGTTTTCCGTTAATTTAATAATTTTTTTCATTAAAATATTTATTAATAAATATGCATAATTTTTAAAAAATTATTTTGCCAATCATATATTTAAAAGTATATTTGTATCACAAAATTAAAACACAGGGTTGAATCGGTTAATCCCTTAAGCTTAATCGACGTAATGTGACGAAACAACATGGTGAAAATCCACAATCTTTAACAGATATTAAAGATGAAAAATAAAAAACCCATCGGTCAGAATACTGGTGGGTTTTTTAATTGCCAAACAATTGCAATTGATCACGACCAATTTCAAAATCTTTTTTATTCATTACGGTAACAATATTTAATATCCATTGATAAGGGTCAACCATTTCGGGCTCAATAACAATATTTAAATAAGGGTATTTGGTGTCGGAAATAATAAATCTAACCTTATCCTTAATCTCATCGACAGCAATTTTAAAAGCAATATCATCCAAAACCTTTTTAACCAAATTAAGAATGTCGACATCATGAATAACAACACCTTTTTCTGCAACGTGACGCCATTGTCTTTTTTTGGAATGTTCACTTGGATCGTGTCGTAAATTAAAATTAATAAAAATATTAGCTTTTAATTGTGCAATTCTTCTTTCCAGAATTAATTGTTCTTTAATAAGTTTTTTAATCATAATAATAAATATTCTAATAATTGGAAAATTGCCATCTTATATGACCACAATCATATATTCGATATATTTTACGATTAAACATTATTTCTTTTTCGGTTTGTTTAACATCAAAGCCTTGTTTAATTAACTCAGATTTTTTGAAATTTAACCTATGGTATCTAATACCGTTATGGATATACCAATAATTTGGTTTTGTTGACCCACAATTTTCAAACCCTAATTTTGTGTAAACACCACCGTTAAACCAACGGTTATCTGAGTATGATATAATTTTTTTAACCCTAAAATTTTTGGTAAAAAAACTAAATAATCTGGAGGCCGCTCCCACCACAATCGTATTTTTCTTATTACAAAATCTAATTAGTTCCCAATCGATATTATTACCAACACCATTTCTTTTTCCAAAAGTCATCAAAGAAACTAATTCGTCTTTATAGTACAATCCAAGTTTAACAGTAGAAGACACATTTCCCTGTATATGGTTTTCAGATAAAAAAAGTTTACTTTCATTAGGTGTGACTTTTTTTATTTCACAGTTTCTGGAATATATTTTAGTTGAAATTAGTTTAAGTTTATTTTTTAATATGGATAAAACAATCTCTTGTTTAAACAACCATTCATCTTCGAAAATATGGATTAAATCAATATTAGATTTTTTACATAAATTAGTTTTTACTAAATGGTAATCATTTGCCACATATAATTCATTATGCCAATAAATTCCGTCAAACTCAATAGCTGTTTTTATTGATGGGATATAAATATCAATTTCAAGAGAAGAATTTGGTATTCTATTGTGTCTTTCATATTCGATACCCCAATCATCTAATATAGAACATAGTGAATCTTCATGCGACGACGAAAAACTCATGCCAATTGGGTTACATTTTGTGCATAGAACGTAATTATGTTTTTTCCTTTCTCGTAATAAATTTTGTGTTATAGAATACACATCGTCACATTTATTACATTTAATATCGAGCATAGATAAATCGGTGGTAATTTTTTGGATTTCTAACTCTGGGTATCGTTCAATAACCTTATTGCTTAATAAATTTTTATAACTATCCGATTTAGCAAAGTTATCAACCCCATATTTTATATTACAAGTTTCTTTATACTTTTCAAAATTATTATACATTTTACTCCCATATAATTTTAATTTTGTTTGTAACATTTTTTCAGTATTGTTATAGTTTTTATCACCATAACACTCAATTTTGGTTTTATCACGTTTTTTAATGAAGTCTTTGTGTTGGGTGTAAAACTCCACATTATGGTTTTTTAAGTTAGATTCTTTGATTTTATTAATCAATAACCCACTGTTATTTGCACATTCTAAAGAACAAAACTGATTGTATCCACGGTCAAATCTTTCCGAAAATTTAACTTCAGTATTACAAGACTGACATTTTGGTTTTTGTGTTAGATTATTGAAATAAAACCATATTTTTTCTTTAAAAGAAGAATCTGGTTTTAAATACTGTTGACAATACGATATTATATCAACGTATTCTTGAGGGTAATTTTTTGCAAACCACGCCTCTTTGGTTTTGTGACCAGATTTATTATCTGTTGTAAAAAAAGAAAAGTCCATACATTTATTTATTAATAAATATACGGACTTTTCGTTGGTTGTCAAGTATGTACTTATTTAAGAAAAATAAATATATACAGAGAAAACAAAGTTTGTATTTGATAGAGAAATAAATCAGAACACACTAATAGCTCTGTCAAAACGGAGCGTTGCAGTGATTTCAGCAATTTCAGATGTACTATAATCTAAAGAACCGAAGTCAACATCGTTCAACATGGTTCCCTGAAGAATCCATTTTTCGATTACAACACCCGTTGGGTCTAACATTTCTAATTCAATGTCTTTCTTGTAACCAGCAGCATAACCTTGTCTGCCCGTCACTGATTCTGAATGTAAACGTACCCACTCCATAAGAGCTTGGGTAGCCGAAGGACCAATCGGGTCACGGAAAGTTACACTGATAGTTTCCCATTTAAACCTACCAACCACAAAGGTAGAGGTGTTAAGGAATTGAATTTCAGTTTCTTCCGATGTGTATTTAGGTCTAGAAGCTGATTTTACATACCACTCCTGGATCCCAAGCGGAGATGGAAATCTTAAAATAAATCGGTTTTGTTTTTTTGGTTCGTAAGGAATGGGCATCCTCATCAATAAATCTGCCATTTTCTATTGTTTTTTAATTTTTTATTATTATACTTAATTTCATACTTATAAATATATGATAAACGAATATTTTTTATTTTTTATGGATAATAAATCTGGTTGGAAAACCAACGAAAAAAAATTATCCAAAAAAGAACCAAAAATTTATGAAGAGGTTAAAATTTTTATTGAAAAAAATTCATTAAACTATTTACCTTTTCAACAACAAGTTTGGCACTTTATTAATAAATATATCGAAATACCAAAATGTGCAGAATGTAATAAAAATTTAAATTTCAAAAGAAGTTTAAAAGAAGGGTATGGGAAGTATTGTTCTTTAATTTGTACCAATAAAAATAAAGATCATATTCAAAATGTAAAAAACACTAATAATAAAAAATACGGCGGTAACGCACCAATAAATTCTCAGTCTGTTAAAAACAAAATAGAAAAAACTAATTTACAAAAATATGGTGTTGAGAACACTTATAATAGAATCGATTTAGTTGAAAAAGGTTTTTTACAAAAATACGGTGTTAATCATGTTTCCAAAGTTGAAGGTGTTACCGAAAGGAAAAAACTAACCAATATCGAGAAATACGGAAAATCTACAATTTTATCAACCTCAGAGGTCTTGGGTAAAACGCATGATACTAGAAGAAAATATTTTATCGAAAAATATGATAAATTTGATTTTATAACATACACAGGTGACACCTTAAATATTATTTGCCAGGTATGTAATAAAAATTATGATATTCACCGTAATAGTTTTAGATATCGTGTATTAGCTAATGTTAATCCTTGTACATTGTGTAACCCAATAGGTGAATCGACTTCTATCCAGGAAAAAGAATTACAAAAATTAGTAGCAGAAATAACTAACGGTAATTGTTTGCTTAACGATAGAAGTTTAATCTCGCCAAAAGAGTTAGATATATTTATCCCAGATAAAAAACTGGCAATAGAATTCAATGGGGTTTATTGGCATAATGAATTTTTTGTTGAGAAAGAGTACCATTTAAAAAAGTATTTAAATTGTAAATCTAAAAATGTTGACTTAATACAAATATTCCAAGATGAGTGGGAGGTTAAAAAAGATATTATAACCTCTTTAATAAAAAATAGGCTGGGGATTAACGGTAAAAATGTAATATACGCCAGAAAATGTGAAATAAAAGTGGTAGGTAATAAAGAGCATAATGATTTTTTAAATAAAAACCATATCCAAGGAAAGGTTAACTCTTCTGTTAAGTTAGGTTTATACTATAACGATGAATTAGTATCTTTGATGACGTTTGGCAGGCTTAGAAAATCTTTAGGATCTAAACATGTTGAAGGTGAATGGGAGTTAATAAGATTCTGTAATAAATTAAATTACAATGTTTTAGGCGGGGCTTCTAGGTTATTTAAATCTTTTATAAAAACGTATGACCCTAAAAAAATATTATCTTTTTCTGATAACAGACTTTTTAACGGTAATATGTATAAAGTATTGGGGTTTGAGTATGAGGGGTATTCGAAACCGTCTTATTTTTATGTTATAAACGGAATTAGATACCATAGATATAATTTTAGAAAAGATGTTTTAGTTGCTGAAGGGTATGATAAAGATAAAACTGAACATCAAATAATGCAAGAAAGGGGTATCCCTAGAATCTACGATTGTGGTAATAAAAAATGGGTCTGGAAAACCCAAACCCATTTTAATGATGTTTAATTTTTTATTAACTTATTTTAAACATTAAAGATTTAATCTTATTAACCTCTTCTGTTAATAAAGGATTTCTTTTTTTAACTGATTCTTCTTGTGTTGCAGGGTTTTCTTCTTTTGGTTTACCTTTCTTCTCTGTAGTACCACCACCAGAAAGTTTACCTTCTTTTTTCAATTTATGCATGTATTGGAACATGTTCATAAGTTCAAAAATAAAATTATTTAAATGCTTTTTGAAAGAACCCCTATCTTGTGCATCTTTTAAAAATGATTTATTTGGTTCATCGGCATTATACCCTTTTTCTTCGTAGATATAAGATTCCTCCATTTTATTAATGTTACCACCACCTAAAGTGGCCATCTTGTCAACCATACCAACTAGTTTTTTGTTTTTACCAGAGTAAATAACATTAAATAATTCATCAATAAAGCCTTTCAATGATTGAACGCCTTTTGGGTTATCTGATGGTACGTTGAACATTTTAACAAAATCTGTGGCTATCAAAGGGTTTGATTTCATTTTTTTCACAAAATTATTAATAACCTTATCGTCTGTATTACCCATTTTTTTAACTTTATTTCGGATAATTTCTAGACGAGTTAAAAGCTCTTCAAATTTCTTAATTTTATCTACACTACTTTTTTTGGTTAAATACTCTAAAGTTCTTTTGTCCTTTATAAATTTACCTTCTATTAATATTGTATTATTTTTCATAATATTTTCATTTATTTTTTCTACTTTTGAACAATTTATTGCAAATGGAGCGTCATTACTATCTTTTTTCTTTATCTGAACCAACCCATTGTCTAATAATTGTGTAACAACATGTACAGATTTTTCGCCCCTTTTTGATGTATATGAAACTTCTGTATTAACTTTTAACCCGTAACAAGGGTTATCTCTTTCTTTTTTTGATACTAAAGCGTCACCAGATAGAGTACCTTTAGTGTTTAAAAATTTTTTATTGTTAACGACAAATTGGAAAAATTTAGATAGGTCATTAAATAATTGTTCGTTATCGGTTTTCCCACCACCTTTTTCTTCTTTTGGTTGTTCAGGTAATACTGGTTGGTTTTTTTCAGAACCTTTAACTGGTTGAATTGAATTTAATAAATCTTGGAGTGTTTTTGCTCTAGATTGTTTTAGACCTTTCATCCTCATTAATTTAACCGTGGAACCTGCCGCAAATAAAGCAATACCCAAAGGAGCTAAAACAGAACCTACGGCTGCAATTTTACCGGCTAAAACAGTACCCGCGGTACCACCAGCGACAGCTTTAGTTGCTTCTCTTATTAAAGTTTTTGAAACAAAAGTGGCTGCTTTAGAAACACCAAATAAGTTTCTACCTTGTTTCATATCTCCAAAAGTATCACTCTTAAAAAGATCACTCACTGATTTACCAGCTCCATCACCACCAACTAACTGTTGTAATTTACCAACTTGATCCATTGAATTACCAGCACCGTTACCGTCAAACATATGACTGACATTTTCAGCACCGTATTTGTCAATAAAAGAAGTTACGTCAGCACCAGTTTTCATATCCTTACCCATTATCTCACCCATCCAGTGTAACATACCTTTTTCATCAGCATCACCACCTGTAATGGTTTGATAGATGGCATCACTGCCTTCTTTACCTGGGGTATTCAACCAAGACTCTAATAAGGTTTTAAGCCAATTACTTTGAGCCATCCAACCTAAAGCTCCTAAAGAAGCTCCTAAAGCTGATAAAATAAGTGGTAACTTATTAGATTGAAGTGTTTTAGTTCTTTCTGATTCTCTATCTTTACCTTCACCTTTTTTTGCTTGTAGTTGTGCTCTAACATCTGCCGCCCTATCTTCTTTAATATCCTCAACTTCATCTGTTAACAACTCACCATCTTCGTCATCTTCATCGTCATCTTTTTTACCTTTAACCTTTTCTTCCTCAGAATCCATTACCGAATAAGCTGCGGTTATATCAACATCCAAGAATTTTTGAACGTAAGCAGCCAAATCTTCAATCACGGTATTTGCGGCATCTACAAGTAAAAACCCTTCTTCTTTTGGGTCTTTTTTGGTTGCCGCAACAATTGAATCGTAAACGACAGCAATTTCCGTAACGGTATTTAAAAACTGTTCACCTTTTTCGTTGTTTGGGAATTCAGGGTTTTTTTCTTTTATATCTGAATTTAATTTTTTAATAACCTCATTACCTTTTTTATCTAAAATTTGTTGAATTTTAGCACCAGCTTCTTGGTCTATCTTACCCTTACCTAATATCTTACCACCCGCTTTATAACGACCTAGTTTAGACATATAGTATTTAGCCTTTTCCCAAAGACCTTCGTTTAAGTTTGTATACTCAAATCTCGATAGTTTATTTTCTGACAACATTTTGTTACCTTTTTCATATAAACTACAAACTTCGAGTAAAGCTTTTAAATCTTTTTGGAAAGATAAATCAATAGCCTCCTGAATTTCGTTTTTAGTTACTTTCATTTTTTATTTTTTTGACTTTTTATTTTTTAATAAATATCTTTATTTTAATTAAAAAATAAAAATTATGACAGAATTCGAAAAATTCGCAGTTAAAGACCAAGGAATTAGTTCTAACACCTTACACGGGTACCAAAAATTCCAATCTTCAGTACCGGTAAGTATTGAAAACAGTGTTACACCTATGGTTGTTGAGGAAAGAGAAATGAGAGCAACAGTAATTTCAGTTTTCGATCGACTTATGATGGATCGCATTATTTGGTGTGCAGGTCCAGTTTCTGATAGAATGTCACTTGTGGTACAAGCACAGTTGTTATTTTTATCACAACAAGACCCAAAGAAAACGATTACTATGCACCTAGATACCCCTGGCGGAAGTGTTTCAAACGGTCTTTCTATTATAGATGTTATGGAATACATTAAAGCACCGATTGCAACAATCAATACTGGAATGGCAGCATCAATGGGTTCAGTTCTTTTAGGTGCAGGTACCAAAGGTTTAAGATCTTCACTTAGATTCTCCAAAACAATGTTACACCAATCAAGTGGCGGGGCAATGGGAAATATTCAAGATGCAAGAATCACAATGAAAGAATGGGAAAAAACAAATGAAATTCTTTTTAATCTTCTTGGTGGGTATTGTGATAAAGACCCGAAACAAGTAATGCAAGATGCAGAACGTGATTTATGGTTAAGTGCTGAAGAAGCTTTGGCTTACGGTATTATTGACGAAATCGTTAAACCAGAACCAAAAGGTAAAAAATAAAAATTAATAATATTTTTTGCCAGATATATATTTATCTATATATTTGTAATCTAAACAAACAGAAAATGAAAAGCTTCGAACTTCCAGAATCAGAAATTGAAAAAATGTCAACCGATGAATTAATGGGATTACAATTAGGTGAGTCTATGGATTCTATTAATGAGTCTATTGAAAAAACCAATAACAGGGTAAAACATTTTATTGGGTTGTTAGTTTTTAGTGTTGTTGTTTTTACAACCTTTTCTTTTTACGTTGGTTCGTTTTTATTTTTTATTTCTTTTATTGTTTTAGTTTTAGCTTACAGAGCAAATGAAGAACTTAAACTTAAACTCATGTCACACAAGATGTTAATATTGTTTCTTCAAGGTAGAGGTATTGTAAACAATGGTAATTCATATCTTTTAGAAAAATACAGCATTAAAGAATTTAAAAATAAGGCATAAAAAAACCCCTCAATCGAGGGGTTTTCTTTTTTCATTAATATTATATCGCTTTACCGCCACCAAAAACGTGACCACCAACCGCACCCCATTTTACTTGACTAGCGGGCTTATAAACAATTTTATTCTTAATAACACCAACGACACCGTTATAATTATCAGCCTGAGCCTGGTTCATGAATTCAATTAATTCGGCGTCACTCATTTTATCAACACCTTTAGAACTCCAAACTTTATTTTTTTGTTTCACATCATCCATTAATTTTTGTTTTTTAGCGTTTTCACTATCACCAAAAATCATATCAAAAATACCTTCATCCAGTTTTTGAGAATTTCCTTTTACCGTTTTTGGTTTACTCATATAAGAAGTTTTTCCTTTTGCCATATATTTTTTAGCTTCAGGAGCTTGTGACAATTTTTTCTTCATTGGTGATACCGAAGGTATATTTTCACTTTGGTCTACCATTCTACCACTAATTTTATTTTTAACATACTTCTTAGCCTCTGGACCTTGTCTAGGGATCATGTTCTTTACTGGAGTCTTACCTGTGTTCATCGCAGATTCCATTACAAAATTTTCAACAACACGTTCAAGTTGTTCTTTGGTTACTTTATATCTTTTGTTTGCCATTTTTATTTTTATTTTTTAAATGTGTAATTTATTAATTTATTAAAATTGTTTAATTCTTTTTGGATATCTTCGTTGATTAAAGGTTTTTTTGTTGATTTGGATTCCATTTTCATTTGATACCCAATACCTTTAAGAAAATCAGCTGTATTTTTAAATATTTTTGTTTTCCTAGTTTCTGAATCCGTAACGTGTATTTTACCAGTAGAATCTGATTGAACATTGTCACCTTTTTCAAGTACATAAGGGGTTAATTTGTTTAAATCACCAACTTCAGCTTTTAATTCGGCTGCTATTACATTATCATAATTAACACCACCCACGTATTCTTCCCTAATTAAAGGTTTTTTAATACCCGCTTTTGACATCGTACTTTCGATAAGTACATCAAGGTCTTTCTTTTTTACAATCTTTGACATAGTATTTTTTATTTAATAAATATGCCTATTTTTGATAAAAATTTATTTTTTATAAATAAATTTCATTGTACCACAATCCCATATTCTATCAAAGTTTCTTTCTTGCATTATCTCCCATTCTGTTTTGTCACTATCATAACCTTCGGAAACTAATTTTGCTTTTCTAAAGTTAAAACGATGATGTCTTTTAAGTTGAGAAGAGGATTTAAAATACCAATAATTAGGTTCTGTCTTACCAACAAAGTGTAACCCACATTTACTGTAAACAGTTCTATTTGGGTCCAATCCAGACCATCTAGAATCGGAATAAGTTATAAAAGATTCGATAACATTATTACTTAATATGTGTTTGAGTAATTTATTGAAACCGCCCCTAACAGAGTAATTATTTTTATTACAAAATCTAATCAACTCCCAATTAGATTCTTTACTCCTGGTAAATTTTCTTTTTCCAAAAGTCATTACAGACACTAATTCTTCATTATAAAATAAACCATACCTTAATGTATCTTTAACATCACCTTGTAAATGATTTAAATTTAAAAATTCTTTTTTTATTTTAGTATCAATTTTTTTTACTACACATTTTCTGGCATCTATTTTAACAACAGAACTTAATTTTAATTCGTGACTTAACTTGGATATGACAATCTCTTTTTGTAATAAAATCTCATCTTCAAAAATTTGAATTAATTTTATACCTTTTTTTTCTGCCATAACAGATTTATTTAAATGATATTTTTTATCTTTACCCATAGATTCACCGTGATAATATAAACCATGCGTTTCAATACCAATGTTAAAATCAGGTAATAAAAAATCTATTTCTAAAGGATTTATGGTATTCCTATCGTTTTGTATATATTTTATGTTATTATCATTTAAGAATTCTTTAATAAAAATTTGTATTTTAGAATTTACATACGATGGGTTGCATTTAAGACATCTTGGGATTATTCCACAACCTAATAAAGTGCTAGTAAACTCATAACCACAAACGGTGCATTCATATTGATAATGCATTGATGTGTTACCGTTTTTATTTGCTTTATAATCTGATAATAATTTTAAATTATTAGATTCTAATCTTGGTAGTAGATTTTTTAAAGTTTTCTGACGAACAGTTTCTTTTTGTTTTAGTATAGATAATTCTTTATCTGTATTATCTATTGTTTTTTGGTGAATTTCTTTTACTTGCCAAACATGGTCAACACCATATTTTTCTTGAACTGTATTTTTTATTTTTTGTAATCTTTTTTCTTTAACATCAGTTTTATTACCCCATTTAATTCTACATTCATCAGAACACAATTCTTTAAAATGATTTTTTTTGGTTTGGAATTTAGTCCCACAAACCTTACATTCTCGTTCTTCTCTTATTGTTTCATCTTTACTTCTGCCAATTTTTATTTTTCCTTGACGAGCATTTTCAAAATAACAATTTCTGGAACAAAATTTTTTATCCCTAAATTTATATTCAGTCTCAAAATTTTTATTGCAATGTTGACAATTTAATTCTATTTTCATGGTAAAATGTTTTTATTATATATTACTACATATATAAGTATATTACAATAATAAAAAAAACCCACAATTATTGTGGGTTTTTTTAAAAAATTAACACTAATTTTAGATATTGTCAAATGAAGCTCCAGTCGGAGTCACATTAAAGTCTATATAAATGTATTCTAACGTAGGTATTGGTTTTAAGAAAATCTTACCACGTAACTCATTTCTGTCAATTTCTTCTGGGTCATTAGAAAGTTGAACTCTAAAATCAGCCAAACCTCTTTCTTTTCTAATGTTATCCAAAATTGGATTTACAGAGTTTAAGAATTGGTTTCTTACGATTTGATCGTTAGGTTCAAATAACAAACGAATACCAACAGCTGTAATCAACTTACGAGCTTGTAACAACAACCTTCTAATGTTAAGTCTGTCAAGAACAGAATCTTTAACTTGCATATTCTTGTTACCCCAGATAACAACACCAACATCAGAGAATGTCGCCATTGGATTAACACGACCTTCGTAAAGGGTGTCTCTATCAGCTTCGGTTAATTTGGTTCTTGCTTTAATTGCGTTTGTTAAACCTCTGTTATAACCAGCAACTGCGTACCAAGGGAATGAGATGTTATCAGTTAAAGCGATATTTTTAACAACTTCTAATGTTGGCGGTAACCAAACGTTAACAGTGTTTTCTGTATCTCTTTCTTGAATCCACGGCCAGTATGTAGCGGTGTAATTAGAATCAATATCAGCTGCATCTAACAATGAAATCAAAGCATCTGCGGAATCAATCGTTGCTTGATTAAAACCAAATGCGGAAGTAACAGTTGTTGTATCATAAGTTACATTATCTGGTGAACTTACAATATAAACAGAATCTGCTCTTTCTTGTTCCACCATGTCAATGGTTTCTTGAACCAAGTAATTGTTAGCTGACCAATTAATGCCTGCTGTTGTTAAAACGTTAATGTTAACTGCTTCAGGGTTTGCGAATGTTCTAATTGCGTTGTTGTAAGCGTACAAGTCAGAAGTACCGTCTTGTGGTCCTAATTGTTGAAACTGACCACTTGCTAAACCTGCAGTGAAACCGGCTTTACCAACACGATATCTATCGGTATTAGTTCTAGAAGTACGGTAACAATCCCAACCATCAAAGCCCCAATAAGGAACAAAAGTAAACTTTCTTGCTGTTGTGCTTTCATAATCTGTATTTTCGGCATCTATAGAAGTTTGGAATTGTGAAGAACCAACTTCAAAATTACCTGCGATTGTTGCTCCAGAATCCATATGGAAACCCTTTGTGGTTGCCGTCCAGTAACCGTCAGCATCAGTTAAACCTTTCCAGTTAAACATGTTTTGGTCAATACCAACAGTGTTTGAAATACCTAAATAAACTTTTCTTACTCTTTCATTTTCTAAGTCATAAGAAGTTTTGTAATCAATGAACGGTGCTAATGCTGAACCATAATCACTTACACGGTAACCTTCGAAACCTGCTGCAAATGCATCTATTGGTGCCTCTTCATTAACAACTGCCATAATAAACCTTGAGTTTAAAATATACTCACCATCAGCAGTTCCGATTACTCTTGCAATATAATTGTTTGACGATGGGTCCATGCTACATTTTGGGAATGATTCCAAAATTGAAGGATTTGCATCGGTGTCACCCCAAGTTCTAACAATAACATCAAAGTCTTTAGTATCAAAATTTACATTTCTAATTGAAATTTTAATTTCTTGATTTGCTGCAGTACCATCAGATATTGAGATAAACTTAAATAATTTAAATACTTGATTACCACGAAGTTCAGAAACAATCCAAGGAGTTTCTGGTGTTTGGTAACCTTGTTTGTAGTTATCTAAAGTGCTTAAATGTGTTACAGTAGAATTAAGACCTAAAATATAATTGTTATCAATTAAATCTTGTAACATATAAGGATAAATTTGTTCAACATAAATTTTAGTGTTTCTATCTTGACAATCAGTTCCTAAGACGCCTGCAATGTAATTTTGTGAAGTTCTATCTAAAGAAACTTCATAGACTGAAGTTGTTGCGGATGATGCTGATAAAGTAAACTGACCTAACGGGTTTGTTGAAGTGTTGGTAAAGTTACCGATAAGACCAGCACTTGATTGTGCGGTTGACCAAACTAAAGTATCTGTACTATAAGTTGCTCTTGATCTTAAAACGGCTAACACCATACCATCATATTCAGTATAAGCACTTGCACTATAAGTTGTTACAGTTCCTGAAATAGTCCCTGAAGTTCCTGTTAAAGTAAGTTGTTTTAGTGTTGCTGAAACCCCACTAAAAGAAATTCCTGTAGTTCTATCAAAAACAATTCCTTCTGGATAAACAGTAGTATCATTCGGTACGTTTGCTGTTGTTAGAGTAGCTCCATTAGGAAATAAACCTAAACCATATAGGTATTGTGCACTTGTAGCACCAACCCCACCAAAAGTAAGATACGTTGATGAACCAGTAAAACTAGCGGTAAAATTTGATGTTGTGCCTGTTGCGATTGTCGATGGGTTATAATTAGCTTTTGAAGTAATAATCCAAGCACTACCAGCATCATAACCAGTTAAACCTAAAATTCTAGTTACAAACAACTGATTTGATTCAGTTAAATAACTTTTTGCGATATAAGGTAATTCGTATTTTGGTACGTTATTACTAAATTTTGCTGGATTAAGACCACCAAAAATAGTTAAAAATTCATCGTAGTTTTCAATGAATATTGGTTCGAAAGCGGGTCCTTTCACTGTTTCACCCACCACACCCAAAGTAGTTACACCAACTTGTTGTGCGACAAAAGTCAAGTCTTTTTCTGATGTAAAAATACCTGGAGATACTAAAATTTTTTCTGCTGCCATTTAATTTTATTTTTTTGTTATAGTTATTTCTTTTATAATAAATATTGACTTTTCTTCCAAAGTTTTTTTAAAAAAATAAAATAGTATGATTTTCGGTATATTTATGTATGAAAAGTATCACACTTTTTAAAAAAAACTAATGAAAAGAGATAAAAATATAAAAATAACACCAGTAACACATGAAATGTTAAAAAGGTATTGTGAGGAAAACGGTCTTAAAATGTTTTCGTTTGTTGAAAAACTAATTCGAGAAAAGTGCCAAGTTAAAGAACCGAAAAAAGATCTCTATGGTGAGGGTTAGTTTTAAACAGGAACCTCTAGACATTGTTTTAACCTAACTGAATGGTACCACTATTTTTATATTTGGTGTTATATAAATAAACTTTCTACAACTTCTTGTAATTCTTGTATTGTACTATAATGGAGGTAATAAAGGTTTAATCTCTTCATTTGTACAAAATTCTATTTCTTGGGTACTAATATACCACAATAAATTCTCATCTTGAATGGGGTTAAAGTAACTTCTGTCGGTGTATTCTTTACCGACTAAAAAAATGGCTAATTCTTCTGTTATTTCTATCATACTTGTCTGTTTAAACTTGTTTGCATATTTTGAATTAAAGTATATAGGGTACTTATCTCACCATCAGTTAAATCACTACCAATTGAAGCAGATGCTAACTGCCTTGTTGTTCTACTGTCTAATGTCGCATTAAATCTTCTTGCACTTAAATAAATACTTACATGGTACAATGTTTGTTACCACTGTTGACGCCGTTATTGATGATCCATTTTTATATATATCTGTTGTTGTTACCCCAGATCTACTCACGACAAAATAACCTAAACTATTAGCAGTAGCTACTAATGTGTTTGTGACTTGATTAATGTTACCAAGTACTGTACCACCATTCCTTGCTGCTAAAAACATAGCTCTTGACGGTACACTTTGTGCGACACCGATGTCAACACCTATATTTGTGTTTGTGCGTGTGTAAACACTTAAATGTACATTATTTAACCCCAATACCACACTTGGGACTAATGTAGTGTCCGCGTGACTATTTGTCCCATTTGGGGTACTGCCACTTGCAGTGTGGGTCCAACCACCGACAAACGATAACGGATATAACGATGTGTTCATAAAATTATAAGAGTGTTTTAATGCCGTACCACCCACAAATGGGTATAACGCATTAAATTTACCAGTCAAACTATTTGCAATTAATCCTGCCTCAAACGTATTTAAAGCGTTTAAAATAACAGTATTAGTTTCGCTTGTTGCTGCTATCCACGCAGTAGTTAAAGGTAGGTAGTCTGATTGTCTTCTTATAAATATAATATTACTCATTACCTTGTTGTTTTAATTGTGGCTCGTAAATTAGCTAGTCCACTATTAGATATGGTAACCATTGTGACCGTATTACCGACCGCCACCACATTAGTTGCGGTTGTGGTATAGGTCGTTCCTGTTGTAGTTACCGACACACCACTTATACCAGTTACAGGTGTATTATTTATATTCATTGTAAGGGTGCAAGTTCCTGATCCTGCAATAACTGTCAGTTCATTAATTCTTCTTGCATATTTTGCATTTAATACAATTGTATAGGTTGAAGCAGGTAAACCTGTCCCAATGTCTTGTAAGTTTACTTCTTCAACTTTTAATGCATCTATCTGTACTTGAATATTTGAATTGTATTCAATATTTCCTGTACTAGAATTTCTAACTAAAACTTGGGTTCCCCCAGAATTAGAAACTGGTATTGAATTTATGTTTAAATTGGAAACATAAACAAAATCACTGGATGTTCCTGAAATGCCTTGTCCACCCAAAACAACAGATCTGTTACCAGTGACAACTGACCTGGATGAATGGATAAAAGAAGCTATACCAGATGCGGTTGAGGCTGAACCTGAAGCGAATGAATAATCACCAGATGCTATTGTATTAGTACCTTGTGAATGAGAGTAATTACCATTGGCTTGTGTGAAATAACCTTCAGCGTGAGAACCAATATCTCCCGCTTGACTTCCATGACCCTCCGCATGTGAATAGAGACCTTTAACATTAGTGCTGGTTAAATAACCTTCCGCATGTGAATAATCACCGTTAGTCGTCGTTTGCCTACCTTCCGTATGTGAATAATCACCAATAGATCCATAATTCTTACCACCACTACCCTCCGCATGTGAACCGGTACCACTAGCATCTGTACCAACACCCTCCGTATGTGAATACTGACCACTAGCTTCTGTATTACCGCCTTCCGCATGAGAATTAGCACCGATAGCTGTTGTTGACTCACCTTCCGCGTGTGAATTAGCACCGATAGCTGTTGTATAATAACCCTCAGAATGACTATAATCACCAATAGCTTGTGTACTAATACCCTCCGCATGTGAACCAGCACCACTAGATGTTGTTGACTCACCCTCCGCATGTGACCAACCACCAATAGCTGTTGTAAAATAACCTTCCGCATGTGACCAACCACCATTAGCTTGTGTACCATAACCTTCCGCATGTGAATAATCACCAATAGCACTCGTACCTCTACCCTCCGCATGTGAACTATTACCGATAGCAATTGTACCATAACCTTCCGCATGAGAATAAAAATTACCCAGAAGTATATCTGCTGCGGTAGGTTGAAACACACCAGGGACACCGATATAAGTACCACTATTAACACTAGTGTCAGCCAAATATATAATTGTATTTGTTCCATCAAAATAAGGTGAGCTGGATGGATCTAATTCATACCAAGTAAAAGGTCCAGCATCTTCTAAAATAATACCGGTAGCGGTAAACTCAGCGGAAACATCACCATAAGTACGATCAAGGGTTATGACACCAGAACTAACTCCGATTGTTGTATAAAAATATTGTCCAGTATAGGTACTATTACCTTCCGCATGAGAATAATCACCAATAGCTTGTGTAACATAACCCTCTGCATGTGACCAACCACCATTAGCTTGTGTACCATAACCTTCCGCATGTGACCAACCACCAACAGTAATCGTACCGTTACCCTCTGCGTGTGAACCGCCACCAATAGCTTGTGTAAGTTCACCTTCAGCATGAGAATAATCACCAGCAGCAACCGTAGTATTACCAAAAGCAAAACTGGTTATTCCTGTCGCACTAGATCCTACACTTTTAATAGAATCGTGTATTGTTATTGGTGAACATCCGTGTAAATTTGAAACATAAATATCACTAATACAAGAAGCAGATGTGTTTCCTGTAAAAGTAAACGAAGGTAAACCTAAATAAGTTGAAGCTGATAAAGAACCGTTAACAGTTAACCCAGTAAAATTATTTATTGTAACACTTAAAGGTGATTGACCTTGGTTTTGATTTATACTTAAATTGTTATTTGAATAAGTAAAACCTGTAACAAAAGTGTCGATACTAGTTCCACCAGAACTACTACTAGTTGTAAATCCGGTAATAATAACAGAGCCGTTTTGTCTATTTAAAGTTAACGTACCACTAGAATAAGTTCCACCAGTAACAAAATTATCGGTGAAACCTGTAATAAATGCCGGCAATGTTCTATTAACCCAAACACTTTGAACGGAATCATAACTTAATACCTGATTATTTGTTTCACCACTAATCCTTACATTGTGTAGTTCATCCAATTCGTAACCATTATCTACCTTTACGAATATCTTACCATTGTTTACGTGTGCGTAAACCACATAACCCATAATCACCGTATGTTGAGGTGCTATAGGTTTAACTTTTGTTAACTCACCTGCAGTTATTGGTGATAAGTATAAAACATCGCCGTCCAACCAAGTTTCACTTTGTAATGAACCTGTTGTGTTTATATTCCTTACTAAACCACTGCTAGTGATAAAACCTTCTTGGTTATTATCAATATTCTCAGTTACAATACCAAGGGTATCGACAGAATTGGGGTCGTTATTTGCTTGAGCTAAAACTATAGCTAATCTTTGACCTTGACTACCACCCTCTGCTTGTGATCTAATTCGAGCTACTTTATATTGTGACTCAAGTAAATTAGCACCAGTTTTATTAACAACCCTTACTACTTGCTCTTGTCCGATTTGTAATGTTACGTTGCCTCCTTTAAGACCTAAATCCAAAGTACCATCAGTATTGTTCCAATTTAAACGACCGACAGCTGAGGTTTCAGTTACATTAGTGTTTACATCTAAGTAATGGGTTGTGATGCCAGTAAAGGTGTTTATAAAAACATTTAATGGTGGTTGACCACCATTTTGTGATATTGTTAATCTATTTGCGTCATTGTAGGTAAATCCTGTGACGTATGTGTCGGTAAATCCTGTAATAAACGCTGGTAAATTTAAATAAGTACTGGCGGATATCACCCCGTTAACAGTCAACCCTGTTAAGGTTAAATTGTTAATTATAACAGGTAATGGTGGTAAACCTTGGTTTCTATCGATTGTTAATGTATTGTTATTTGTAAAGGTAAAACCGGTTACAAATGTATCTGTACCACCAGAACTACTACTAGTTGTAAATCCTGTAATAAAAACAGAACCGTTTTGTCTATTTAATGTTAATGTACCAGATGAAAATGTACCTCCGGTAACAAAATTATCGGTAAAACCTGTAATAAACGCTGGTAAATTTAAATAAGTGGAAGCTGAAATACTCCCATTAACCGTTAAACCAGTTAAAAATAAATTGTTAATTGTAATTGGTAATGGCGGTAAACCTTGATTTCTACCAATTGTTAACGTATTGTCATTTGTAAAGGTAAAACCGGTTACAAATGTATCCGTACTAGTAAAACCTGTAACGGTTACAATACCGTTTTGCCTGTTAAGTGTTAAAGTACCAGATGAAAATGTACCTCCGGTAACAAAATTATCAGTAAATCCAGTAATAAATGGGGGTAAATTTAAGTATGTTGTTGCCGAAATACTTCCAGTAACCGTTAACCCGGTAAAATTATTTATTGTAACCGTTAATGGTGATTGACCACCATTTTGAGATATGGTTAACCTATTTGCATCATTGTAGGTAAAACCAGTGACATATGTATCAGTTGTTGAAAAACCTGTAACTGTAACAATACCATTTTGTCTATTAAGTGTTAAACTACCATTAGAATAAGTTCCACCAGTAACATAGTAATCAGGAATTCCTGATAAATTAGACCCGTCACCATAATAAGTTGTTGCGGATATTGAAGATAATGAAACTATCGGATCCCAAATAGTTATTGGTGAACAACCATGTAAATTTGAAATATACAAATTACTTATGCAGTTTGCTGAAGTATTACCCGTAAAAATAGAGGTCGTTGAAAAACCCGTAATCGGTATTGTAACCCCATCGTTACGGCCTAAAGTTAGCGTACCACCAAAATATGTGCCACCTGTAACGTAGATATCAGTACCAGTTGAACCAGTATTACCTGTATCTACAATAAAAATTTTAGTTATATCCCCTTGTTGACAAAAATTGCTCATTATATTGGTATTGTTCCTCTTAATATTATTTCAGATATTTGTGTAGCATCCATTCTAACAATATTGATACTAACT
>Ga0247839_1002970_pt1 | contig 24198 bp, 20 predicted proteins | sample LaCruzMarch2015__6_FD_192405 | JGI IMG/M metagenome (GOLD analysis project Ga0247839, IMG submission 192405) | Freshwater microbial communities from meromictic Lake La Cruz, Castile-La Mancha, Spain - LaCruzMarch2015_16m | ecosystem: Environmental > Aquatic > Freshwater > Lake | place: Spain... | reverse complement strand
GTCCATGACTCTTCCCACCATCCGCCGCGCCACGCCCGCCGACGCCGAAGCCCTGAGCCGCATCGGCGCGGAGACCTTCACCGAGACCTTCAGCCACCTCTACCCGCCGGAGGATCTGGCCGCCTTCCTGGAAGCCGCCTATGCCGTGGAGAAGTCGCGCCGCGATCTCGAGGACCCGGACAAGGCCGTCTGGCTGGTCGAGGCGGACGGCGAGGTGGTCGGCCATGCCCTGGCCGGCCCCTGCGACCTGCCGCACGCTGAGGTCACTCCGGCCTGCGGCGAGCTCAAGCGCCTCTATGTCCTGAAGGCCTTCCAGGGTGGGGGCACGGGCTCGCGCCTGCTGGCGCAGACCCTGGCCTGGCTGGAGCGCGACGGCCCGCGCCGCCTGTGGATCGGCGTGTGGTCGCAGAACCTGGGCGCCCAGCGGCTTTACGGCCGGCTGGGCTTCGAGAAGGTCGGCGAGTACCACTTCATCGTCGGCGAGACCCGCGACCGGGAGTTCATTCTGCGGCGGGGGTGAGGCTGAAACGGGGACAAACACTTTTTATCGACATTCGATTTCCTGCTTCTCGATAAAGAGTGTGTGTCCCCTTTGTTCCGCCCACGACCGGGGTTACGCCTTGCGTGCTTCGACACGCGTCCTGCGGACGCTGCTCAGCATGACGTGGGTGGGTGGCCTACTAGCGACGTCATCCTGAGCAACCGCGCAGCGGCGTGTCGAAGGACGCAACGCGCCTGTCCAAGCTGGACAGGAGGCGAGGAAGCCCCCATCCTCTGTCAAACAACCGTTCGACACAGAGACCGCCCATGTTCATGCGCTTCTTCACAGAGCTCCGCGAGGCCAAGGTGCCCGTGTCGCTGAAGGAGTACCTCATGCTGATGGAGGCGCTCGACAAGGACGTCATCGATCGGTCGGTGGAGGACTTCTACTTCCTGTCGCGCTCGGCGCTGGTGAAGGACGAGAAGAACCTCGACAAGTTCGACCGCGTGTTCGGCCATGTGTTCAAGGGCCTGGAGTCGCTCGGCGAGGACGTCACCAGCGAGATTCCGGCCGAGTGGCTGAAGCTGCTGACCGAGAAATTCCTGACCGACGAGGAGAAGGCGGCGATCGAGGCCATGGGCGGCTTCGACGAGCTGATGAAGACGCTGCAGGAGCGGCTCGCCGAGCAGAAGAAGCGCCACGAGGGCGGCAACAAGATGGTCGGCACCGGCGGCACCAGCCCCTACGGCGCCAACGGCTACAATCCCGAAGGCGTGCGTATCGGCCAGGACAAGGGCCGCCACGGCAAGGCCGTGAAGGTCTGGGACAAGCGCGAATACAAGAACCTCGACGACAGCGTCGAACTGGGCACCCGCAACATCAAGGTCGCCCTGCGCCGGCTGCGCAAGTTCGCCCGCGAGGGCGCGCCGGACGAACTGGATCTGGACGGCACCATCAAGGGCACGTCGCAGAAGGGCTACCTCGACATCCAGATGCGCGCCGAGCGCCGCAACAAGATCAAGGTGCTGATCTTCTTCGACATCGGCGGCTCGATGGACAGCCACATCAAGCTCTGCGAGGAGCTGTTCAGCGCGGCCCGGACCGAGTTCAAGAACCTCGAGTTCTTCTACTTCCACAACTGCCTCTACGAGAGCGTGTGGAAGGACAACCGCCGTCGCCAGACAGAGAAGCAGAACACCTGGGACGTGCTCCACAAGTTCCCTGCCGACTACAAGGTGATTTTCGTCGGCGACGCGACCATGAGCCCCTACGAGATCACCTATCCGGGCGGCTCGGTCGAACACTGGAACGAGGAGCCGGGCGCCATCTGGATGGACCGGGTGACGCAGATCTACCACAGCGCCGTCTGGCTGAACCCGACCGCCGAGCGTCACTGGGACTACACCCAGTCGATCCAGGTGATGAAGCAGCTGATGGGCGACCGCATGTTCCCGCTGACCATCGACGGCCTCGACAAGGCCATGCGCGAGCTGGTGCGTGGCCACTGACGGTCCCGCAGGCGGGGCCAACGCCGACCAGATCGCCTACTGGAACGCCCAGGCCGGCGAGACCTGGGCGGCGCAGCAGGACAAACTCGACCGCCAGATCGCGCCGCTGGGCCATGCCGCCATCGACGCCCTGGCGCCGCGCCCCGGCGAGCGGTTGATCGACATCGGCTGCGGCTGCGGCCAGACGACGCTGGAGCTGGCCGGCGAGGTCGGCGCCACCGGCGCGGTGCTGGGCCTCGACATCTCCCGGCCGATGCTGGAGGTCGCCCGTCGCCGCGCCGAGGGCATGGCCAACGTCGCGTTTCTCGAAGCGGACGCCCAGACGCACGCCTTTGAACCCGCAGCGGCGGATGGCGCCTACTCCCGCTTCGGCGTCATGTTCTTCGCCGACCCGACGGCGGCCTTCGCCAACATCCGCAAGGCGCTCAGGCCCGGCGGGCGGCTGGCCTTCGTCTGCTGGCGGCCGCTGGGCTTCAACGACTGGATGCGGGTTCCGATGGCCGCGGCCCTCGCCCATGTGCCGCCCTTGCCTCCGCCCGCCGACCCGCACGCGCCTGGCCCCTTCGCCTTCAGCGATCCGGAGCGGGTGCGCACCATCCTGGCCGGCGCCGGCTTCACCGGCGTCGACATCGCGCCCTACGACGCCTTCGTCGGCGGCCATCTGCTCGATGAGGCCGTGGCCCTGGCCATGAAGGTCGGGCCGCTGGGCATGCTGCTGCGCGAGAACCCCGACAAGCGCGAGGTCATCATCGCCGCCGTCCGCGAGGCCTTGGCGCCGCACGAAGGGCAGGACGGCGTCATGCTTCCCGCCGCCGTCTGGATCGTCATCGCTCAGGCCTGATCTTTAGCCGTCATGGCCCGGCTCGTCCGGGCCACCCATGCGTGGTGAGCCCGCCAGCGGGGACTTGGCCGATCCGCCGCGCCAATTCCGCCTGCCTGTGTTCATGGGTGGCCCGAACAAGTCGGGCCATGACGTATCGGGGAAGGGCTTGCGCTGCCGAGGGCTGAGGGGCTCAGATGCGGTTCGCAACGAGGAACAACGCCCCATGACCCGCAAGCCGAACATCATCGTCATCATGGCCGACGACCTCGGCTACGGCGACCTCGGCTGCGACGGCGGGACCATCATCCGCACGCCCAATCTCGACCGCATGGCGGCGGAGGGCACGCGGTTCACCGACTTCTACGCCAGCGCCAACCTCTGCACCCCGTCGCGCGCGGGCCTGCTGACCGGCCGCTATCCGGTGCGGATGAACCTGGCGCACGAGGTGATCCAGTCGCCGGAGGATCGCGGCCTGCCGCTCTCCGAACTGACCATCCCCAAGGCGCTCAAGCCCGCCGGCTACGCCAGCGCCCTGATCGGCAAATGGCACCTGGGCCATCGGGGCCAGTACTGGCCGCCGAACGTCCACGGCTTCGACGTCTTCAAGGGCCTGCCCTATAGCCATGACATGCAGCCGCTGGCGTATTTCGAGAAGGACGGCGACGCGCCCCTGACCGAGAGCCCGGTCGACTTTCCGAAGCTGACCCAGACCTTCTTCCGCGAGACCCTGGCGTTCGCCGAAGCGAACCGGGACAGACCGTTCTTCGTGCTGCTGGCCCTGACCGCGCCGCATGTGCCGTTGGTCCGCAATGACGACGCGGCCTGGGACTCGCCGGCGGGGGCCTATGGTGATGTCGTTGAGGAAATCGACCGCAATATCGGCCTGCTGCTCGACCGGCTGAAGGCGCTGGGGCTCGAGGACGACACCCTGGTCATCTTCACCTCCGACAACGGGCCGTGGTTCGAGGGCTCGGCCGGGCCGTTCCGCGAGCGCAAGGGCCAGTCCGGCTTCGACGGCGGCTATCGCGTGCCCTTCATCCTGCGCCAGCCGGGGACCGTGCCGGCGGGCGGGGTCACCGACGCGATTTCCAGCAACCTGGACCTGCTGCCGACCTTCGCCGGACTGGCGGGCGTGGACCTGCCGGCGGACCTGGAGCTGGACGGCAAGGACATCGGGGCCGTGATCTTCGACGGCGCGGCCACGCCGCACGAACAGATCCTGCTGTTCGACAACACCAAGGTCGCGGCGATCCGCACCCAGGCCTGGAAGCTGGTCACCCGCGTCCACACCCGCGCCTGGCACGTGAATCTCGGCCGGTTCAACTATCCGCTGCTGTTCGACATCGTCCGGGACCCGGGCGAGAACTACAGCGTCGCCTCGCTCCACCCCGGCGTGGTCGAGGACCTGAAGGCCCGGCACAAGGCGGCGCGGGAGAAGTACGAGCCCATGGTCGACCTGTTCCCGCCCTGGGTTCGACCGTCGATCGCCGACTGGCATCCGGACTGAAAACCGCATCGCAATGCAGCATCGCCGGCCGCGATTCGAACAAGCGTTTATTGACGCTTGCGTACAGATTGAACGCCCGTAAAGCTCCCCTGACGGAACGGAAGGGCAGTACCTTGAGTCACACTGACGATCCCGGCGCGGAGGCCCAGACTCCGGAGGCCGAGGCCGCCACCAAACAGCTGGTGTTCAATGCCGCCGAGCGGCTGTTCGCCCTGCACGGCTTCCAGAACGTCTCGGTGCGCGACATCACCGCCGAGGCCGGCGTCAACCTGGCCAGCGTCAACTACCACTTCGGGTCCAAGGACTCGCTGCTGTTCGAGATTTTCCGCCGCCGCACCCAGGAGCTGAACCGGGAGCGGGCCCGGATGCTGCACGAGGCGAGCGACCGCAACGCCGGCAAGCCGCCGGTGCGCGAGATCCTGACCGCCCTGTTCGCCCCACCCCTGCGCTGGCTGGACCCGTCCAACGACCGCCGCATCTCGCTGCAGTTCCTGATCCGCGCCCGCAGCGAGGGCACGGCCGAGATCCGCGAGGTGCTCGGCAGCGACGTCAGCCATCTCAAGCGCTTCGCCGACGCCCTGCTGGCCGCCCGGCCGGACCTGCCCCAGGAGGAGGTCTACTGGCGGCTGCACTTCGTCCTCGGAATGATCCACCAGAACCGGTTCATGGAGCTGGACCGGCTGCACGTCCTGTCCGAGGGCCTGACCCGCGAGGGCGAGGTCGACGCTTTGCTCGCCAGGATGCTGGACTTCGCCGAGGCCGGGTTCTCGCGTTAGGGGACACACAACGCTTTATCGATGTTCGATTTGTCGCTTATTGATAAAGAGAGTGTGTACCCGTTTAGCGGGTCAGGTGAGGGCTCGATGATCGACCAGACCGTGAGCCCAGTTTCGCAGACCGAGCCGCTCGACGGGCGACTGACGTTCAGAACCAGGGCCTTCTACGGCATCGGGGCAGCCCCGAACGGAGCCAACTCCGCCCTGGCCGGGCTGGCCATGTTTTTCTACAGTCAGGTCATCGGCGTCCCGCCCCATATCGCCAGCCTGGCGATTTCGGCGGTCATCTTCATCGATGGCTTCTGGGACCCCTTGATCGGTCATGGTTCGGACCAGTTCCGCTCCCGATTTGGCCGGCGGCATCCGTTCATCTACCTGGCGCTCATCCTCTACCCCGTGGCGCTCTTCCTTCGCTGGCATCCGCCCGAATGGGATGCGTCGGCCATGTTCTGGTACATTCTCGGTACGGGCCTGTTTCTGAACCTGGCCTGGAGCCTCTACGAGATTCCCTCCGGGGCGATGGCGCCGGAGCTGGCGCCCGGCTACCACGACAGGACGGTCCTGCTTGGCTATCGCTGGATGCTGGCCGCGCTCGGAACCGCCCTGGCCTCGGTCCTGATCTATGGCGTCTTCCTGCGAAAGACGCCGGAGTATCCGGTTGGACAGTTGAACGCCGACGGATACGGGCCGCTCTCGGTGGCGATTATCGCGGTCTTTCTCGTCTGCGCCCTGACCATGGCCCTCGGCACCCGCAAACAGGCGGCCGGCTTCCATCAGCGCCCGATCGCGCCTGAACGCACCTTTCGCGACGACTGGCGGGACGCTCTCGTGACCCTCACGAACCGCAACTTCCTGGTCGCCTTGTCGGCCCAGAGCATCGCGGGCCTGGCCTTCGGCATCACCCTGGGCCTTGCCCTCTACTTCCAGACCTACCTCTGGGAGCTGAAGGCGCAGGATATCCTCATCCTGGCGCTGCTGGGCATCCCGGGACCCATCTTCGGCGCGATCATCGCACCCCGTCTGGCGCGGCGCTTCGGCAAGCGAAAATCAGCCATGGCCATGTTCCTGACGAGCGTCATCTTCGGGCACACGCCGATGTTCCTTAAGCTGATCGGCGTCCTGGACCTCAACGGAACGTCCGCCCTGCTCTGGGTTCTGGCCAGTTTCACCTTCGTTCAGACGGTGTGCGCGATCGGCGGCTACATCCTGGCGTCGTCGATGATCGGCGACATCGTCGAAGAGGTGCAGGTGCGCACCGGACGTCGCGCCGAAGGGCTGCTGACGACTGCTGACAGCTTGCCCAGCAAGGTCATCAACGCCATCGCGGCGCTTGTTCCCGGCCTGATCCTCACCGCGGTCTCCTTTCCGACCAAGGCGGCTCCCAGCGCCCAGACCATGGAGCTGATCACCCAGGTGGCCTGGTACTACCTGCCGACCGTCCTGGTGTTGTTCCTGGCCTCGATCTCAACCTGGACCTTCTACCGCCTCGACGAGGACGGCCACTCCCGCAACCTCGAGACCATCGCGAACAAGGAGCGGTAAGCTTCGCGAAAGCGGGAATTCGGAGGCCCTTGCCGCCGGACGGGGAAGGACAAGGCCCGGCCGAAACAATACCCGCTTAGAGCTGCCCTAACCCCCGCGCTTCATCGTCTCGCGGGCGATGATGATCTGCTGCACCTGGCTGGTGCCTTCGTAGATGCGGAAGATGCGGACATCGCGGTAGAGGCGCTCGATGCCGTAGTCGGCGACGTAGCCGGCGCCGCCGAAGATCTGCACGGCCTTGTCGGCGACGCGGCCGACCATCTCCGAGGCGAAGTATTTCGCGGCGGCGGCTTCCAGCACTATGTTCTGGCCGGCGTCGCGCTTGCGGGCGCCGTCCATGACCAGGGCCCGGGCGGCCATGGCCTCGGTCTTCATGTCGGCGATCATGCCCTGGATCAACTGGAACTGGGCCAGCGCCTGGCCGAACTGTCTGCGCTCGCCGGCGTAGGCGACGCTGTCGGCGATCAGGCGCTCGGCCACGCCGACGCAGAGGGCGGCGATGTGCAGCCGGCCCTTGTCGAGCACCTGCATGGCCACCTTGAAGCCCTCGCCCTCGCCGCCCAGACGGTTCCAGGCGGGAACGCGGACGTTGTCGAAGGTGATGTCATGGATCTGGGCGCCGTGCTGGCCCATCTTCTTCTCCGGCCTGCCGACCGTGATGCCAGGCAGGTCCGCCGGGACCACGAAGGCCGAAACGCCGCCGCCGCCCTTCACGTCCGGGTTGGTGCGGGCCATCACCGTGAACAGCCCGGCCTTGCCGGCGTTGGTGATGTAGCGCTTGGAGCCGTTGAGGACATAAGCGTCGCCGTCCAGCGTGGCGCGGGTCTGCACCGCGGCGCTGTCGGAGCCGGCTTCCGGCTCGGTCAGGGCGAAGCTGGTCACCGTCTCGCCCGAGGCGATGCCGGGCAGCCATTTGGCCTTCTGCTCGTCGGTGCCGAACATCACCAGCCCCTGGCTGCCGATGCCGACATTGGTGCCGATCTCCGACCGGAAGGCCGGGCTGGCGCGGCCCAGCTCGAACACCACCAGGCATTCGTCTTCCATGGAGAGGTCGAGGCCGCCGTATTCCTCGGGGATGGAGATGCCGAACAGGCCGAGGTCACGCATCTGTGCGATGACGCTCTCGGGCACCTGGTCGTCGGCGGCCACCTGGGCCTCCAGCGGACGGAGCTGCTCGCTCACGAACCGCCGCAGCGTGTCGATGAACTGGTCCCGGGTTTCGGCGTCGAGAGCCATGGCTGCGCGTCCCCTTCAAACGATTGTTGGGGAGATGCAGTAAGGGAGGCTCGCCTTGAGTCAATCCTCTCCGCTCGCGGGGAGGGGGACCGCCGGGACGGCGGTGGTGGGGTAGCTCGGGCGTTCGCAGGACAGGCAGCGTTGGCGCCAATCACGACCGACGGCGCTACCCCACCACCATGCTCCGCATGGTCCCCCTCCCCGTAAACGGGGAGGAAGGTTTACCCCGTGTTCCGCAATCCCGCCGCGACGCCGGCCACGGTCAGCTGGATGGCCAGGCGCAGCTGCTCGTCCTGGTCGCCCTTGCGGCGGCGGGACAGCAGTTCAAGCTGCAGGTGGTTGAGCGGATCAACGGCGGCGGCGGCCAGCTCGACGGATTCAGCAAGGTCCGGCCGGTCATCCAGCAGCTTGCCGCCACCGCGGATCGACAGGGCCAGATCGATGGCCCGGTCATGCTCGCGGCGGATCGTGTCCATGATCGCCGCCGAGCCCGGCACATCGGCGGCCAGCGCCGCGTAGCGCGCGGCGATGGTCATGTCGCTCTGGGCCAGGGCCAGTTCCATGTTGGACAGCAGGGCGGCGAAGAAGTCGTACTCGTCTGAAAGGTCGGCCAGCTGCGGCACGGTCAGGCCCGCCCGATCGACGCCGCCGGCGAAGCCGTACCAGCCGGGCAGCATGAAGCGGGCCTGCGACCAGCTGAACACCCAGGGGATGGCCCGCAGGTCCTCGATCCGGCGGCTGGCGGTGCGCGAGGCCGGCCGGCTGCCGATGTTGAGCTGGACGATCTCGCCGATGGGGGTGGCGGACCAGAAAAAGTCGGTGAAGCCGGGCGTTTCGTACACCAGCGACCGGTAGGCGGCGAACGAGCCGGCGGCCAGGGCGTCCATGGCCGTCTTCGACGCGTCGGACGGTTCGGGATCCGGCGTCTGTCGCGTCGAGGTCAGAACGGCCGCGGCCAGGCTTTCGAGGTTGCGGCGGGCGGTGACCTGGTCGCCGTAGCGGCGGGCGATCATCTCGCCCTGCTCGGTCATTCGCAGCCGGCCCTGGACGGTGCCCGGCGGCTGGGCCAGCACCGCTTCGGCGGCAGGGCCCCCGCCCCGGCCGACCGATCCGCCCCGGCCGTGGAAGATGCGCAGGCCGACGCCCAGCCGGTCGCACTCCGCCGCCAGGGCCGAGGCCGCGCGGGCCACGCCCCGACGCGAGGCGACGTAGCCGCCGTCCTTGTTGGAGTCGGAATAGCCGACCATCACTTCCTGGACCGGCGCCTCGCCGAGGATCGACCGGGACAGCGGCAGCTCCAGCCAGCGGCGCAGGATGGCCGGGCCGTGGTCGAGGTCCTCGATGGTCTCGAAGAGCGGCGAGATGCGCACGGTCGCGCGCGGCTGGGGGCCGCCGCTGGCAAGGCCCGACTGGGCCAGCAGGACCAGCGGTTCGAGCATGTCCGAGAGGGTCGCGGTCTTGGAGACGACATAGGCGCCGATGACGCCCGGGCCGTAGTGCCTCACCGCCTCGGCGGCCGCATCGATGGTCGCCAGCTCCCGCGTCGTCTCCTCACTGTAGCCGGCGAAGGGCGAGCGCAGCGGCCGCTGGTGGGTCATCTCGGCCAGAAGGAAGGCGACCTTGGCCTCCTCGTCGAGGGCCAGGTAGTCGATGTCCTGGCCCGACCGCTGGATCAGCTCGGCGACGACCCGCTCATGGACGTCGGCGTTCTGGCGCATGTCGATGGCCATCAGGTGGAAGCCGCAGGCGCGGGCGACCTGCAGCAGTGTGGTCATGCGGCTGCCGACCAGACGGGCGCCGCCGTGGGCCGACAGCGAGGCGCGGACGGTCTCCAGATCGGCCACGAACTCGGCGGGGCTATCGTAGGCGCCTTCGGTAGACGGACCGAGCGCGTAGGACACCGGCTGGCCGGCCAGCTTCTGGGAGGTCGCCGACACCCGGTCGAAGATGTATTCCAGAGCGAGGCGATAGGGCTCATCGGCGCGGTGAGGCGACTGGTCGTCCGACGACCGGGCCAGCGCCAGAAGGGCCTCCGAAGCGCCCGCGTAGACGTCTGAAATCGCCAGATCGCCCCAGAGCCTGCGCACCTCGCCGGCGTAGAAATCGAGGATCACGCGCGACTGGGATTTCAGCGCCAGCCGCAGCGTCTCGCCGGTGACGCCGGGATGGCCGTCGCGGTCGCCGCCCAGCCAGCTGCCCATGCGAAGGATCGGCGGCACGTCCGCGCCCCGGGCCAGGCCTTCGGTCCAGCTTTCGTAGAGGTCGACCATGGCCGGCAGGATCGAGGTGCGGACGATCGACAGCGCGTTGCGGATCTCGTCGGCCACGGTGATCTTCACCGGCCGGTGCAGGCGGGTGCGCCACAGAAGCGCGATCTCGCGGAACAGGCCCTCGCGGATGCGGGCGTCGAGGTCCGGCGGCAGGCTGTGACGGCGCAGGGCCATCAGGCGGGAAATCTCGGCCTCGCGGTCGACCAGCGCCCGGCGGCGGACCTCGGTCGGGTGGGCGGTCAGCACCGGCACGACGTCCAGGTTGTTCAGGGCGTCCGGGCCAAGGTCGAGGGCCTCCAGGGCGCCGGCGACCGTATGGGCGGCGCCGGCCCGGACGTCCGCCTCGGCGTCGCGACGGCGGCCGGCGACGTCCTCGCCGATGTTGGCCAGCATCGAATGACAGGTGAAGGCGCGGGCCAGCAGCATGGCCTCATCAGCCTTCACGGCGCTGAACAGGAAATTCAGATGGGGATGCGCGTCGCCATCGGAGGCGGCCCGGCGGGCCGCGGCGACCAGATCGCCCGCCTCCTCCCCGTCGAGATACCGGATCGCCTCGTCGAGCAGAGCGTCCATCAGCTTGACGTTGGCGCGGACGTGTCGGCTCGTCTGGCCGGATCCGGATCTGGGGATGCGTAGGGAGAGCGGGTTGGCCATGACCAACCTTACTAAATCAACGTCGGTCGCTGGTACAGGGTCATGACACCGGTGTCACAGCCCCTCTGGCAAGTTAGCCCAGATCACCCGCCGCGGCGTCGAGGAGGAGCCAGGCCCGACCGCCGTCGGACGCCAGCAGGGTCGCGACCAGAAGGCCGCCGCGATCACGGTCGGCCGCCTCCTCGATCATGCCGCTGAAACGCTGCAGGAACCGGTCGCTCTGGCCACGCATCGCCGCGTCCGAGAACAGCCGGCGGACCAGCCGGCGGATGGCGGCGGGCGCCAGCCGGCGGACGATCTCGCGCGCGCCCTGGGCGTCGCGGGTCTGAACGGCCATGGCGATCTCGTCGATCCGGCCGCGCGGCAGCAGGGCGGCAGGGTCGATGCCCATGCCGGCGATCTCGGCCGCCATGCGGTCGGCGAGGGACTCGGAATCGCTTTCGTCGCCGTCGATGGAGGTCAGCAGGTCTCGCCAGCTCCAGGGGCCATCCGGCCCCTCGCCGGTCGGCGCCGCCGCCGGGCCGCGCCCGCCGGCGGTGTCGAACACGCTGCGGAATTCCTCGTCCGTTGCGGTCGGCGTCAGCTTGAGACGGGTCATGCGCGGCCCTTCAACCGGCGGACCTTCAGGGGTCAGGGGCGGCGTCGGCCGAGCCGACCGCGACGCGGCGGCCAGGGCCGGGGCGGCCGTTCCGGCGGCGCCGGCGACCACGCCCATCACCTTCACCGCTTCACTGAGCATGTCGTAGTTGCGGCGGACACGCTCCTGGAGGCGGCGTCGATGGTCTGGGTCTCGTCGGCGGCGCGGCGAGCGGCGGCCATCAGGTCGTCCATGCTCTGCTCGACGGAGACGCGCACTTCCTCGACACGGCCCATGGCCATCTCGGGCAGCTGCGACGCCCGCTTGTCGACCTCGTCCAGCAGGTGCTCGAGATCCGACAGGGCGCCGCGGGCCACCTGCGCGCCCTGCTCCAGGCGCTGTGCGGTCGCCGCGCCGGCCTGCTCGACCATCTGGGCGGACTGCTCGATCAGGTCGCGGGCGTCCTTCAGGCGGGATTCGAAGATGCCGTCGGCCTTCTGGTGGGCCGAGAAGGCCGCCTCGCTCAGTTGATCCACCCGCGCCTGGGCGGCGTCGGCATGGGACTCCGCGGCCAGACGCGCATCGTGGGCGGCCTGGGCCAGGCGGTCGATCGAGACCTGCAGGTCCGACGCCAGCAGCGCCCGTTCGCGGGCGGCGGCCTCGCCGACCTTGCCGACGACTTCGGCGGCCTCCTCGCCCAGGGAGTCACGCTCGGTCTTGGCCTGCTCGGTCAGCTGGGCGAACCGTTCGGCGGCTTCATGGATCAGGGAGCGCAGCGCATCAGCGCCCCTGGCGGCGTGCTCGCCGACGTTGGCGGCCCCCTCGGTCGCCTGGACCATGAACTCGGCCAGCTGGGCCGAGCGGCTCTCGGCCATGGCCGCGAAGTCCTCCTGGTCGGAGCGCAGGGCGTGGGCGACCGTGACCAGAGCGGCGCGCTGCTGGGTCAGGCCCGCCTCAACTGTCCGCATCTGGTCGCCGACCCCGACGCCGGCGATTTCGAGGCGGGCGACCTGTCGCGCCAGGTCCTCGCCGGCGATACGGGCGGCGTCGCTCGCCTCCCCGGCGGCGGCCGCGAGGTCGGCGGCACGAGCGGCCAGGGCGGCCTCGGCCTCGCGCAGCTGCGTCTCGGCGAGATCGGACGCCTCGGCGACCATTCGCGCCTGCTGGGTGATCGAGTCGGCCACGGCGGTCGAGCGCGCGTCGAGCAGGCCGCTGAGTTCGTTCAGCTGTTCGCGTTCGGACCCCAGGGTGATCGACAGATCGGCCGCGGTGCGCGCCGAGACGGCGGCGGCCTCGGTCAGGCGCCCGGTTTCCTCGGCCAGGGCCTGGCGGAGGGCCAGCATGGTCTCGCGCGCCTCGTGGGCGGCGCCGGCGGCGCTGTCGATCTGCAGCCGCACTGATTCGACCGCCGAGCCGGTTTCGATGGCGGCCATGGCCGCGGGAGCGAGCATGCGCTGCGACAGGTCCTGCATTCGCCGGACCTCATTGGCCAGCTTCTGGCCCTGACGCACGAAGTAGGCGGCGACCAGCACCAGCGCGGCGGGGCCGACGGCCAGGATGCCGAACAGGGCGACGGCCAGGGCGTCATTGTCGAGCGGCACGACGCGCCCGCGCCAACCCAGCATGAAGGCGACCGGCGCGGCGCCCCACAGGATGCAGACGAAGATGGCCGTGATCCAGACCGGCCAGCCGGACGGCTCCTTCAGCGCGCGCGTCGTCGAGCCGATCACCGCGGGCGTCAGCGGCGGCTCGGCGTGCGGAGCGGCCGGGCGGGCCGGCGGCGGCGAGACGGACTCGGGCGCGGCCATTTCGACGGTGGGAGCCCGGACAATGTCCAGCTCCGCCTCGGGCGGGGCCTCCGGCGCGCTGTCTGTGGCGTGGGTGTCCAGGCGCGATCCGGTCGTGGCCTGCGCCCCGTCTGACAGACGCGAGAAGTCGAAATGGGCGTCGCTCTTCCTGGACGTCATACGCGGAGTGAATCCTGCCCGGGACCAATGCCAAAGTTTAGCGCGCGTGGTGTCAGCCCCGTCACCTCGCGCACGAGGTGAAACCTACCGGCGAAACTCGCGCACGCAAAGAGCCTTGAAAGGTTTCGTTAACGTTCGGGAACGGACGAAGCGACGCAGGCCGCTCACACGGCGTGGCGTCGGGCCTTGCCGGTGGCCGGGGCCGCGTCCGGACAGGGGATGGCGACGGGCTGGGCGCGCTCGGCGACACGCTCGACCGTCGGAGGGGGATCGCGGGACAGATCGACCTCGACGCCGAACTGCGCCAGCACGACGGCGGCGATCCACACAGCGGCGGCCATCAGGAATTCGGCGATGATCTGCAACGGGCCCTCCCCCGAAGTCATGCTCTCCATCTATGCCCTTGCCGAACGGCGTTCGCAATCAGACGGCGAATGAAGTTTTGGTCATTTTCGGTGCGGCCGTCAGGCGGCGGACCGTCGAGCTCTCAACAGCCGCAGGGCAAAGACCAGTCCGACCAGGGCCAGGGCGCTCATCGCCAGATAGCCGCCCGGGCCGACGGCGTCGTAGAGGGGTCCGCTGGCCAGGGTGGCCAGGCCGATGACCAGGCCGCCGGAGAAGGCCGAGCTGATCGTCTGGGCGGCGGAGGCGGAATGGGTCGGCGCCGACCGCTCGATAAGCTGCAGGCTGGCCATGAACACGGCCGCGAAACTCAGCGCGTGAAGCCCCTGCAGCGGGAACAGCAGCCACAGCGGCGGCGAGGCGGCATAGGCCGCCCAGCGCACCACCGCCGCGATCCCGCCGATGATCACCAGCCATTCGGGACCGATCCGACGGCGCCACGGTTCGAGGAACCACATGAAGGCGACCTCGACCGCGACGCCCGTCGCCCACAGCAGACCAATGGTCGCCTTGGGCAGGCCCTGTGCGGCCCACAGGATGGCCGAGAAGGCGTAGTAGAAGGCGTGGGTGGCCTGGATCAGCCCGGTCGCGACCACAGCCAGCATGAAGGGCCGATTGCGCACCAGGTCCGAGATGCCGCGCCAGCGGTCTCTTCGGCCGGGCCGCTCGCCGCCCTCGTGAACCGGGTCGGGCGGCAGCAGGAACCGGGCCGCCACGCCGGCGCCCGCCGCGGCCACCGCCGTCCAGATCAGGATCAGATCCGGCCGCACCCAGGCCAGCAGCGCGCCCATGCCGACGTTGGCGGCGACGAAGGCGACCGACCCCAGACCGCGGGCATGGCCATAGTTGAAGCCCTCGAGACGGGCCCGCTTCATCGCCAGCACATCGGCCAGCGGGATCACCGTGGACAGGCAGGACGCCGCCGCGACCCAGCAGACCAGCCATATCCAGAAGCCCTGGGTCGCCCCGATCAGGGCGTAGAACAGGCCCGCCGCGAGGCCGAACAGGATGATCGGCGAGCGCCGCAGGACAAAGCCGTCGGCCCAGACAGCCATGGCCGGCGTCACGATGATCCGCGCCAGCATCGGCGCCGCAAGGATCAGGCCGATCTGGGCGCCGGTCAGGCCATGGGCTTTGAACCACAGCGGCATGTAGGGCAGGCTGACGCCCGTGCCCACGAACACCGCGCAGTAGAACAGGCCGAGCTGGAGGGCGCGAGGCATGACCTGCGCTAGCAGAGTCGAGGGCAAGTTGCACTCGGGCGAGGCCGCCGAGACGCCGGCGCAATACCCCCCTTTCGTTGGTCGCCGACGGTCTGCATCGCGACCAGGCTACGGGTACAAGCTTGGAGGACCTCGCATGCGCCTGATCACTCTTGCGGCCGCCGCCGCCCTGTTGGCCACGCCGGTCGCCGCCGCAGACGCCAACGCCATCGACGGCGTCTATACGGGCACCTACATCTGCGCCCAGGGCACGACTTTCCTGGAGCTGACGGTCGACAGTGACCAGGGCGGCGACGTCAAGGCCGTCTTTCGCTTCGCCAGCGGCGAGTGGGACGGCGGCCGGAACCTGACGGTCCCGCCCGGCAGGTTCGCCATGAAGGGCCGCTTTGAGTACGGCGGGAAAATGGTGCTGATCGGCGACTACTGGATCCAGCAACCGACGGGTTATGCGATGGTCAATCTGGACGGGGTGATCCAGCAACAGGATGACGGCAAGCTGGCCTACCATGGCCGCGTCAACGGCGCGCCCAGTTGCACCGAATTCTTCGTCATCCGGCGCTAGAGCACGATGCGGTCGGACGGAACCGTCCGACCGTTGAATCGAGCTCTAGAATCAAAAGGCTAGAGCCTGACTCAGGCTCTAGCCGCTCCGGATCAGCTGGCCGGCATAGGCGGCAGGTCCAGCCGCCGGGCGTCGGCCATCTTCACGTAGAGGGCGCGGATCTGCGTATCGAGCGGGCCGTCCAGCGCATCCTCGACGGCGATGTGCAGGTCGATCAGCGCCGTGCGCAGCTCTGCGTTGGCCCTGTCCATGGCCGCCAGAGACAGATCCGTGTCGACCCCGGCGGCGGCTTCGGCGAAACGGCTCCCGTAACGGCCGGCCGACCCGGCCAGCAGGGCGCGGATGGCGGTATTCTCCCAGGTGCGCGCCGCGATGCCGCGCTCGGCCTCCTGGGCGCAGAGCAGTGAGAGCATACCGGTGACGCCGATCTTCGCCTGCATATAGTCGCCGGCCGACTCCACGGGGGGCGGATCCATCATGGCCAGGAAGTTGCCCATCAGCAGTTCGGGAACCGTGGGGGTCATGACAGCGCCTCCAGCGCGGCGAGCCGGTCGGCCAGGATCACGTCCTGGCGACGGGCCGTGTACCAGCCCGAGAGGCCCAGGACCGGGTCCTTGAAGCCGCCGGCGCGGTATTCCTTCGCCGCCGAGGTCCAGATGGCCTGCCCTTTCACGGACGCAAACAGCTCCCACCAGGCGAAGGCGGCGGGATCGGCCTTCAGGCCGCTGGCCGCTTCCCAGATGGCGATGGCGCGCGCCTTCGGCAGCATCCCCGAGACCCGGTCAGTCTCGCCGTAGCACCACAGGGGCTCCATCGCCCAGCCGAGGTCTTCCAGCGGATCGCCGATATGGGCCATCTCCCAGTCGAGCAGGGCGATGACCTTGCCGGCCCCGTCATGCATGAAGTTGCCGGTCCGGTAGTCGCCGTGGACCACCGACAGCTTCTGGGCCGGCGGCGGCGGATTGGCGCGCAGGCGGCGGATGCAGGCGCGGACGATCGGCTGCGGATGCTGCTCGTCCTCGTCGATGACGCCCTCCCAGTAGTCGAGCTCCTTCTTCCAGCAGCCATCGAGCGCCGGAATCGGCGCGACCTGCGCGATCGGCAGCGTCGCCGGGTCAGCGGCCGCGATGGCGCCCAGATGGCTGTAGAACTGCTGCCCGATGGTCTCGGCGTGCTCGCCGTAGGGCGGCATGCTGAACGGGCTCTGGGCCTTGCCGCCATCGATGCGGCCCATGATGAAGAAGGGGCGCTCGAGCTCGGCCCCCTCCTCCTCCAGCGCTACAGCCTCGGGCACTGGCAGGCCGCTGCCGAAGAAGGACCGGAAGGCCAGGAACTCCAGCCGCCGGTCGGTGTCGATCAGGCTGCCGACCGGGTCACGGCGCAGGATCAGCCGCTTGAACTCGCCCCCGACCTCGACGTCGAAGCGGTAGGTCTCGCGGCTCGCCCCGCCCGGGATGCGGGACAGCATGGTCACCACCGCCGGCGCGCCGAGGGTTCGGGTCAGGTAGGCCTCAAGCTGGGTCTGCAGGCTCACCCGGCGAAGTCCAGGATGGCCTTGAAGCCCGACGGCGCATGCGGACCCATGACCAGCTGTTCCAGTACGCCCCGACCCTTGCGAACCTTGCCGGCGGCGTCGGTGAAGGTGACGTGGGAAAGCGCCTGGACGTGCAGGTTGAAGGGAAGCTGCGGATCGACCTTGGCCAGGACGATGTCCTCGCGCTCGACGGTCAGTTCGCCATGCAGCAGGCCGTGACTCCATTTGGGATGGGTGTAGCCCAGGCCCATCATCTGGAACTCGTAGATGGGGTCGAACTCGACGGTCCCGGCCGGCTTGCCGAAGTCGTCGGTCAGCTTGATGATCGCCGACTGGGCGTGGCGCGTGCCCTGTTTCCAGCGCACGTCGGCCTCGCCGTTCATGTGCTCGAAGTCGTCCTCGCCGTCGCCATCCTTGCACCAGACAGCCCGGGTGTTCCAGGCGCGGCCGACGCCGTCCTCGTTGCTGTGGAAGAAGAAGCTGCCGTCCTCGAAGCTGCTGGGCGACCAGAGCCAGTAGAACTGCAGCGGCTGCTGGGGGACGACGTCCTGGCTGTCGCGGGCGCCGACCGGGCGCACGCCCCAGGAGCGGTCACGGGTGCCGACGAAGCCGTCGATGGAGCGCCGCTCGCCGTCCAGTTCGATCCAGCCGGTGTAGCGGCCGTTCTGGGTCAGGCGGGTGTAGTCCATGAAGGTGCGGGTGCCCTGGCGGCGGACGAAGCGCGGCTCCTCGATCGGGAAGGCGCGGCCTTCGAAGATGACCTCGCCCTTCAGCCCGTGCTCGGGCGAGTCGACGGTGACCTTCAGCTTCTGGAGCGGCTCCAGGATCTCGATCTTCACCGGCCCGACGGTCAGGTCCATGCGGTCGCCGAGCCAGCGGCTGGCGTGCAGCGCGACCTCGACCCCGTTGCGGACCACCACGAAGGAGGCGTCGGCCACGTTCAGGTGCGGATAGACCCCGAAGGCGACGGCGAAGAAGTCATCGCCCTCGATAGGGTGATAGCCGTTGAAGAAGTACCGGTCGTAGAAGTTCCGGTCCGTGCCCGAATAGGCGATCGGCTCGGCGGTCTGGTGGATGGGGAAATCGTCGCCCTTGGTAAGCGCCATGCTGGTTCCTCCCGTTTCGCCGACGCTTCTCACGTGAGCGTTTCAAGCCTACAGGCCGCTAAGGTGAACGATGACAACCTGACTAGGCAACCGTGACGGAGGGGAAGCGTGATCTGGAACCGGCGAACCTGGATGACCCTGGCCGCGATCAGCGGCTTTCTGGCCGTCGCCATCGGCGCCTTCGCGGCCCACGGCATCGCTGACCCGCAGGCGAAGGCGTGGCTCACGACCGGGGCCAGCTACCAGTTCATGCACACCATGGCGACGCTGGCCTGCGCCACCTTCATGAACGTCGGCGCGCGGGGGGCGCGGCATGCGCCGGCCCTGTTCCTGGCAGGGATCGTGCTGTTCTCGGGATCGCTCTACGCCATGGCGCTGGGCGCGCCCCGCTGGCTGGGGGCAGTGACGCCGCTGGGCGGGCTGCTTTTCCTGGCCGGCTGGGCAGTGATGGCCTGGTCGGCGCGTAAGGTGGATCAGCTCGAAGACTGATCTGCATTCGGCAAGGCGAGGAACCACAGCGCGGCGGCTGAACCCAGCAGGCAGCCCAGCATCACGCCCGCCATCGGCAGGGCGGTGCCGTTGTGCAGCGCGCCGCCGGCCCACGAGGCCAGGGCTCCGGCCCCGAAGGACAGGCCGCCCATCAGGGCGGAGATCGAGCCGGCGCGACGCGGATCGACGCTGAGCGCCCCGGCCATGGTGTTGCCAGCCATCAGGCCGTAGCTGGCGAGGCAGCAGAAGAGCAGCGGCAGCACCGTCCACTGCCCGCCGAAGCCGGTGGCGGCGACGACGGTCAGGACCAGGCCGAAGGTGATCGCGGCCAGGCTGGCCCGGCGCAGCACGTCATCGGGCGACAGCCGCCGCAGCAGCATGCGGTTGACCTGGCTGGCCCCGATCACCCCCACCGCGTTGACGCCGAAGATCCAGCCGAAGGCCTGGGGCGTGTGGCCGTAGATGGTGATGACCAGGTCCGAGGAACTGGAGATGTAGGTAAAGAGCACAGCCCCGTTCAGCGCGCCGCCCAGGGCGTAGCCGAGCAGACGGCGCTCGCGCAGCAGGGCCGCGAAGGCCTGCGCCGGGCTTTCGGACCGCGCCTGGGCGGCGGTCTCGTCTGATCGCGACTCCTTGAGCCGCAGGAAGACCGCCGCCCCGCAGGCCAGGCCGAACAGCGCCAGGATCCAGAAGATCATCCGCCAGTCGGCAACCAGAAGCACCCAGCTGCCCAGCGCCGGCGCGACGATGGGCGCGATGCCCATCACAAGGGTCAACAACGACAGCACCCGGGCCGTCTCGGTGTGGTTGAACTGGTCCCGGACCACCGCCCGGGCCACCACCGCGCCCGCGCAGCCGCCCAGCGCCTGGACGAAGCGGGCCAGCTGCAGCCCCTCGACAGAGGTGGTCAGGGCGCACCAGACGGAGGCGGCGACATAGACGGCGATGCCGACCAGGATCGGCGTGCGCCGGCCGAAGCGGTCCGACGCCGGCCCATAGAGGAACTGGCCGATGGCCATGCCGAGCAGGAAGGTGGACAGCGTCAGCTGCGTGGCCTCGGGCGTCGCCTCCAGCGCCCGGCCGAGCTGGGGCAGCGCCGGCAGGTACATGTCGATCGACATCGGCGCGAACGCCGTCAGGGCGCCGAGCAGGATGACCAGCCCCCAGGGCGTGGCGGGCGGACGGGCGGAGATGTCGGAGGACTGGGTCAAGATGAGGGCTGTTTAGGCCGCCGCGGGTCATCGGGGAAGCGCCAGCTCTTGCCTTCCCCGGCGACCACCGTTCACCCTGAACTCCAGACACGAAGGGGAATGTCCATGTCCGCCATCCAGACCATGATGCCGCCCGTCCGGTACGCTGACGTCAACGACATCCGCATGGCCTACTACGAGGCCGGGCCGGAGGGTGAAGGCGTGCCGCTGGTCTTCTGCCACGGCTGGCCGGAGCTGGCCTTTTCCTGGCGCCACCAGATCAAGGGGCTCTCGGAGGCCGGGCGCTGGGTGATCGCGCCGGACCAGCGCGGCTACGGCCTGACCGACGCCCCGGCCGAGGTGGAGAGCTATGCGCTGGAGAACCTCTGCGCCGACCTGGTCGCGCTGCTCGACCACAAGGGCATCAAGAAGGCGATCTTCGTCGGTCACGACTGGGGCGGCTTCGTCGTCTGGTACATGGCCATCCGTCACCCCGACCGGGTCGCCGGCGTCATCGGCCTGAACACGCCGTTCACCGAGCGCGCGCCAATGGATCCCATCGCCATCATGCGGGCCCGGCTGGGCGAGCGGATGTATATCGTCCACTTCCAGACCCCGGGCGAAGCCGACGCCGTGCTGAACGCCAACGTCCGCAAGGCGATGAACTTCTTCATGAAACGTCCGATGGACATGCCCGCGGCGCCCAGCGCCGGCTTCGCCACCGAGCGCAAGGCGGGCGACCCCAGCCTCTTCGCCATCGTCGACATGCTGGAGGCCTACGACCCGGCGACCGACCCGCGCGAGACGCTGATGACGGAGGAGGAATTCGAGGCGCTGGTCGAGACCTACGAGCGCACCGGCTTCACGGGCGGCATCAACTGGTACCGCAACTTCACCCGCAACTGGCATGCGTCGAAGGACCTTGAGCACCGCGTCCATCAGCCCAGCCTGATGATCATGGCCGAGAAGGACGCGGTCCTGCCGCCCTCGTCCGCCGACGGCATGGAGGCGCTGATCCCGGACCTGGAGAAGCAGCTGGTGCTGGGCTCGGGGCACTGGACCCAGCAGGAGGAGCCGGAGGCTGTCAACCGGATCATGCTCGACTGGCTGGGCCGGCGGTTTCCGCTGTGACCGGGGACATATACCGTCTTCGGTACGTGTCCCCCGCCGCTTAGCTGATGGTGACACGCACTGAAGTGCATGTCCCCCTACCGCTTTGTCATTGGCCCCCGCGCCGCCCCGGCGGTAGAAGGGCGCAATGGACCGTTCAGCCTTCGCGCCCGCCGTCGGACAGACCTCAGCCCGTCGGGGCCTGTATCCGGAGATCGATCCGTACAATTTCGGCTGGCTGGCCACCGGCGGGCCGCACGAGATCTACTATGAGGAATGCGGCGCCCCTAAGGGCAAGTTCGCGCTCGTGTTGCACGGCGGGCCTGGCGGGGCGGTCAATCCGACGATGCGCCGGTTCTTCGACCACGAGAAATGGCGGACGGTGCTCTTCGACCAGCGCGGCTGCGGCAAGAGCCGGCCCAACGCCAGCCTCGAGGACAACACCACATGGTCGCTGATCGAGGACATCGAGCGCCTGCGCAAGCATCTGGGCGTCGAGACCTGGACGGTGTTCGGCGGCAGCTGGGGCTCGACCCTGGCCCTGGCCTACGCCATCACCCATCCGGAGCGGGTCACCGGCCTGGTGCTGCGCGGCATCTTCCTGCTCACCCAGCGAGAGCTGAAGTGGTTCTACCAGGACGGCGCCAGCTATCTGTTCCCGGACGCCTGGGAGCGGTTCAAGGCGCCGATCCCGGCCGGAGAGCGCGGCGACATGATCGCCGCCTACCATCGCCGCCTGACCCACAGCGACCGCAAGGTCCAGGCCGAGGCCGCCGCCGCCTGGAGCCAGTGGGAGGGTGACACCATCTCGATCCGCGGCCCGGAAGCCCGGCCGCCGAAATTCAACGAGGAAGATTTCGCCATCGCCTTCGCCCGCATCGAGTGCCACTTCTTCGCCAATCGCGGCTTCTTCACCGAGGACGGCTGGCTGCTGAGGAACGTCGACAAGATCCGCAAGATTCCGGGCTGGATCGTACAGGGTCGCTTCGATGTGGTCACACCGCTGGAGAGCGCCTGGGCGCTACACAAGGCCTGGCCCGAGGCGAAGTTCGACATCGTCTGGGACGCAGGCCACGCCTCGACGGAGCCCGGCATCATTGACGGGCTGATTCAGGCGACGGACGCGGCCGCTCGCCTCTAGCGGGGCCCCGTCTGGACTCCGGCGAGCCTCCGGGCCACCGTGCCCTGGCGACGGGCAGGGGGACGATCATGAAGCGCGCAGCGGCTCTCATCGGTCTGGGCGTCATCGCCATTGGCGGGCCTGCCGGCGCTTTCGGCACCATCCGGCATCTGGGCCAGAACGCCGAACATGAGCGGATCACCCGGCGGGCGCTGCAATGCACGCCGACCTCGCCGGCCACCTGCATCGCCGGCAGGACGCTCGATGAGCTGGCCGGTCGCAGCGGGACGTTCGGCGGCGTCGGGTTTCCCGACAATCCGCGCAGCGGCCTGATCTCCGCGACCAGCGCCCACTGTGACTCCGGCGACAGCCTGCCGGTGGACGGCTATCCGCAGTCACAGGCGCAAGGCCGCGCGCAGCTGGAGACCTGCCGCGCCTGGATGGTGCAGAATCTGGACAGGGCCGTGGCCGACGGCGCCGGCCTGCTGGATGCCGACGGCCGCATCGCGCCACGCGAGGTTCGCCTCGGATGCCAGTTCGGCAAGACGGTCGCCGGCGCGAAATGCCGGGTGCTGCAGAGCTTAGGCACGGTTCTGCACGCCTCTCAGGATTTCTACTCGCACAGCAACTGGACCGACCGACCCGGGCCCGGCGCCATCGGTCCGGGCAACCCCCCGGGCCTGGGCCGCAGCGGCCCGGCGCCGTGGATATCGCTGCGCAAGGCCACGCCCTTCCCGGTCGGTCTGATCAGCGGCTGCTACGACGGTTTCCCGGAAGCCGCCTTCTGCAAGGGACGGGTCAAACACGAGGCGCTGAACAAGGACAACGGCCAGATCGACCCGTCGATCGGGACCGGTTCGAGCCCGCGCGGCGGGGTGAACGGCAACTTCCAGCGCGCCGTCGAGGCGGCGGTCGCCGACACCTCGGACAAGTGGACCCTGCTGCGCGAACGGCTGGAGGGCCGTTACGGCGCCGAAAAGGCCACCCGAATGATCTGCGCCCTGAGCAAGGACCAGCCGGTCAGGCAGTGCGCCTGACGCCCTAACCCGAGACCACGGCACCATAGGCCGCGTGCGCCGCCTTGCGGGCGGCGGCCAGTCGCGTCCGCAGACCTCTGAGATCCCGCGCGCCGCCGGCCCGGGCCAGAAGCGCCTGCAGAGCTTTGGGCTCCCGGGCGGGATCGGCGCGGGCATCGAGGGCCAGCTTCAGCAGCTGCGAAAGGTCCTGCTGAAGACGCCATCCTGACGCCAGCGCCTCGAGCGGCGCGGCCGGCGCGAGGCCCGCCGCACCGATGGCCGCCAGGGCGTCGCCCGTATTCTGCGCCAGAGGGCCGCCCTGCCCGGCATGAACGATCTGCAGGAACTGCGCGGCGAACTCGATATCGACGAGCCCCCCCGGGGACAGCTTGAGATCCCAGTCGCCGAACGGCGGCCGCTCGCGGGCCATAAGCGCGCGCATTTCCCGCACGTCGGCGGCTGTGGCGCCCCTGTCGCGGGGGCGGCGCAGGGCGCGCTCCATGGCCGCCTCCGCCTCTGTCGCAAACAGCGCCGATGAGGACCAGACCACCCGCGCCCGGGTCAGGGCCAGCATTTCCCAGGTCTCGGCCTCGCGGTCGTAGTAGTCGTCGAACGCGCGCATGGAGACGGCGACCGGCCCCTGGCTGCCGGTCGGCCGCAACTGCATGTCGACCTCATAGAGCCCCCCCTCGCCCGTCGGCGCCGACAGGGCGGCGATCAGCCGCTGGGTGAAGCGGGCGAAGAAGGTGTCGGCGCTCCAGCTCTTGGTCGCCGACATCCCGGCGGAGTCCTTCGCCCGATAAAGCGTCATCAGGTCGAGATCGGAGCGCGCGGTCATCTCGCGACCGCCGCACTTGCCCAGGGCCACCACCGCGACCTCGCCGTCGAAAGCGCCGCCCTGACGCACGGTCTCGGCCAGCGCCGCGTCGGCCAGGCCCCTGATGCAGAGGTCGGCCAGATCCGCGAAGGCGGCGCCGGCGGCCCGGGCGCTGGTCGTGCCGCTCATCACCTGGACCCCGATGCGGAAGGCCTGTTCGCGGTGGATACGCCGCGCCGCGTCCATGGCCGCCTCGAAGCCATCGGCCTGGCTGAACGCGAAACCGAG
>Ga0247839_1002968_pt1 | contig 24203 bp, 20 predicted proteins | sample LaCruzMarch2015__6_FD_192405 | JGI IMG/M metagenome (GOLD analysis project Ga0247839, IMG submission 192405) | Freshwater microbial communities from meromictic Lake La Cruz, Castile-La Mancha, Spain - LaCruzMarch2015_16m | ecosystem: Environmental > Aquatic > Freshwater > Lake | place: Spain... | reverse complement strand
CGTCGCGTTTTCAACAACTATTCGGCCGACCGCCTACGACTGATGGGATATGCACTTTATAAAAAAATGAAGATTTATCCGGAATTCAAAGCTGCATTAATTACCCTTTCGCTTAAAGAATTGAAAGAATTTAATTTTCAGAATGGAGATGCTGAAGGATTGGTTAATATGCCACTATCGATTGATGGAGTTCTTTTTTCGGTTTTTATGCGCGAAGATCCTGATAAAATTAAAATCTCACTGCGCTCGCAAGGCACTTTTCCGGCAAACAAAGTATCAGCCGATTTGTTTAACGGTGGCGGGCACTTAAATGCTGCCGGCGGTGAAAGTTATACAACACTCGACGAAGCTATTCAGAAATTTGAAACAGCTTTGCCTGATTATAAAGATTTTTTGTAATGAAACCCCACCCAACCTCCCCAAAGGGGAGGAGAAGTGCGTTTTTTAAACAGTTTTAAAAATGATTTTTTGCATCTTTCCCCTCCTTTGGAGGGGTTAGGGGAGGTGAAATATATGAAATATATAATAATACTCGGTGATGGTATGGCAGATGAGCCTATAGCATCGCTAAAAAATAAAACCTGCTTACAAGCAGCCAATAAACCCAATATCGACAAAGTAGCGGCAATGGGTCGTTGCGGATTGCTCGATACAATCCCAGCTGGATTTGCTCCAGGAAGCGAAATTGCCAATATGAGCGTTTTGGGTTACGACGTTCCCAAAGTTTTCGAAGGTCGTGGTTCGTTGGAGGCGGCAAGTATGGGTGTAGCAATTGCGGATGGCGAAATGGCCATGCGTTGCAACCTTATTTGTATTGAAGATGAAAAAATCAAGAATCACTCAGCCGGACATATCAGCAATGAAGAAGCCGAAGAGTTGATTCTTTTTTTACAAAAAGAACTTGGAAACGAGCAAGTTAATTTTTTTCCGGGTGTTTCGTACCGCCATTTATTGAAGATTAAAGGTGGTAAAAAACAACTTAAATGTACTCCGCCACACGATGTTCCCGGAACTCCGTATGCAGATGTAATGATTAAAGCTAAAAGTGATGAAGCAAATGAAACTGCCGATTTATTGAATGATTTAATTCTTAAATCGCAAGTCTTACTCGAAAATTACCCTATAAATATTAAGCGTGCTGCAGTTGGAAAAGACAAAGCCAACAGTATATGGCCATGGTCGCCAGGCTATAAACCCGACATGAAAACACTTTTGGAGTCATATAATCTCAAAAGTGGCTCGGTAATATCGGCAGTGGACTTAATACGTGGCATTGGCGTATATGCTGGGCTTAAAATTATTGAAGTAGAAGGAATTACCGGACTTTGGAACACCAATTACGAAGGAAAGGCACAAGCTGCTATTGAAGCTCTCAAAACCGATGATTTTGTGTATCTCCATATCGAAGCCAGCGACGAAGCGGGACACGAAGGCGATGTGGATTTAAAAATCAAAACCATAGAATATTTGGATTCTAGAGTTATTAAACCAATTCTGGAGGAAGTATCAACTTGGACTGAACCCGTCACCATTGCTATTTTGCCCGACCATCCAACTCCCTGTGCCACCAAAACGCATACCAATAAACCGGTGCCATTTATCATTTATCGTCCAGGCGAAAATCCCGATGAGGTGCAGGTTTACGACGAATTTGCTGTCGAAAAAGGAAGCTATGGCTTGTTACGAGGAATGGAATTTATGCAAACATTGATAAAATAAAATAAAACCACCGCAAGCCCTAAAGCCTGCGGTGGTTCATCTTTGTTAAACTAAACCACACAATCTGTTTTATACCAGCGGAACGTATACCGATTTGGATACCTTACTGCCATCGGCACGTTTGCTGAACACATATACACCCAGTATATCATCCGATACTACATTCTCTACAGGAATCAGTATCGTACTTTCTACTGCTTCACCTCGCGGCTGACGCTCAATCCACAACTCACCGTTAGTAAGTAGTGCCAGCGCCACCAGCTCGTCGGTGGGGAGGTTTAACTTATTCATTAGCGAACTCAGATAACTGATGGTTATACCCTGCGCTGTAAGTGTACCCGATTTTACAACCGGTACCGATAGCTTGCCATCGGCCACTTTTAGGTTAGCGTAATCCACAGCAGCCACATTGCCGCTTTTGTCAATAGCACCCGATAAGTTAGCAGCCATAAATGCTGCATACACCGAGCTTTCAGAGGCACGCTGTGCAAATCCCTCGTGAGGAATACTGCCCAGCATGGGGAACAGTTCGCCGATCATTTTGAAACCATCACGCTGCTTTTGCTGCGCTTCGGTTTTAGCGTCCCGACGTCCGAATGCTTTCGTCTTTACGATGTTTTGCGAACCCAATGACGAAGTAACGAAGTTACCCATCGATCCAGACATTTTTCCTGTCATCGGATTCTGACTACGTGCCATTTCTGACGTATAGATTTTTTTTAGTTTGTCAACTACAAATCAACTTGCATCTTTCTGTAAATTGACGATGCAAAATTGCCAAATAGTACGCAGCCCATCATTTACCTAATTTCGATACCTAATTTCAGAAATGAAAGTTTTTTAATACAAAAAACGCTAAATGCTCTTTTACAGAGATTTAGCGTTCGAATTATTTTTATCTTTTTTTGAAATTATTTTTCCAATTGCGAAGTTAGGTATGGTTAATTCTACTCCTTTTCAAAGTATTCTCTTCCTGCACGCTTTAAATCGTCGAATGTTTTCAGGTATACATCAGGATTATTGTTCTTTGCTTGTGACAACATAGTGCTATAAGCCGATAAATTTTCACCAATAAATTCACCAAAAGCCTCCATTAATTCCTGTTTGTTGGTGGCTGGTTGTCCGTCAGCATTGACAAACATTTTACTATCATACATTGCCGAAAGAATTTTCAAAACATCTGTTTTACGTTTGGAAGCTATTTTGAAAGTTACTTGCTGCTTTTTCCCAACTTTTTTCGTATCATTTTTTTGCACTCCCTGACTTGTATTTTTCCAACGTTCAATCTCCAGTTTACAGAGCTTTTCAAATTTGGGATAATACTCACGCGTATATCTGTACTTGCTTTCGTCGGGCGAACCCCACGACACATATAATTCTTCGTACACATCATACTGCTTTTGCCATTGAAGAAAATCATACAAACGGTCGTTTATCAAATTACACTTTTCTTCGGACGTTAATACTGTGTTTACAAGTTCAGCTTTTAGCTTATTAAAATCGAAACGGGGATTAAAAGTGAAGATTGCATCATCACTTTCGTCATTTTCTTCAACTTTTGTATCTTTTTTAAATTCATCCAAATACTTATACAGAGGTATGTATAATTCATAATTATCCAGCCTGTCGCAATAATAATTGAAATGCTCATAAGCATCATTCACTGTTTTCCAAAGCAGCAGTAAAAACTCAATTTCGAAATCTCGGTCAATAATAACACCTGGTATATGAGAGTGTTTGTCTACATACCTGCATGCAACATCAAATACACTTTTTAGATACGCTTTAATAAAATTTTTGTCATCATACTTCAACAAATTACTTCTCAATTCATTCTCAAATTCACCATACATCTTTTCGAATTGCTCTGTCGAGAACTGCTCTTTTAATTCATGAATTTCGGTTGGTGTTAACTCAATTTCCTGTAAATAAATTCGATCAAATGCCTTTTCGGCTTCAAGTACATAATCTCTGTAAGCAATGGCGCTTTTTTTCTCCATAAATAATTGGGTTAAATTTCTAAAATCTTTATTCTTTGTTCTTTGCTCTTTTCTCTATCTTCAAAACCACCGGCCAGTGATCCGAAACCTTCTTGCTCTTAAAAGCACGGTACACCTCCCAGCCACCAACGTACGACCGCAGGTTTTCAGTTACCACAAACCTATCGTAGGCACAGGCATTTTTGGCCAGATTAGTGTCGGCATCGTCGGGCACTACCCAATAGTAAGGAGTTTTATGAATAGCCAACTGGCTTAATGCTTCGGGCGAAGCATACGAGCACGAGGCATTAAAATCGCCACAGAATATAATACGCTTGGCATTGCGGAAACGGGTTGGTATCCACTTTGCCACCTTTGCCAATGCGGCAATTTCTTCTACAGCTTGTTCGGGTGCGGTGTGTATGGTACATACTACAAAAGTCAAACTGTCGGACTTGCGGGTAAAGGATGCCACGTAAGGCTCCCGCTGAAAATCATCGTTTACATCATTATACAATGCAGCATCCGTAAGCGTTACTGTTCGGCTATCGTAGTAATAAGCATATTGTTCGGCACTTTTGCGGTCGTCGGGTTGTACGCCGGTACGCTCACTGCAACTAAGTTTATAGCGCACTCCGCTGGCATTGACCACTTTCAAGAATGCCCCTGCCGTTTGGTTGCTTACGTCCGATATTTCTTGTACCGCCACTATATCAAACTGCCGCACTATCATGGCCAAAGTATCCACCACATCGGTTTTTGCTAACTTCGATTGCCCGAAATTTTGGATATTAAAAGTGGCGATGCGGAAGGATTGGGCGTAGGGAGATGCGAAAGTAAATAGGGCACAAATAACAATAAAAAGAAATCTTTTCATAGATAGCTTATTCAATATAATTTTCATCCAGTTGATTAATAATCAATTTTCTAAGCTCTTCTTTATCGGGCAAATAAAGTTGGTATTTGGTTACAAAAAGTTGCGAGGAGATATTGTGCATCGCATATTTCACAAGCAAATCGTCTTTTTCTTTTGCTAGCACTATGCCTATAGGTGGGTTGTCACCTTCCACATTTTCTTCGTTTTCAAAATACCCTAGGTACATATTCATTTGACCCACATCTTCATATCCCACCTTTTCTTTTTTTAAATCAATAAGTACAAAACATTTGAGTATACGGTGGTAAAAAACTAAATCAACATAATAAGGTGTGTTGCCCAATGTAATTCGGTATTGCCTACCTATAAAGGCAAAGCCTTTACCTAATTCAAGAAGAAATTCCTGCAAGTGGTCAATAAGTCGGCTTTCGAGCTCTGTTTCACTAAAATGGTAGGGTGCAGGTATTTTCAGAAACTCCAACACTGCAGGTTCTCTGATTATATCTTTTGGGGTTTCAATAAGTTGACCATGTTTGGCCAAATGCAAAATACCATCTTTATCTTTTGAAGTTGCTAAGCGCAAAAATAGTGACGATTTTTTTTGTCGTTTTAGTTCCCTTATATTCCAATTTTCCTTTTGCGTTTGTATTTCATAAAACTGCCTTTCCAAGTCATTATCAATAGGAATAAGTTCGCAGAAGTGCGACCATGTTAAGCGTTCCAATTTTCCAGACAATGTCTGGAAAATTGGGTATTTGATAAAAAACTGACGCATCATATACAGATTACTTAAGCTAAATCCTTTTCCGATTGACCGTGTCAAATCTTTTGACAGATTTGCTAGCAATGCTTTCCCATACGCTGCTTTTATCATACCTCCTTGCTCAAATTCAACAATATGCTCACCAATTTTCCAATATGTTTCGACCATATTTGAATTGACAGCAACAACAGCTTTCCGATAGCCAATAGAATAGGTCTCGGAAATTTGACTTAACAAATGTTGATATCCAATAGAAGAACCATCCAAATTATTTTCCATAAGCTTGATATTGTATCATAACAATTTTAAAAAATCAATAAACTATATTTATGCACCACACCTCATACTACTCCCAGAAAGGCTTATAGGAAACAACAATACGAGAATTTAATCCTAAGTGCCAGCCTCACTCTTAGTAACGCTACCACTTCGTACGAACCTATGCCTTTGGATCTGGCCCATATTCGTTATCACCCGGTGTGCCTTCGGTTAAGCACAACACCAACAACCAAATGGCACCAATAATTGGGATTAATGCAATAAAATACCACCATCCGCTTTTACCAATATCGTGCATACGACGTACAAATACAGCCAGCCCGGGGATAAACATCGCCAAAGCATAAGCAAAGTAAAAGAAACCATAAGACAAATCCATAATAGTGAGGCCTAATAAATTATCAAGACCCATTGCCACAATAATAAAAATTACATTGAACAACGCAAAAAACCAATACTCACTTCTACGTGCTCTGCCACTAAATTATGCATACTTTTTCAATGCTGCTAAATAATAATTCATAACTTTTAATTGTATTAGATTTTCCTACTCGTATGGCTTTTCGGTTACGCCCCGTTTGGTTGATTTATCGGCTCCAGAATATTTTTTAAAACTAACTATTAGTTTTAAAGGCTAAGGATTATTACGTATAGCAAAATATAGTATAAAAACAGTCAAAATACAAATACCTATAAAAGACCAAAGTGGTGTTTTTGATTTTTTTCTTAATGTTTTGTATTGAAATATTAAATCATCTGTAAACTCATTATTTTGTAAAATATGGTTGCAATTCAAACATTGAGAAGCACCAGTTTTAGCTTTAGGATAAAAAGGTATCCAGTAAACATGAGCATAACTTTGAAATATAATCATTTCAATACAATTTTGCTTTCCACAATTTGAACATTTGTCTGGGATAATTTCTTTAGCTATAACAGATAGGTTCGTTCCATGAATAATCATTGTGTTGTATTTTAATTATTATTTTTCTTTGCTATATATAATTTAAAATCCTAATTCTTTTCAATTGCCTGTTTTTAATTCGTTTTTCTTTTTTCAACGTCCTCTTCTTGTTACAATATAAAACTGCCAAATTTAATTATGATTGCTTTGAATAGTTTCAGTACCAAAATTCGGGATTACGCAAGATTTTCCTTAGCCATTCTAAATCTATCTAAATTTATCATTTCATAAATAATTTCTAGAAGTAAATTGCTTATAATTTTTTCTCGCAAGATTTACAAAACTTCATCTCATTCATATCTATTTGTTTCATGGTTCCATTTGCATCATGCATCAAGCACGTAGGGCTGGAATTGCAATGATTTAACCCCAGGCTATGACCCAGTTCATGATTAACTACTTTTTGCAATCTAATATTAAATAAATCCGAATGTTTTTTTATTCGAAAAGTAGAAACCACAGCGATATTACCTGGACAATAACTTAAACCCATAATACCCCATTCATCCGACTTTCGACGCGTATATTTTATGGCAATATCTTTTTCGGTAATAAACAACTGATATCTATTGGAGTTGAACTTACTCAGTATTTTATTCGCTTCATAACGTGTTCCACTTTTAGCTAATAAATCCTTTGTTAGCGGCAGCGGTTTTTCAATTATCGGGCTCACACCATAAAAATCCTCTATCCCTTTTACAATAATCCCTATAGTTTGCTTATTAACCACGCCCAATGGTACAATGTGAATTTCAGAAAATAAGGTCCCATCATTGTCCGTTACTTTTTTTCCCGAAGGCTGACAGCATAAGAAGAAAAACACACATGTAAAATATATGTAAATTCGATTCATATAGATTTTTTTAGGATAGATTTTAATTTATAATGTTAGACCAAATTCATTTTATTCCCTCAACGTCTCCTTGTTAAAATATAAATCTGCCAAGTATAATTCTGATTGCTTTGTATAGTTTCCGTGCCAAAGTCAGGAATAACACCTGGTGAAGAATCTATGTAGCTTATTGTGTTTTTAGCTGCATTAATAAGAAAATTTATTTATTACCAAGTCTCTTTATTTCTTTATCCAAGTCAGATAAGTACTTTTTGTCTTGTTCTATACGGAACTGTTCATATTCTTTGTGAGCTTTATCAATAGCCATTTCGTGACTTATGTTACCTGCATTTGGCAGTACATCTAATCTATTGCTTTCTAAAAAGGTATTGGTTCGCTCCAACCAATCACCCATTTTCATTAGTTGATTGCGGCGAGCCTGAAACTCTGCCAAATCTAAAAATGCACTTACCAATAAGTTTAAATCGGTAATCTCATTTTCGTCCAAATAATTTTTAGCAATGCTCACATCACTTTTTAATACTTTTCCATCAGGCGAGTTTTTCCATGAGGTTAAACCCATATACTCTTTAGCCTTATCGGCTCTATAGTAAATTATTTCTGCAGCAGTTTTACCTGTTATTGCAAAATGCAGCTTATTCTGCACCATTTTGTAAAATAGTTTGGTTTCTTCTGCATTTTTTGAATAATCGGCACTGCATTGCTCAAATATATCTCCTAACTTTTGGTATAATCTACGCTCACTGTTTCGTATCTCTCTGATACGCTCCAGCAATTCGTCAAAATAATCTTTGCCAAAAGGTTTGCCATTTTTAAGCATCTCGTCGTTGAGTACAAATCCTTTAATTATAAATTCTTTAAGGGTCTGAGTTGCCCAAATTCTAAACTGAGTAGCTTTTTTAGAATTCACTCTATAACCTACGGCTATAATTGCATCGAGGTTGTAAAATTTTGTTTTATATTTTTTCCCATCGCTTGCAGTTGCCGAGAATTCCTCGGTAACTGAATCTGCCTCTAACTCACCACTGTTAAAGATATTTTTCAAATGTAACGATACATTATCCGTACTGCAATCAAATAGCTGTGCAATAGCTTTCTGACTCAGCCAAAAGCTTTCGTTTTGGTAAGTAACACTTACGTTTACCTTACCATTTTCATTACTATATAATACAATGTTATTCTCCATTCTTTGCTTCTATTTCTATTCTAGGTGTCAATTAAATACCTGTTTATTCTTTCATTCCGTTTTTTGATAAAATTCATGACTCCTTTTTTATAAACCATATATTCATCAACATCCGCAAATACCGGAGGTGCATTGAAGTTATCAAAAGGCAGATAGAATTTCACAGCCATATTCTCATCAACCAAATCATTCAACAAAAAGAAATGAACATAGCCTGTAAAATCAGCAAACAAATCGAAGAAGTTCTTATCTCTGCATAAAGTATCATAAAGCGGACTTGTTTCTCCGGAATAAAATCTGCGAATACATTCTAATGTCAGGTCGAATCTATCATCAATCAACGGATGCACACCGCGTGCCTGATTAATGGTATGATTTCCGTCTGTTCGGTTATTCGGGAAAATGATATAGGCTCCAATAGTGGAACCTGCATCAAAAAGCTCATTTACTTCATCCGGAATTTGCTGTGTAAGCCATTTTTTGCGTATATGACTTTTACAGGAATGAGTAATGGCATCACTTCCCAAGCAAAATTCTCCAAGTTCTGATGTATGATATAAATAAACGCCCTGTGTGTGCTCCGATAATTCAAACATCTTACCATTTGGCAGCGGCTTACTCCATAACGCTTTATGATATGCACGAAGTGTAGGACTGGTGCTATCAGGGTCACCACCTCTTGCATCGGTGTAAAAATTAAAACTTGTATCAATTATCATTTCACCCAAGTATTTTGTTTTCCATATTCCTATTCAATTTTTACCCCCTCATACTCCTACACACTCACCCGCTTCCCAAAATCCAGCTCTATCAGCAATACTTATTCGTAACTTAACTCATAAAGTTTATAAACCCTAAGGTCGAATAGTTAATCTGTTGAGTCATCAACAATACTTGTTTCAAAGGGAAGGTTTGACTTATTCGTAATTTTATCAAAATCACTTAGATATAATTTATCTTGCGTGATACGATATTTTTCAAATTCACTTTCGGCATGAGTTCGGGCAATTTCGGCTGTTACTTCACCTGCATCTTGCAATACATTTCTGTCCGTGGCATCAATAAAACGGTTTAATCGAACTTCCCAATCTTGCATAGTCATTGGTATTTGCCGTATTGCCATATCTTCTGCAATATCTAAATAAGCTGAGACTAATCGCTGTAATTGCGTCATTTCGCTCGCGGATAAATAGTTTTTGGCAACCACCACATCAAATTTCTGTATTTTACCTTTGGGAGCATCTGTCCATGTTGTTAAACCCATATTTTCTTTTTCGGCAGCTGCTCGTTTTACTATGATTTCGGCAGCTGTGTGACCGTGAATAGCCCAATGCAATTTATTTTGAACAGTTGCGAAGAACCGTTTCGTAGATTGAGCTGTTATGTCATAGTCGATAGAAGTGGCATAAATATCTGTTATCTTCTGATAGAATTTGCGTTCCGAAAGACGAATCTCACGAATGCGCTGCAATTGTTCTTCAAAATACTGCTTTGAAAGTATCGAACCATCGTTTTTTAAGCGTTCGTCGTCCATAGCAAAGCCTTTTATGGTAAAGCTTTCAATAATTCCGGTTGCCCATTTTCGGAATTGAATAGCCCTCTCGGAATTAACCTTGTATCCTACGGCAAAAATGGCTGCCAAATTGTAGTGTTTCGTATCATAGCTTTTTCCATCGGCAGCAGTTATTCGAAAATTTCGAATAACTGCCGTTTCTTCCAACTCCGAATCGGCAAAAACCTTTTTTAAATGATAGTTTATAGTGTGTGTTTCAACATCATAAAGCAAACCGAGCATTCGTTGTGTTAGCCATATATTTTCATCAGCATATATGGCATCTATACCACCATTGCCTCCGGCAGCAACAAAAGTTAAGTACTCAGCAGCCGAACTTCTGATTGATATTTCCTTTTTCAGGCCTTTCACGTTAGAAGTTGTTTTATTCTGTTTCACTTTCTTCTCCATATATATTATTTTTTACTCCACAACAATCTTCTCATACTCCTCCACACTTACACGCTTCCCAAAATTTGGCTCTATCAACAATACTTCGTCGTAACTTAACTCGTAAAGTTTATAAATGATAGTGCTTATAACCAATTGATATCGCATTTTGCGACATCAAAACCAATCATACTGAACTCTTATTTTCAACTACTTTCTCTCTACCAATGCTTTCAATTCTTCTTTGCTTGGTAGTATTGTAAGATAACGACTTGCAAAAATTTGATTATTATTTTGAGGTAGCGTAATTTCCACGAGTGTATCCTTTTTATCTTTACAAAGTACAATGCCAATGGTTGGATTTTCGTCATCCGATTTCTCGAATCGGTCGTAGTAATTCACATACATCTGCATCTGACCTAAATCTTGGTGTTTAATGCTGAATCAATATTTCGGCTTAATTCCCGTACACTCCAGTTGCCATCTATTGTTTCAATTTCATAAAAAGAACGTTCATTTTCATCATTTATACGCATTAAGTGCAGGTAATGTGTCCAGCTAATACTTTGCGAAATCGGTGATTTCGCATTTCGATAACATAGATAAAATTTACGTATAAGCTCTAAATTCCGTTTAGAAAAACCTTTGCCAAACTCCTTGCTAAGCTCCACTGATAGTGTTTCCAACAGATATGTGCCATATCCTGCCTGTTCGTTGCCTTGTTGTTCTTGTTCAACAATTCGTTTACCTATTTCGAAATAGGTTTTTACCATCAACGAGTTTACTTGCCGCAGAACTGCCTGACGGGCTTCGAGTAACAATTGCCGAATTTCTGATACCAAATTTGGCAGTAAGTCTATTTTGTTTTCCATATTCCTATTTAATTTTTACAACTTCATACTCCGTCACACTTACACGCTTGAGTCTAAACTCGTCAATAACCAAGCAAATATTCAATATAATCATAGCAAATTTCGTATTCAAGTTCGTCATCGTCAAATCTAAGAATCTTTAAATGATTTAATTCACTTATTAGCTCAATATTGTTTGAAAAATTGGTTGTCAATTGATTAAATCCAAAATGCCATTGGTCATTAAACGGTTTTGAAATATCTCTTAAATCACGTCCAACACCTGATATTCCTTTACCTTTAAAAAATGAGTTGAACGCTATATTTTTACGCTTTAAACTGTTTAGCATTAATTTATCATGTTTAATTTCAACCCTATATGAGCAAACTTTATTATAACTGACTGTGAATTTTTTAATTGACACTATCAGTTCTAAATAATAATTTACCAGCATAGACTCAAACTTTTTTAAATACACTTCATATCTTATGTGTGTGCCTTTCTTTTCAATACAACGATTTAATTTTGGAACATCAAAAGAATGAGTATTTATAAAAAGACTAAACCAGCAACTAAACTTATTGGTGTTAGAAGCAGTTTTGCAATAATAAAGCCTAAGGTACTTCTCTAGTTTTTTTAAGAGCACGTTAATCTCTTTCAAAATTCTTTTTAAAATCGAATCAAAACTAGCATTTAAAAAAGCCAAGTGCCTTTCGATAATTTCATCTACATCAGCACACATGTCAGTATATTGATTTTTAGAGTTTTCAGTTTCGTAGTTAACGTAGTAAACCTTTTTAGGGGTTATACTTTTTAATATTATTGTTGATTTTCTGTTCGATTCCGATTTTATTTTCCACTTAGGATCATTCCTTTCGTCACTATTTCTTTCTTCACTTAATGGGTGCCCAACTAACTGATTTCTCAAATTTCTGTTTAATTTCTTATCATCTGTATTTTCGAGATTTACACCAAATGCATTCGCGATTGCATCTATTAAATCCTGCTGAACATAAACTACTTGTAGCAATCCAAAAAACTGAAAAAAACTGTCTTTATATGATTTTGTTATTTTTGTATTTATATCGAGTAAATCAAATGTGGGTTTGAAATATTCGTATATATCACTAAAATTAAAACTGCAAGCAATGTAAGAATTTATTGCTTTATCATAGCTTTCAAAATTTCTACTAAAGCTATAAATTAAATCAAGCTTAGTTTTTGTATTGTTAATTAATTTCAACCTTTGATTTATAGTCATATCTAAATTTTTACGCCACAATAACCCTCTCGTACTCCTCCACACTTACACGCTTCCCAAAATCTGGCTCTATAAGCAATACCTCTTCGTAACTTAACTCATAAAGTTTATAAACTAAGGTGTTGATTTGCTGCTCTAAATCTAAAGTATTAAGACCTTGTTCTTTTAAAGAAACGATTTCGTCATGTAATAAAATAAACTTACTTTGATCATGTATTTTTATTATTGGAATATCTGATAATGGTTTAGAATAGAGTTCAAGCATTTCACCCTTTCTTTTTCCTTTAAAATAAAGCCATTTATAAACTAAAGTTGAGTTTAAAATACAGACTAAAAATTTCAAATTATAGCTTCTATCCTTTGGAAGAATATATGCAATATCTTTACTCCCATAAAAAGGGACAGTAGACAAAGCAAAATTATTTGACTTACACCTATATGGCGCAACTATTTTGTCATTATTAAAGTATGTTTCTTTCTTAGGTGTGAAGAGTACAAAATAGTTATTGTTTGCAAACCATTTTTTCACGACAGAAGCAGCGATTTCGTTTTTAAGAAAATTACTTTTTAAACCTACGATTAACTCCTTAAACTTTTCAAAATGATTTTTTATACCAATAGGAAGGATAATTGGTTTTCCTTTATCTTTTGAATAAATCAACCACAAATCATTTGACTTTTTTGATATAAACTTTTGAATATCCGAGTTTTTATAAAATGGCTTAATATAGATATCCTTTTCTTCTGCTGTAAGATTTAAACTGGCTAATTCTTTATTATTTAAAACATATATACCGTCTCCTTTTTCACCTTCAATTTTGTATTTTCTTAAGTGACTATCGCTCAATGTATCGGATAATGATACAATACCCATTGTAATAGAAGTTATTGAACCAAGAGGAGTGCTGTTAATTGTCATCTTCCTAAGCACATCGTTCACAGAGCATGAGATATTGTCTATTTGCCCTTTGCCTTGCAACCTAATTTGATAGTCTAATCCCTCAAAAATTGATTCTTGGTCAACTTCATAATACTGAGTATCATTGTCAATTTTATTGAGAATCGATTTCAAAATTGTTGAATCAGCTACCCCTTTTTTTGAGACATCAAAATTATAAGAAATTAATTTATCATTTTTACACTTTAATAGTTTCGTGATTACATTGTGCTGACCTACAGCAGATTCAAATATAGTTAGTTCGTTAAAATTTATTAGAGAGGTAATTGAAGTTCTTTCATTAATATCTTTTCTTAGTAAATTACCTCCTGTTGAAGTAAAGTAATAATTAGTAGATATTACCATTAAACAACCATTATCTTTCAAATAATCAATACCAATATGAAAGAAAAAATAAAAATAATCCATCCAACGAGTATAAAATCTTTTACCTAAAGAGGTATTGCTAACTAATTGAAATATACTTTCATTACCTTTTTCACCAATATATGGAGGATTAGCAATAACTATATCAAACCCCATAAAATTTCCATTTTCATCCAATAATGAGGGAAATTCAAACCTCCATTCAAAGCTATTAAGATAGTTTTTATTATTAATCTTATCGTACTCCGATTTGAGATATTTCTCTAATTTTGTTTTAGCTGCTTTATAACCTTTTTTATCAGCGTCTGCTTTACGTTCACCAAAAACACCTACTAATTCATAATCAAGGACTTCTGCTTCAATTTTTTTGCGAGTTACTAAATCACTACTAAGAAGAATACTTTTAAATGCTCCTTTTATTTCTTCAATTTTCGCCCGGAATTGTTCTTTAGCTTCATGAGTATCAGTGTATTCATCTACAATGTTTTTATAGTCTTGCAAGGTAAAGTTTGTTTTGTATTTTTTATTGTATTCGGCAAAAACGTCTTTAATAGGAGCATCTAACGAAAAACGGCTTATCAATGAGTTGGCACAAACTATCTTATAATCCAAGTTTGGCAACGCCTGTGGTACATCTTCGTCCACCACCAGTGCTAACCAAAAACGCAAGCGGGCTATGTCCACTGCACCTTGTTCAATGTCCACGCCGTAGATATTGTTTTGAATGATTTCTTTTTTTACGAGGCAAGCCGAGAAACTTACGTTTTTCCCCAAGAAACCAAACAGAAGCCGACGAACCATAAAGATTTCGTTAAGCATACCCATTGGGAAAGCTCCCGAACCAATGGCAGGGTCGCAAATTTTTACGGCAACCAGCAGTTTTTGAATGAGTGTGGCGTTTGGTTTGTCCTGCAAACAATCGTCAATTTTGTGGGTTCGGATTAGTTTTTCTACCGAAGGGTGCAATGTTTCATGGGTATGTGTATGAAGGTAAGCAATCAAGCTTTCCTGACACATGTAGCGCACTATTTCTTTGGGCGTATAAAATGCGCCCTTGTCTTTATTATCTTCGAGTAGGTTTTCGAAAATATGCCCCAACATTTCGGGGTCGATACCTACTTCGGCATCGTCGGGGTCGTTCTCGTCAATGGTAAAATTGTATTGATTAAAAAATTCGAACAACTCACTAAAGTAATGTTTGGGAAATTGAACACGGGTATCGTCCAATGTTGTTGGTTCAAATAATCCACCGTTCAGATAAGGTATTTTTATTTCTGTGTCAATTTTGTCGGCAATATCATTGGTTCGCTCCCTATTCAGTGTGCTGAAAAACAGCGGTTCAAGTACTTGGTCAAGGAAATTATCTTGGTAGGGCGATTTGTCGAACAAGTTAGCCATAAAGTTGAGGTCGCCCTCTTTCCAATCTTTATTGGTAGCCGGAACTCCCATCCAACCTTTCTTTTGTAGGAATTGCAAAAATACCAACCTACCAAGCAACTTCTTCACATAATCGCGCAATGGTTTTTGTGCTTTTACCGCATCGGTTTCGGTATGGTCGATAAACTGTTGTAAAGTAACTGAATCATCTGCAATAAACTTACAAAAGCGAGTGTATTGAATCTTGTATTGGTCAAAAAATTCTTTTGAGAGCTTTTCGACCGAAAAAGCATCGGTGATTTTATCAATGCTGATTTCGGGTTCGGCAGCCAATTTTATCCAACGTTCGGCAGCAGTGGCACAAAACGGCGTTCCTAAAATGTAGGTATAGCGTTTCGGAGCTGTGGCTACCGTATTAAATTCTCCGGTCTGCTCATCAATTCTGCTTTGTTGAGCAATAAAACTAAAACGGTATTCGGTTTGGTTTTTGGAATAATAAAATACCAAAGCTGAATTGAAAGTGCCTTTAATGTATCTGGCAGCAATATCACGCAGTCCTTTTCTGTTCCGTTCGATTATGATTCTGTCAGCAACTTCAATTTCGAAAATAGCCACCGTTTGATTGTTGGGTAAATCGACATAGCCAATTTGAAAGAAGTTTTTTACAACTTGTTCATCCTCAACTAATGGAAAAGGATTAGCGAAGAAATTAATTTGACCAAAAACCAATTTTAGAATTGGCATCCAACGCTCTCTGTTATATTGGTTTTGAAACTGCGATTTAAGTTCGGTTTTTGTCATAAGTTCAGATATTGCATATTTGTGTCAACACTGTTGACACAATTTAAAAAGTAAGTATTGTCTAATTATCAAAGCTTTCGCTGATTATAATTTCGGGTTTAAATTCTTTCAGGTTAAAGAGTGGTTTCATAAGGGGCGAATCATTTTCCTCAACAGCCTGTAACGGATATTTACGTAACACTTTCATTATTTCCTCCAACAACACCGAAGGTTTTAATGGAGAGGCTTTTACGGCTTTTACCAATTTGTTTATATCGCGTTGCAATTGCTGAAACTTACCCAATCGTATGGCAGCTTTGGCATTCATCAGCAATTCTTTTTCTTCGGGATTGGCTATTTGTATTTGCACCAATGCATCCAAAAATGCCAATGCCTTTTTCTCGTTTGGCCCCTGCGTGGTATCAATTTTTCTATCTTTGCCTTTTTCTTCCTCCATTTTAGTTGCAAATACTTCCATTGCTTTTGCTACGTGTGTATGGTGGTTGGCGTTTAATGCAATTGCCTTTTCGGTAATGCGGGCGTAAAATTCTTTTTCGGCTTGCAAAAAAGTTAGTTCGTCCAATTCGTCGTTGTCTTTTATTAGTAGAAATGCATCCCGCTTTTCGTTACGGATAAACGAAATAGTAGCACCCTTCAGCACCGGACTTTTACGCCCTACACGTGCCCGCATAGGCATATTCTTAATTTGCTTAAACAAATCGGGATTGTCTTTTTTAAACTTACGCAATTCCAACAATATACGAAGTTTTTCGTCTTTCTCTTCGTTTACCGTTTTATCAAACAACCCAAAACTTTCGAACTGCTCATCGGGCGAATATATCTGGCTATCTTCACCCATAGCACTATGAAATGCCTGCAATTTCATAATGGCTTTTTTCTCTAATTCAATATCGGTATTTACTTTGGCAGTAGGGAAAAAGTTGAAAATATGGATATTGCTGGCTTTTGAACCAATACGGTTCACACGCCCTATGCGCTGCATTAGTTTGGTACTATTCCAAGGTGTATCGTAATTCACAATAATATTGGCGCGATGCATATTCACGCCTTCGGCCAATACTTCGGTACTAATACACAGGTTATAATCATCTTTCTGGTCGGTAAGTGGAATGTTGGCATCGAAATTGGCTTTCACCAACGGGAATTTATCTTTGCGGTTTTTGCTATCCACTACCAATAGTTTGTTGAAACCTACTTTTTCCAATTCAACTTTCAGGTACGAAGTTGTTTCTTTCGATTCGGAAAAAACGACTAATTTTTCATCTTTATTTATCTTTTTGTCGAACAATTGGGTGTTTAGATATTGAATAAACACTTCTAACTTAGGGTCTTGCTTAATATTAGCCCATTGTGCTACTAAATCGTCCAACAAAACCTTGTCATTCTTTAGTCCTGTAAAGAATCCGGGCTCAAAATCGTCAACAGTACAAATTTCTATCGTCGGGTCAGTTTCGGCTAATTCTGTCAAAAGAGCTATTAGTTCTTCTTCTTTGCCTTCGTTTATAAATTCACTTACTTTATGGTTGGGTGCTATATAAATCCGGTTGTTTTCGAACATAGTAACCATAGCATTTGTAGCTTCCGAAAATCGGGTTAACGATTGTTTGAAAGCATAAAAACTGCTATCAATGCGTTTTACCAACATGGTTTTCATAATGTAAGCCAACTGGGTAGAAATCATATCTGCTTTCTGATATTTCACTTTTATGTGTGGTTTCAGAAAACGTATAGCCTGATAGCGATAGTAGGTTAACCCCTTGCTCTCGTGACTTAAACATTCAATGGTTTTATCGTACAATGCATCCAATTGGGCATCTAACTGATAAAAGATTTTTTCTGGTTTATTTACAGCCGGAAAGATTACACCTTGTTCTTTTAAATCGCGTGCATATTCTTCATTTTCAGCCAAGTCGGTGCGTGTACGACGAACGGTAAGCGGCTCAATAACCTTTACGCGAATACCTTCGTAAATACTTTTTACAGCTTTGGTAACTTGCAAAATCTCTGATTCATCTTTTGCCTTTTTGTACGCGTCAATTTGCTTGCGGAAAAAATTCTGTAAATTACCAACTTCCAAACTTGAGTTTTTAGCATCCTGAAACAAATAAACCAAATTGGCTATGTCTTCGGGTTTGTTATTCAAGGGTGTTGCCGAAATAAGCATTACCCGCTTATTTTCATAGGTATTGTCATTCAGTCTTTTACGAGTATGCGATTTGCATATATTCTGCAAATGGAAATACATTTCGGCGCTATCACTACGGAATTTATGTGCTTCGTCCACTATTATCAAATCATAGTCGTTGTGCTTGGTAATTTTATGCAAACTACCCGAAGTAACAATCTTGTAATTGTGTAATCCAAACTTTGATAATGTGTCATCCCAGTTTTCTTTAATTGCCGGAGGGCAAATAATCAGTGTTTTGGAAAGATAGGAAGGAAAACCATTGGAGTAAAAGAATTTTTTGGCAATTAATGTAGCCACAATTGTTTTTCCCAAACCTACCACATCGGACAAAAAGAAACCATTGTGTTTCATCATCTTGGCATAACCATCGGCTACAGCATCTACCTGATACGAAAGTTTCTTGAATCCTGATGGTAAATCCTGAATAGAATTGGGGTCAAAATCAATGCTTCTGCCAAAATACTCAATCAAAAACTTCATATACACCTGAAAAGGAGTAAATTCATCGTTTAGGTAGGTTTCTTTTTTGAGTTTATCAACAAACTCTTTACCCACTTCAATACTTTCTTCCCACAGATTATTGAATGTTTCGGTAGCAAAATCAATGTCAGAATTATCGCGCAACTCCACATTAAATTCGAAGTTTCGTTCCAATCCATTGTCAGTCAGGTTACTCGAACCTGTAATTACAGAGCCATAACCATGATCGTGCTTTTCTTTTTCGCGGAATATGTAAATTTTAGCGTGCAAATTCTGTTTAGGATGAACGCGAATTTTAATTTTTTTCTTCACCAAATCCTCAATCAATTGAAGCATTCCATCTTCCACTTTTTTATCATATTCGGCTTCTTGTATATTCTTTTTCAAGTCCTCGAAAAAATCATCCCTACTTTTGGCTGGGTCTTCTATAAAAAGCAGTCCTCTCCGATTTGCTTCATAAATCAAATTATCCACATTAATGCCCACTAAAATGCGTATTTCATCTGTTTGTTCTACAAACGGGCGGATGCGGAAATAGCCTGATGCTCTGAAGTATCCCACCAGTGCATCAAAGAAATGTATGTTTCTATATTTAAAAATACCCTCTATTTTATTCAGGAGGGTATTCTCATTTTCGTTTGTAAAGAATTTAGTTGACATTAGCATTTGTTTAAACCACAAAACTACAAAAAACTATTTACTTTTTAGCTTATTTGTTAAACTAATTTTGTAGAAAAAGTAAAGCTTTTTAAGCAATACAAAAAATCACCTATCAGAAACTTGTATGTTGATTTAAGGGCGTTTAATACTTTGTGGGAATACATTCTTTTAAATACCCACAATGCGTTTTAATTCACTCACTCCTTCAGTAGCTCCCTTCTGTATAAAAGTAAAATTGGTGGAATTAGCATCTACATGGTTTGGGTCAATCAGATAAACAGGGACATTGAAACGTGCATATCGCATCAAACCTGCCGCAGGATATACCTGCAATGAAGTTCCAATCACTACCAGTATATCTGCCGATTGTACAATTTCGGTAGCATAGGCTATATTGGGAACCTCTTCGCCAAACCACACAATATGTGGCCGTAGCGGGTAGCCTTTGGGGCATAAATCACCCATAAAGTATTCTATCTTTTCGGGTTTCACATCATATATTTCTTCGCCCGGACTGGTTGATCGCATTTTCATTAAGTCGCCGTGCAAATGCAATACCCAGGAACTGCCTGCACGTTCGTGCAAATTGTCAACATTCTGAGTTATAATCTTTACTTCAAAGTGCTTTTCCAAATCAACCAACCCCTTATGTCCTTCGTTTGGTTCTGAATCCACCAATTGCTTTCGGCGTTCGTTGTAAAACCGATGTACAAGCTCCGGATTTGCATCCCATGCTTCGGGAGTAGCCACATCTTCAATCTTGTGCTTTTCCCACAACCCACCCGAATCTCTGAATGTAGAAATTCCACTCTCTGCCGACATTCCGGCACCGGTTAAAATTACCAGTTTTTTTTTGTATTGTGCCATTTTTCTAATATTTTATAATTTCAACCTAAGTACATGACAAAAAGTTGAAGTGTGTCAATTATGTCGTAAGACATAATCTTAATTGAACTAAAGTCAAATTTTTATAACCACATAAGGCACATAAGTTTTAAATAATCTCATTTAGAGTTATAAACCTTGCGGTTTTAATAAGTACACATAAGAAATACACATATTTCTTATACTTATGTGCCTTATGTGGTTATATTTTAAATATTTAATCCAAATTTATTTTTGTCATGTACTAAAAATTTCAACACATTATATTTGTTTGGCTAAAGCCCCTATTCAATTTTTATCATTTTTGAGAGAATGGGCTCCCGATAAAAGAATCGGGATAAATGCCGCCCAATCCTATTCAATTCTTTTCTTTTCAATTCAATTCAATTTTTTATATCCCTTGCTGCGCTGCGGGATGACAATGCTAAAGTGAGAGAGAGGAAAAGTAAAGCTTTTCACTCCCCCTCATAATACTTTGTTATTGCGCGGTTTATCTGGTCGAAAGGTTTAAAAAAAGTGTCGTGGTCTTTGTTTTTGGCCTGTGTCAGCAACGTACTATAGTCGGCCAAATCGTCGTTAAAGAATTCACCAAATGCCTCCATTAACTCTTGTTTATTCGTAATTGGTTTACCCTCTGCATCCACAAACATGCGGCTATCGTACATAGCGGAGAGGATTTTTATAACATCAGTTTTGCGTTTGGAGGCTATTTTGTATGATTTTTTTTGAGCAATTTCAGCGAGTTGGGTTACTACCAGTTCGTTTGGTTTAATAGCAAGTATCGATTTCCATCGTTCTATTTCCATTTTACATAGTTTTTCGAAGTTGGGATAATACTCACGCGTATATCTGTACTTGCTTTCCTCGGCTGAACCCCAAGTAATATGAAAGTCATCATACTTATCGTACTGCCTTTGCCATTGCAAAAAATCATATAATCGTTGATTAACATGCTCCAACTTTTGAACCGAGCTCATTTCTGATGTATCAAGCTCTGCCTTTAATTGGTTAAAATCAAATCGGTGGTCAGGGACAAATACTTCATCTGCTTCGTCAATAGTATCTAATGCTTTGGCTATTTCTTCAGCTTTTGCTTTATTATCTACATATTCGGTAATTAAGTAGTTATAGTATGGCAATATTCTGTCTCCCGGAAACTGATATAGCTTTTGAGCAAACGCCTCAATATCTAACATAGCATTTTGAATATCATCCTGCAGTTTTATCCGAAATTCCACTTCGTAATCACTACCAATAATATCATCGACACTAATAAATTTTTTAGGAAACCACTCCTCTACATTTTGAAATACATTTTTGAGTAATGCTTTGATATGCTCTACGTTTTGATATTTTAAACAGTTCTCACTCAGTTCAGCTTCAAATTCGCTGTACATCCGTTTAAAATCTTCAGGCTGATATGTTTCTTTATATCTCTTTAAATTATCAAGTTCATTACGTTCACGTCCTAAAATTAATAGGTTAAATACATTTTGAGCTTCAATAACAAAATCTCTGTAGGCAATGGCTTTGGTTTTTTCCATAGTCTTTAAAGTACAAGTAAATTAAATGTTTAGTTTTAATCTTAAACTACAAAATTACAAAAATAAATAGTAACATTTCAGCTTTTTTATAAGATTTATTTGAAAAAAGCAGGAATAAAAGATATTTATTTGGCTAAAGCCCCTATTTAATATTATTTTTTGTAAATGGGCTAAAGCCCAATTCAATTCATTAAATTCCAACCATTTTTAAATGGAGGATTTGAATTGCCTCCTGCTTTATAAATTGCCTCCTGTGCCATTCATTCGGATGTATCGGAAGCTGGAGGACTCCAATAATCCAATTCCTTTTATATTGGCTTTAGGCAAATTTTATCTCCATAAATATATAAGCCTTATATAAACCTTAGCTAATACTTATTAAAACCTTATATAAAGCTTATTTAAAATAACTATGGTTTATATATGTATTTATTATGTTTTAGGTTTGGATTACAGAATAATGTGGTATATTTGCAGACTGAATCAACATATAACAGACAACGGACAACAGACGACAGACGGCGGATGGATGATGTGAAGATGTGGTGATGTGATAATTCTGTTTTCCTTCAGGGTAAAAGATGTCTTTGCTCTTTACTCTTTATTCTTTAATCTAAAAAAAATGGCAATCGTAAAAGGACCAACAGTAATGACCGGTGGGTTTGGCAATGCCAGCTTCTACACCCGCCGTGGGAGCGATAAGGTAATAGCACGTATAAAAGGGGGTGCGAGTAAAGAAAAAATAAAGACTTCACCGAAGTTTGAGGGTTTCCGCTTGCAGCAAAAGGAATGGAAAGGCTGTACGGCTTTTGCATCGGTGCTGCGCTATGCTTTTGGTGGATTGCACCGCCTGGCCGATTATAACCTGACGCCGGTGCTGAATGGTTTTGCTAAAAACCTACAAAAAACGGATACGGTAAATGCTGTTGGCACACGGAATGTTTGCTTGTCGGGCTTAGGTTATACGTTGGAGAATTTCAACTTTAACCGAACGTATCCATTTAACACCGTGCTGCGGGTAATGGTGCAGAGCGCCATAAACCGTGAAACAGGTAGCGCAACCGTACAAGTGCCGCGCATCAATACCGAAACGGATATGCTCAATGTGCAACGTTTGCCTTATTTCCGACTGATAGTGGCATTGGGTGTGGTGTCCGACCTGGTATATAACGAAGCCGGCAATGAATATAGACCTGCTGTACCCGAAATGCACGGTATAAGTGAGGTAGTAACCGGCGATTGGTTACCTACCGAGAATATGCTTGCAGAACAAACTATAACCGTACAACTCGACGACGATACGCTCCGCTACCTTACCAACAAATGTACCCTGATACTCAGCATGGCCATTGAATTTGGCAAAGTAGGCTTTACGGGCGCACCGCAAGAAGTGAAATATGCTGGCAGTGGCAGGGTATTGCGAGTGGGTTGAAAAATTTATATCTTTGTATCCGTTTTTTAAAATCCCCCTTAAGGGTTTAGGAGTCATTATTATGAAATACTACAGTACCAACAAAAAAGTGAGCGGTGTTAGCTTATCAGATGCCGTAATTAAAGGATTAGCCGAGGATAAAGGCTTGTTTATGCCTGATCATATTTTGGAAATTCCAGCTATGTTTTACGAAAACATTGATAAAATGTCGTTCGAAGACATGGCTTATACAGCAGCATACATGCTTTTTGGCGAAGATGTGCATGCTAACATGCTAAAAATGATTGTGCACGACACGCTGAATTTTGATGTTCCGTTGGTGAAAGTGGAAGAAAATATTTATAGTTTGGAGCTTTTTCATGGTCCAACGTTGGCTTTTAAAGATGTAGGTGGACGTTTTATGTCGCGTATGTTATCGTATTTTATTCAACGCCATCACGATAATGACAAATTGGTGAATGTACTAGTTGCCACATCTGGCGACACTGGTAGTGCTGTAGCTAACGGTTTTTTGGGTGTTGAAGGTATTCATGTATATGTGCTTTACCCTAAAGGATTAGTAAGCCCTATTCAGGAATGTCAGTTCACAACGTTGGGGCAAAATATTACAGCATTGGAAGTGGATGGTACGTTCGACGATTGTCAGGCATTGGTAAAAGCGGCGTTTATGGACGATGAGTTGAATGCTAAAATGAAACTGACTTCGGCAAATTCCATCAATGTAGCACGCTTCTTACCACAAGCATTTTATTATTTTTATGCTTATGCACAACTCAAAGCCATATCCGAAGCTGCGGCCAACAATATGGTGGTATGTGTGCCTAGTGGTAACTTTGG
>Ga0247839_1002966_pt1:10000-24235 | contig 24235 bp, 15 predicted proteins | sample LaCruzMarch2015__6_FD_192405 | JGI IMG/M metagenome (GOLD analysis project Ga0247839, IMG submission 192405) | Freshwater microbial communities from meromictic Lake La Cruz, Castile-La Mancha, Spain - LaCruzMarch2015_16m | ecosystem: Environmental > Aquatic > Freshwater > Lake... | reverse complement strand
TAGTGTCGCTTCTCCGATTCGTATTCCACGTGCGACACCGCGATCGTCACGATCTTGGAGTCGTCCCGCACCGTTCCGCCCTTCGCGATGTCTTGGTAACTTTTCACTTGGGCTTTTCCCTGCTTGCTCAGCACTTGCAAAATAGAGGCCGTCAACGTGGTCTTGCCGTGATCCACGTGACCGATCGTTCCGACGTTCACGTGAGGTTTCGTTCGTTCAAACTTGGGTTTTGCCATGATGGATCTCCTTCGTTAGTGTGTCAAATGGACAAACAAAAATTCTATCGGCCCGCCTCTCTCTCGCCTTGGTATTTTTGGGCGATCTCTTCTTGAACATTACGCGGGGCTTCCTCGTAATGACTCGGCTCCATGCTGTAGTTGGCCCGACCTTGAGACAGGGACCTCAACGTGGTGGCGTAACCAAACATTTCCTTCAGAGGAACGTGGCCGTGAATAATGGTGACGTTCCCCTTGTTCTCTTGACTCTCGATCTTCCCTCGACGCCGCATGAGGTCGCCCATCACATCCCCGAGATAATCTTTGGGGGTGGTGATGTCGATGCGCATCACCGGTTCGAGAAGGACCGGCCCCGCCCGTCGAACACCGTCTTTAAGAGCCAACGACGCGGCGATTTTGAACGCCATTTCATTGGAGTCCACTTCGTGAAAACTTCCATCAAAAAGAGTCGCTCGGAAATCCACCATGGGATAACCGGCCAGAGGACCGGACTCCATGGATTCGCGTAAGCCTTTTTCAACCGCGGGGATGTATTCCCGGGGCACGCGACCGCCTTTAATTTTGTCGACAAATTCAAACCCAGAGGCCGGTGGCAAAGGCTCCAATTCCAACCACACGTGACCGTACTGACCACGGCCACCGGTCTGTTTGATGTACTTGCCTTCGGATTCTACCTTTTTTCTAAAGGTTTCGCGAAACGCCACTTGAGGTTGTCCCACGTTGGCCTGAACATTAAACTCACGTTTCATGCGATCCACTAAAATATCCAAGTGCAATTCACCCATACCGGCGATGATGGTCTGGTTGGTTTCTGTGTCGGTTCTCACTCGGAACGTGGGGTCTTCTTCGGCCAAACGGGCCAAAGCCAAACCCATTTTTTCTTCGTCCACTTTGGACTTGGGTTCAATGGCCACGGAGATCACGGGCTCCGGAAATTTCATGGATTCTAAAACGATGGGATTTTCTTCATCGCACAAGGTTTGACCCGTGACCACCGACTTCAAGCCCACACCCGCACCGATTTCACCCGCATACATCACGTCGATCTCTTCGCGTTTGTTGGCGTGCATACGGAGAATGCGCCCCAACCTCTCGCGATGACCGGAGTTGGCGTTAAACACGTAGGACCCGGCTTTGATCGTCCCGGAGTAAACACGAAAATAGGTCAGTTTCCCCACGTGAGGATCGCTTTGAATTTTAAAGGCCAAAGCGGCAAAAGGAGCGTCGTCTTTGGTTTCCCGGGTCAATTCGTTTTCTGTGCCGGGCTCGTGCCCACGCGTGGCGGCCACGTCCAACGGAGAAGGAAGGTAATCGCACACGGCGTCCAACATGCATTGGACCCCTTTGTTTTTGAAGGAGGACCCGCACATCATGGGGAAAAAAGATCCGGAGATCGTGGCCTTACGAATCACACGGCGGATGTCGGCGATGGAGATGTCTTTGCCATCCAAAAACTTCGAAGCAAATTCATCGTCGTGGTCCGCGAGAGCTTCAATCAATTCTTCTCGATGCTTTTTGGCCAAATCGAGAAGATCGCCGGGGATTTCCTGAACCTCAAAATCCGCCCCCAGTTCTTCGCCCGACCAGACGTAAGCTTTCATTTCGACCAAATCCACCACACCGACAAAACCCGACTCTTTCCCGATCGGCAATTGAATGGGAACGCCTTGGACACCCAATTTCTCATGAACGGATTTTACACACTCGTAAAAATCAGCCCCCACCTTGTCCATTTTGTTGGCGAAGATCATCCGAGGAACGCTGTATTGATCGGCCAAGCGCCAATTGGTTTCCGATTGAGGCTCCACCCCTTGGGACCCGTCCAACAACACAACCGCCCCGTCCAACACGCGCAAACTTCGGTTCACCTCCGCGGTGAAATCGATGTGGCCTGGGGTGTCAATGATGTTGATTTGACAATCCCGCCACCGGCAATACGTGGCCGCGGACGTGATCGTGATGCCTCGTTCCCGCTCTTGGGCCATCCAGTCCATGGTGGTTGTTCCATCGTGGACTTCACCGATCTTGTGAATGCGCCCCGCGTAGTACAACACGCGTTCGGTGGTGGTGGTTTTTCCCGCGTCGATGTGAGCGGTGATCCCGATGTTTCGAACTTTATTAAGAGAAAATTCGCGTGCCATAGATTACCACCGATAATGGGCAAAGGCTTGGTTCGCCTCAGCCATTTTATGTGTGTCTTCCCGTTTTTTCATCACCGGACCTTCTTTTTTAGCGCACAAAACGATTTCTTCGGCCAACCGGTCGGCCATGGGCTTACCGGCCTTGCCCCGGGACACTTGCAAAATCCACTTAAAAGCAATGGTCTGGCCTCGTTCGGGACGAACTTCGATGGGCACTTGATACGTGGCCCCCCCCACACGACGGGGACGAACTTCCACCAACGGGCGAGCGTTGTCTATGGCTCGGTTAAAAACCGTCATGGCGTCTTCGCCTGTTTTTTTCTGCACTTGGTCCATGGCGCCGTAAAATATTTTTTCGGCCGTCACTTTTTTACCTTTGAAATTGATACGCCCCAAAAATCGGGCGGCCAAAGTGGAACCGTATTTAAAATCCGGATCTGGAATTCCGCGACGGTCGCGTGGTTTTAATTCTTTACGAGGCATGGTTTATCCCTTTTTTCAGTTCATTTTGAGACACAAAGCACATCAAAAAACCTACGGCAAATCCCCCCTAGCCCCAATGCCAGTAACTTAAGGTTCGTCATCCCGGCGAAGGCCGGGATCTAGTCATTAAAACTGTGTTTAAACGTCTATTTTAAACACTGGACACCGGCTTTCGCCGGTGTGACGAGCCTTTTTGGGCTTAAGTTACTGGCATTGCCCCTAGCCCCCCTTTTTCAAAGGGGGCGACAACAAAAAAACCCGTTACTTCTTTTTGTCTCCGGCTTTGGCCCGTTTGGCTCCGTATTTGGATCGGCCCTGTTTGCGACCGGTAACACCCGTCGCGTCCAAGGGGCCACGAACGATGTGGTAACGAACCCCAGGGAGATCTTTCACACGACCACCCCGGACCAAAACAATGGAGTGTTCTTGCAAATTATGCCCGACCCCCGGAATGTACGCCGAGACTTCCATCCCCGTGGACAACTTCACGCGGGCCACCTTCCGCAAAGCTGAGTTTGGTTTTTTGGGTGTCGTTGTATAAACCCGGGTGCACACCCCTCGCCTTTGAGGCGATGATTTGAGCGCCGGTGCCTTTGTTTTAAAAATCATCGGCTCGCGACCGCTTCGGACCAACTGATTGGTTGTCGGCATATTTTGTCTCCCTTAGCCGGCTTTGGCCAGCCCCTTTTTTTGCATGGGGTTCCGGTGCTGATAGAACCCAGACCCCGTGGGGATCAGATGACCGATGATCACGTTTTCCTTCAATCCCCGCAGAGGATCGGACTGTCCGCACGACGCCGCATCGGTCAAGACCCGGGTCGTTTCTTGGAAAGAGGCCGCCGAGACAAAAGAATCCGAAGACAACGACGCCTTGGTGATGCCCAACAACACCGGTTGCACTTCCGCCGGTTCTTTTTTAAGAGCCGTGACGCGTTCATTTTCAGCTTTAAAACGAACCTTGCTGACGATTTCGTTGACCAGAAAATCCGTGTCTCCAGATTTTGTTATGGTCACGTTGGACAACATTTGACGAACGATCACTTCAATGTGCTTGTCGTTCATGCCCACACCCTGTAAACGATACACTTCTTGAATTTCGTTGACCAAAAATTCTTGAACGTCTTTGGCCCCCCGAACGCGCAAAATGTCGTGAGGGTTGACAGACCCGTCCGTGAGCGCTTCCCCCACACCCACCCGGTCCCCTTCGTAAACCACCAAATGTTTTCCTTGGGGAACCCCGTAATCCCGCACCAACGCGGTCTCTTCGTTGGTGACAGAAACTTTCATAGTTCCCCGAGCCGTCTGGCCCAACTTGACCACCCCGTCAATTTCGGATATCACCGCGGAGTTGCGAGGTTTTCGGGCTTCGAAAAGTTCCGCCACCCGAGGCAAACCACCGGTGATGTCTTTTGTTTTAGAAACTTCTTGGGGGATCTTGGCCAAAACGTCCCCAGGCTTTACACGATCCCCATCGTGAACAACAATGTTGGTGTCCACGGGAAGAGGGTAACCCACTTGTTTTTTCCCTCCCTCCAAAACAGCCACCTGCGGGTGCAATTGTTCGGCCCGATGCTCCATGATCACCCGCTCAATCAGACCGGTGATCCGGTTCTTTTCTTCGTGCATGGTTATTCCGTCAATGACATCCTGCAGTTTCACCGCCCCTTCGTATTCCGACACGATCGGCAAGGAATAAGGATCCCATTCCGCCAAGACCTCGCCCATCTCACACGTCTTACCTTCGGCCACGCGCACACGGGCCCCGTAAGGAATATCGTGATGTTCTTTTTCAACCCCACCCGCCTCTCGCAAAGAAAGGACCCCGTTTCGAGAAACCGCGATCAAAACGCCTTCACGATTTTTAATGGTTCTCAAATTCAGAAACTTAACCGTTCCGCCTTTTTCGGCCGTGGCTTGGGACCGCTGAATCACACGACTGGCCGTTCCACCGATATGAAAGGTTCGGAGGGTCAATTGGGTTCCAGGCTCCCCGATGGACTGAGCGGCGATCACACCCACGGCTTCGCCCACTTCCACACGTCGCCCGGTGGCTAAATTTAATCCGTAACACTTCGCGCACACACCGTAAGACGCCTCGCACGTAAGCACCGATCGAATGCGGAGACGATCAATACCGGCTGAAACAATCTTCTTGGCGTGCTGGGCCGTCATCATTTCACCGGATTTCACCAACAGTTCGTCGGTCAACGGGTTCATCACGTTGTCCAAGGTGAAACGCCCCACCAAGCGTTCTTCCAGCGACTCGATCACATCTTCGCCGGATCGAATGGTCCCGATGCGAATACCGTTGATGGTACCGCAATCGTCTTCACTCACAACAATGTCATGGGCCACGTCCACCAACCGTCGGGTGAGATACCCGGCGTCGGCGGTTTTCAAAGCGGTGTCGGCCAACCCTTTACGACCACCGTGGGTGGAGATAAAATATTCCAAAACCGTCAACCCTTCCCGGAAATTAGAAATGATGGGCGATTCAATAATTTCTCCCACGGCCCCCGTGATCTTTTTTTGAGGTTTTTGCATCAACCCGCGCATACCGGCCAACTGCCGAATCTGTTGTCGGCTTCCGCGCGCTCCGGAATCGGCCATCATGTAAACCGAGTTGAACTTAGCGGACCCCACTTTGTACACCGCCTGTTCGGTTTTTTTCATCTCATCAAACATAACGTCGGCGATCTGGTCCGTGACGTGGGTCCACAAATCGATAATTTTATTGTAACGTTCCGAATCGGTGATCACACCCGCGGCGGATTGTTTTTCGATTTCTTTAATTTCGTGTCGGGCTTTTTTGACCAATTCTTCTTTTAGTTTTGGGATGTGCATTTCAGAGATGGAAATGGACAAACCCGCGTCCGTGGCAAACCGGAAACCCAATTTTTTGATTTGGTCAAGCAACGTCACCGTTCGAGTCACACCCAACTCACGGTAACACCGATCCACCAGAGAAACCAATTCTTTTTTGGACACGGCTTGGTTGATATACCCTAAAGCCGGGGGCACCACTTCGTTAAAAATGATCCGCCCCACCGTCGTGTAGTTCTTCCAGAGGGAAGGCGTGTGCAGGGTCTTCTCATAACCACCTTCTTCTTCCAAAGGAGTTACCCCACGAACCTTAATCCGAGCGTGGAGATCGATTTGACCCGTTTGATAAACAGAAATAACTTCTTGGCGACAGGAGAATATTTTACCTTCACCGGGAACACCGATTTTTTCGCGGGTTAAATACGCGCACCCCAAAACCATGTCTTGGGCGGGAACCGCGATGGGGCGTCCCGAGGCCGGGGACAAAATATTGTTGGTGGCCATCATCAACAGACGAGCTTCCAACTGGGCTTCCAACGAGAGAGGCACGTGCACCGCCATCTGGTCTCCGTCAAAATCCGCGTTAAAAGCCGCGCACGTAAGAGGGTGAAGTTGAATGGCTTTTCCTTCAATAAGAACCGGCTCAAAAGCTTGGATTCCAAGACGGTGCAACGTGGGAGCTCGGTTTAAAAGAATGGGATGGTTTTTGGTCACCCGTTCAAGGATGTCCCAGACCTCGGGCTTCACTTTTTCCAACATCCGCTTGGCCGCTCGAAGGGTGCAATTCTCCCGTTTCATTAATTCGTGGATAATGAACGGCTTAAAAAGTTCCAAAGCCATTTCTTTGGGTAACCCGCACTGGTGGAGTTTCAGGTTCGGCCCCACAACAATCACGGAACGACCGGAATAGTCCACGCGTTTTCCCAAAAGATTTTGCCTGAACCGCCCTTGTTTCCCTTTTAAAATATCCGATAGAGATTTAAGAGGCCGGTTGCCAGCCCCCACCACCACCTTGCCATGGACACCGTTTTCCAACAAGGCGTCCACCGCTTCTTGCAAAAGACGCTTTTCGTTGTGGACCATAACCTCAGGGGCCCGCAACCCTTCGATGTGTTTCAACCGATTGTTGCGGTTAATGATGCGACGGTATAAATCGTTGAGATCGGACGTGGCGAATCGGCCCCCCTCGAGAGGAACCAAGGGGCGAAGATCCGGCGGAATGACGGGCAGGACGGTCATCACCATGTTTTCAGGGCGCGTCCCCGAGCGAGAGAATCCTTCCAAAACCCGAAGCCGTTTGCTGAGGCGCGTTTTCTCAGCTTCGGAGGTGGCCTCTTTTAATTCGGCTCGAGCGTCCAGAGCCTCCTTGGCCACGTCGATGCCAACAAGCAACTGCCTCACCGCACCGGCTCCGATACCAACCACGATCTTCCCTCGAGTCTCTTCGGACGCGCGATGATACTCTTCATCGGTCAGCAACTGCCGAGCCCGGTATTTGACTTTACCGTTTTCGTCTTTCCAATCTTCCAAAACAATGCGACGGGCGTAATAAACAACTTTTTCAATGTCGGAAAGACGCAAATTAAGGAGCGTTCCGATGCGGGAGGGGGATTTTCTTAAGAACCAGACGTGGGCCACAGGCACCGCCAATTCAATGTGCCCCATGCGCTCTCGACGAACACGAGACTCGGTGACTTCCACTCCGCAACGATCGCAAACGACGCCTTTGTATTTAATAAATTTGTACTTACCACAATTGCATTCCCAATCCCGAACAGGACCAAAAATCCGTTCGCAAAAAAGACCGTCTCGTTCGGGCTTAAACGTTCGGTAGTTGATGGTTTCTGGTTTTCGAACTTCGCCGTGACTCCACGATTCGATCTGTTCCGCGGAAGCGATGGTGACCCGCATGGAATCAAAACCCGTGAAATTCAAATTCCCGGGAACTTTCTTTTTGAAATCTTTCTTTTTTTCGGCAAACAGTGTCGAGGACATCGGTTACTCCTTGGCCACAGCTTCGGGGGCCACAACCACAGAGGCGTCCTCGGTTTTGACGCCACCGTCTTTTAGCAAATCCACGTTCAGCCCCAGAGACTGGAGTTCTCTCATCAACACACGGAAACTTTCGGGAACCCCGGGCTCCGTGGTCACTTCCCCTCGAATGATGGCTTCATACATTTTTGTCCGCCCCTGAACGTCGTCGGACTTAACCGTGAGGAATTCTTGAAGGGTGTGGCCAGCCCCGTACCCTTCCACAGCCCACACTTCCATTTCACCAAACCGCTGGCCGCCGAACTGAGCCTTTCCACCCAACGGTTGACGCGTGATCAAAGAATACGGCCCCGTGGATCGAGCGTGGATTTTGTCTTCCACAAGGTGAGCCAATTTAAGGATATACATGTAACCAACGGTCACCTGATTCGCAAACGCTTCACCCGTTCGGCCATCCCGCAACGTCACGCGACCGTCATCACTGGGGAGCCAATCTTTGTGCCACCCTTTTTCCAACAAACGCTCTTTGGCTTGGGCCATCAACGCACTGATTTGTGTTTCCGTGGCCCCATCAAACACCGGGGTGACGGCCTGAACACCCAAAATACGCGCCGCCCACCCTAAGTTGGTTTCAAGCAACTGCCCCACGTTCATTCGAGAAGGTACGCCCAAGGGGGACAACACCACATCAATGGGTGTTCCATCGGGCAAGTAAGGCATGTCCTCGGGAGGCAAAATTTTTGCAACCACCCCTTTGTTTCCGTGACGACCGGCCAGCTTGTCCCCCACTTGCACTTTTCGCTTGGAAGCGATATACACTTTAACGATTCGGTTCACCGTGACGGGGAGTTCGTCGCCTGTTTTGAAATTTTCTTTGTCTCGGGCTGTTTTTTTTCGGGCTTCTTCGATTTTTTTCGTAGAAAAAACGTCCAACATCTCTTTGCGGGCGTTGGCTTGGTCTTTTGTTAACCGGCCTCCGTCCAAATCATCTTGAACAGAAACCCATTGGGCTTTTTTATCGGCTCGGATCCGTTCAATGGTTTTTTCCAGATCGGCGTCCATTTCTTTGATGGCTCGATTTTCATCTTTTTTGCCCATCTTTTCTTTGCGGACAAAAATCTTAGTGGCCAAAATCTTGCCGGTGATACCGGGAGGCACACGCAAAGAAGAATCCATTACGTCTTCCGCTTTTTTTCCAAAAATAACTTTCAACAAACGCTCTTCCGGAGTGGTTTGCTGATCACCTTTAGGGGCCACTTTTCCCACCAAGACATCCCCGGGGACAACGTCGGCCCCCACACGAATAACGCCGTTTTCATCGAGATTGGAGAGAGACTCCGTGCCCACGTTAGGAATGTCGCGGGTGATCTCTTCGGCTCCCATTTTTGTGTCTCGGGCTTCCACCTGAAACTCAGAAATGTGCACCGAGGTGAACACGTCTTCGCGAACCAACCGCTCGGACAACAAAATGGCGTCTTCAAAATTGTACCCTTCCCACGGCATAAAAGCCACCAAGAGGTTCCGGCCCAAAGCCAATTCCCCACGATCCGTACCGGGGCCATCGGCCAACACATCGGATTTACTCACTTTGTCAAACTGCTTCACACAGGGACGTTGATTTAAGCAGGTGTCTTGGTTGGAACGAGCGTATTTTCGCAAATGATAAAAATCCACGCCGGGACGCCCCTCGTCGGACCAAACAGCTATTTCGTCGCTGGAGGAAGACAAAACCACACCACCTCGTCGAGCCATTTCCACGGCACCAGAATCCCGAGCCACTCGGCCTTCCACGCCCGTTCCGACCAAGGGGCAATCGGGGAACAACAAGGGAACCGCTTGGCGTTGCATGTTCGAACCCATCAAGGCGCGGTTGGCGTCGTCGTGTTCCAAAAATGGAATGAGCGCCGCGGACGTGGAGACCACTTGGAGAGGAGAAATGTCCATGTAGTCAATGGCGTCCGGGGCTTTCTGGGGGAAATCCCCCTTGTGACGACAAGCGATAAGATCCGCTGTAAAACGTCCGGTCTTGTCCACAGGCGCGTTGGCTTGGGCGATCACAAAATTGTCTTCTTTATCGGCGGTCAAATAATCGATATGTTCAGTGACTCGGCCGTTTTCCACTTTTCGATAAGGAGTCTCAATAAGACCGTAAGTGTTGATCCGAGCGTAACAGGCCAAGGAAGTGATCAAACCGATGTTCGGACCTTCGGGCGTTTCGATCGGGCACAAACGGCCGTAATGGGTGTGGTGCACGTCACGAACCTCAAACCCGGCTCTTTTTCGATTTAAGCCCCCGGGCCCCAAGGCCGACAAACGCCGCTTGTGGGTCATTTCGGCCAACGGATTTGTTTGATCCATGAACTGAGAAAGTTGAGAGGATCCAAAGAAACGACGAACAGCGGCCACAACCGCCGAAGCGTTCACCAGCGTTCGCGGCGTGAGCTGATTGTTTTCTTGAACGTTCATCCGCTCACGAACCAACCGGGACATCTGAGCCAACGCCGCTCGAATTTGATTTTCCATCAATTCGCCAACGGAACGAATGCGCCGATTCCCCAAATGGTCAATGTCGTCGATTTCTATTTTTACTTCGGAAGAACCAATTTTTTGAAGAACAACCTCGTTGTTCAAATGGATCATGTATTGCAAAGTGGCGATGATGTCTTCCCGACAAAGAGTTCGCCGCTTCTCGTTGGGTATTTCAAATTTAAAATCCGACCGTTCGGCCAATTTTTCAAAAAACGGCATTAACTTTCGATTGATTTTGAAGCGCCCCACTTTGGTTAAATCGTATTTTCGGATGGACTTGAACAACATGTTTTCTAAATACATTTCCGCCTGTTCAGGAACAATGAACTCTTGGGCACGCACAACACGGTAAATGGCTTGAATGGCTTCTTTGCGGGTCTTTATGGTGTCTTTCAATAACGTGTTGCGCATGGCCACGTCGTTGATTTGAGGATCGCTTTTGACCACGTCCACGGATTTTACTTTTCGATCTTGCAACTTCAGCAAAGCCTCACGAGTGATTTCTTTGTTGGCTTCCAAAACCACCTCCCCCGTGGTGGTGTCAACAACGTCTTTGGCCATGATTTTTCCAATGACGTCTTCGGTGGGAGAATCGGCGATCTTAAGGGTTTCCACATCGTAGAACAGAGAGAGAATTTCCGCGTCGGACTCGATTCCCATCGCTCGCAACAACGTGGACACAGGCAACTTCCGCTTCTTATCGATACGAACGTACAGAGCGTTGTTTAAATCGTATTCGAATTCAACCCACGCCCCACGGTAGGGAATGAGTCGACCGAAAAACAATTTTTTCCCGTAACTTGACACTTTTTTCTCTTCGTCTTCCTCAAAAATAACCCCGGGCGACCGGTGCAACTGACTGACCACCACACGCTCCACACCGTTGATAACGAACGTGGCTGGCTTTGTCATCAAAGGCAAATCACAAAAATAAACTTCTTGCTCCGTCAATACTTTAGGCTTTCCTCCCGGCTGTTTTTGAACCAAACGCAACCACGCCTTCAACTGGGACGAGTAGTTGGCGTCTTTTGACAACGACTCCTCCACCGTGTAGCGAGGTTCCCCGAGATTATAATTCATAAACTCGATGGACAAAACTTCATCCGAACTGGTGATGGGAAACACATCCATAAACGCGGCCTGCAAGCCCTGGATCTTTCGCTCCGAAGGGGATACGTCCCCTTGGAGGAATTCCTCATAAGAGATCGTTTGCATCTCTAAAAGAGGAGGGAGGTCTATAGCTGGTTTTATTCGGGCAAAGCTTGTTTTTTTCATGGGCTCTCTTGTCAGCGAATGGCTGAGGCTGGGCTTATTTTACTTCGACGGTGGCACCCACATCGGTCAATTTCTTTTTCATTTCTTCAGCGGCGTCTTTCGACAGGCCGTCTTTCACTTGTTTGGGTGCGGCTTCCACCAAATCTTTGGCTTCCTTCAGCCCCAAACCAGTCAATTCCCGAACCACTTTAATGACGTTGATCTTCTGGGCTCCAGCCCCTTGAAGAACCACGGCGAAACTGGTCTTTTCTTCGGTCGCGGCGGACGCACCACCAGCGGACGGAGAAACAGCACCGGCCATGGCCACGGGAGCGGCGGTGATTCCATACTTTTCTTCAAGCCCCTTCACCAGCTTGTTCACATCCAGAAGCGTCCACGTGTCAATCGACTCTAATACATCCTCTGCTGTGCACTTCGCCATTCGTTCCTCCTCTTGTAAATCGACGGTAAGGTCCGTCAACCGTTCGCTTTCTTTTTGGTGCAAATCTGTTCCAATAATCCCGCCAAAGTCCGCAAATCAGACGTCAACACCCCCGCCAACCCCGTCACAGGCCCCATCATTCGAGAAAGCATAATAGACATCAATTGGTTTTTGGAAGGCAACGTGGCCAAAATCTTGATCTGATTGGCGTCAAAAACTTTACCTTCTAAAAAAGCTCCGCGAATTTTCAACTTGGCATGAGTTTTTTCAAAATCAACTAAAACTTTCAAACCAGCGACCGCGTCACCCTCTTGGAGAATCAAAGCCGACTGACCTTCAAATAAATCACCAAAATGAGAATCAATATTATTGTTTTTGAATGCAATCTTAGCCAGACGATTTTTAACAATCTGACAACAGCCTTTAACGGGCCTAAGCTTCCCTCTCAATTCATTGAGTTCTGGGGTTTTAACGCCCACGTAACCAGCCACCACAAGTCCTGTCCCACCCGCTAATTTTTCGCTAAGGCTAGTGACTAATTCTTCTCTGTCTTTTTTTAATCGTGGCATACGTTATCGGCTCCCAATAAAAAAACACTCCCCCGGACGCTGAAGAGTGCTTTCTTCGTTGCGCCTCGGCAGGGCGATCCCAAGAGGATCAATTGAGTCGTTTTCAAATGGTGTCAAACGACCCCTACGGTCATTAGTCGCTTTTGATTTTTGCGATTTTATAAAATGATTTTTATTTTGTCAAGTGTTATCAGAGTCACAATTCCCGGCACTGACCTACTCTCCCAGAACCTTGCGGTTCAAGTACCATCGGCGTGGCTGGGCTTAACGGCCGTGTTCGGAATGGGAACGGGTGGGACCCCAACACGAAAAGCACCGGGAATTCTGACCCCAACAACAAGATCACAAACTTACCAATAGGAAAGTCAAGCCAACCATTTAAGTTGTTTTATAAATGAGTGTTGTTTAATCGTTGGATTCACAGATGCGGCTAAGTCTCACGGCCGATTCGTACAGGTTAGCTTCACGTGTTGCCACGCTTCCACACCCTGCCGATCAATCCCATAGTCTATGGGTGGCCTTTAGGTTCCACTAGGGAACGGGACTTATAATCTTGAGGTGGGCTTCACGCTTAGATGCTTTCAGCGTTTATCCCGTCCGCGCAGTAGTTATCCGGCCATGGCCCGGGTGGGCCAACCGGTACGCCAGAGGCGCGTTCATCTCGGTCCTCTCGTACTAGAGACGACTCACTCTCAAAAGTCCTGCGCCTACGGTAGATAGAGACCGTACTGTCTCACGACGTACTGAACCCAGCTCACGTACCGCTTTAATTGGCGAACAGCCAAACCCTTCCCACCGACTCCAGCGGGAGGATGCGATGAGCCGACATCGAGGTGCCAAACCGGATCGTAGATATGAGCTCGTGGATCCGATAAGCCTGTTATCCCCGGGGTAGCTTTTATCCGTTGAGCGATGGCAATTCCACAATCAACCACCGGATCACTAGATCCTAGTTTCCTATCTGCTCGGCTTGTAGGCCTTGCAGTTAAGCTCTCTTCTGCTCTTGCACTCGACAGGCGATTTCTATTCGCCCTGAGAGAACCTTGGAACGCCTCCGTTACTCTTTGGGAGGCAACCGCCCCAGTTAAACTGCCAGCCTGCTACTGTTCCCCGGCCGGATAGACGGCACGGGGTTAGCGTCTCAGAACCGAAAAGGTGGTATTTCAAGGACGCCTCCACCTCTCCCAAAAGAAAGGTTTCAAAGGCTCCCACCTATCCTACGTATCCAGTCCCAAAACGCAATAACAAGTTACAGTAAAGCTCCACGGGGTCTTTTCGTCTGACCGCAGGTAATCCGCGTCTTCACGGATACCACAATTTCGCCGAGCCTCTCGCCAAGACAGCGGAGCCTTCGTTATGCCATTCGTGCAGGTCGGAACTTACCCGACAAGGAATTTCGCTACCTTAGGACCGTTATAGTTACGGCCGCCGTTTACCGGGGCTTAAGTTCAAAGCTTCGGGCTTGCGCCCTGACCTCTCCCCATGACCTTCCGGTACCGGGCAGGCATCAGACCCTATACGTCATCTTGTGATTTCAGCAGAGTCCTGTGTTTTTGTTAAACAGTCGCGGCTCCCCTTTCACTGCGGCCCATCGAACCTCCAGGTTTGCGTTAACGCCCCTTTCAATTCAACGGGCACCCCTTCTTCCGAAGTTACGGGGCCAGTTTGCCGAGTTCCTAAGCGAGAGTTCGCTCGCGCGCCTGAGGATATTCTCCTCGCCTACCTGTGTCGGTTTGCGGTACGGACACACTCTATCGGCGTTGCGG
>Ga0247839_1002966_pt1:0-5000 | contig 24235 bp, 15 predicted proteins | sample LaCruzMarch2015__6_FD_192405 | JGI IMG/M metagenome (GOLD analysis project Ga0247839, IMG submission 192405) | Freshwater microbial communities from meromictic Lake La Cruz, Castile-La Mancha, Spain - LaCruzMarch2015_16m | ecosystem: Environmental > Aquatic > Freshwater > Lake | place... | reverse complement strand
GAGCCTCGGCGTCATTGAGGATGAGAATATCAATCTCTTGGCAGAGGGCCTTCACACTTTTTTTCTTGAGACGGATCCAGAGGTTCATGGTGTCGGCGGCCACCAGCTTGGGGCGACTCACCTGACGCAACACACTCCGCTGGAGATCCGGATCTATGTTGGCCAAGAACACGGCGTCTGTTCGTTGGTAAGAGGATGGAAGGACAGGGGAGAAAGTTTCAAAAACGTTGAGTTTTGTGTCTAAAGTTTTGGCTTCGTTTAAATCAAATTCGTAGGCCCCAGACCAGCGGAATGTTTGACCGGAAACTGTTTGAAGGCCTTCTAAATCAATAGAACGCCGTCGAAGGCGATCCACGTGTTCTTTTGGAAAATCGCTTCCCACGACCCCGACCAATTGAACCGGGGTGAAAAAACTGGCCGCGTAAGACGAATAGACGGCGGAACCACCCAAAGCTTCTTGGCGTTCGCCAAAAGGGGTTTTGACCGAATCCAAAGCCACAGAACCGACAACGAGGACACTCATAAAAGGATCTCCTTACGCAATCTTTAGGGGGGGACGGTATCTAAAAAAATTTCCTAAATTTATTTATTGGGAATTTTTTAAGGAACAACTATTTTTCGGCGGTATTCGGGTTCGAGCCTTTTGTTGAATTCTTTCCATAGATCGGGATGCAATTTGGGCATACGAGATTCTAATTCTTCGAGAAGGAGGATACAGGGACGGAGGCCATCGAAGGCCCCTTGGGGGTCAGCAATTTGCCTAAAAGGGATTCCATAGAGATCCAATCCCACATGGAGTTTACGATCCAATAACATGAGCCAAGATTCCAACCGAAGACGTTTGGACATTTGAAAAAGCAACCGAAAAAGAGCAAGGGTTAAAAGAGGCCCACGCCTCTTCCGAGCGGAGGATAAAACCTTACCAGAATTAGGAAGGATACCACCGTCCCGAAGTTTAATATAAGATTCAATCCCAAACAAACCGTCCTCACGCCGTCGTCGAAAACTTTGGGCAATCACCAAGTGGGATATTTCAGCGGTGTTTTTAGGGAGGGACGACAACTTAAACGTGGGCATCACACTTAAGAGAGGAAATCCTTTTTCTGAATGAAGGAGCATGCGAATGGCCCCAAGAAGTTCTTCGCCCCGGGTGGCCACGAAATGCAACCCTGAACCATCGAAATCATCAGCCAACCGATCCGTGGAATGGCGGGCAACGGACAGATAGCCAAATTCTTTGACATAGACATCGTAACGAAGACGCTGTACAGCTTGAAGGAGAGACACTCCCTCGGCCAATTGGATTTTTATTTTTTTTATATCAAGGAATCCCATAGGCCCCTATTGTACAGGTTTTTTAAGGAATTTCAAGGTGTTTCTGTAAAGTCGGACGGAAGCCCGGTGGTCGGCGTAAGTTGCGGAGAAACGGTGTCCCCCGCGAGCGTCACTTACAAAATAGAGCCAAGAGGCTTTCGCCGGAGAGAGGGAGGCCTCCAACGAAGCTCGGCCAGGGCTACAAATAGGATGGGGGGGAAGCCCACGGTGGCGGTAAGTGTTGTAAGGACTGTCCACGGTCAAATCTTTGCGGAAAAGGGGTTGTTTCCAAACACCTAACGCGTATTGAACCGTCGGGTCGCATTCCAATCGCATGCCTTTGCGAAGGCGGTTTCGATAGACCGCGGAAACAATGGCACGTTCGCTGGACCGAGATGTTTCTCTTTCGATGAGAGACGCTAAAGTAACCGCCTCTCGCACGGTCCACGAACGGCCGTCAGCGTCTAAAAAACGATCGTCTTGGGCAAGGGGAACCCCAGACGACGTGACGGCTCCTTCGGCTTGAGCGATTTGATAAACCTCTCGCCAGACGGACACAAATCGGCCTCGCAGAGCGGACACCACGTGGGAGGCGGGGGTGCCGGGTTCAAAAAAATAAGTTTCTGGAAATAGAAAACCCTCGTGGGGTGTAGCTTCCCGAAGAAAATCAACCCCGGGGCAAACGCCCACCTCCTCCAAACAGCGGGCTATTTGCCAAGTGGCCCAGCCTTCGGGTAACGTGACCCGCCGAGTTTCCCCTCGTCCTTGAACCAAATCCCCCACGATGGCGTGGGCGGCGACACCGCCCTTAATGCTGTAAACGCCGACTTTTAATTTTTTGTCGACCCTTAAGGTCCGGACCAAGAAGGTCCACCACAGAGTGGAACGAATAAGTTTTTTTTCTTTGAGGGTTTGGCCGATGCTGCGGGCACTAACCCCGGGAGAGATCTCCACCAAACCGCCGATTTTATTGGGGGGGGCGGTATTGACCCAAAAAAGAAAAACGGTCAAATAGGTCAAACCAAAAGCAAGAGGAACAAACTTTCTTAAAAAACGATGAGGGGTCATAGCGCGGCGAAGCCGCAACCGAACAAGGGCTTAAAAATAGACACGGTGCCCCCAATAAAGTAGAAATTGTTTGGGAAAACAGTTCTCTTTAACCCAGATTTTTCATTAGGCCACGGGATTCGACGAAAGAGGCTGGACATTTTCTCCCTTAAAAAGTTCGTCCATGCAACCCGCAGGGCCTTCACTTTTTGCGTCGAAAATATCTCGGCTTTTTCTATCTCGGTCCTCGCGTCTAATGCAAAATCTGGGTTCAACAGCTTACCACTGAAATGAAAGACGCCCCCCTGCGTTCGGCTCAAAAACTGGGCAGACCCATTGAGTATTTGCCTTCCAGCGACACCAATAAAAAAGCCATCGCCCGCCGGATCGCTCAGCGGGGTGGAATCACCTCCGGTCTCATCGCCGTCCTGACGTGAGTCGAACCCTGCACGAATTTCGATATTCATCGCAACAGAAAAATCCAAAAGCTGGAACTCGTTTCCCGGTTCCGCAAAGGTTTGGCCCTCTATCATTATTTGATGGACCCCCCGTTTGGGTTCATGCACACCCGCATTCAGAGCTGGTTGCCGTTCTCCATAAATTCACCCAGCTCCTCAATCCCAACCACAACCGACTCTTCAAAAATACGCCCATGGGCTACGACTGGTCCGCCCGTGTTTCCCGTCAACTTCGCATGCTCCGGGCCCACGGCCTCATCCGAAAAGTCAACACCACTCACCGTTACACCATCCCCACCAACAGACGGAACATCCTCACAGCCATCCTCGCCACGCAACACGTCACTCTCCAACAACTCAACAAGGTGGCCGCCTAAACCACCGCTCGAAATCCTCCGTCACCAACGATTCAACCCCAAGGCAACCTCTCTGGATCCCGGACAACACCATTCCGGGATGACGATCGAAATGAACCCCGCCGACCACCGAAAACACCTCGATTTCTAAAACTTTCGTTTTGAAAAACCAAGAAACTAAACCTTCATACTAAAGAGGGAGGGGACGGAGAGATTTTTTTTAAGAATTCAACTTCTGTTTTTGGGTTGATGGTTTTAGAAATTCTCTTGGGTTGGAAAATTTCTACGATGGGTTAAAAACCCTTGTAAAACAAGAGCGGCGGCGGCCCGGTCTGTGTCGCTTTTGGGGCGGTGTTTTTTGGGGGAGACCGAACGTAATTTATCGTCGGCTTCACGACTGCTCAGGCGTTCGTCCCAAAAATGCACCACCAACCCTTGGGCTTGCAACCGTTCGGCCAGTTGACGAACGGTGAACGCACTGGGGCCCTCGCTCCCGTCCATGTTTTGGGGCAAACCCAACACCACACCCTCCACGGGATCGGATTGAACGATGGTTGCAATAGAATTCACTAAATCATCTAAAGACGTGGGCTCGAGCGTGTCGCGAGGGTGAGCTATTAAACCCAGCTCATCGGACAGGGCGATCCCTACGCGTTTTCGACCCCAATCAACACCTAACCAACGGGGCATGGAAAGACCTCCGGTGGGGAATTTATTTCTCTCGGAACAAATAAAAAAATCAACGACAAAGTGGAAAAATTTGTAGCGGCCATAAAACAGAGGGCCCTTTTTTGAGAAAATTCAAGTAACCACTCAGGTATCCAGTCATCGGCATTCTCTTATTCTTGGATTATGAAACATACGCTTTCAAAAATCAAGGAAGTGTTTGCCTTAACCCTTAAATCTAAAACGGATGTTCACCCCTCCGTTTACGTGCTCTTAGCCTTATCGATGGGAAAATGGATTTTGATTGATGACGGATGTGATCATCAAAAGGCATGTATCTGTGGTCAAATAAACCCCCTATTTTCGACGATAAAAAGCGAAAGGATTAGCCAATCTTAGTCTCTTAGTTCTAAAATCTTTGACAAGACGTCAAAGATTTTAGAACTAAGAGACTGGAGAGCCTGTCCGTTAACAGGATTTTCCCCATTTCGAAAAAACAGTTTTCAAGGATACGACAGACGATCCTAGAGAACGGGTAAGATAACGCGGACGAGTCGTTCGATCGGAGAAAGCATGAAACATGTCGAGAAAACATTCACCCCGTGAGAAGCTTCTCCCTCACTTGTCCGGCTCGTCCGGGTTAGGGATGAACATCCGCTAAAAACGGGAAGGGATACTTGCGGGGAACAACGGCATGTCTTACTATTGTCTTATGACACTTCGAGAGATTTGGCGAGTTTTTTTTCTTTTTGCTTTAGTGGGGGGGGTGTTTTTATTCCCGTTCTTTCTGGGAAAAACACATTTTGTGGGAGACGTCACGTTTTCGTTTCATCCTTGGCTGACCTACGCGGCCCAAGAAATCCAGAAAGGGCGATTCCCTCTTTGGAACCCTTACACGGGGTGCGGGGAACCGTTTTTTGCGAACCCCCAATTGATGTTGTTTTATCCGCCGGCCGGGGTGTTTTGGTTGTTCCCTTTTGCGGTGGCTTGGCGAATTTTTCTTATTTTCAACCAAGGGTTTTTATTCTTTGCGGTTTATGGGTTGGCTCGACGGTGGCTGGGGGACGAGGGATCTCCCCGGCACGGCCCGGCGGTTTTGGCAGCGTTGGCGTTCTCTTGGAGCGGGTTTGTGGTGAGTTATTGGGAGTTTCCATCGGCC
>Ga0247839_1002960_pt1 | contig 24284 bp, 9 predicted proteins | sample LaCruzMarch2015__6_FD_192405 | JGI IMG/M metagenome (GOLD analysis project Ga0247839, IMG submission 192405) | Freshwater microbial communities from meromictic Lake La Cruz, Castile-La Mancha, Spain - LaCruzMarch2015_16m | ecosystem: Environmental > Aquatic > Freshwater > Lake | place: Spain... | reverse complement strand
TGGAGATAGAAACCTCCATCATAAAAGTTCTGTTTTATTTTTAAAACAGGAGAAAAATGTCTAATTTACCAGTCGATAGAGACAAAGAATATATGCATCAAATGTGGGGAACTACGCATTTGATTACGGATTATAAAACAGAACCACCAAAAAGAATCATTCAAGAAATTATGCATGATTTGGCACCCAATCATAATTTAAAAAAACAAACTGATCTTCATGAAAAAATTCGTAATGATGAAGATTATGATGATTGGGAATATGGAACGGAACCAAATTATGGAAAAACTTGGTAAAAAGTATTATAGATATATAAAACAATAAAGTTTAAATGGCAGTAACAATTTCTCGTAGTTTTAAAGATATTAGTTTATCTTTTACGAAACATCCAGTTACTAATGATTTAATTATTTTAAAAAATGAAGATGCTATTAAAAAATCTGTTATAAATCTTGTTAGGACTCGTTTAAATGAAAGATTTTTTAATGATTTATTGGGAACATCAGTCGAAAATTCTTTGTTTGAACTTTCTGATTCTGATTTATTTTCTTTTTTAGAAGAAGAAATCATCACATTAATTAAAAATTTTGAACCAAGAATTAATTTAAAAAATATTTTACTTGAATTTATAGAAGATTCGAATAATTTAAATATAAAAATTTCATATGATATTGTTGGATTGCCTTTTCCTATTCAAAACATAGAATTTATTTTACAACCAACTAGAATATAATGTCATTCAATCAATTTACTAATTTAGATTTTAAAGACATACGTACTCAGATTAAAGACTATCTGAGGACAAATTCCAATTTTACTGATTTTGATTTTGAGGGATCTAATTTTTCTATTTTAATTGATACTCTTGCATATAATTCATATATAACTGCATATAATACTAATATGGCTATCAATGAGTCGTTCATTGATAGTGCTACTTTGAGAGAAAGTGTAGTTTCATTAGCAAGAAATATTGGATACGTTCCAAGATCAAAAAAAGCAGCAATTGCAAAAATTAATTTTGATGTAAATTTAAATAACTTACCTGCAAAATCTGTTAAGTTACACGCTGGAGTAGTAACTTTAGGTTCTGTAGAGGGAGGTAATTATATTTTTTCAATTCCAGATGATATTATAGTTACTCCAAATAATAATGGAATTGCTTCATTCTCTAACATTGAAATTTATGAAGGAAATTATTTAAAAAAATCGTTTATAGTTGATTATTCGCAATCAGATGCAAAATATATATTACCAAATTCAAATATAGATACTTCAACGATTCGCGTTTCCGTAAAATCTACTACTACAGATAACTATTCATTATATTCTAACATTTTTAATGTCAGTCCATCCTCAAAATTATTTTTAGTTCAGGAAATTAATGATGAAAAATATCAAATTATTTTTGGTGATGATATTTTTGGGAAAAAACCAGAAAATGGAAGCGAAATTATAGTATCATATATTGTAACTAATGGAATAGAGGGAAATGGAGCAACTAATTTTACTTTTTCTGGTAATTTATCATACCTACAAAGTGGAAAAAATAAATCAATTACTTCTGGAATATCTCTTTTAACTACTACAGAATCTTCGGAAAATGGAGACGATATCGAAAGTGTAGATAATGTTAAATACTTAGCTCCTAGAATTTATGCATCGCAATATAGAGCAGTAACTGCGACTGATTATATTAGTCTAATTCCTTTTTTATATGGAAATATAGACTCGGTAAGTGCTTATGGTGGAGAAGAATTAGATCCGCCGCAATATGGGAAAGTTTTTATTACAATTAAACCAAAAAATGGTGATTTTTTATCGGACACTACAAAAAATTTCATAAAAAATAATCTTAAAAAATACACGGTTGCCGGAATCAAACAGGAATTTATAGATTTAAAATATTTGTATGTAGAATATAATTCTACAGTATCTTATGATCCAAGTTTTATTTCAAATAAAGAAGACCTTGATTCAAGAATTAAATTGACTATTGAATCTTACTCCAAATCTTCAGATATTAACTCATTTGGGGGAAGGCTAAAATATAGTAAACTTACTTCCATAATTGATAATGTAGATAAAGGAATTACTTCTAATATAACCACTTTAAAAATGAGAAGAAATTTATTACCTTCTTATAATTTTATTGCAAATTATGAAATATGTTATGGAAATAAATTTCATGCAGATAGTGAGGGATTTAATATTCGATCATCTTCTTTTAAAATTGATGGAATAAGTGAAGATATATACATAACAGATATTCCTGATAACTCTAGCGAATTAATTGGTAAGATTAGATTTTTTACCTTAGATAAAGGAAAACCCAATTTTATAAACAATAATGCAGGAAAAGTAAATTACGAAAAAGGAGAAATAATCATCTACCCAATAATGATAACGTCAACAAGTTTATTGAATAAAATTGAAATAGAAGTCATTCCAGAATCGAATGATATAATCTCAAAAGAAAATCTTTATATTGTTCTAGATACTACAGGAAATAGTAATTTGTTCCTTATTGAGGATATTATTTCTTCCGGATCAAACAAATCTGGAACACTCTACAATCCACCTTCAAGTTTTATTGATAATAAAAAATATATAAGATAAAAATGACTAATAAAAAAATTAAAATTTCAAATATTTTAGAAAGTCAAATACCAGATTTTATTGGTAACGAAAATCCATTATTTTTGGAATTTCTAAAACAATATTATATTTCCGAAGAACATGATTACGGAAATATAAATCTTTGTGAAAATATTCCATCATATAAAAATATTTCATCATATTCTTCAGTAAATGTTGCTTCTTTTCCAATAAAAACTGTTTCTGAAATTTTATCATTTGATGAAACAATTTTAGTCAATAGTACTATAGGATTTCCTAATACGTATGGACTTTTAAAGATAGATGATGAAATTATTACATATACTGGATTGACCACAAATACTTTTACTGGTTGTGTTCGAGGATTTAGTGGAATTTCCGAAATAGAATCTTTTGAAAATTCGAAATATTTAACTTTTACAGAAACTGAAGCAAATATTCATGCACCAAATTCGAATGTATATAATTTAAGTTTTTTATTTTTATTAGAATTTTTTCAAAAATATAAGTATAATTTTATTCCTGGATTTGAAAATAGAAATTTTACGCCAAAATTATCAATTGAAAATATTTTAGGTAGAGCAAGGGATTTTTATAGTTCTAAAGGAACTGATGCATCGTTAAAAATATTATTTAAAATTTTATATAGAAAAAATGTAGAAATATTAAAACCTTTCGATAATACAATTGTTGCATCAGATGCAGAATGGAAAGTATTTGATAATATGATAGTCGAATCTATTTTTGGTAATCCAATTAATTTAAAAGATACTACAATATATCAAAATTCTTTTATTTTACCAACTGCAAACGGAACTGTATCAAATGTTGAAGAAGTATTTTTGGCGAATAAAAGATATTATAAAATAAGTTTTTCTAAAGACACTATTGATAATAGGTTTCATATTAACAATAAAACAAGAGTAATTGAACCAACAAGTCCACAAGTAGTTACTGTGGATTCTACTCTTGGATTTCCGACTTCTGGTAATTTTTATTACTTATCTAATAATAAAAATTACCAGAAGGCATCTTATCAATCAAAATCCCATAATCAGTTTTTTGGTTGCTCTGGATTAACAACATCAATATCTTCAAATACAGAAATTATAAATGACGAATTTGTTTACGGATATGAAAATAATAATACGAATATTATCTGCCAAATGAGAGTTGTTGGATCTATATCCAACGTTTCTACAGGGACATCTGATACTAAATATTTTAATGCAGATGATTCCTTTGGAGTCAAATATCTTGGAGAAAAAGTTTCCCTATTAGATAAGAAATTTAATACTTGGTTTCATAATAATGTAACATATGTAGATACTCTTACGGTAGATTCAAATACTAACACAATTACAACAAAAAATTATCATTTTTTACATAAAGAAGATAATATTGATATAATCGACAAAAAGACCAATATTGTTGTAATTTCTAATGTTAAAGTAACTGAAATACTTGATAATAATAAATTTAAAATTTTTAGCGGTCAACTGAATTCATTTGGCGAATATACTATTAAGAAAAATTTAAAATACGTAAATGAAAATCTCAAATTAAATTTTTTACTTGCAGATATTCAGAATTCATTTATCGATAAAGACCAAAATACTTATATTGCATTCTCTGGATTTCCATCATATTCTTCAATAGAAACCACAAATAGATCTAAAATATTTACATCATCTAGTGCATCTTCTAGTACAATTAGCATCAATGAGCATAACTTCATAACAGGAGATAAAATTTATTATAATTCTTTAACTGATTCTAGTGGAATTACCGGAATCAGTAGTGGGTTTTATTATATAAAAAAAATAAATAATGATAATATAAAATTAGCATTAAACAAATCAAATTTATCTAATAACTCTTTTGTATTTTTTAATGGATCTGGTAACGATTCTCATATAATTTCTCCATCGAATTTATTTAATAAATCTCTTATTAATCAAAATAATTTTAGAAGAATACTAAAAACACCAAAAAATTCAAAAAATAATATTAATATTACTGGTCAAATAGGAGTTGGAGTTAATGGAATTGAATTGCATTCTCCAATTCATACTGATTCTGCATTTTACGGTCAATTGGAAAAAATTAATATATTAAATAATGGAAATAATTATGATATTACGAATCCGCCAAATGTTTCCATAGTAGATAGTACGGGAAGTGGAGCAGAAGCATATGCGCACATTCAGGGAAATATTTCTGAAATAATTTTAACATCTCCGGGATTTGATTATACAAATATACCATCTGTTACTATTTCTGGCGGTAATGGAATTGGAGCAGAGTGCTCAGCAACGCTTAAATCATTTAGGCACTCTATATCATTTTCTGATTTAAAAGTCAATCTTTTTCTTAATAAAATTATTCTAGATTATGATCACAAATTTTTAGATGGAGAAGAAATAATATACACTTCGAACGGAGTTGCAATTGGGATCGGAAGTACCAATGTGGGATTTTCTACTTCTAGATTATCAAATGGTGCAATTTATTATGTTGCAAAAATAGATAATACTTCATTTTCTATTGCATCGACAAAGGAAAGAGCAATTAAAAAAACAGAATTAATAGATTTTGTATTATTTGGAAATAATACACATACCTTTACTTCAAACCGAAATAGAAAAATTATTGATAAAATTGTTATCAATAATCAAGGATCATTATATTCAAATAATAAGATAGTAATTAATGCACAACCTTATCCACCAATAAATCGAGAGGATATATATAAAACATTTGTAGGTATTAACACGTATGATAATTACATTTATGCAAAAAATCATAATTTCAAGAATAAGGACTTAGTAACATATTCTAATAGTGATACTGAAATTTTGGGACTTTCCACCTCATCATATTACAATGTATTTGTTATTGATCCGAATAAATTCAAATTAAGTAATGCCGGATCTGCATCTAGTATTTCGGATAATAATTTTAACAACAAAATTTATGAAAATTTAAAAAGTATTGGAGCAGGAACACATACTTTCAATTACCCCGAAATAAAAGTTAATATTTTAGGGAATACTGGTATTGGGGATACTATAAGGCCCTCATATTATGATGCCACAGCGTATGCAGTATCTAGAGGAAAAATAGAAAATATATTCATAAGTAACGGAGGTATTGGATATGGCGTAACGGATATTATCAATTATATAAAAGAACCATCAATTTCACTAAAAACTGGAATAAATGGAGATCTTTTTCCAATTATTAATACAAATGGAGAAATAGTTGATATTCGGATTCTAAACTCTGGATTGGAATATACTACTCCACCAATACTTGAAATTATCGGTTCTGGAAAATATGCTAAATTAAAATCAAATGTTTCAAATGGAAAAATAACTTCAATAGAAATTATTAATAGCGGAAAAGGATACACCAAAAATGAAACATATATTAGAGTTCTTCCTGCAGGATCTGGTGCAATATTTAACTCAAATATACACGAATGGAAAATTAATTCAGTAGAAAGATATAAAAATATTTTAAATGAAGAAATTTATAAGGGAACTTTACAGATTCCATCTGAAATAAAATTAAAACAGAATAAAATTTGTTCATTTTACGCTACAAAAGAAATTCGTAAAATTTTAGGTGATAATTTGGACCCAAACACATTTGAAGAATTATTGGAGGGATTATCCCACTCTCCCATTATTGGTTGGGCATATGACGGAAATCCAATTTATGGACCATGTGGAAATGCTAAAAGTATTCCAGACTCTTCTGGAACTGGAGGAATAAAAAGATTAAAATCTAGTTATGAACTTAACCAAAATTTAGATAATAATCTAAGACCTTCTGGATATCCTCTTGGTTATTTTGTAGATGATTATTTTTATAATGGAAATGGAGATTTGGACGAATATAATGGAAGATATCTTATAAATTCAGATTTTCCTAATGGAACTTATGCTTATTTTTCTACTTTAGACGACAATAACAATCCAGCATTTCCATACATAACAATTAAACATTATAATTCTTCAGATTTATTTAACTATGATGTATTAATTGATCAATCAGATTCATATATAAACACTGGAGAATACAAAAGAAATATAACTCCACTAGGACTAAAAGAATCTCATAGGAATTATCCATTTCTAATGGATTCTTTAAATTCAAATGCAAATGTAAAAGTAAAATTAACTAAACTTTCGGACATTTCATCCATAAATGTAATAAATCCCGGAAGTTTATATAAAGTCGGTGACATTTTAAATTTTTCAAATCAAAATTCTATTAATTGTGCCGTAAGTGAGATTTTGGGTAAAAATATTATTTCTATTGCAACGACAGAAATAATAAATAATAATTTGAAATTTTCTGTTCTTGGAACAAATGTTACTGCATTCAGCACATCTCCTCTTAATTTTATAGATGGTGATATTGTTGAAATAAGTGGAATTTCATCTTCACTTTATAAAAATATTGAAGGAATTAGAATTATTGGGATTACTTCTTTTGTGTCTTCAGTATCTAGTGCAATTGGAAGTACTTTGGCCACTGGAATTACTACATTTATTTCAATCTCAGAACCACCATCTAATAAAAATATTAAAATAAACGATATAATTGGTATTGGATCCGAAAAAATGCTTATTATTAACATCGATGAATATAATAATAAGTATAGAGTTATCAGGAGTTATGATAACTCCGTTGGATCATCACATACATTTGGTAAATTAGTAACAAAATTTCCAAAAGAATTTACATTTAACGTAAATGAAAAATTAAAAAATAAAAATAAAGAAAACAGCAAGCTATATTATTTTGATTCTACAAAATCTGTTGGAATTGGAACTACTTATAGTAACGTAATAGTGGGAACGTCGGGAAGTGATGATATTAGAAAATCAATTCCTCCAAGATCAATTTATTTACCAAATCATCAATTTAAAACTGGTGATTTAGTATCATATGTTGCAATCGGTGGAACAATTTTTGCATCTAGTAACTCTACGTTAAGTCCAACTTTTTCATTGAGTGATGTTGGTGTTTTTTACTGCGTAAAACTTAGTGATGAATTTATTGGTTTATCTACATCAAAGATTGGGTTTTCGACTTCTTATATTTATTTCAATTCTGTATCTGGAAATAATCATAAACTCGAAACAATTGTAGATGAGATAACTGGACAAGTTAAAAAAACAAATGTAAATATTACACTAAATGAACCTCACAACCTTATAAAAAATGATACAATCAAATTAAATATTATTTCTAATAAATTTGATTATTATAATTTTAAATTCAATAGTGTTATTAAAAAATTAGTAACAAACCAAGTTTCATTTGCATCCACTGCAGTCGGTGTTGGTACTTCAAATTCAAATATTTCAATTATTAATCATAACTATCAAACTGGGGATTTGGTAGTTTACACTGCAACAAATCCAATTACACCACTCGAAAACAATGGAATATATCACATAATCAAAATAAATAATAACACAATAAAGATTGCAAAAAATAATTTTGACGTAATTAAATTTCCATATGAAAATATTGGAATAACTTCATTTGGATCAGGAACTCACGAATTGGCAAAGATTAATCCAAAATTAACCTTCTACAGAGGAAATAATGTTTCTATTGCAGTTTCTGATACTAGTTTATCTGGTTATGATATCAATTTTTATACTGATTCTGATTTTAAATCAAGATATGAATCTAAATTAATTAAAAAAAATGGTGTATTCGGAGATGCCAACTCATCGACTAAAATTAATATTTCAATTAAAGACTCTTTACCAGAAAAATTATATTATAGAATTGAAGGTAATGATTTAAAATTTACAACTACCTATCCATCATCAGTAAATACTGAGGTTCCGAATTACTCTAGTATTGAAATTGTAGACTCAAAAATCAATGGAGTTCATAAAATTTCAGGTATTGGAAGTACCACATTTTCATTTACTTTAGTTGGAAGTGCAGAAACTACATTTTATAATATTTCTGGATTATCTACCGCATATTATTCTACTAATTCTAATAAAGAAACGGGAGGAATTCATTCTATAAAAATTATTAATTCTGGACAAAATATTTCAAAATTACCAACAGTATCATCAATAGAAACAATATCTGGCAACTATGCTACATTATCTATAGAATCGGATAATATTGGAAAAATTTTAGATGTTGATATTACAAATCAAGGATTAGAGTTTACAAATAATAAAACATTAGCACCAAAAGTAGATTCTTATATTATTTTAAGGTTATTTGATATTTTGACTTTGAAAAATATTAATATTGATAATGGAGGAGCAAATTATACATCAGCGCCAAAAACTATTGCAATTGGAAATCCAAACATTTTAACTAAAACCAGTACACAAGGAAATTCTGTATCTAAAGTTCAAATTATTTCAAATGATAGTGGACTTTCGAATAATTTGAGAATTATACCAACTATAAATTCAAATGGAGTGTCAGTTTCAGATGCAGTTTCCGAATTTGGATTAAATACTTTATTTCTTAGGTCACCAATTACTGGATTTTCTAAATTTCCATTTTCTGTGAATGATAAAATTTATGTAGAAAATGTAAAAATTACAAATAATGCAGATGGATATAATTCTAGTGATTATGGATATAGGTATTTTGTTGTTACTGGAATTAATACGACAGGTGGTTCTGAGAGTGTTACCTATTCTATTTCTGGAATTGGAAGTACTGGGGGATCATTTGACCCTACTAATATTTTTGGAAGAGTAATAAAATCTACAGATTTGGCAATATACAGTCCAGAATTTGAAAAAGTTAAATTTATTGAAGGAGAAAAAATAACTCAAATCAATGGAAATGCTTATGGATTTGTTGCTAAAAATGGTTGGGATCCAATTTCCCAAACGTTAAAAATTATAAATCCTCAAGGTATATTTGAAAAAAATAAAATAATAGTTGGAAATATAGGAAATTATAAATCTTCAATTGAAAATATATACGAATTTGATTTTGATTTTGAAGTAAATAGTATATCAAGAAAATCAATAGATTGGGAAAATAATAAAGGAAAACTTAGTTTTAATGATCAAAGAATTCACGATAATGATTATTATCAAAGATTTTCTTATTCAATAAAAAGCGAAATTGATTATGATACATGGAAAGAATCCGTAAATAGCATATTGCACACATCTGGATTTAAGAATTTTTCAGATTTGCAAATTTTAAATGGAATTGGAAATACTGTTAAAGTTAATAGCGATGTATCTCAGGTTGACTTAAATGTAGAAATTTTTAGCGAATCTTCAGTATATGATAGATTTTATTATGATCTTGCATCAGAGGATACTGATGATAACTCTTTATCAAAAATAATTAAATTTGATTCTAAAGTTATTACTGACTACAACGAATCTATTAGTAATAAAGTTTTATTACTTGATGATATAAGTCCTCAATTTACCGGAGTTACGACTACTGTTGGTGGAGGAATAATTGGAATAACTTCATTTATACTAACTTCTTCCGGAAATACGGTTTTTAATAAAAAATTCGAATCTTCTAAAATAACAACACCTTTATCTAACATTAGTATAAATGACCACGAGTTTAATACAGGAGAAAACTTAATATATTCATCAAATGGAGGAACTCCAATTGGAATTGTAACTATGAACGTTATTGGAATTGGTAATACTGATATTCTTCCATCTTCAATATATGCAATTAAAATTACAAAAGATTTAATTAAACTAGCTATAGGAAAAACTGAAGCGATTGCGGGAATTGCAATTACATTTTCATCTGCTGGAGTGGGAACTGTTCATACTTTATCTGTAGAAAGCGAACTTGCTACTACCAGATGCATAATTTCTATTGACAATATTATACAAAGTCCTGTATCTAGAAAAGATATAATAGTTTCTCTTGCTTCATCAGTAGGAATAGGAACTACAGTAATATATCTTTCGGATATATCAAAAATACAAGGAAAATCTTTAATTAAAATTGAAAATGAAATAATAAAAGTATCTTTAGTAGGTATTGGATCTACAAATTCTCTCAATATTATTAGAGGGCAGATGGGGACGGTATCTTCTGCACATACAGTTGGAGCAACAATTAATGTTCTTTCTGGTGATTATTTGATAAAAGATGGAGTTATATATTTTTCGGACCCTCCATACGGTCCAACTGGAATCGGAGAACTAACTACAAGATCTACATTTTCGGGAAGAGTTTTTTATCGATTGGATTATAGTACAAATTATATAATTGATGATATATCAGAAAATTTTAATAGTCAGACCAGTGAATTTAATTTAAAAAATAACAATCAAACCATTAGCGGCATTACATCTAGTTTTGGTATTATTCTTGTTAATAATATTTTCCAAAAACCATTTTATGGCGATGTTGGATCTATTTTGAAGTCTGATTATGAAATAGTAGGAACCGGACAATCAATTAATTTTACTGGATCTTATCTTGAAGATCTACCAAGAGGTGGAGTTATAAATGAATTTTTTACTGGCCTTGGAAGTGGATACCAACCTCCAAATAGAGCATTCGGATATGCTGTAGTGTCTTCTGGAGGAACTATACAGTCTATAGGATTATCAACTGGTGGATCTGGATATAGATTTCCACCTAAAGTATCAATTGCAGATACTTTAGGTATTGGAATTGGCGCATCCATTATTTCATTAGTTACTAATGGGATAGTAACTTCATTTGGTATTTCAAATGCTGGTAGTGGATATACAACTTCAAGTCCTCCAATAGTCATTATAGATGAACCAGCACCCTACACCAATCTAACTTTAAGTGGAGGAACTGGAACTGGTGCAAAAATGAACGTTGTAGTAGGGACAGGTGGTAGTATAATTTCATTTAATTTAGAAAATAGAGGATATGGATATTCAATTGGAGATGTATTAACATTGACCCAAATTCCATACAAAGTTGGAATAGGCACTTCAGCATTCAACATTACAATTAAAAATAGATATCAAAGTAAATTTTCTGGTTGGACTTTGGGACAACTTTTGGAACTTGATGATTTTAGTAATCTTTTTAATGGAGTTAGAAAATCGTTTTTATTAACAAGAACTATAGTAAATAAAGAATATTACAGCATTGTTGCCAAAGAGGGTTCTGGGATTTTATTAGCAAATAATCTTTTAATATTTATTAATAATGTTTTACAAAAACCAAATATTGATTATCAATTTACAAGTGGGACAAGATTAAAGTTTTTAGAAGCACCAAAGGCAGGAAGTAAATTTAAAATTTATTTTTATACTGGTTCCGAATCAGATTATCTTGAAATAGACATAGATGAAACAATTAAACCAGGAGATAGAATTAGATTACAAAAAAAAGATAATATTCCATCTCAAGAAGAAAGAATAGTTTACGAATTAATTGCTGCAGATACATTAGAAACTCAAACATATAGTGGAATTGGAATAATTACTGACAAATCATTTCTCCGACCAATTGTTTGGTCAAAACAAAAATCGGATATTATTATCGATGGAGAAAAAATATCAAAAGAAAGAAATTATTTAGAACCTATCATAAATCCAACTACAAATATAATTGTATCATTATCTTCGACAGATACGAAAATGTATGTAAAAAATACTTTTCCATTTTTTAATACAATTGATGATTTATCTCAAACTTTAAATGATATTATTATTGTTGGAATAGGAACTACCGCAATTACAGAAAAAATTAAAAAAGTGTCTTATAATGGAGACTATGGATTAATTGTAGGAATTGGAACAAGTTCTGTTGGTATCGGAACCACATCACCATCAATTTCTTTTGATATTATTCCACATCCAAATATTTCTACAGATCCTCCATTAGATAAAAATATTTCTTCTGCCCAAAAAGTAACCCGTTCTGGAATTTCTACAGGAGACTATTTTGTTATCGAAAATACTACTATTGGAAATGGAACTACATCAATTAAAAATAATTCAATTGATGTAGTTTCTATTGGAAATAGTTTTATAGATAATATATATTATGCAAACCATGTTGTTTCTATTGGTACATCCACACTTCGTGTATATTCTAATGTTTTTTCGATATCTGGAATAAACACTGGATCAAATTTTATTTCAACTAGTTTAAATAATTATGGAACATATACTTGGGGTTCTATTAATATTTCAAGATCTTTAAATTCGAAATCTTTTCAATTTAATAATCAAAATGGTGTTATAGGAATAGAAACTTCTGCACATGTCTCTAGAATTTTACCATTAAGATTATCTTACTAATTTAAGTATAAATAGTTAAAAAAAATATTATGCCAGCAATAATTACTGACCAATTTAGAATATTAAATGCGGAAACTTTTATTAAAAGTTTTGTTGGGATCGGAACTACTACAAATCAATATTATACATTCTTATCTCATCCCAATCCAACTAATATAACTATTGAAAACTATGGGGATCCTAATTGGTCTTCAGATCCTCCAGAACCAAAGGATTCATTTCAACAAGAAAATTTATATTACGATAGTATGTTATTTCTTAAAAAAATAACATCTAATGATATTTCTAGAGTAATTCCAAGAATTGACTGGGAACTGGGTATTACTTATGATATGTACAGGAATAATTACGACATCGATAATGGAGCACCACAAACAGACTCTAAGACATTATATGATTCCAGATTCTATATTTTAAATTCGGAATATAAAGTTTATATTTGTTTAAATAACGGTTCAAATCCAGAAAACCCAAAAGGACAAAAATCATTATTTGAACCAAACTTTGTAGATATTAATCCACAATCGGTGGGAGATGGGTCTGATGGATATCTTTGGAAATATCTTTATACTGTACCTCCATCAGATATTATACAATTTGCAACAGAAAATTTTATGCCTTTGCCGAAAAACTGGGGAGACATAAATACAGAAACAATAAAAAACGCTTCAATCGATGGTAAAATACAAACTGCAATAGTTAAAAATAGAGGATCTGGTTATATAACTGCAAATAGTGAAACAACTGGAACTATTATTAATATTCCTATTCTTGGAGATGGAACTGGAGGATTGGTATCTATTACAATCACCGGAGGGGAAATAGATACAATTACAGTTACTGATGGTGGATTTGGATATACTAGAGCATTTGTAAATTTTGGTATTGGATTTGGTGGATCTCCAGAAATAACTGCAGGATCTGGTGGAATTATTGAAGTTATTATTCCACCAAAACAAGGGCACGGATACGATGTGTACCGAGAACTTGGGGCATATAGAGTAATGGTATATTCTAAGTACGATTCCGATCCTGATTATATTATTGGTAATAATTTTTCTCGTATAGGAATTTTAAAAAATCCTGTAATATTTGGAAGTCAAAATGAATTGATAAATACTTCTACAGCCACTGGTCTTGATGCATTGAAATTAAAACCAATAGGTGCAGGAAATACCTCAGATACCAATTATCCATTAAATGCTAAAATTACTCAAACCGTTGGTGTTGGTTCTACCGCTGTTGGTTATGTTGCATCTTGGAATCCAAATACTGGTGTTTTAAAATATTATCAACCAGTTGGTCTTTCTACATTTAGTTCTCATAGCTACAGACTTTTTAAATTCGTTGGAGCCGGAGTAACGATTAATTGTGCAGAAGTACAAGGTTCTCCGTTAATTGTTGATACTAATTTTAATACAAATAATATTCAAATTGGAGGAAAAATAATCGATTTGGGTCAAACATTTACTTCAGGAGTTTCTACTCCGGATATAAAAAAATATTCAGGTGAAATAATTTATATTGATAATAGAGCACCAATTACAAGATCTTCATCACAAAAAGAAGAACTAAAAATCGTAGTAGAATTTTAAAAAAATGACTCAAAAAACCAATTTAAATATTTCTCCATATTTTGACGATTTCGACGAAAATAAAAACTATAGAAAAGTTTTATTTAAACCAGGAATTCCTATTCAATCTAGAGAAATAACAACTCTACAATCAATTTTACAAAATCAAATTGAAAAATTTGGACAATATTTTTTTAAGGAAGGTTCTGTCGTAATTCCTGGTGGAACATTTTATGATGATAGATATTTTGCCGTAAGAATTGATTCTAATTTTTTAAATATTCCAGTAAAAGAATATTTAAAAGTTCTTTCTGACAATCAAATTGAAATTAAAGGAGAATTGTCCGGCGTTACTGCTAATGTCGTTAATTTTATTACATCAAATGAATCTGTGGATAATTTTGATACAATTTATGTTAAATATACTGCATCAGGAACAGATGGGATCGTAAAAACTTTTCAAGATGGAGAAAATTTAATTACATTGTCTGATATTGACTATTCGTTATCTAGTATTTTTGCTAATAGTTCATTTGCTAGATGTATTACTACTAATGCGTCAAAAATTGGATCATCAGCATCAATTAGTGAGGGAATATATTTTATTAGAGGTTATTTTGTTAAAGTATTAAAAGAAACCATAATTCTTGATCAGTATACAAATACACCTAGTTACAGAATAGGTCTTCAGATTTCTGAGGAAATAATAAATGCATCTTCAATAAATTCAGATTTATATGATAATGCAAAAGGATTTTCTAATGAATCTGCACCAGGAGCAGATCGATTTAAAATTTCTGCTACTCTTTATAAAAAATTATTAACTGACAAAAATGATCAAGATTTTATAGAACTCATTAGAGTAGAAAATGGTGTACTTCAAAAATTTGTAAATAAAACAGATTTTAATGTATTTAAAGATGAATTAGCAAGAAGAACTTATGAAGAATCTGGAGATTATTACATAAAACCATTTGCAATTGACGTAAGAGAATCTTTAAATGACAGAATATCAAATAGAGGTATATATTTAGAAAATCAATTAACTCAAAATGATAATACTCCGTCTGATAATATATACGTTCTTCAAGTTTCTCCGGGAAAATCGTATATAAGAGGATTTGAAGTAGATAAAATTTCTACTTCTTCTATTGATATATTAAAACCAAGAACAACAAAATTAAAAGAAAATACAAATCTTCCAATCAGGATAGGAAATATAGCAAAATTAGACAATGTATATGGTTCTCCAAAAATTGGTTTTTCTACAACATATACTGTAAGTTTGCTAAATGAAAGATTAACTAATCGTTCTATTGGATCTGCAACTACTATTGGAGTTGCAAAAGTATACGACTTCAATCAAAAAAATATTGCCGGAGTAACTACAACTCAGTATGAAATAAGACTTTTTGATATTCAAACTTATACCTCTTTGTCTATTGGTCTTGGGATTACTGCAGATGCAAATTCTCATATTAGAGGGCAGTATAGTGGTTCTACTGGATTTTTAAAAGAATCAATTTCAAACCAAATTAATTTAACTGTTTACGATACTAAAGGTGAATTTCAAATTAATGAACCATTATTTATTAATGGAATTAATGTAGGAAGAAATTTAACTTCAATTAGAGATTATGATTTTTCTGATATTAAATCAATTTTTGGAATTTCTGGAATTTCTACTTTTGCTTCAGATTTAGTATTAGATAAAGGAAAAAAGGTATTTACAGAAGCAAGTCAATTTACAATAAGTGCAATATCCGCAGGAGTTAGTACAGTAACTTCTCCTAGTGTGTCTGATTTTTCCTCTCTTGTTAAAATTGGAGATATTGTAAAATTTTCAAGACCAGGATTTAACACATCTACTTACAATAAAGTAACAACAATATCCAAAAATTATATTAACATTACTGGAATATCGACAGTTTTGGGTGTATGTGAAGGTGGGGCACCAAATTCGAATATAACTGTAACTGATTTTGATGTAGTGATTCCAGTTTTAGATAAATCAAATGATCCTGGATATATAGTTCCTTTGCAAAATAAATTTATATCTTCTGTAAATTTATTAGATTCTACTTATATTATAAGGAAACAAATATTAAAAAATATTACCGGAAATAATTTTACATTCTATTTAAGTGATCTTGGTGATAACGATATTTATTTTGAACCATTTGATGAGAGTAGTTATATTTTAACGTGGGAAATTGGAGAAAAGGAAGTTATTAGAGAGTCACAAGTTACATTTAGTGTAGATTTAAGAGAACTTACTATATCTGGATTGTCTAGAACGGGCAATGCTATTTTGACTTGCACAGTAAAAAGAAATAAATTATCATCAAAAGAAAAAATTATTAAGAGATGTGAAAATTTAATCATTAATAAATCAAAATTTAATGGATCTGGAATTGGATCAACTACTTTCAATGATGGATTAACATACAGTTCAGTATATGGAACTAGAGTTCAAGATGAAGAAATTTCTTTAAATGTTCCCGACATTTATAGAGTATTAGCAATTTTTGAATCAAATAATTCTTCGGATCCAATTTTACCATCTATTGTAGTTTCGTTACAGTCAAGTAGTTTTACGAATAATGTAATTATTGGTGAACAATTTATAGGAAATACATCAGGAGCAATTGCTCGTGTTGTTGATATTATCGGAGAATCTCAATTATCTTTCGTAAACGAAAACGAAAAAACATTTGAAATTAATGAATCAATAGCACTTAAAACTTCAGGAATAGTGGCTACTATTAGCTCTATTGTATCTGGAGATAGAAACATATTACAAAATTATAGTCTAGATAATGGACACAGATTAGAATTTGTGGATTACGGAAGAATAATAAGAAAAAAAAATATCTCAGATCCGACTAAAAAACTTAGAATTGTTTTTGATTACTATTTAAATAATGAAATAGTTGGAAATGTAGAATCAGTAAATAGTTACAATTCTTTAAATTATTCAACAGAAATTCCGTTTATTATTGGAAATAGAGCATCTGATTATATAGATTTTAGACCAAGAGTTAGTGCATATTCGACCAATAGTATTATATCTCCGTTTTCATTTTTTTCTAGAAATTTTAATTTATCTTCTTCGGAAACTGTAGTTTCTAATAAAACTATAACGATTGATTATACTTATTATTTAGGAAGAATTGATAGATTATACTTAACTAAAGACGGAATTTTTGAAATAATAAAAGGAGAACCGTCAGAAAACCCAAAAACCCCGATTCCAAATGATGAAGGATTTGAAGTTGCTGTAATTTCAATGAAACCTTATGTTATTAACGCAACTAGTGATGTTTTAATAAAAATGTTACCTCATAAAAGATATACGATGAAAGATATTGGAAGTATTGAGAATAGGATTAAAAATTTAGAAGAATATACTACATTATCTCTTTTGGAAACTGATACGAAAAATCTTTCAATTAAAGATCCAAATACTGGATTGGATAAATTCAAATCAGGTTTTTTTGTAGATAATTTCAGAAATCATAACTCACACAATTTAACTGGAGAGTCTTATTTTGATATTGACCCAATTACTAGTGAATGTAGACCAAGATCATCCGAAAGAAATGTATCATTAATTTTTGAAACCAAATCTTCATTATCGGATCCAACTAATGCAGATTATCGTTGGATTGAAGATTTCGAATCACCAAATATTACTAGAAATGGTCCGGGATTAACTCTAGCATATACTGAGGTAAATTTTATTTCTCAGGAATTTGCAACCAGAACCGAAAATTTAAATCCATTTCACATTGCTCTTTTTTCGGGAACTATTGAACTGACCCCAACTTCAGATTTTTGGATTGAAGAAGTTTCACTTCCAACTCCAGACATTGTAAAAATAGATTCTGCCTACAATGCTATTGCAGACCTTCTTGGTATTGAAAATCGAGAAAATGGAGGAATGGCGGCAAGTTATTGGAATTCTCACGAAACAACTTGGAACGGTAGAGACATTATTCAAGAAGAACTTATTAGTAGTAATTTAGTTTCAAGCCAAACAAATTCTCAACAATCTGGATTTGTTAGTGGATTAGGTATTCGTAATACTTCAACTACTATTGAAACTTTATCTAATGATTATTTACAAACTTTTAAAACTACTGGAACAGACAAAACTTTTGGATTAGAACTTTCTTCATCTGCAGATACCGTAAGCTTAGGAAGTAGAGTTATTGGTGTGGATATTCTATACAATTGTCGATCAAGAAATATTGAAGTAGTTGGAAAAAGATTAAAACCAAATACTAGATATTATGTTTTTCTAGAAAACACCGACATGACTGAATATTGTGTCCCAAAATTACTTCCAATAACTATGGTTAGGGGTTCTTTTTCTACTTCAGAAATTGTAAAAACTTCAAGATCTCCTCAATCGATTGGAACTCCACAAATTTCATTTAGAGTTGCGCAGTCAAATCATAAATTTGGACCATTTAATTCTCCTACTGAAACTTATTCTATTGATCCATATACATCAACTTTATTGACTTCTTCATATTCCGGAAATAGTAAAACTATCAATATTGATACTGCGGATTTAGCCTTACCAATAGTGAGTAGCAATATTGGTTATGTAAAAAAAGGTACAGTTTTATGTAATCAATTCGGAACTGCCGAAGCAATAGTAAATGATTTATCTCTCATCAGTGACGAAAAAGGCAATCTTATTTTTTCTTTACACATTCCCGATCCAAAAATTGCAAGCAATCCCAAGTTTACAACTGGATTGAATACTATCAGAGTTACTACTAGTTCGACAAATGCAAATCAACTAGACTCCGGAGATAGTTCTGCAGAAACAATATACAATGCGACCGGTTATGCTCAAAATAATCAAGAACAAACATTATCAATTAAAACACCAGAAATAGAAAGAAAACAAATTGGATCAGACCAACCAATAACACGTATTACTCAAGATTTGGATGAAAATAGAATAGAAACAAGAACTACAACAACAGATACTGGATGGTATGACCCATTAGCTCAATCTTTTCTAGTAGAAAGAGACAAATATCAAGATGGAGTGTTCATAACTGGGGGAGAAGTTTATTTTAAAACTAAAGATGAAAAAATTCCAGTAACTGTTCAAATTAGAACAATGCGAGATGGAACACCCACTACAACAATTTTACCTTTTGGACAAACAGAAATTGATCCAAAAGATATAAATTTATCTCAAGACGGAAGTTCTCCTACTCAATTTAGTTTTTCTACTCCAGTATATCTTCAATCTGGTTATGAATATTCTTTAGTTCTTGTTTCTCCTACAAGTAAATATTTAACATATATTACTAGAATGGGTGAAGAAGATTTGATTTTAAAGTCAATTAGCAATCGTCAACCATATCTAGGTTCTTTATTCAAATCACAAAATAGTTCAACTTGGGATGCAAGTCAACTTGAGGATTTAAAATTTAAACTTTTTAAGGCAAAATTTGTAACTAATACGCCTTCAAGTTTTAGTATGTATAATCAAGAATTACCAATCGGAAAAATTTTAAAAAATAATCCATCTATTGCATATTCTAAAAGACAGTATGTTTCAATTGCATCAACAACGACTGTATTTGTTCAAGGAAATACAATAACACAGTCAACAAGTTCTGGGAATATATTTGGATCAGGTGGTCCGGTTGGTCTTGGGACAACATCGTTATCTTTAGTATCTTCCGGAATTGGAATTACTAACGGATCATATTCAGGAATTGGATTTACTTCTCTCACTGGATTTGGAAATTCTTGTACTGCAAATATTACAGTTTCTTCTGGAACAGTTACTCAATTTAATATAACTAATGGAGGAACTGGATATGCACTTGGAGATTTACTCATTGCAAATAAACTAGGAAATACAGGAACTGGCGTTAGGGCAGTTGTTGGAATTGTATCTCAAACCAATTTTCTTATAATTGATGATGTTAATGATAATATTGTTGCTGGAATTGCTCTTACTTATTACAATTCTTCTGGATCTTCAATTTTAATTTCTGCTCCAACTTCTGTTAATGATGATTCGATTAGAGATGGGTATACGATGTTATTTGATCACAAAAATCATGGAATGCATTCAAGTAGCAATAAAGTAAAGATTGAAAATTTTGCAAGTGATATTTCTCCAGTATTACTATCGCAAAGTTTAACAAATTCGTCTACGATAATTACTGTATCCAATTCCGGCATTTTTACATCATTTGAGGGATCTCCTGTTGGTGCAGGAAATACTGGATATTTGCAAATTAATAATGAAATTATTTCATATAATAATGTTTCCGGAAATGATATTACAATTTCTAATAGAGCAATCGATTTTAGTTTAAATGCAAATCATCCATCGAATTCTTTTGTTTATAAATATGAATTTAATTCAATATCACTGAGAAAAATAAATAAAGATCACAATATCGATTCAAGAGAAAAAACCTTCAATAATTATTATATAAAACTTGACGATATATCTAAAACATTTTCATCTACAAAATTTGGGGGAGGAAATAATTTACAAGTATCCCAAAATATTCCATTTGAAGTTATAGATCCAAGAATTACTATAATTACTCCAACTGGAACAAATATTTCATCAAGAATAAAAACAACTTCTGGAACTAGCATTAGTGGAAATGAATCTTCATTTACGGATAAGGGATACGAAAATGTTTCTCTCAATAAATTAAATTATCTTGATGACCCAAGAATAGTTGCATCTAAAATTAATGAATACAATTTATTAAATAATCAAAAATCTTTTGCACTAGAATTGACTTTATCTACAAATAACGAAGACGTATCTCCGTTGATTGATTTAAATACTGCTAATATCATATTAATTAGTAATTTGGTAGATGATAAAGTTGATGATTTTACTATTGACAGTAGAGTAAATATTCCAGGATTTGATCCAAATTCTGCAATTTATGAAACTAAAAAAATTAGTTTGGAATTTTCATCAAATTCTCTTCATGTTCAATTTGATGGACATAGAGAAGAAAATTCTGACATTCGTGCGATGTATAAACTTTATAGAAATGATAATTCGGATTTTCAGCAAGTATATTTGGCATTTAATGGAGACGGAAGTTCAGACAAAGTTGTAAATTCAAACACAGGAATTAATAATTTTAGTGAATATAAATTTACTGCAAATGATCTTCCACAATTCAATGGTTTTATGATTAAAATAATTATGACCTCAACCAACCAAGCAACACCACCAAGAATTAAGAATTTTAGAGCAATTGCTCTTAGGTCTTTTGCATCTGATGAATAAATACTTAGCAATAAAAACCGATAATACTTTAATTAGAGATTTGGATTCAAATGCTATAATAAATAAAAATAACAGTGAATTCGATCAATTTTTAGAACTCTCTAAAAAAAAATATAAAGAAAAAAAGGAATTTGAAAATTTAAAAAATGACGTAAAAAACATAAAAGAAGAAATAAAAGAAATAAAAGATCTTCTTAAATATATTGCAAACAAATGATTTATAAATATCTAATATATAATCCAATTTCTTATAATAATGGCTGTATATGTTAGCAACATAGTAATTGATGTTGGATCTGATTTTAATCAGACATTTTATCTTGAGACTACTTCGAATACACCATTAAATTTGACTGGATATACTGCTACTTCAAAAATGAAGAAGCATCCATCATCTAGTTCTACTGCTGCCACATTTGCCGTTTCTTTTCCTGGTCCAACTAATGGATCATTGGCGTTATCTTTGGGGTCAACAATAACATCAGGTTTAAAACCAGGAAGATATTGTTATGATATATTATTAAATGATGGATCAGTAAAAACTAGAGCTGTTGAAGGTAGCGCACTTGTTACTGCTGGAATTACCACAGGTTAACAAAAATGGCAGACATAAGAGTCAGAGTTGGATCTCAAAATGCACTTAAAGTTTTAACATCTTCCGGTAGTAGATTTTTAAGTGAAATGGATGACGTTAGCATCAGTGGAGGTTTATTGAATGGTATGGTTCTAGTATATAATTCTGCAATATCTAAGTGGGAAGCAACTTTAGATTTAACACCAGGCAATACCCAAAATTTGGACATCAACGGAGGTAACTTTTAATGGCAAGTATAATTAGAGTTAAAAGGTCCACAGGAACCATTGCTCCGGCAACTCTTAATTATGGGGAACTTGGTCTTACAATTGGGGTTGGAACGCACGGCAATAGTGGTGGTAGATTATTTGTCGGAGATAACTCCTCCAACCCACTTGTAGTTGGTGGTAGATACTATACAGACCTTTTAAGTATTGGTCCTGGATTAGTTGCGGGACAATCAAATCCAACAACTCCATCAAATGGATTTGTTGCTATTCTTAATAGTGATCGTAAAGTTGATCAGTGGAATGTAGATAATATTACGATTGATTTAAATACAATTTCGTCCACAAACGTAGACGGGGATATAAATTTAGATCCAAATGGAACTGGTGAAATTGTAATCCCGGATGATACATTTTTAACATTTGGGACTAGTAAAGACGTAAAATTAAGATATGACGAATTAACCGACAATAGATTTGAAATTGAGGGTGCCGATTGGAATTTTGCAAATAATGTTGCAATTAGAATTGATGATACTACTGCTTCAACAACTCCTACGACTGGAGCACTTACAGTTACTGGTGGTGTTGGTTTTGCTACTCATTTAAATGTTGGTGGAAATGTAGATATTGATTTAGACTTAAATATTGATGGTGGTGATATAACCACAAATCTAACAGCATTTAATCTACTAAATGCAACTGCAACTAATATTAATGCTTTCGGTGCTGCAACGGCACTGGTGATAGGTGCTACATCTGGTATTGCAACTATCAACAACCCAACGGTTGTAGGTACTCAAGCAACTCAAAATCTTTACAATACAGTAGCAACCACAGTTAATGCTTTTGGTGCTGGTACTGCAGTTAATCTTGGTGCTAATAGTGGAACACTAACTGTAGGAAACCCAACGGTTGTTGGTACTCAGGCAACTCAAGATCTTTATAATACAGTAGCAACCAATCTAAACTTTGCTGGTGCTGCTACGGCACTAGTGATAGGTGCTACGACCGGCATCACTACAATTAGAAATGCTACAGTAGATCTTGATGGAGACTTAAATGTTGATGGTGGGGATATAACCACAAACCTAACAGCATTTAATCTACTAAATGCAAATGCAACTACAGTCAACTTTGCTGGTGCTGCAACGGCACTGGTGATAGGTGCTACATCTGGTATTGCAACCATCAACAACCCAACGGTTGTAGGTACTCAGGCAACTCAAAATCTTTATAATACAGTAGCAACAAATCTAAACTTTGCCGGTGCTGCAACGGCACTGGACATAGGAGCAACCACTGGTATTGCAACCATTCGTAATGCGACTTTAAGTGTTCCAAATGCGACTATACTAAATCTTGGTGCAACATCTTCTGTAACAAGTGTTAATTTCCAAAGCACTCCAAACACTTCCTTTGTTTCGATTGCCGCAACTACAAATGCAACAACTACAACATCTGGTGCATTAAGAGTTGCCGGTGGTGTTGGTATTGTAAGTGATGTTTATATTGGTGGAATTTTAAATGTAACTGGGAGTCAAACAGGCACAAACCTAACACTCACAGGAAACCTTCAAGTTGATGGTAATACAACTCTAGGAAACGCCTCAGGCGATGTTGTAAACATAACCGGATCAGTTAATCATACCGGACCTCTTACCAATGTTGGTGGAGTTACGA
>Ga0247839_1002954_pt1 | contig 24311 bp, 21 predicted proteins | sample LaCruzMarch2015__6_FD_192405 | JGI IMG/M metagenome (GOLD analysis project Ga0247839, IMG submission 192405) | Freshwater microbial communities from meromictic Lake La Cruz, Castile-La Mancha, Spain - LaCruzMarch2015_16m | ecosystem: Environmental > Aquatic > Freshwater > Lake | place: Spain... | reverse complement strand
CTCCTCTTCCCAAAATCCTGCGCCCGCGCAGTGGCATTTGCCGGGGCCATTGGCCCGGCATCTATTTCCCCTATCAGTGGTTAAAATCCCGTGTGAAACCCCGCCCTCGGCGGCTTACTTTATTGTCAATCCTTGCTCTATGCACAAAATCTGCGGCGACCTGCTTTACCCGTTCCAGATCTTATACTCCGGGATCCGGGATCCCAGCCACGCCTTGAGCCGGGGGACATCGTTGGACGGCATCTCCTGGATGAGGCTGTGCAGGTCGCTGATGACGGACTGGCCTGCGGCGCGGTTCTCCTCGCGCAGAACCAGGATTTTCGGGTGTCCGGTCCGGGTGACGTTTTCGTTTGTGTGGATCGGTTCCTCGTAGAGTTTTTCGCCCGGGCGCAGTCCGGTAAATTGAATCTTGATATCGGCATCCGGCTTGAACCCGGAGAGCTCGATCATCTGGCGGGCGAGGTCGACAATTTTGACCGGGTCTCCCATATCGAGCACGAAGACCTCGCCGCCTTTGGACTGCCAGGCACACTGAAGGACGAGCCCGACCGCCTCCGGGATGCTCATGAAGTAGCGGGTGATTTCCGGGTGCGTGACGCGCACCGGTCCGCCGGCGGCGATCTGCTGGCGGAAGACCGGAATCACGCTGCCGGAGGACCCGAGCACGTTGCCGAAGCGCACGGCCGCAAAGCGTGTACTTTCCGGCCCGGACTGCAGCTCGGTCAGGACGAGCTCGGCGAGCCGCTTCGTGGCCCCCATCACGTTTGTCGGGTTCACCGCCTTGTCGGTCGAGACGAGCACAAATTTTTCCGCGCCGTAGGCGGCTGCCAGGCGGGCGACCGTGAGGGTCCCGAAGCAATTGTTGAGGATCGCCTCGGCCGGCTGGGCTTCCATGAGGGGGACATGCTTGTGAGCGGCGGCATGAAAAACGATCGTCGGGCGGAAGCATTGGAAAACGTCTTCCATGCGGTGCTGCTGGGTGACGCTCGACGCGAGCGGCTCGATGCAGAGCCACGGGAACAGGGAGCGCAGCTCCTGCTCGATTTGAAACAGTGCGGGCTCGCTCCGCTCGACCAAAATCAGCTTTTCCGGGGCATGCGAACCGATCTGCCGGCACAGCTCGCTCCCGATGCTCCCGCCGGCCCCTGTGACCATGATCACCTTCCCCGCAATCATCGTTTTGATCCCATCCTCATCGAGACGTACCGCCTCGCGGCCGAGCAGATCCTCCGGATCCACATGCCTCAGGTGGCTCACCGAGACGTCCCGGTGAAGGATCTGCGTGACCGAGGGCAGGATGTCGTGTTCGAGTCCCAGGCGGTTGAGCATCTCGACCGTCTCCCGGATCACCGTCGGCGAAGCCCCGGGCATCGCGATGATCGCCCGCGTAACCTGAAGGCTCTCGGCCAGCATCGGAAGGTCCGCGCGCGAGCAGGCGATCTTCCGCCCGTGCAGCATTCCCCCGATCTTTGCGGGGTCATCGTCGAGGAAGCAGACGATATCGATGCCGAGGCCCGGCTTCGATTGGATCTCGCGGAAGAGCGCAGACCCGGCCGACCCCGCCCCGATGATCGCGGTCTTTTTCCGCCGGGAGTGCACCGCCGACCCTGCATCGCCAAAACGCTCGCGATAGACCCGCATCCCGGTGCGGATCGCCGCGAGCCCGGCCACCGAGAGAAGAAAATCCGTCAGGATGACCGCGCGGGGGACGACCAGCACGCCGTTGCTGGCATACCAAAGCCCAAGCGCCACGGCAGCGGCCACCGCCATTGCCAGAACGATCCGCTTCGCATCCGAAAGGCTGAAAAACGTGAGCAGGCTGCGGAATTGTCCGAAAGCCAGAAGCATGACGAGCTTGAGCGGGAGCAGCCACAGAAGCGTCGCCCGAAAGAACGCCCAGTATTCAGCAGGCACCCCGAAGTCGAACCGGAGGAGGACACTCAGCCAGAGCGAAATTCCAACCACGGACGCATATGTCGCCGCCAGGAGCAGGTTCCTCAGAATCGCCAGATGCAGCCGGCTCATCGGACCGCCCTCCGCATCACATCGGCGAGCGCCTCGCACGTCCGGTCCAGGTGAATGTCCTCGAGCGTTGGATGAACGAGAAACATCAAGTTGGTCTCTCCGAGGCATTGCGCGTTCGGCAGCCGGCCGGCCGGCCGCCAGGAAGTTCCGTCAAAGGCCTTCTCCAGGTAGATTTCCGGGCAGCCGCCGCTAAAGCACGGGACTCCCTGGCTGGCAACCTCGCGCAGGATGCGATCCCGGTCCCACCCGGCGTTCAGCGCATCGGGCTCAACAAAAACATACGCCTTGTAAGCGGCATGCTCGCCGCCCTCAACCAGCTCGGGGGCCCGAAGCCCTGCCAGGGACGATGCGGTTTCCCAGATCCGGCCGGCATGGTGCTGCCGCCGCTGCGTCCAGTCGGGAAGCTGCGTGAGTTGGATCCGGCCCATCGCGCCCTGCATTTCTGTCATCCGCCAGTTTGTGCCAAAGCTTTCGTGAAGCCAGCGGAACCCGGGGCCATGCTTTGCATTGTAAACGGCGTCCCAGCTTTTTCCGTGGTCTTTATGGGACCACATGGCGGACCAGAGCTCGCGATTGTTGGTGGTGACCATCCCCCCCTCGCCCCCGGTCGTCATGATCTTGTCCTGACAGAACGACCAGGCTCCGACGTCGCCCATGCTGCCGACCATCCTTCCCTTGTAGCGGGCTCCGTGCGCCTGGGCGCAGTCTTCAATGATCCTCAAATCATGTGCGGCGGCCAGCTCCAGAAGCGGGTCCATGTCGCAGGGCGCGCCGGCCAGATGGACGCAGATCACCGCCCGAGTCTTGCTCGTCAGCTTTTCTTCGACCGTGCGGGCTGTAATATTTTGGGTGCCCGGGTCCACATCGGCAAAGACCGGAACCGCCCCGACCAGGACGATCGAGCTCACCGAGGCAAAATAGCTGCGCGGGGTCACGATGACCTCGTCGCCGGGACCGATCCCCAGGCACTTGAGCGCGAGCTCGATCGCCACGGATCCATTTGCGAGCGCCACCGCATGCGCGACCCCGCAGCGGGCGGCAAATTCGGCCTCGAATAGCCGGCATTCCTCGCCGGTCCAATAGTTGACGAGCCCGGACCGGAGCACCCGGCTCACGGCGGAAACTTCCTCTTCGGAATACGATGGCCACGCCGGCCAGGGTGACAGAACCGGACTCATCGGGCCGTCCCTTCCGATGGGCGGAGCGGTTTTGCCGGCACTCCGGCCACGACGAGGCCGGGGAGAACATCCGCAACGACGGCAGCGCCTGCCCCGACGGTTGCACCCGCCCCGATCGTGATACCCTGCCTCACAGACGAGCCAACCCCAATCATGGCCAGGTCCCCAACCCGTACCGCGCCCGCCAGGCGGGCCCCCGGGCAAATGTGGACACCGTCTCCCAGCTGGCAGTCATGGTCGACCGAAGCCCCGGTGTTGATGATCACGCCCGCGCCGGTTTCCGCGCCGATGTTCACCGCCGCCGTGGCCAGCACGACCGATCCCGCGCCGAGACGGCTTCTCGGGCTGACCGCAGCGGCCGGATGGACCAGAGCTGGCAGCACAGCCCCGGATTTCCGGACGTCCTCAAAAAATTTCATGCGCACGGCATTCGACCCGATCCCGAGCGCGAACTCGTTTCCGTCAGCCGCAGCGGCCGGGATGTCGGCCATCGTTCCAACCACCCGCCACTCCCCGCAGGCGTCCATCGCCGGGAAGCGGTCGTCGAGGAAAACGATCTCCTGCCAGGTTCCGAGGAGATCGCACAAGTCGGCCACCACCCGGCCATGCCCGCCTGCCCCAATGATCACGATCCGCTTAGTTCTCATGTTTTGTGCCCGTAAACTTCTCGGCGGTGACATCCGCCGACTGATTCACCCCGCTTCCCAGGATCGCTTTGACCAAGGTGAGTGCGAGGATCTTCAAGTCCAGCCCGAGAGACTGATGGTCCACATACCACACGTCCAGCCGGAACTTGTCCTCCCAGGAGATGGCGTTCCTCCCGTTGACCTGTGCCCAGCCGGTGATTCCCGGCCGGACGTCATGCCGACGGTTCTGCTCGCGGGAGTAAAGCGGCAGGTATTCGACCAGCAGCGGACGCGGTCCGATCAGGCTCATGTCCCCCTTCAGCACGTTCCAAAGCTGGGGCAGCTCGTCGAGGCTCGTCCGCCGCAGGATCCCGCCGAGCGCGGTCACCCGGGGCGCGCCATCCGGAGTTCGAGGGTCCGTCTCCAGCGCCGTCGACATCGTGCGGAATTTCATCAGGTCAAAAACCCGTCCCCCCATCCCGGGGCGGGGCTGCACAAAAAGGATCGGGCGACCCATCGCAACCCGGATCAGCACCGCAATCACCAGCAAAACCGGCGAGAGCGCCAGCAGCAGGACGGCAGAAATGAGAACGTCAAAAATCCTTTTCATCCAAGGCCCCCCAGAAGGCTTAGCCGCAGATGGAAAGGATTTGCACAGATTGCGGAATCTACGTGCGATGCCTCACAAAATCCCGCCCGTTGTGAACCAAAATCTAATCTGCGAAAATCTGCGTTCATCTGCGGCTATGAGGTTCTGCTCCGGGTTGCGGCCAGGGCTGCAGCGTAGAACGCCAGCGTATTCGCGGTGACCTTCGGCATGGCAAATTCGGTTTCCGCCCGGACCCGCGCGGCATCGCCCATGCGTTGGCGTTCGTTCGTGTCGCTTGCCAGGCGGACCATTGCCGCGGCTAGCTCGTCGATACTTCTGGAGGTGTGGAGGAGGCCGGTCTGCCCGTCGGCGACGGCATCAGTGAGCCCGTAGATCCGGGAGGCTATCGAGGGGATTCCCGCCGCAGCGGCTTCGATAACTGTGGAGCCGAACCCTTCGCGGTGGCTGGGCAAAACAAAGATATCCGAAGACGCCATAAATTGTTCCGGAGTCGAGGTGTAGCCGACCCTCACCATGCGCTCGCGCGCAGGCGAGCGGTCCATCAGGATCTCCATCGATTCCTCATCCGGCCCCACAACAAGCAGGCGCGTTCCGGGCACCAGCCCGGCAACCCGCTCAAACGCGGCGATCAGCTCCGGGATTCCCTTGTCGCGGTTCAGGCGGCCGACATACACAAAAACCACGTCCCCGGGCTGAATCCCGTACTTCTCGCGCAGCGTGCGCCGCGCGTCGGGATCCGGGTGAAATCGCAGCGTGTCCACGCCGCTGATCGAACCCATCCCGAGCACGGACGACTTCTCCGCGCTGACCACACGGTTTTCGATGAGGAACTGCCTCTGCGAAAAGCTATCCACCAGCACATGGGTCGCAAACCCTGCCAGCAAGGTGTCGAGAAGGCGGAGCCCCGCTCGCGCCGCCCCGGACTTTGTCGCCCAAACCTGGCCGGTGAACGTGTGCACCCGCACCGGGACGCGCGCAAAAAATGCCGCCGCCATCGCGAGGAGCCCGGCCTTCGGGGTCACCGATTGCACGATCTCGAATCGCTCGCGCCGGAACAGCCGGTAGAGGCAGACCAGGGCGCGCAGGTCGGCCAAGGGGAGAATTTTCCTCTCGACCGGGACCGGCACAAACTGCGCTGGAAGCCCGTTCAGAAACCCTGCATCGGGCGCGTTGGCGGCCACAAAGAGATCATACCGGCCGGCCAGCTCGCGAAGCTGGTCGCGCAGGAACGCCGCGACCGTCATCGGCGAGGAGACGACGACGCAGGCCTTCGGTTTGGCAGCCTCAGTTTTTCCCATGGCGAATCCGGTAAAAAGCCCGTCCGTAAAACTCCCGGAGCGCGAGCTCGGTCTGGCTCAGCGCCCCGGCCGATGGGAGGAAGTCCATGATGGTGACCTGCTTTTGGGAGGAGACCAGGAAGTCGACCGGATACGGCTCGACGCGCAGCCCGGCCGCCTCAAATTGAACCTTCGCCCGCGGCATATGAAAGGCCGAGGTCACAAGCAGCACCACAGGGGGGCTCTTGTCAGCGCCCGCTGCCGGTCGGCCGGCCAGCAGAGCTGCCACGGCGGCGGCCTCGTCGGCCGTGTTAAAAACTTTCCCTGTTGTCACCACCGCCTCGGCAGGCACTCCAAAACCGCGCGCAAATCCGACCAGCATCTCGCCCTCGGACGGCGCCGTGGGCTCCCAGGGAGCCGCCCCGCCTGTGAAAACGATGAGCGGGGCTTTTCTGGCCTGGTAGAGCTCGACCCCTCCAAAAAAGCGGTCGGCGTCGCACCACTCGCTGACCTTCGCAGAGCCCGGAGCAAGGACCCGGCCCCCGCTCAGCACGACGATCGCGTCGGCGGATGGTGCCGCCTGCGGAGCTTCCCTCACCGCATCGCCTTCAATGAGCTTAAGCGCCTGCCGCGAAACCAGCGGGATGCTGCCGATGTAGAGCACCGCGAACGCCGCAACGATCAGGACCCGCCGACGGGCGAGCAGCCCGGCGGCGAGCAGGATCAATGTCGCCCCGATCGGCAATAGAAAGACCGGCAGGATTTTTGCGAGGTAGATCATGGGGCGATCTCCGGGGCGATGGTCAGACTACGGCGCCAGACAAAAACATGGAGGACGCCCAGTGCCAGGATGCCCGCCACGGCGCTGGCGACCTCGGTCCCATTCCCGGATGTCATTGCGAAGGACGCCCAGCCCCACCCGGCCCACGTCAGGAGCAAAATCCACGGGATCGTCGGGCTCATCCCGCATTGCCTGGCCATCGCGCAGGCCAGATAGAGCGTTCCGACGACAGTGGCCCCGAGCGAGGCGTACGCAATCCCAAGAATGCCGAGGGACGGGACGAGGAGCGCGCTTGTCGCGCAGCTCACAGCCAGCGCCACGGCGGACGCAAGGACGGTCCGGGAGGATCTCTCCGTCACCGCCGCCGCCTTGAGCGTGATCGCCCCAACCACCAGAACCGGAAGCTGAATGACTCCGATCCGCAGGACCTGGGAAAGCACCTGAACCTGGCTTTCGCTCACCCGGGATCCTCCCATCAGCGCCGCAACCACCGGCTCCGAAAACCCGGCAACTCCGAGCATCACCAGCCCGCCGGCCCACGTCGCCCCAAGCAGGAGGAAGACAAAATAGCTCCCGGTCTGCGGTCGGGTGCTCCGGGCAATCGTCCGGGCCATGTGTGGCAGAAGGACCGTCGTCACAGCCGCCACCACGAGGCCGTTGAAGAGCAGGATCATCTTGCTGGAAAGCGCCCATCCGGAAACCCCTCCATCCCCGGCCATACCGGCAAAGAAGTAGTTCACAGGGGACGTCGCTGCCGTGAAGAGCGCGGCAAAAACCAGCCAGCCATAAGCACCAAAAATCGGCCGTGTGGAATCCGGAGTCCCCGCCGGCAACGGCCGCAAAACGATCCCCTGGCGCAGGCAGAGGAGGGCGACGATCACCGCATTGGCGAGGGTGCCGAGCACCATCCCGAGAATCGCGTAGATCGGCAGGAGTCCGGGCGGAGCAAGCAGAATCGCTCCAATCGCACACGTCGGGACAGCAAGCTGCGCCAGGGCGGAATCCTGGAACCGGTGAAGCGCGTTGAGCACCGCGTTGCCCACAACGGTCCAAGCGCTCAGCAGGACGATCGGCGTGAACAGCCGCAGCAGCATGGCCCCCTCGGCGATCTGCCGGGGATCTTCGCTTCCCAGGATCATTCGTATGGCGGGCGCAGCAAAGAGAAAGGCGGCGACCGCGCTCGCCCCCATGATCAAGCTTGCCCAAAAGAGGACGCTGCGGATGAAGAGCTGCGCCTCTGCAGGATTGGCTTTGGTCCACAGCTTGACAAACGGCATCGTGATCGCATCGGAAATCGGGATCGACAGGCAGTTGACAAAAACCATGGGCAGCATCATCGCAGAGAATAGCGAATCCATCCCGGTGCTCAGGCCGTTGACATGGACAAGAAGAAGGTCGCGCGCCAGGAAGCCAAGGTAGCCGACAAACGTGATCAGCATCGTCAGCGCGCCGGACGCGGCGAGCGAGGAGAGGTTCAGCCCGGGGCTTTCCTCGCCGCTTGTTTCCGTCAACGCGCCGGGGATCCTGTGCGCCGCATGGTGGGAGTGTTCGACCCGTGAGAGGAATCCGATCGCCAGGCTTGCCCAGCCGACCGCCCCGCCAAGAAAAAGAAACATCCACGTCCCATACCTGAGCCGGTAGAGGGTTCCAACGTTCGGGTTCGCATAGTCGAGAACGACGAGGATCACCGCAGAAAATGCCGCGCCCGCGACGAGCTCGCGGCTCGGGTGCCGGACGGCAAGAACGATCAGCCCCAGAAAAAAGACATACCAGATCGACGTCTCGATCGCGCCGGCCAGCCGGGGCAGCGAGACCCGCTGGCTCCAGGAATCCGGGAACGGTGCAAAGAGCCCGACAAACAGGGCGCGGGGCATGTAGGCGAGGGCCCCTGAAACATCGGAGGGGATCCGATGCTCGTCGATCCCGGACCCCGCACCCACGGACTGCGCGTAGCGGATGAAGTGCACCCTCAGCTCGGAAACACGGCGGAACATCCCGTCGACTGGCTTCGGCACTCCGGGGGTTGCCCGCCATTTCCACTGCAGGACTTCAGGGCTCGCTCCTCCTCCAGCCCCATCCCCCCCTCGCTCAGAAGCTACGAGCACTTTATCAAAAGCCGTTTGGGCGCTGGAGATCTTCGATGTTCCCACGGCCGCAGCGCATATCAGGCCGACAAAAACCAGCGTGATCGCGACGGAGGAGGCGCAGGCCTTCAGGTTTTTGCTGATCATGAGCCAGCCGAAGCTGGCCACCCACGAGCAGGCAAAGGCTGCGGCCGCGATCGTCGCGAAGTAAGGGCGGAAGATGGCGAGCAGGCCGACCCCCGCAGTCGCAAGCAGGAACAGCCGGAGGACAGCGCGCACAGGCTCCCCCGGCCGCTGAAGGTGCATCCATGCGTAGAGCATCATGAGCGTCCCCGCGATCGCAAAGGCATCCTTGTGGTTTTGGCCATACCAGAGCAGGGCGGAAGGGAAGGCGACGAAAGCGATGCCGGCCGCCAGCCCGCCAAGCCGGCCGGGCTTGCCAGGCCAGAGTAATGGACCGATCAGCACAAGCATGAGCCCGCCGGTCGCATGGGCGGCTGCGTTCAGGGGAATGAAGGCGGCCGGCTCCGGGCCGAACCATGCGTAAAGCGCCGCGAGAACCCCGACATTGCCGGTGAATCCGGTCGGATAGAGCATCCATTCAGACCACCCGGATTCTTTGATCTTCTCAGCCAGGGCAGCCGCCGCCTCGTGGAAGATGATGGCATCATTCTTGAGCAGCCCATGCCCCGCATGCATCTCCGGCACCATCGGCAGCAGCAGCTTCTGCATCGCCAGCGCCAGCAGGCAGGAATAGGCGAACCCCAGGGTCCAGAAGAGGAGCAGCCTCGGACGCTCGCTGCCGGCATTGGGAGGCCGCGTGCGGGGATCAGCGATCTGGCCGCCACCCCCCCACCCAAGATCCCACCCCGGAATAAAGGATTTCCAATACGCGAGGAACGGGCCTTTATCCGCTGAGGCCATCAGTTCGTGCATATCCGACCGACCGGCCAGGCCCGCCGCGGCGAAGAGGTCGCGAAAGATCCGCGTCACAGTGGTCAGGACGGCGAGGAGGGCAAAGAGGAGTTGCCCGCGCTCCGCAAAATGCGCGACCTGGATCCGGAGCAAGGTCGTGCGAGTGCGAAGCCGCTTGCCCCACCGCCATCTCCCGGGCATCCGGTAGGCGAGCAATGGTTCGGCCAGTACGTGGAAGCGGCTGTCTTTGTGGCTTCTCAGGAGCAGCTCCTGATCCTCACAGAAATAGGGCCCCGGCGATGCGTAGCCGTGCTTTTTAAACCAGGCGACCGGGCCCATCCATGTCGGGTGGGGGATGTAAAATCCGGTCCATGGCCGACGGCAGAGATCCTCGTGATCAGCGGCGAAAGGGAGGGATCCACTGATCTCGCCGCCCTCGTCGATAGTCACACACTTCGTGCCGAGCAGATCGGTCTCCGGGTGCGCGGCGAGGTAGGCGAGCTGCCGCTCGAACCGCTCGGGATGGCAGATGTCATCCTGGTCCATCCGGGCAAAATATTTTCCGCGGGCCAGCGAGACCGCCTGGTTCAGGCGGGCGGCGAGGCCATGGTTTTCGCCATCCCGGATCACCCGGATGCGCAGGTCTGCGATGTCGGCGATCCCCTCGACCGCGCCGTCGGTGGACCCATCGTCGATGATCAGAAGCTCCCAGTCGCAAAACGTCTGCCGGACAACCGAGAGCACCGCCTCGCGAAGAAAACCTCCGGCGTTGTAGACGGACATTCCGACCGTGAGGAGGGGGGATGCGTCGGATGGATGGCTGGGAATCTCCGTCATGGCCGCTGTGCCAGAAACTCTGCCAGCTGCCCGCCGACGACATCCGGGTGGTAGGTCGATGCGGCGGCCCGCAGCCCCTCGCCGCTCAACTTTTCCCATTCCTGCGGGTCGTGCACGATGGCGTCGAGCGCACGGGAGGCTTCCCTCTCCGACCTCACCCCCCGGCCTCCCGGCAGGCGCGGGATGCATCCGCAAGCCCGCGCGACGAAAGGGGTTCCTTTCGCCATGGCATCGAGGAGGACGAGCGGCTGGCACTCGGTGTGGGATCCGGAAATCATGGCTAGCGACCGGCCGTATTCTTCCAGGAGGCTATCTTTCGGAGTGTTCTCGTGAAAGACGACCTGACCGGCCTCAAGGCCGAGCTCGGTCGCGAGGCGGCGCAGGTGGTTCGTGAAGTCCGTGAAGCGGGGTCCGTGGATATGCAGGGGAACGCGCGTCTTTGCCTCCGAGCCGGCATACGCGCGGAGGGCAAAATCGTGGCCCTTGAACCAATCATACGATCCGACGGCAATCAGTTGGTTGCGGCCTTCCGGAGAGGCACATGACGACTCGGCGAGCGGCAGGCACAGCCGGGAAAAGGCATTCGGGATCACGGCGAACGGCTTGCCGATCTTCCGGGCCAGCCTCAGGTCGTCGAAGCGCGTGTCGCAGCCCTCGTCCGCAACGAAGATCAGGCCGTCGAGGCTCCTCATCCGGTCCGGCATCCGCCGCATGTATGGCCGCCAGGCAAGGTGCCTCAAGGCGGAGCGGACGGGCTGCCGGCACAAAAAAAGGTTCGTTGAAACGCAGTTGCTGTAGAGAAATTTCCGGCCGCGGATCGACGGGAGGATTGTCAGCGGGACGTCGGTCGACCACGTCTGCCACGCGTTGAGAAGGATGACGTCGAAGTCGGCGTCCCGAAGAAATTTTTGGTAGGCCTGAACATCCCCGCGAAGCGGCTGGAGGATCGAGTCGGATCCGCTCACCGCGAACTCCTCGACCGCTGCTCCTGAGTCAGGGTCCTGACGTCTGGCCTTTTGAGCCCCCCCCGTGGCCACCGTCACCGAATGCCCGCGGGCGGCGAGCGCGATCACCTGCTGCTGCACGGCGTTGCCGAGCCCGCTGTTGTATGGCGGGTAGGTCGGGGTCGTTACGAGAATTTTCATCCTAAGAAGAAAAAGGGACCGAAAGAGACTCCCGCAGAGGCGCGGAGGCGCAGAGATAAGAAAGAATTAATGAAAAGCACGCGAGGGAGTTCCTCCTCCGCGCCACGGCGCCTCAGCGAGAGAATTTTCTGAAAAGCAGACTCCCGCAGAGGCACTAAGGCGCAGAGATTGAGAAGGTAAATCCCAGCCATCCTGAAGGTGGCCGTCTCATCTTTCGTAACTTTCTCTCCTCTGCGCCTTGGCGCCTCTGCGGGAGATTTTATCTCGGTTATTGGGTTCATGGGTTGCCTCGTCTGCCATCGGGCAGGGCGTTGAGCTTGCTGAGATCGGCGTAGATCTCAGGCACATTCGTTTTCATCGGGTCATCCGCGCCTGTGCTCACGTCGTCCATCGTCAGCCCGGAACCCGAAAGGAGCCGCTCCAATAGCTCGCTCATCGTCACAGGAGATCCGCTCCCGACATGATAGACCTCTCCGGACCGGCCGTGGTCCATGATCTGGGCATAGGCACGGACGGCGTTCTCCACCGGAAGGTAATCCCGGCGCGATGACAGCGAGCGCAGCTCGATTTTGGCCTGCAGCCCCTGCCGGACGCGCGCGATCTGCGCGGCGACCCGGCCAGGAAACAGGTCTGGCGAGCAGCCGGCACCAAAGAGGTTGAACGTCCGGGCCATCACCACATCCAAGCCGGCCGCCCTGTGATAATAGCCCATGAGCATCGTCTGCATGGCCTTGGTCACCCCGTATACCGTCACCGGGTTGAGCGGGGTCGTCTCGGCCACCGGGCCATCGGGCGGGGCTCCATATTCGGCGGCGCTGCCGACCAGCAGGACCCGGCACGCCGGATCGTGCGTGCGCACGGCTTCGAGCAGGTGGCGCGTCCATCCCACATTGGCCGGAAAATCGGACTCCCAAATATTTGTGAATCTTCCGGCGCAGTGGAAGACCCTGGTCGGCCGGATCCGGCCGATCGCCTGGAGGACGTCGTCCGGGTCGGCCAGATCGAGGCGCATGATCCCGTCTCCCTCCGCCCGGCCGGCCGCCACGACCTCGCCCTCCGCCTGCGCACGCAGAAAGCCCACGAGGTGCCGGCCGGTAAATCCGGCAGCTCCGGTGACGAGCGTGCTGCCTTTCATTGCCCCTCCCTCCGCCATCAGAGCCCCCACTGCTCCTTGAGCCGCGCGAAATCGCTGTTGGCAAGGTCGTAGTCCTCCGGCCGGCCGATATCGAGCCAGTATCCGGAAAAGGGAACGGCCTCGATCTTCATGCCATCGCGGATGCCGTCGAGCATCAGGTTATCGAACCCGTAAACCGCGCCGCGCGTCAGCGCCGAGATCACCGTACGGTTGATGCAATAGACGCCCATGCTCACATCAAAATGGAAGACCGGCTTCTCTTCGAATCCTGCGACCCCCCCATCGGCTCCGATGTGCAGAACCCCGAAATCGCTGTTCACCGACCGCTTGTACGTCGCCACGGTCACCATGTTTTTTTGCGCGATGTGACGGTCGAGGAGCGCCCGGAAATCGAGGTCGCAGAGGAGGTCGCCATTCATCACCAGAAAATTTTCCGGGAGGTCATCGATGAGCGTGAGCGGGCCGATCGTGCTGAGCGGGGATTCTTCGAGCGAGTAGTCGATGTCGACCCCCCACTGCGACCCGTCGCCGCAGAACGCGCGGATCAGGTTTGCCTTATGATTGACGGCAAACGTGAGGCGGGAGAACCCCGCCTTGGCAAGCTGGCGGATGATGACCTCGATGATCGGCATCTCGCCGCCGACCGGCACCAGCGGCTTGGGCAGGGTGATCGTGTACGGCCGGAGCCGGGTCCCTTTTCCTCCTGCTAAAATAATGGCTCTCATGGTGAAATGTTCCTGATTAAAGGTTGTAGATCCCCGCCTTGTAGCGGGCGAGGTTCTCCGGGATCCGGAACCAGGTGATCGTTTTCTCCAGCCCCTCGTGGAGGTCGACGCGCGGAGCCCACCCGGTCAGGGCACGCAGCTTTTTGTTGCAGCCCAGCAGGCGCTCAACCTCAGAGTTCTCGGGGCGGACCCGGTCGGCATCGGTGACGATTTCCGCCTGCGGGTTGATCTGCATGATGAGCGCGCGTGCGATGTCGCCGACCGAATGCTCGACCCCGCTGGCCAGGTTGATCTCCTCGCCAATCGTTGCCTCGGCCTCCATGGCGGCAATGAACCCGGCGGCGGTATCCCCGACGTAGTTCATGTCCCTCGTCGGCGAGAGGCTTCCGAGGCGGATCTCGGATTTGCCTGCTAGGAGCTGGGTGATGATCGTCGGGATAAACGCGCGCGCGGATTGCCTTGGGCCGTAGGTGTTGAACGGGCGGAAGATCGTGACAGGCAGGTTGAACGACCGGAAAAACGACTCCGCGAGCCGGTCGGCGGCAATCTTGGTCGCGCTATACGGGCTCTGGCCCTGGAACGGATGGCTCTCGTCGATCGGAACGTATTTGGCCGTCCCATAGACCTCCGAGGTTGATGTCACGATGAGCTTTTCGAGGCCCTGCGTCCGTGCTGCCTGCAGGATGTTCAGCGTCCCCTTGACGTTGGTATCCACATACGAGTCGGGCGAGTGGTAAGAAAACGGGATCGCGATCAGTGCGGCCAGGTGGAAGGCGGCGTCGCAGCCTTTCAGCGCCTCGGCGACTCCGTGCGGGTCGCGGATGTCGCCGGCAAATATGTCGAGCCGGGAGAGGGTTTCCGCAGGGAGCGAATCCAGCCAGCCCCACGAGTTAAACGAGTTGTAGCAGACGAACGCCCGGACGTCCGCCCCACGCGCCAGGAGCGCCTCGACGAGGTGGCTCCCGATAAATCCGTCCGCCCCGGTAACGAGGAACTTTTTTCCAGTGCATTTCATAGGTTGGTTATTTTCTCAAATCCGAAAACGGCGGAAGCGGCCCGCTAATCACACGAATCTTCGCGAATGGTAACGGCCTTCAGCCAAGGCAAGCGAGCTGCTTCATTATCCCGCTCACTTTTTCCCATCTTCCTCATTACATTCGCGTTTATTTGATTTATTAGCGGGCAAAATCCGGGGCAGGGTTAAATTCTGGCCCAGCCGGCCGGGATCAGGTCGGCGGTATTTTTTCCGGGTGGCTTGAACCAGTTTTGCGGAGCCACGACCCGCTTATCCGGCGAGCCCCCGAGCCAGGCCGCCCACCAGCTCAGCGAGCTGTTGGCGATCACGAAATTCCGGCAGGCCGCCATCAGGTGGAGGTCGGCGTGCGCATCTCCAGGCGGGTTGACATCCACAAACGTCGTCGGGATCGTCGCGGAAAAGTTTGCCCGCGCCCAGGCGGGGTCATCGGAGAAGACAAACCCATGCGGGCGGGCGAGCCCGGATGCCGCCAGGGCGAGCCCACGCACGTAGTATTCGGGCGGGCAGAGCTCGTGGACCCGTGTGGTCGCCGGGTCGCTCACGTAGTCTCCGCGCCGGATGTGGATCCCGATCGCGTCGGTCGCCCGGATCTCGTCCAGGATGTCCAGGCACGCGCGGGGCAGCTCGCCGCGAAGCGCAAAGTCGGCGGCGATCACCTCACGGCAGGAATCAAAGTACCGCTCGCTCTGCCAATATCCCTCGAGGTAAACCGGACTCTTGAGCTCGAGAAATTCCGGGCTGAACTCGAAGTGGGGCTCGCGAAATATTTCTGCCCCCATCCGCGTCCTCCCCCACTTGCGCGAGAGCCGGCTCTCGAGGGATTTCAAAAGATCCGGGCCCGGCAGATCGGAACTCCTGACGTTTGCCTGGATCAAAAAGTTTCCCAGCCCATACACCCGGTTCTTGCGTCCGAGAAACCACGTGGAGTCGAGGACCAGCGGAGCGCCGAGGCGCAGCGAGAGAGAGCGCCCCGCGGCATACTGGAACATCTGGTTTCCAAGCCCGCCCGAGAGACCGACCGTCACCGCCGGACTCATTGCCTGCGCCTGAGAGGCAGAAGGAACATTGAACATCGAACATTCAACATTGAACATCGAAGTTTAAGTGAGGACATGGGGGCGGGAGCGTGATTCGGATGTTTGGAGGCTGGTGACGAAAATGCGGATCAACTCGTCGCATTCCGTGAGCAAGGGATCCAGCTTGGAGGCAGGCTTGATGAGCGGGGTCTTCTGCGCCAGTTTCAGCCAGCGAAAGGTTTCGCGAAGTTCCTTCAGGGCGACGCGCAACTTGTGTTGGAAGTCCCTCGCTGATTCCGCAGATTGGGCCTCGCCGTGCATGGGAAGCGGAGCAGTGCCTGATCTCAGTAATTGCCCCGCCACATGATTCCCGGCCCGCGTGGCCGGCAACGATTCGGAAAGTCGAATGATTCGCACCGAAAACTCCAGCAAACGCTCCTCCAGATCGTAGCGCGCTTCCTCAACCTTCGTCTTCTTCAGCTTCTGAATCGTATACTTCAAAGCGTGTTCAGGGGTTCAGCGTTGTTCGATGTTCGATGTTGGATGTTCAATGTTCGACGGCCTACACTATCGCCTGGCCGGATACACCAGCGTCATCCCGGGAAGCCCCATGTTTGTGACCACCGTGCGGAACCTCGCGGGGTCGGCCACCTCAGAGAGAACATCCCGAACCGCCTCGAAAGGCCCGATGTTGTACCCCGACCCGGCGGATTGGTAGAACGTATCGTGCAGGAGGACCACTGGGTTTTTTACCGTGTCCAGGATCGCCGCCAGCTCCCGCTTGACCGACGCGTAGCCGTGATCGCCATCGACGAAAAAGAGCGCCTGCCCGCCGGCTGGCATCGCGCGGGCGATCCCGAGCGAGGTCTCCAAGCCGTCCCCCAAATGCAGCGTCACGCCCGGCTTCCCCCGCACGAGCTCCCCGCGCCGGCTGCCCGGATGCTCGACGTGACCAACCTCGGGCGGAAGGTCGATCGAGTGGATCTCGAGCGGGATGGCAAACTGCCGCGCCGTCTCAAAAAATACGCGGGCAGATGATCCGACGTTCGTCCCCCACTCAAAAACATGTGTCGGCCGGAACCGGCAGACGGCACCCGCCATCAGCATCAGCTCGTTGAGCGGATACGGATGCACCCCGACGACCGAAACGAGCCGCTTCAGCACGAACTCCGAAAGAATCCAGTTGTTGACCTCATACTCGCTCCCGTCCGGGTTCGGCGCCGCCTCCGCAGCGGATCGCGTCAGCGGAATGAAGAACTTTTTAATCAGAGATTTTATCATGGAATAAAAAATGCCCCCCGGATCAGCGGGGACGGCCGGCGGCAGCAGAAAATCGAATGCCCAAGCCCGAGTTGGAAAGCTACCCAGCTGACCGCTGCCAAGGCGAGCCGGAATCGTCTATGCCGGACTGGCGTGGCAGCCGAGACTGCTGGGTTTTCAAGAAAAGACTTGGCCGCAGATTGACGCCGATTGACGCAGATAAAACGGATCCTCCACGAAAACTGTGTTTCTGCCTGGTCTTCAGAAGACAGAACCTGCGAACGGCTTGCGTCTGATTATTCACCCTCTGATCTCTGAAAAAAATCTGCGTCGATCTGCGGTAAACCGTGTCTAAGGCGTGCTTGGGCGAAAGGGCGGAGGGGATCCGAAGAGCCTATTTTTCACGAGCAAGGCCGGGCGGAGGACGTACTCGGAGAGGAAGAACGCCAGCGGGTAGGCGGAACGGTATTTTCTGCGGATCTCATCGATCTCGCGCAGGCCGAGTTCCATCTGCCGGGTGGAGATCGTGTCGGAATGGAAGTGGTACACCGAGAGCACGTCGTCCGTCTTCCAGACCGTTTCTTTGTTGAGGATCCGGAACCAATAGTCGTAGTCCATGACGACGTGGTATTTTTCGTCGAAGCGGCCGTTCCGCTCAAAGACTGATCGGGAGATATAGGTTGATGGGTGGGCGATCGGGTTGGAGTAAAACATGATGACCGGCATGCACGCCTTTGTCACCAGCCGCTTGAGCGGGTTTTCCGGCCAGGTATGGGTGAGCGTCGGATGCCCGGTGAGCCGGCAGTTGCCGACCACAACGGCCGGGTGATGCCTGAGGAACACGCCGTGGACCTTGGCAAGAACCTCCCCGTCGGCCAGGCGGTCATCGCCATGCAGGTGGAGGAGCACGCTCCCCCTCGCCAGCTCGATCCCCTCGTTCATCGCACGCGTCACCCCGGCCGGAGGCGACTGGACGACCCGCACCCGTCCGCCGGCCTGCGCGGCATATTCGCTCAAAATCTGCGCGGTCGCGTCGGTCGAGAACGCATCGATGAAGAGGTGCTCGTAGCTGCCGAAGCTCTGCTCCTCGACCGAGCGGATGCAGGCCCGCAGGCTCTCCCCCGCATTGTACGTGCAGGTGATGATGGTGAAAAAGGGCGCGGTCATTCCAGAACGTTCAACCCGAAAACGGAGGAAGAGGCCCGCGAATGGCGCAAATCTGCGCGAATAGGAAGGACTTGCAGCAGAGCAAGGCGGGCTGCATTTTTCAGCTGACGTTTTCCTGTCCTGCTCATTTTATTTGCGTTGATTCGCTTAATTCGCGGGCAAAATCCGACTCCGGGTTCAATGCGCCCCCGCCGGGCCTGGCAACCCCCGCTTTTCGGGGGGCGTCAGGAGCCGGTTCCCAAAAGCAATGCACGGCCGCTCGATGAGGTAGTAGGTTACGGATGAACACACGACGGTCGCCGCCACAAGATAGGGAAAGAACCCGCAGAAAAATAGAAACCCATGGCTGCCCGTTGGCGGGAACGGGGAGAGCCCGTGCCTGGCGATGGCGTCGATCGAGGTGAGGATCGCGAAGTGCCAGAGGTACGCGCTGAAGCTGATCTTGCCGAGGTATCGGATCGGCGCACTCACGAGCAGCTTCGAGGCCCCGCCGGCAAGGCCGAGCGCAAACCCGCCAAAACAGATCGCGTACAGGACGAACGAAGTAACCTCGAACCGGCCGGTCGATATCGGGCTCAGCGCCAAGGCCACGATCCCGGCCAGCGAGGCAGCTGTCATGATGCGCGCGGTCGTCACGGAAAATTTCCCGAGCCCCTCGCGGACGGTAAGATACACGACGAACCCGACGATGAAGACGGGAAGCTGGGACGGGAACCAGAGGGTCAGGAAGGTTGCGACCAAGTAGTCCGGGAGTCCCGGCCAAAGGTCTCCGCGGAGCGACCAGAAGAACAGCCACACGGCAGGAGCCGCAACCGTGGCGACGACGAGGGCTGAGAGCGCGGAGACCCATCCTCGAATAACCAGCATCAGGGCCGGAAAGATCAGATAAAATGTCATCTCCACCGCGATCGACCACCCGCCGTGCACCACACTGTGGAGAAATTCCGGATGCCATCCGTGCAGGAAGAGGCCGCTCAGGATCACCTGCCCCGGCCCGATCCCGTTGGGCGCAAAATACCGCGGCCCCCACCCGTCGCTCCAAAGAAAAAACGCGATCCCGAGCCAGAACATCGGCGCGATGCGGAAGAACCGTCGGACATAAAACCGGAGGGCCCCATCGTTTCTCGTGTGCCACGACATCATGAGCGTGAGGGCGCTCGCGACGAAAAACAGCTGCACCCCCCGAGCCCCCTGGTTCGCGAGCGTCCGCCCCACTCCAGCCCACTCGGGCGCCGCCGACGCCGCATGGACCGCCATCACGGCCAGGATCGCGTAGCCGCGCAGGGCATCAATGTAGCCAAATCTCATCGCCGTGCAGGTGGAGGATGACGCTGGCTTTCGCCGGGCCAATCCACTCGTTCATCGTGCGCGTTACAGATACAAGTAATGACACTAATGAAAGGCACAGAGCATTTCTTCATTAACTTGTTACGCGTTGATGAAGCACAATTAGGTTCTCAATCTTATTTTTGGTTTGCGAATGACATAGTTATAATAGACATTCGCAAGAAGACCTCGAATGAGAGATAAAAACTCACCTAGATTGAGTCGTAATACATGCATTAGGGTCTCGAGCATTAAACGCATTGTTAGATTTGAACTGAGTTTGATCGCAATCTGCGAGTATCGTAAAAACGGGAAAAGAATTTCAATCGGGTGTTTGCGAAATGCTTTATAGAAGTTACTTCGTGTACTTACCCCTTGTAAGCCGAATACAGCAATTCCATTGGTAGTTCTATGCATGCGGCCTTGTCTTGCCATATAGAGAACAATAGCCCAATCCCAGCCAATAAAAGACTCGCTTAAATACGGGCATTTTTTTATAACATTTGTTCTCAGTACAGAGTAAAATAGTCCGTGCGACCTTTTAAAGCAGCAGAACCAGGTTCTAAAGCGGTGTTCTATATCCCCATCCAGTGAAAACGTGTAGTGCTTGGACTCATTATACTGATCGCCTTCGAAGCAATTTGGTGATGAAGAAGCGGCATATTTTATATTTGATTCAAGAAAATGAATGTTTTCTTCCAGGAAGTCTCTTGAACGAAAGTCATCATCGGCCCACCACATAAAATACGGAGCATCAACATGATCTAGAATATATTTGAAGTTCAATGCAGCTCCTAGGCTGATTTTATGACGCACATAATGAACTCTACAGTCGCGTTTCAGATATTCATTGCATATTTGCTCAGTGGCATCACTTGACGCATTATCGGAAAGAAGAATCTCAAATTCATCAAATGTCTGAGCAAGTATAGAGTCAAGAATGCAAGGCAGTGTTTTCGCTCCATTGAATACAGGCACTCCGATAACAATTTTCGTTTTTGAGAAGGCTGGATATCTTTGATGCATTATTAGAACCCAGAAAACGGTTGCCCGCTAGCTGACCAATGAGGTTTTGGAAGATTCATAAGATCCTGTGCAGTGTAACGCATGGATCTGACAATCTGAACATGCCAAAATGTTACTTTTCAGGTTTATCAAAATGTTAATGCAAGGTTAATTAGTAAATCAACTGTTGCTTGCATTAACCCGTTTATATTGAATCGCAGGGAAAAAATGAGTATAAGCTATGAGCGTCTTTCTATTAAATTCACGTGCTTTTTTGAAATGCCCTTGTTTTTCTGCAATTAATGTCAAGACATGATAACTTCTATAAACACTACGCCAATCACAATTTAATGTGCTGACCACTTCCGTGAGCACCTTTTCTGCTGATGTATAATCGCCATCAAAGAAAAGACTTTTCCCATACTCAAAACTGATCTTGTCTATCGGTTGGTGAGAGAAAGCAGATACAATATTATAATAAGGTTTCTTCTTTAGATTTTCGATTTCATCGATGGCAACTGCTGTTGATTGCTGCATCAATGTGGACCAAATAGCACGTGCCTCACCACCAAGATTATCTGCCGTTGTTTGTCCTTTAATAACTAAATATAGCGGCTCAATGATATGTCTTGGAATCCAAACGTCTATTTCGGATTTATGAGCGATTTCTGTATTGCTCTCGAAGAAGTTAGTTTGAGAACCTTTAGGTTTTTTAGCAACTGCAAGAACATTACAGAAGTTCCTGTATTTATACTGACCGCTTTCTGGCGCGTTCGAATTATTGCTTACATCATAAAGCTTTATATCGGAAAACCCGGCATTGAACAATTCAAGATAGATTGCATTTTTGGATGGAATAGAGACGACGCCACTTGTCGCTGCAGCTCCGTCGAGAAAGTGTGACTCAAACTTTAAACCCGTGACACCAAAAATCGGCTTGTTGCTTTTATATACATCATCCTTGAGCTCGAGAAACTGTTTCATGGAATTGCTTTCTACTTCATCAGGCAGCGCCATGCATTCTAGGATTAGTAATTCGTTAGTAAGTTGGAATAACCTCTTAGCGGCCAGCATATGGTCGTCAAGATGATGCAAGACGCCGGGCATAATTACCACATCAAATGATTTACGTTTAAGGCTGAAGATATTTCCGACCATGCATTTGAAGCGGTCTTTTGGGAGAGAAAACTGTTTAGCTATAAACCTTGCTTTAGATATATTGGTTATTTTCGGATCATATCCGACTGCTTTTTTAAACCCAAAATGCTTAAAAAGCTCAAATAAAAAGTAGCCCGCGTTACAACCGATATCACAGAGGGTCTTGTCCTTAAGAGAAACTCGGCCGTAATGATTTTCGATAATATCGATCAACTGCTTCTTAAGTTGGAATAATCGTTGCTGCTGATACAAGTCAGAGTCTTTTATCGTTAAATTAGGATATAACTCGAAATACCCATGCACCCACGGACCGAGAAGATTGATCTTTTGAATTAATTTGGAGTGATTGAGATCTTCTTTCTTCATTCCGAAATATATGTTTTTAGTCTGCCTAGGTAATTATAAGCCTCAGAAGCGCTTTCAGGAGGCGCCCATGCTGCAAGTGTTTTCCAGGTTTCAGGATTGTAGACGCCCATCATCGTCTCATAGGTGATGACCTCATCTGAAAGCATTACATAAGTGTGCCAGCAAAACGCAGGCACTTTAATCTGCTCCTGATGACCCTTCTCTAAGAGCGTGCAATCAGAGATTTCGCCGGAATCGTTAAAATATAGAACCGCAAGCTTGCCACGCACGATGCTGATTTCTTCGATTTTTTCACTGCCCGGGTGGAGATGCGGTTGCATGTAGGAGTCATGCATAATAAAGTTAAAAACACGGTTGAATTCGTCCCCGTGTTTATGAAGTATTTTAGCGTGCCGATTCCTGGGTGAAGTCCGGGCCAGGCTCAGCCCTCCTTGGATCTCAATCTCAGTTAGTTTAGGAATGTTGATTTCGTTCATAGCTCGGTTCTCGTGCCTCTTTGCTGCAATCATTCAGACGCACTTTTGATCCAGAACAGGTCGTCTGAAAGGTAACCGTTGCCGTGCAGGTATTCAAGCTGCTGCAAACGATAGAACCCCCTGCGCTTGAACATTTCACGACTCAGCGACAAGGCGCTGAAACGCTCGACCATCTCCCGCACTCCCCTCTCCACGTTCCATTCGCACTTGAATCGAGGAAAGACTGTTCTAATTTTCTCGAACGAGACTTGGTATGTTCTCGTATCCTGCCCTCCCTGCTTAACTTTGCGGTCGCGAATGAGCCCCTCCTTGTCCATATCAGGATTTTCCGAAAGAAACTTGATCTCGCAGCCGGAAACAATCCGCTGAATTGTGCGTGCAATATCAATGATCTGAAGGTTATTCTCGTCTGAGCCAACATTCAGAACAAGTAACTCCCCCCCTTCATACTCCGAATCAATGGCACATTTGATTGATTGACAGAGATCTTGTATATGTAGATTAGGTCGCCAGGACTTGCCATCGGAGTTTAGTGTGATAACTTTATCCGCCACGGCCATGCCGGCAAGCATGTTGACGACGACATCAAACCGGATTCGAGGAGATGAACCGAATACGGTGGCAAACCGCAGTGCAATAGGCGAAAAGCTTTTGTCACTGATGGATTGCAGATCATCTTCGATTTGCCTTTTGTTTAGGGAATAAAATGTCTGCGGGTTTGTCGGGGAAGATTCGGTCAAAAACTCATTTCCACCGATGCCATAAACAGAGCAACTAGAGGCGAAAATAAATCTCACCCCAAGCTTTTTGCACATTTTTGCGATTCTTATGCTGTAGAGACGAGTTGGATCATAAACAAGAGATGGATCTAACTTCCCCATCGGATCGTTAGATATCCCAGCCAAGTGAACAACGACATCGATACCTCGCAGATCATCATCAGTCAGATAGCGCACGTCCTTGATAGTGGTTTGAGCTAATGAGGCTGGATACAGAAGGGCCTCTGAAAAGAAACCCGTATCCAAACCGAGGCAACTATATCCAGCATCTTCGAGATATTTGGACAACACAGATCCTAAGTATCCTGAGGAACCAGTTATAAGAATTTTTATCATAGTATCAGATATATTGAAAGTAGCATACCAAAGCGCAGTAAATTCTCTAGAATAGCCTGCATTTTAATCGGGAAGATAAAAAACGGAAATCTGTTTTCTCTTGCTTTTAAATTACAGTTTATTTTGCTACTTTACAAATTACAGTTTTATCACAATGGAATTTCCGTTTGGGAAATGAAGCAAACGCTCTGGTTTATCAGCGAAGAACTCATTTAGCGTTATTCTAAGGTCTGGATATTCCCAACCATAGTCATCAAAATAGATAATTCCACCAGGCACTATTTTATGATAAAGTAACTCCAGTGCTGAGCGTTCTGCGACACTACCGTTCATGTCAATGGACAAACAGGCAATTTTTGAGATCTGGACTTGACCAAGACTATCAGGAACAAGACCCCTAATAAGATTAACATTCTCATATTTGGAGAACCGCTTTTTAACTTTGTTAAAGATATCCTCTTGATAATGTTCACATGGGTGACTGCCAGGCATAGTCCCCCAACTATCAAACAGGTAGAATTGCTTATTTACCTTTTCGAAATTAATGTAATTACACACACAAGTGTCCGGTTATAAGTGCCACAACAGCAGTTGGTTAGAAACTAATGGTTCCAAATGTCTGAAGTCGTTTTCTGTAAGTAGTTCATGCATAGGTGTTTTTTCAAACGGGTGAACACTCAAAAGCTGCAAAGTTCTGTGCAAGGTTCCAGGCAGGTTCAATTCCTTGTGAATGATGGCCACCATCAGGTAAACGCACACCGCGATCCAGATCTGTGTCTTCACCGCATTGGGGCTCGTTCCATAGTAATGCTTGATGCGCAGATGGCCTTTGATCCAGCGGAAGAACAACTCGATCCGCCAGCGCAGGCGGTAGAGTGTGGCCACGGTCAACGCGGGGATGGTCAGGTTGTTTGTAAGAAAGACGGCTCTTCACAAAAATCTGTGGGTGAAAAAGCACCAGTTTGATGGGGGCTGTGCGCCCCCAAACCCGGCACCGCTCGCCGCGGCAGGCGTTCGGGGGGAGGGATGGGTAAGGCTTGCCTGCGGC
>Ga0247839_1002939_pt1 | contig 24449 bp, 24 predicted proteins | sample LaCruzMarch2015__6_FD_192405 | JGI IMG/M metagenome (GOLD analysis project Ga0247839, IMG submission 192405) | Freshwater microbial communities from meromictic Lake La Cruz, Castile-La Mancha, Spain - LaCruzMarch2015_16m | ecosystem: Environmental > Aquatic > Freshwater > Lake | place: Spain... | reverse complement strand
TAGTAGTATCAAAGATGGCATAATGCATAAAGCTGTAAAGAATAAGCCGCTTACAAAGGGGCAAAAATTATTTAATCGCATGATTAGCCGGAAGAGATATCGCATAGAACAGGCGTTCGGAACGCTAAAACGACGATTTACGTTGGATAGAGCATCGTATATGACGCTTGCTAAAGTCAGAGCAGAGGCCCTCATGAAGGCCATAGCATTCAATCTGCTAAAGGCAGCTAGAATGTTGGAGGTGTAATCGAAATAATGAAAAATGGTGACAAAATAAAGCAAAATACAAATATAAAACAAAACAAATAATGATTTTTCAGAACAGAACAAACACGTTAACTGCCTTAGACGTAAAAATATACAACAAATCATCTTAAAACGTTATTATTCAGAAGTCTTTATTAGCCTAAATACCCGTTCTATTGTTATGTTGTGGTCAATCTGAAGTTTTGCCCACAACTTTCTCTTTATAGTCATGCCAGTTGACGCAAGGAATGAGAAAGCTCTATAGACCAGTTTGTACGCATAACTCAAATTCTCAAACGTGGCTACACCGTCCTTATGTCAACTGGCATGACTATACCACAAGCTTCGCGCGGAGCTTGTGGTGGCTAGTGAGGTCAGTTCGGGATTAAGAATAGTTGCAATATTGCGGCAACTGAATTTATCTGGAAGTTATGACAGGGGCAAGCTCGAGAGAATTTCGAGAAAGGATAGTTGGCTAAATCACAATGTCATAATCTGGAATTTGTTGATTGAACCAGGTTGATTGTCGTTTCGCGTAATTTCTTGTGGATTGTTGCCATTTCTTTATCATGATGTCTCGCGAGATTCCTTCTTGTAGATGTTGTGTGATCTCTGGAAGCCCTATCGGTTTGACCAAGATCTTGTTTATGACGTTAGTCTTCAATAGCTCGGCTATTTCATCTATTGCTCCATCGCGAATCATCTGTAAAGTACGGTGATTGATTCGTTCATATAAAGCGTCTCTTAGTGGGTTCATATATATCAGGAAGAAGTCTTTTCTTTTATATGGATGATGATGTTTATTCTCTTCTTGAAAAGCACTCATTTTTTTCCCTGAACTAAGACATACGGACAGTGCGCGTATAATCCTCTGGGTATCGTTCTTGTTGAGTTTTGTCGCGGCAGCAACGTCTAGTTTTGTCAGCATGGTATATAGGTGTTCTAGTCCATGAGAACGATAAAGGGTTTGCACAGACTTCTCCGCATCTTTGGTTACCTCTGGTATTATAGATAGACCGTTCAGTAATGCACTGATGTATAACCCGGTCCCGCCGACTAGAACTGGTATACGTAATCCTGCCCGGCAATTCTCGATTTCTGAAATAGCCAATTGTAACCATTCGTTTGTGGAAAAGCGCGTAATTCTGTTGACTGCGTTGAAGATACTATATAGCTTGTGCGAATATATTTCGAGGTCAGATTTATCAGGTTGAGCTGTGAGGATTGGGAAATTATCATATACCTGCATTGAATCTGCGTTAACAATGGTCACCTTGTGATGCTTTGCAAGATCTAATGCGATGCGAGACTTCCCTGATCCAGTCGGACCGCATACGATAACGATTTTTCTTGTCTCTTGAATTTTATCGAAAATCTTTTCTATCATATATTTTATAGGTATCGTGTGAGAGTTTTTTGGATAATGCTACCAAAGTGACTTAAAATTTGTCCAGTACTGTTTGCAAAGTTACTTGTTGTGTTAGATTTTCCGATTTCCATTAGGGAGCCTTTTAAAATTTCAGAGATTACTTTTTGCTGATGACTCGAAATAACCCTCTCTACTATAGAAGTTATATCAACTTTTTTTAAATGCGCAGTTACAATTCGTTCTATCTCTGCTTTTGTTATAGAGCTTTCTTTTTGGTTCTTGCCTCCATTATTACTTTTGAGATCATCGTAAGGAGAATTTCGGCGAAGATTTCGTTTTGCGGTATCTTTATTTGGCGACATAGATTGTTATGCTAATATCCGATATATAGGGTAGGATAATAGTACGGGTTCTCCCAGAATGGGAAGACTGGTGGTTGGTTTTTTATAAATTAATCTTCATGCTAGGTATCCATACATGCGCTGTAAGCGTCTTCATATACGTATTTTTGCTCCAAGGCTGGATTCAATCATGTGAATTATTTTGAAGATGATCGGCTCTATCTCGTCATTTTGTAAAGTTTTTTCATTGGATTGCATTGTGATGCGAATTGCAACCGATTGCTGAGTTTTTTCTACTTGATCTCCGTAGTATACGTCAAAGACTGAAACATCTTGTATTAAGGGCTCTTCCATCTTCCTAACTAGCTGGCAGAGTTTATCCGCCATAACAGCCTTGTCCAAGAGGAATGCAAGGTCTCTATGTATGGCTTGATATGGAGATAAAATGGGGGGCTTTACATCTAGCGAGAATGATTGGGGTCGATATCTCCTGTTCTCTTGCGCCTGATCTTTCGGAGTAGCGAAATCTCCGCAAAATAATTCAAAGATGCAAATTTGGGGAAGCTTCAATCTATCAGAAATACCTGGATGTAATTCGCCGCAGTAGGCTAAGAGTCGTTTTTTAAAAAATAATGCGACACTCTTCCCTTTGTGATAATAAGATGGCGTATCAAGGACAAGCTCGACCTTATCTTCGTCGACCCCGATGCTATTCAGTGCCTTAAAGAGGTCATCTTTTACATCATAAAAATCGTAATTTCGTTGATGGCCAAAAATATTGTGTACCCTGGTTAATCCAGTTCGTAAAACCGCGATTGTGTCTAGTTCCAGTGAAGGGTGTTGTGGGCCATATATAGGTCCTATTTCAAAAAGGCTCAAATTTTTATGTCCTCGAGCTGCATTTTTTTCTAATATATGGACCAAGCCTGGTACTAAGCTATGGCGCATATAAGATAATTCCTGATTGATTGGGTTGAGTATTCTAATGTGCTTTGATTGTTTTTTATCTGCAAAAATTTCAGCTTGTTTATTGCTAATGAACGAGAAACTAAGTACTTCGGTTAGATTTTGTGAAAGCAATATATGGGCTATTTCTGTAGACCAACTGTTACTGCATTTGTCTCGTAGGAATCCAGCTCTTGGATCTAGGAGTATTTTCGCGTTTTGTATGTGCTCTACTCCATGAATACGTATAATTTCCGATATTAGTTCTTGATTTGTTTGTATCTTGCGCCATAAGGGAATTTCTATCGTGAAGATCTCTTTGTGGCGCTCTATAATTTGTAAATCTAATTTTTCCAGCACATTTATTAATGCATCTTTCTCTATTGGATATCCCGCAAAAGTTTTCACAGATTCTAAATTAAACTCTAGAATCGTCGGTGATATTTTTGGGGCTGAGGTCGAATCCTCGGCCTTTAGGATTCCGCCGCAGCAATTTGTGATAAGTTTGATGGTGTGAGCAAAAATTTTGCCTGAATTATGAGCTGGGACCGAAGAAGAAAATCTGAATGATGCATCTGAACGGATCCCAAGTACCCTTGAGGAATTGAGAACTGCGGAGTCAGAGAAATTGGCAAGCTCTAGAATGATGCTTGTCGTCCTTTCATCGATACAGCTGCTTTCTCCTCCTATGACACCGGCGACTGAGAGTATTTTTTCATCGTCTGCTACGACCAAGAGACCTTCTGGCAAGATATATTCTTTTCCCCCTATCGCGACAAAATTTTCACCCGCAATGCTAGCTCTTATGATAATTTGTCCGCAGACTTTATTTGCATCATATATATGATTAGGCCTCCCCAAATCATACATAATGAAGTTCGAGATATTTACTAATGGGTGGGCATGTCCTTGTTCTACCTTTTGAAGCATGGGGTCCATTGATTCGTATTCTGGTTTTGTGCGAGCGATATCTTGAGAAAGCCCGTCTATTAAGCATGCATAAAATTCAGTGCAATTTCTTATATCCTCAATTCTGAATAATGGGTTTTTTGGATGAATGGGGCTCCTAAAGTGTGGGGCTGGGGTATTATCCTTGTCTCTAGAAAAGGATGGTGGTATTTTCAGCACGCCAATTCCTTTGGCCGCCAGATCACGAGCGATACCATATACGCTAGCGCAATCAAATCGTCGATTTGGTGTTAAGGCGATTTCAATAATGCCATCATCTAGATTGGCAAAAGCTGAGAAGTTATCTCCAATTGCGACGTTTTGGCCTAATTCTAGGATTCCATCTTTTGTCGACAAGAATTGACTAGAGGCAAAGGTTGGCAGAGCTAATTCTTCTGCCGAACAGAGCATGCCATGGCTCTCGATCCCTCTTATCTTGGAGAGTTTTATTACGTAGTTGGTGTCAACGGGCATTTTTGTACCAACCGGAGCTAGAACGGAAATCATGCCAGGTCTCACATTCTTTGCGCCACACACTATCTGTAAGACATCATTTCCAGTATCTACGGCGCAGACCTTAAGCTTATCGGCGTTAGGGTGTTGGTTCGCGCTAACAACGCGCACTATCAGGAAATCTTTATATTCTTCTCGGAGATCACGAACATACTCTACTTCCATCCCCAAGCTGTCAAGCGCTCTACATATCTCAGGGAGAGATGCGTCTGTTTCCAGATATGTCCTCAGCCATTGTAGTGTAATGCGCATAATACTATCCTATCTCCTTTTTGACATAAATAAGAATACAAGTGTACAGACTCCCCCAAAGACCATTGGTATAGATAGCGCTTGACCTATTGTAAGTGACTGCCAGAGCAAATATTCTGGTTCTTTAAAATTTTCGATAAGGATCCGCACCGTGCCATAATATATAGTGAACGCACAACATATTACTCCCGGATATTTGTTATAACGACTATTCTGCAAAAGCATTGTGAGCATCAGAGCGCCGATCCCTTCAAAGCACGCTTCATACAATTGTGATGGGTGACGCGCAGCGTTATCTGTGCCTGGAAAGACGATTCCCCATGGAACGTTTGTGATTCTGCCATACAGCTCGGCATTTATAAAGTTTGCTATTCTACCAAGGAATAATCCTATGGGTGCGACAGTGGCTATAAGGTCAAATGTGATTAGTACACTTATCTTGTATTTTTTGTAAAGATAATATGAGGCTACCACGACCCCCAAAAATCCCCCATGAAAGGACATTCCTCCTTCCCAAATTTTAAATATTTGTAAGGGCTCTCTCCATAACCAAGAGGGGGTGTATAACATCACGTGGCCAAGCCGCCCACCGATAACGACGCACAAGATACCATAGAAAAGTAAGTCATCTAAGTAAGCTCTGGTTATGCCGGTAGCTTTGTATATCGGTTTCTTAGTTATTAATATTAGTAGTTGATATGCAAGAATAAAGCTGATTGCATAAGCAAGTCCATACCATCTTATGGAAAAAGGCCCGACGTTAAGGGCTACGGGGTCGATATTTGGGAACTCAATCATGATGTGGGTGTCGTGAAAACGTAGTTCAATATTGGGATAGTTCTCTGAAGGATCTTTTTACTCATTTTATCGTTAGGATATCTTTTCCAGTATTCACTACATTTCTAAGTATAGGTTGGATTACGAGGCATTCTTTAGGAGCTCAACTCACAAAATAGAAAGCCGAATTTCTTGTTCGACAATAGCTTAATATTTTCTATGTGTCTCGGCTATTCTTTTTTTTCCACAGAAGGGGAGCGGCTGTACATAATATAACCATTCCAACAAGTGCCGACATGGCAAAAGTAAAATTGCTGGTGGAGTATTGTCTTAGATTAGTTTCTGTATATTCCCCACTCCATCCGTAATCTAACAACAACCCAACAAATTGCTGTAAGATAGCATTACCTAGCATATTTAGCGTGTTCACAACTCCAATAATTTCTCCGCTATTTCCCCTTGCCTTTTCCAGGGCAACAGTGAAACACATCATTTCTGCCCCACAAAAGAACCCTATACTTAGCATTAATATAGTTAATTGTGATTTCGTTAAGGTTGTGGAGTATATAACGATGATGAATAAGAATGCGACAACATATGAACAAATTATAATGCTCTGACGGAGTTTTCCTTTTCTTTCCGCCATCCATGGTAATAACACGCTACCAAATCCAAGGCCGACATAGAGGTATAAAGATAAATTCGAAGCCTCCTGATGGGTGATGCCAAACTTTTGTTTTAGGAAAGCGGCGCCCCAAAGATCTGCTAAAGTTGAAAGTGGAGTATAAAGCCCAATCGCTAGGATGGCGTATAACATTATCTCTCGATTTCTAAGAATTTTTACGATGGCATTGAAAGATTCCTTCATGGAATGGGTGTTGAGAGTGATTTTAGTTGATTTTTGAACTCTAGAATAGACCACGAAAAAGACGAAAATACCCAAGTATGCAGAAATTGCAGACGCTATTCTCCAATTGTAATGTTCCACTAAAAGGAGGAGTAGATTCCCCGAGATCAAAGCTCCGACAGAGCCAATAGCGAGTGTTGCTCCAATCAAAATGCCCCGTTTCTCTTGTGGAAAATTATCTGCGGCAATCTTTACTGCGCACATGAAGGCGGATGCAGAGCCGAGGCCGATTAGCACTCGGGATAGCTGCAAAATAACAAAGTTATCAGTCCATGAGAATAGCCATCCTCCTATTACACAAAGCGTTATTGAGTATAAGGTAACTGCTCTAACACTCATTATGTCAGTTAGTTTTCCTAACGGGATTTGCGCTAAAGAATATGCAAATAAGAACAACGATCCGAGTGATGAAAAGCTGTCTGCATTGAGGCGAAATTCATCTCGTAGTTCATGTACCATTATATTTGGGGAAATGCGCAACATATATTGATAAAAGAAGAAAAATGCGACTGAAAACCAGGCCAAATAAGCTTGTATTGTTGGTTTCCGCATAGTGGATACAGGATGAACGCAGCTAATTGAAGATCAATCTATACCGGAATCAGTAAATGCGCAAAGAATTGTTGAGGTCGTGGTTATGGTTTCTGGGCTGAAGAAATAGTTTCTAACATATTACCAATTTTATTAAGCGGGAGAACTGTGATGTTAAGATGCTTACCGCTATTTTGTCCGGTATATATCAAGTATCCCATGATGGATATATCCGGAATTGTTTTGCATAGGTCTATACAATACCAAAGTTGATGCAAATAATCGTTTTGAAGTATTGGATCGGGCTTTATGTCAATTATGTGCAACTTGTTATCCAGTTGTGCCAGAAATGCTATTTTACGACCTCTGCGTTCTTGCCAAAAATAAAAAGCGGCGTCTAGGCCTTGGTTGATGCATTTCTTCATAATTTCTAGGATGATAATATTTTTGAAAAGGGCGTGATATGATTTTGAGTTCCTCAATTCTGTTTCGTTTCGTATCCCTAGGAAGGCGCATGCAAGTCCTGTATCATAAAAATACAGCTTAGACATTTTAACGTATGGCTTGCTGGATTTTTGATGAAAGGGTTTGAGGAAGAAGAGGACGTAATTTGCCTTGAGGATATTAATCCATTGGCGGACCCTAGAAGGGGAGAGATGGACCTCTTTTGCTAAGGTGGAAAGTTTGAATGAGCTAGCTATGCCAAGTGCACAGAGGGTTCCAAGCATGCGAAATTTAGCAATCTCTTCCTTGCCTTTTATGTATTTAGGATACATCGTGGCAATGGATCCTATATAATCGTTAAAGACCTTTAGGTTTGAATTGGAAGCTAAAAGATCTGGATTATTGCCCTTCAATATTTCTGGATTTAATGTTTCTATATCCAAAGTATTTAGCTTGCCCATTTCTTCAAGGCTAGGAGGTAACATCGTCAGAAGACCTATACGGCTGGAAAGTGGTTGGGCAACCCCTATATGAACGTTCGGGTTCTGGTCCGCAACCAAAATGTACAAACCCTTCTCGGGGCTACTTTCTAAAATTTTCTCGAGATCATGAGCAATTTGGGATATATTTTGAGCTTTGTCAAAAAGGGCTCCTTCTGGATAATTAGCTATAAGATTTTTCAGATCTGCGTTGTTTTGTACCCCTGTGTTCAAATTCCCAAAAGATACATACGGTAACTGCGGAAATACCTCCTTGGCAAGCGCAGCCTTACCAGAGTTGCGTGGACCAGTTATCACAATGATCTGATGGGCGGATCCCAAATTTCTTAATAATGAGCTTATAGTGCGTTCATGCATAGGTTGGAGAGGTATCGTTGTTGTTTAATAAAAGACCAAGGAACATGTTCGTATAAATATTCTGTACAAATTTTTGCAAAAATTATTCACATCGTTTTGATTGATATACGTCTCTTAAATAACTTACATGGCCGCTTAAACGGTATCTGTTTAGAGCTATATCTGATTTTGTGTTAGTGGTGCAAGTAATTAAGTTGTGGGGTTGCGGACTAGATGTGCGACAGCTATCCTGGATGTTGTTTAAAAGGTCTGTCGCCACCTTCATTTCATGAGCGACCTCTTGGCAACTAACGTTAAGAAGTCCCTTTTGTGCCGCCTCGATTTCTTTCGTGTGGGATTTTTTATATCCACATCCACATAAATAGAGGCAGATAAAAACACAAATACTTCTGGATACCACGGATCTACAATCAATATTCATACTTCAATCTATCTCTAAAACGCCAATTTCATTATTGCAATTATAGCGAAAATGACATACCCTACCGATAGTAGAGGTTAAAATGATGATTCAAAATACATGATAGAAAGAACTTTGTCGATACTAAAACCTGATTGCGTTAGAAGGAATTTGACTGGTCTTGTGAACGCCAAATTTGAGGGCACAGGATTGAGGATTATAGCTCAAAAACGTGTGTTGTTAACAAGGACTCAGGCTGAGGAATTTTATCAAGAACACAGCGCCAGACCCTTTTTCTCTGCTTTGGTTGATTTTATGATCTCTGGCCCGGTAGTTGTGCAGGTATTGTCTGGACAAGACGCTATAGGGGTGGCGCGGAAAATTATGGGGGCGACCAATCCAGTAGAGGCAGAGGCGGGCACTATTCGACGGGAGTTTGCAAAGAGTATTGACGAAAATATTGTTCATGGTTCCGATTCTGCTGCAGCAGCTGTCCGAGAAATAAGCTTTTTCTTCGCAGAGATCGAGTTAGTTAGCAAATAAGTTTTGTCGATATTAACGTTTCTCGGTTGCTAGTGCTAGAGAAGCCAAGTGTTTTGATAGCTGATAGCTAAATAAAGACCACGTTGTTTGTTCCCTTTAGTCCTTCATAGTCTTTTTCGGTACCGGTTACGATTACGATTCGGTTGTAGCTGCATCTGACAGTTAGTATGGCAACTAGTTGTTTTTTCGTGTGCCCATCTAATCCCTCAAAAGGATCTTCCATTAACAGAATAGGTGAGTGGTTTAATAAAGTTAGCGCATAATAAATTCGTCTCTGGAGTGTCGGTGGTACCAGTTTTAGAGGAGATTCTAGGCTTTCTTCAAGATTAAGGAAGTGTATTGCAGATTGAATACACTCCTCTGTATTGTATGCTTTTGCCCAAAACATCAGGTTATCAATAGTAGAGGATTCCATATCGAGAATATTTTCGTGTGGTAGGTATTGTATGAGCCGTTTTTTAAAGCTAAAGATATCTTTCTTGTTGACCCAGACATTTGCATATCGAGTTTTCTCCACGCCAGAGATAATATCTAGAACAAAACTGTCTCCTTGATTGATATGTAAAAAAGTTCCTGGTAGAACGGATAAGTTTATGAACTTATCTTTGCGCTTGCTTCTAGGGACATTTATTAATTGCAATGTCATTGTTTTAAATAGGCCTTTCAATTTGTGGCGGCCTCATCTCTTTGAAGCTCGGTTCATGAAGATTGGATAGTCTGCCAACTCCACATACTTTATAGTGGGTTGCAGATTTAACAGACTTTAGTTCAATTTCGGCTTCCTTCAAATTAAACAACTTTTTGAACCTTCTGTATTGATGAATTGTGTTTATTAGCCCCTCTAAACTTCCCATGATAATTTATGTAAAGGACATGTTTCTTCGCTCTAAACCATACCAAAGCGCCACTATCTTGCAACGACCTCCTTTTCTCCGCATTTGATTTGGAGTGACGATCCACAGAAGGCGTCGCCAAGGGGCTCGGCTCTTTGTTGGGGAAATGTTTTTACTAAGAAGTTCTCTACCAATGCATAAAAAGAAATTCTATTCTCGGGTCTGGCGAATCCATGTCCTTCATCTGGATAAATTGCGTAGGTAACTGGGATATTATTTTCAAGCATTGTGGCTACAATTTGATCGGATTCCGCTTGCTTAACACGCGCATCGTTTGCGCCATGACCTATTAAAAGCGGTCGTTTTATATTCTTGGCGTAGGTAAGGGGAGATTTTTTAGCCAAAATTTCTCTTCCCTCAGGTGTTTCTGAATTTCCTCCCATAAGCATTTCCCAAAATTTTCTTATAGGCTTCCAGTATGGTGGGCAGCTTTCCAATAGAGTCAGTAGATTTGACGGGCCCACTAAATCGATCCCACATGCAAAGACTTCCGGTGTCATCGTTAATCCGACAAGAGTTGCGTATCCGCCATAACTACCGCCATAGATTGCGATTTTGTCTTTTGTTGTAATTCCTTGATCGATTGCCCACTTTACGGCGTCAAGTAAATCATCTTGCATTTTTCCTGCCCATTCACCATTCCCGGCGGCTATAAAGCTTTTTCCGAATCCAGTCGAACCACGATAATTCACGCTTAGGACTGCGTACCCTCTGTTAGCGAGTAATTGGTGGATGGAATGATAGCCCCAGTGATCTCTTGCGGTTGGGCCACCATGGACGCATAATATTAGCGGTACAGGAGATTTTATGGAGTTTATATTGTGGTGAAGACTTTCTTTGTTAAATATTTCTAAGGGTAGGGATAAGTAACTTACCAGCGTAAGACCGTCCCGCGTTTTTATCTGCGTTGGATGCATCCTGACCAGGTCATATGGATTTAGCTCCGGTTTTGCTTCAAACAAAAAAGAATTTTTTCTAAGCTCAGTGTTATAAAGATAGTATCGTATTCCAGAGATATCGCCTTCATAACGGACTATCCACCATGTATTATCAGATGTTTCGCTGATGACAAAGATTTCTTCTAAATCGTGACCTGTTTGTAGAGTCTGCAAGTGCTCTGCTACAACGGAGTTCGTAGTGTGCAGACTTTCTTTATCGTAGCATGTGCTGACGCCATTGAGCATTCCAGTTTGTTCGGAAATCCAAACATGCGAAATATCGGCTCTTTCATCTCTATATAGTAGATCGAGAGTTTGAGATTGAATATCCATCAAGAAAAGTGAGGAGGTATCATAAGGTCTGGAGTCTATGAGGTAGATCTTATCCCCGGTATGGTCAATGCCAGCGATATTTGTGTGAATGTTTTCTACATCGAGAGAGATAAATTTCTCAGCTTCTCCTTCTGTAAATTTATCTATGGATCGTCCATAGCCATCCATTCTAACTCCAAACCTTAAGCGCAAATCGTTATCTGCGATAAAACGGATGTAAGAGTTGTTAAAATAAACGGGCGTCAATGCTCCAGTTTTAGTGTTGCAATTATAGACGTCAAAATATTCTGATGTTCTGTTGTTAATAGAGATAAGTAAGTTGTCTGGATGTTTTAGACTTCCTTTAAGTGCCGAGGCTTTCGCTCCTGGATAAGGCGTAAGATTCATAAATTCGTGCGTCAAAACATTGACCGCATATAAATGGATGTTTTCGTCGCCATCAGTATCCTGTTCGTAGATTATTTGTTCTGAATTATACGCCCAGTAATAGCTCCGAATTCCACGAACTTTTTCATTGGTGATCTGGCAAGCTTTCGATCTATTGTTGATAGGAGCAATATAAACGTTCAGTACTCCATCGGATGGGGCGATGTATGAGAGATATTTGCCATTTGGGCTGATTTTTACCTCGATTTTGGACGGATTGCCAAAAAGCACTCTGCGCGGTATTGGGAGCGGTTTCTTTGAAGCCATTTTATTACTCATATCTGTTGCAAATGCTGAGTACAAAGTGTTTACACGATTAATCTTTGGAATTGAGTTCTTCCTGTAACCTCTCAATTAACTGCTTCACAGTTGGAACGAATCCGTTTGCATAGAAAGGATCTTCTGAAAATTTATATCCTACGGTGCCAGAAAACATCAAGTTACTCCTTACGTCATCTCCATGAATGATTGCGTCAAGCGTTTTCCTGATGCAATATGATCTTGGGTCCGGACTTTTCCCTTCCGTCATTTTGCTATCTAACGACCAATTACTGAACCTACAATAAGCGAGACACCCTACACAATCATTCTGATCAGTTCGTACTCTGTTAAATCTATCGGTATCTACAAAAATAAGGGTGGAATCCGGTGTGCGTAAAGCCTCTGTGAATCCAGATTCAATCCAAAATTTGACTTTTTCGCTATCGTCTTGTGTCAGGTATACAATCCTTTGTCTTTGACCGACTGGGATCGGGATAATCATTTTTTCATTTTGCGTCAGTGAATACGGAACCTGCCTGAAGTTCCTCTCTTCTAGCTCCTTGATAAAGTTGTTTCTGATGGCTGAAGAGTAAAATCCGGTCGGACTAAAGTGATTTAAGCTGACATCTCCTTGTCTGATTTCAAGGAGCTCTTTTTTCCATCCATCTGGTATCGGACTTTCCTTCGTGAGAAGCGATCTTGTTCCAAATTGGAAGGCGATCGGTCCTATAGCTGGGTCATCCATCCAATTTATCCAATCTCGAAGAGACCAAACGCCTCCGGCAATAATAACGGGGACATCGTGTAGGCCGCATTCTACCATTGCTCGTCTGAGCATCACGACGCGAGCATATGGAGACTCTGGGGCGTTTGGATCTTCGCTGTTGCTGAGACCGTTATGTCCGCCTGCAATCCATGGATCTTCGTATACAACGCCGCCTAGCCACTCTCTTACGCGGGAATAAGCCCGTTTCCATAAAACGCTAAAGGCCTTCGCTGAAGAAACGATTGGGTAATAATAGACCTTATATTTTGAAGCGATCTCAGCAAGTCTGAATGGTAAACCAGCTCCGCAGGTGATGCCGTGTATAAGGCCGCTAGTCTTTTCTAGTACGCCTTCCAGTATTCGCTCTACGGAAGATAGCCCCCATAAAATATTTAGATGTATCCTGCCATTTCCCGATGAAATATCATGAGCAATCTTAGCTTGGGCTATTCCGCCTAGAATCGCATTGTGGACTAGTTCTTCATGCCGTTCTTCCCTGTTCTTGCCTCGATAGATCACTGGAACAAAATTGCCCTTTTCGTCGTAGAAATCGGCGTATACGGCGGAAAAGGTCCCAGCTCCACCAGCGGCGGCCCAAGCACCTGAGCTTTTGCCGTCAGTTCCGCCAATGCCTTTACCTCCTTCAATTAATGGAAGAATCTCGCGTCCTGAAATAAGTAGTGGTTTTAGTAAGCTCACAATAACACCAGGTCTATCGTTAATTTGCTCAGGTCTTGTGAAAAGATCATCACCCAGGTCGAAATGAATATATATCTACGATTACATTAGGGCAAACAAATTAATTGGCCAATCGAGGAGTTTTGCATTTAAGTTTCATTGCTGCCTGCGGATTTATTCGTGCTGTCGGTTCGTCTTAAGCCATCTGCGGTGTGGTTTCTTTGTATCTGATAGAAGCGACGCTTATTCTTTGCTTTAGGGGATTTTTTACCTAGTGGGCCAGATAGACTGGGGTCTGTCGATTTATTCGCATCCTGTAACACAGATGATATCGCATCTTTTCTTATCTTGATTACAACATTTGGGCTAACTTCTAGCATGACATTCTCACCATCGTTTTTGGCTATATCTCCATAAATGCCGCTAAGGGTTATAACCTTGTCTCCATGCCTTAGTCCTGCCATCATATTTTTCTGCTCTTTCATTTTTTTCTGTTGTGGCCGTATTAGTAAAAAGTAAAATATGACCATAATTGCTACCAAAGGCACTGCGCTTGAGAGCATAGATTGCTGCGCAGTATTCCCCGCGACCTCTTCTCCTGCAAACGCGGACCTAATTCCTAACGTCCATACATACACCAAAGAAGCTATGCCGAAAGATACCTTAAAACTCGAAAGACTCATATCAACAAACTAAATAAAAAGGTCTCGCATGACCCATTGTGCACTCACACAAAAAAAGACGGGCCCGTACATTAGATAGATCAAAAGTGTACAGGCTATAAAAACATTCAAAAAGCGACTTAGTTCTTCGCTTCTGGATCCTTCACGTCTTTATTAGATTCCTGGCCATCTTTCTTGGAGTTTTTGCTATCTTTAGCTGCATTCTTAGAGTCCTTCACACTTCCGTCTGTAGGGGTCTTTGAATCTTTAGCTGATTTAGCTGGGGCGTCCAATGATGCAGCTTCATCTTTCGTAGCATCATAAGTTTGGCTCTTTTCAGTTTGGGTTTTCTCGCAATCTGCGCCTTTTGGACATTCTTTCTTGGTAGTGGGGGCGCTAGGTTGTTTTGTAGAGTCCGGTGTAGCGTTAGCGAGGCCTGCAGAGAGTGCGAAAGCCGCAACCGCACATAAAGTCATGACTTTAGTGAACATAAACACATCACATAAAAAAGTTATTATTACCGGGCACTTAAAGTCCGGCGACCCAGTGTATAACACTGTTTGCGGAAACAATATAGAACTTTCTTATGTAGTAAACAAAAATTTTTACACGTAGAGGGTTTCTGACGAGAAAATGATTGACTCTTTTCTGTGTATATGATTACGTTAATGGGTGTGTTACGAAGCGGCGGATGCCTGATAAGGGAGGTTTCGTTTATGCGGGTGTGGCGAAATTGGTAGACGCTCTAGATTTAGGATCTAGTGCCGCAAGGCTTAGGGGTTCAAGTCCCTTCATCCGCACCATTGTTTTAGTTTTTAATGAGTTTTAAACCTTGCTCTCTCAAATTTTTGGATTTAAGGCCGGGTCTCACTTTCACTCTAATGATTCTATGATGAATAAGGTTTTAATCATTCAGTCGGCTTCTTGCCCCGAAGATTGCGGGATGCCCATGGAGATGATACAAAAATTTTTTACTGATAATAGCCTAAGGTGTGATATAGTTTCTGTGCCGAGTGTCAACGAGATTGCGCACGCAATGAACATTATGCTAGAGGTCTCTAATTACAGCGGGATCTTGACCCTTGGTAGCGTTATTACGGAGGGATTGCTATACTATCAGATAATGGCATCTGAAATGATCAGGGCTATAAACGACATTGCCATGCATTATTCGGCTCCATTAGGGTTAGGGATAGTGATCACGGAAGATCTCGCGCGAAGGGAGTTGTTATGGAAGGGAGTTGTGACGCGGGCTCTACAGGGATGCTTAAGATTAATAAAATTGAAAGTCGAATATGAATCTTTTGACTCTTGTCTAACGTATGACAATTAAAATTAAGGTTATTGCGCATGTCAATGAGTCCAGCACAGAATATTCAAAAAACGTTCTTAAAGGTTGCAATTGTAGGAAAGCCGAATGTTGGGAAGTCCAGTTTATTTAATAAACTGTGTGGACGGAAATTCGCTATAGTACATGATCAGCCAGGGATTACTAGGGATAGGAGGGAGTATTTAGCAAATTTAGGAGACATTTCTTTTATAGCTGTTGATACCGCCGGTTGGGAAGATGAGGCTCCAGATGCATTGAGGAGGGATGCGTGCTCTCAATCACTTCTCGGGGCTCAAGTCGCGGATGTGATTATGTTTGTTGTTGATGGTAAATGGGGGTTGAGTACCGAGGATATAGAGTTTGCAAAGCGTATAAGAAAGTTAGAGTCTGGAAGAGTAATCTTGGTTGTTAACAAGAGTGAGTCGACAATTGTGGTCGATAAGAATGATCTATATAAATTGGGTTTAGGGGACCCCGTTTATATTTCTGTGACACAAAGATTAGGATTTGATTCGCTATATGTTGCAATGCAAAACATCCTTCCTCAATTTGAGGAAGGCGGATCTGATATTATGGGCCTTGACGAAGCTATCCCAGAAAATGGCTCAAAGGCAAAGATTGAAATAGCCTTTGTGGGTCGGCCCAACGTTGGGAAGTCTACGTTATTTAACCAGATACTGGGTGCAGAGCGCGCTATTGTTTCGGATATCCCTGGCACAACCAGAGACTGTATTTCCGATTCGTTAAAATTAGATGACAGTTGCATGGAGTTGATTGATACAGCTGGTATCCGTAAAAAGGCGAAAGTAGATGGGGTGATAGAAAACTATTGTGTTGGGCAAAGTATTACCGCGATAAAGAGAGCTAATGTCGTGGTTTTAGTCATGGATGCGCGAACGGCGTTCGAAAAGCAGGATATGGCGATAGCAAGGATTGTAATAAATGAGGGTAAAGCGATAGTATTGGTCATCAATAAGATTGATTTAGTAGAAGATGTTAAGCTGTTCAAAGAGAACGCTAAGCGATGTTTGGAAGCGTATTTCACAGATGTATGCGATATTCCTGTGTTGTATATATCGGCGCTTCATAACCAAAATATTCAACAATTGGTGCGCAGAATCAAAGATACTTTTGTGCTGTGGGGTAAGGAGTGTAGTACAGGAGAGTTGAATAGGTGGCTTAAAATAGCCACAGAGAGTCACTCTCCCCCTCTTTCAAATAACGGTCGCCGGATCAAGATTAAGTATGTGACGCAGGTTGCGAAGGGCCCTCCAACTTTATGCTTGTTTGCTAACATTCCAGAAGATCTGCCAAGGAGTTATCAAAGATATTTAAAGAGGTCGTTTGCATCTCATTTCCTTTTATCTGGTATCCCCGTTCGTTTCATCTTTAATAAAGGCTCTAATCCATACGCTTCTAAGTAGGGGTACGTCTATTAAAATGTCGGTAAAAACGGGTTTATACAAGGTGTTACTAAGATTATTTTCGGTCTCTGTAACTATTCGCGCCAGAGATTTTCAGGCAACGAACTTTTATACGGTCCGTCCGTGATAGATAAGTTGTCATTGTTAAATTTCCGCAATCACTCGCAAGTGCTTTTTGATACAAGGGCAAAGATGGTTCTGTTTAGTGGGCGAAATGGCAGCGGTAAAACCAGTATACTGGAGTCTATATCACTGTTAATCTCTGGGCGGGGTTTACGAGATGCTCTGTTAGGCGATATAACGACTCATGGGGCGAGTTTGGGATGGCAAATCGAGGTAATCTGTTCAAAATCCGACCATCAAGAATCTCAGGAGCATTTAAAATGTACGTATCTCTCTTCTAAGAATAAAAAAAATATGCTTCAAAATGGAGGTGCGGTAAAAAATTCCAGCGCGATTCTCGATTCTCTTTCTGTGGTATGGTTGACCCCCCAAATGCAGACGATGTTTGTTGAGGCTGGTGGGAGACGTAGGTTTGTGGACAGAATGGTCTACAATATAGAAAGGGAGCATGCTGATGACGTCAATAATTACAACAAGTGTTTAAGTGAGCGTCTGAGATTACTAAAATACAATCCAAATGAAGATGTCTGGATTAGTGGCGTTGAAAATAGTTTAGCTACTCTGGCGCTATACATTTGTATACGACGTATTGCTTTGGTGGATAGCGTAAACGATGGTATAAAAAATGATCCAATTTGCCCATATTTATCTCTAGATGGGGATGTAGAGAGGTTCGCTGCGAATTTCTTTTTTGTGTTAAAGCGCGTGCTGGAGTATTCAAACGACGAGATGCTACGCCTAATGTCAAAGACTGCGATTGGGATTGTTATAGAAAATAACAAGGAAGTAAGAAGTTGTTATCAGGAAACATGCCGGCGAATACAACAAAGATTCAGTTTGGCTAGACGAAAAGATGGTATGACCGGAAGGACCTCCTTTGGTCCTCATAAATCAGATGTTGTGATAAAAAGCTCTTGGGATGGGAAGAATGCAAAAGAATGCTCTACTGGAGAGCAGAAATCTTTCTTGGTTGCGATAACTTTGTCTTATATACGTAAGCTCGCTACAATAGTTGGTGCCAAAAAGATCATAGTGCTGTTACTAGATGATTTGTTGGCGTATTTGGATGCGCAAAGACAGGGAGATTTACTAGCTACTGTGTCGGCACTTCCGATACAAACGTGGATTTCCGGCATTAATTTGGATGTATGTAAAGGGATGTTTTCCTCAAATGTTGTACACTATGATTTAGATACTTACCTAGATGAGGTGCGCAGCCTATGATGAAAAAATACAGAATGCCCAAGGATCTGTATAAAGTTATAATGAAGGATAGTAAGCGTATTGTTTCGTCATGCTTTGTATGCCTTTATTCTGCTTATGATCAGAAGGTTATACGGGGTTCATGCAAGGTTAGCTCCGCCGCTATAAGGCATCTACCATATGTCGGGATTGTGGCGAGTAGAAAGGTGGGGGGCGCGGTCCAAAGGAATCGCTGTAAACGTTTATTGCGAGCGGCTGTTGGTGGCGCGATAAGCGTAGAGAAAGGGCTTTATTCTGGGCAAATGAATCAGCAGTATCAAGGTATCGCCCCCGCTAAGGAGGGTGGGGTTGGTCGGAATGTAGGAATAGTGTTGATTGCTAGGCAAAATTTGCTACGAGTTAAATTTACATCTCTGACTCAGGATATTATGCGTGCGTTTAAAGGAATTTTTTAGAGATTGACTTGTGTATGGGCTGAGGAGGGTAGCATTTTTTTCGTGAGTGATTTCTGGGGGCTAACGCAATTTGATGCGATTCAATTTGGAAGGTCCTTTTGGCTTATCTGCTGCGTGATGACGGTAACGTAACTTTTTGTAACAATATGTCATTTTATATTCAGCGCTCGTCCATGTATATCTGGTACAATCAGGGTTTGGTTGTTGAATCGCAGCGCAGTTATATAGCAGTATATATTAGAGGTAGCCTCAGTTTATGTTGGAGATCGGGAGATGTGGGGTGGCAAGAGTTTTTGCCAATGTAGCCATACCTTACGGCGCATACAATGAATAGCAGCGTGAAAAAAGATGCCAGACAGTGGCAGCAAACCATAAGGGAATCGGTTATCCTCTCTGGAATAGGTATTCACAGTGGAGATGAGGTTACTCTTAAGCTTAGTCCTTTGGGGCCAAATCAGGGTGTAGTCTTTGTCCGTTCTGACGTTAACTCCGGTAAAAATATAATCCCAGCTACATTTGATTGCGTTGACAAGTCCGAGCTCTGCACCTCGATTAAGAACGAATATGGTATAGGGGTCTCCACAATAGAGCACCTAATGGCTGCATTTTGGGCATCGGGAATAGATAATGTGCGGGTAGATACTGATAGATCGGAAGTGCCAATTATGGATGGCAGCGCAGCTTTCTTTACAAGAGCGTTAAAGTTGGCTGGAGTTAAAAAACAAAGGTCTAGACGCAAAATTATCAAGATCCTGAAAGAAATCTCGGTTTACAGTGGGGATAGATCCATTCACATTGGTCCTTTCGATGATTTTACGGTAGATTTCGAAATAGATTTTATGCACAAAGTTATCGGGCGGCAACAATATCATTTTACGGGAAGGCCAGAAAGTTTTGAGAGCGAAATTAGTCAAGCTAGGACGTTTGGGTTTATGAGTGAGGTAGAGGGGTTAAAAAAAATGGGGCTGGCCAAGGGGGCGTCGTTAGAAAATGCGATAGGCTTAGATAGGGATGGCATCTTAAACCCTGGAGGATTGAGATATAAGGACGAGTTTGTGCGGCATAAAATCTTGGATTGTCTTGGTGATCTGTACCTAGCTGGATGCCAAATACAGGGTCGTGTCATGGGGAATAAGTCTGGCCATGCAATGAACAACGAGGTGCTACGTAAGTTATTTAGCGATCCCTCTGCTTATGGGTATGTTACGGTCTAGGGTTGCTGGACCCGTTTGGGTAACAGAAGATAGGCCTTATAATTGATTAACAAACGACTCGGGAAGTCATTGTTTATGTGTAAAAAACCTGCTATAAAAGGGATGGTGAGCACATTTCTAATCTAGTTCGGATGAACAAAGTTCTATCCATGGTTGCCGTTGTTGGTAAATCGGCGATTGCTTTTGCTGGATCTATAGGCGGTATTGCTATTTTTTCCTTTAAAACGCTGATCTCAATGTTCTTTCCTCCGTTTTATTGGCGTACATTTACAAGGCAAATCTGGGTGATTGGGTATTATTCCTTACCGGTGATTGGTTTGACCGCTATATTTACTGGGGCCGTGTTAGCGTTGCAGAGCTACATTGGGTTCAATAGGATGAGCGCTGGCAGCGGGGCAATTACGTCAATCGTTGTTCTCTCCATTACGAGAGAGCTAGGTCCAGTGTTGACTGGCCTCATGATAGCTGGGCGGGTTGGGGCGGCGATCGCAGCAGAGATTGGGACAATGAGAGTAACGGAGCAGATAGATGCGTTATATACACTTGGAACCGACCCAGTTAAATATTTAATCGTTCCACGAGTGGCGGCGGCTGGAGTTGTGATGCCGATTCTTGTTTTGATTGCCGATGTTATAGGTGTCTTTGGGGGTTATCTAGCGTCGACGTACAAATTAGGTTTATCCCCGTATGGATATCTGAGAGATATTGACACATATCTTTGCGCGCAAGATATATGGTCTAGTGTGGTAAAGGCGTTTGCCTTTGGAGTGATTGTAAGTTTGGTTAGTTGCTATCATGGATATAACTCGAGGGGAGGGGCCCAGGGTGTCGGGATAGCCACGACTTCCTCGGTCGTGACGTCTTCTATATTGATCTTGCTGGCAGACTATCTGATTACAGGAGTTTTGTTTTGATTCATTTTGACATAAGGAAGATTATGTCGCACAATTTAGGTTAAGAGCTCTTTTCAAAAATCAAATAAACTTTTTCGGCATTCTTAGCTATTTTGGTTGGTCATTCATGACGGTTCCTATAATTGTAAAAAATCTTTCGAAAACTTTTCGTGAACACAACGTGTTGCATAACATCTCTTTTGATGTCGTGCCTGGTGAGTCGTTAGTTGTAATAGGCGGCTCTGGAAGTGGTAAATCAGTTCTAATAAGATGTGTGCTAGGGTTAACGTTACCCGATCGCGGAAGTATTATTAAACTAAATGGGCTCAACGTATCAAATATCCCTATTTCATCGCGTAAAGGTGATGGCATAGGGGTTCTTTTTCAAAGTAATGCTCTGTTTGATAGTTTGAGAGTGTGGGAGAATGTCGCTTTCGTGGCGCTACAGAATAAAGTTATGGACTCATCTGAGGCAAAGAAGATGGCGATAGAAAAGCTTTCTATGGTGGAGCTAAATTCTAATACCGCGAACCTATATCCGAGTGAAATATCTGGTGGGATGCAGAAGAGAGTTGCATTGGCTCGTACTATAGCTAATAATCCAAAATTACTCTTTTTTGATGAGCCTACAACCGGATTGGATCCTATAACATCTAAAAAAATTAGCGATCTCATCAAGAGCATTTGTGCGCAACTTAAGGCGACTAGCGTTACCATTACGCATGATGTTACCTGCATGCAAACAGTTGGCTCCAAAGTTTTGGCAATTTCCAATGGAACGGTTGCCTGGCACGGAGATTTATCGGAGATGCATCGAGCGAAACATCCGTATATTAGAGAATTTTTTCAATATTCTAGCCCGCACATAATGGATGAGTGACGTTATATCTGGGGCTACCTCTAATGGGAGAATATAATCATGCTTGACTGCAATAATTATCTAATATGACCCAAAACTCTTCTTCTACATTGGATTTGAAAGTAGATTTATACGAGATCTTACATATATCTAAGGAAGTTATCTTGGATGATACAAATAATGTTGATTTTATCTTCCGCCAGTATCGCGCTGCCACGAATGTTGAGGATAAATTGGTCTATATGAATGCGGTGATCGAAATAGCGGGGAAATTTCATAGTTATTTACATTTTGAGCATTCTATTGGGTATCTCTTATTGGCGTACGCTTATTATTTGGAGCGGGATCGTGAGAATGCGATGAATTATAAGGAAAAGGCCTTATTTCAAGATCCGTTCAATAACGGCGCCATAAATTTCCTAAGTACAGATAGCGCAAATAGAATGGATGGCTTAGATGGAATATTGTTGTACGATAAAAATTACAGATTCGAGCTTGATTTTTTACGCTTTGCAATCGGAAGATTCAGAGTGTCATCGAAAATAGAGGAGCTAGATCGGGTGATTAGAGATGCTTTGTCGGACGACCCAAATATTCGTGATCATTGCTTCTTCCATGAGTCTCACAGGCTTCCCATGGCATATGGAATTGCTGCGTTGCGAAGTGGCTTAATCGGTCAGGCTTTAGTCCAGTTCCGCAAATCTTGTGAGATTCTGGAGTCTTCCCATAAGTCGTATCACAGATATGCGGCAGATATTTATGAGTTGAGGGCAGGTTTGTTTGAGGCGTTGGGGATGGAGGATTTAATGAAGGCGGACCTGATAAAGTCGGGTAATTTTTAGGGCGGAGCAGGAGTCTCCTTGGATTTTGAATGGGGGCCGTTCTTTACTCGAATTTTGGAAACCAACTAATGTCGTGACGATTTCGGGCCTCTAGCACGGAGCTGGGGAAGGCCCCAAAATGGAATTTTGGATCGGTATGATATGCGTCGTCGGAAGCGTTGCCATAGACTTGTGCTGGAGGCTCTAATCGTTCAGCGATACCTCTCTCTATGGAGGCGAGTAAAAAGAAGATTACTTTTGAGGCATCAATGTTCCCGGAGGGGGCGCGAAACTCTATACGCCTATTTTCTGGATTAAAATTCAAGACCCTTACTGCCGTAGAGCGATTGTTCAGTCCCCAACTAGCGTTCATCGGCGCCATGAATCCGGGTTTGAAACGCGTATATTCTGACTCGTTTTCTCCGCAGAGCCAGTGAAAACTCCGTTGCAAGTAGTGTAGAATTCCGGCTATGCTGTGTTTCAGAAGGTTGTTTTTGTCCCAGCTGTTGTCTGCAAAAGCGTTCTTTTTCGTATAGAAATCGTGTAAACTAATGTGATAATGCGCTCCAGAGCCGTAATCGTCAATTATGGGTTTTGGCCCAAAATCAGCATATATGGCCTCCATTCTTCGTGCCGCGAATAGAATTACTTTGATATAGACATTTATGATTGTGGTAAGGTTTTCAAGATTCGGTATGGGAGGGGTACATATCTCATATTGACCACGCCCTTTTTCAGTTTGTATTGGTGGACAAAGGATGGCGGTTTCTGCCGAGAAATGATGCACAGACTCTAATTTTAGATATCGTGTCATAATTCCGGTAAACGAAATGAGCTCTCTGTCCGTAAGGATCCTGGGGCGTCTAGTTCTGGCGTCTAATAGATAGAACTCCAGCTCCACTCCTATGACTGGAAGCAAGTTATGGTTTGATTGTAACTCCCTTTGTATGCTGGTGAATGAATATTTCTCAAACATCTAAACTACAGTTCTTTTGGCGTCAAGCCTTCACACTTTGGGGGACACGAGCATAATAATCTGCTTACCTTCCATCCTTGGCAAAGAATCTATCTTTGCATGTGGCGCTAAATCAGCTTCTAAGCGCTTCATCAATTCAAAGCCTACCTCTTTGTGGGTAATTTCACGACCTTTGAACATAAGTGAAATGCGGACCCTGTCGCCATCTTGCAAGAAACGCAGGATGTTCCGTAACTTCACTGCATAGTCTCCATCAGCTATGGTGGGGCGGATCTTCACTTCCTTCGTTACAATCGCTTTCTGCTTTCTTTTGACTTCATGAGCTTTTTTTTGCAGCTCGTACTTGTATTTGCCAAAATCATCTATCTTGCAAACTGGTGGAGAGGCGTTTGGGGAGATCTCCATTAAATCCAAACCCTCTGTGCGCGCAAGTGCTAACGCATCACTTATCCCGAAAATTCCCAGCATCTCTCCTTTTTTGTTGACTAGTCTGATTTGTGGCGCCGAGATTTGTTGGTTGACTCGTACGCTAATTTTAACGCTGCTTATACCTTCTTTTTCCTCTCAATAAAGATTAAACGCCACATATCTAACGTTACGAAGCTGCGGCATGCAAACCTATACAATTTTTTGCAGTGGACGTCACTATATTTTTGATTCGCATCGATCTTGGGGGGTAGTTTCGATACATGAAATCCATCTCGATAGATGTTAATTGTCGCGTAAATCGCTAAAAGCTGATGGCCAGAGGTTGTGCGAGCTGGTATTCGGCGCCAGATATGTCTCGGGGATGATGCCGAGTGGTGGCGTTACAAAATTTCTCATGCTTAACCCTGGGTTACTGGATCAAATTCAATTTGACATTGTTGTTGTTAGATTGTACGCTTCGTTAGCATAGTTTTTAGCGGGTGTAGCTCAATGGAAGAGTTCCAGCCTTCCAAGCTGGCCGTGTGGGTTCGATTCCCATCACCCGCTCCAAGATTAACAAGGCAGGAGTGATATATAGGTAAGAGAGATGAAGTTTAGCAGGAATAAGCCGCACTTAAACATAGGGACGATAGGACATGTTGATCATGGTAAGACGACGTTGACTGCGGCATTAACGAAGTATTTTAGCGAGA
>Ga0247839_1002936_pt1 | contig 24468 bp, 20 predicted proteins | sample LaCruzMarch2015__6_FD_192405 | JGI IMG/M metagenome (GOLD analysis project Ga0247839, IMG submission 192405) | Freshwater microbial communities from meromictic Lake La Cruz, Castile-La Mancha, Spain - LaCruzMarch2015_16m | ecosystem: Environmental > Aquatic > Freshwater > Lake | place: Spain... | reverse complement strand
TTGCCCTATTACCAGTTTTGGTAATACCATTACCGAGTGTCGGTTGCCCTATTACCAGTTTTGGTAATACCATTACCGAGTGTCGGTTGCCCTATTACCAGTTTTGGTAATACCATTACCGAGTGTCGGTTGCCCTATTACCTGTTTTGGTAATACCATCACCGAGTGTCGGTTGCCCTATTACCAGTTTGTGTAATAGCATACCTATTTTCTATTTATTTATTGGTAAATTATTGTAATAGTTTATGATGAAGTTAATGTTTAACAATTTAATAACAGTAAACCGTTTAAAACTGTTATTTATTTGACTTGATTTGTATTACAATAAAAAAAATATGAGAGATTTAAAGACATACGCATCAAACCCGTTTTTACTATTACGAGTTAGTTTAGAAAAAAAGAAAAAATTTGGTGAAAGCCATTTAGCATTCTTAGCAGTGCAAAACACCAATCAAGTTTACGATGTTGCCATTAGCAAAACCGTAACTGTTCAAACCGCATTGTTTGGCGATATTACAGATGTAAACATAACTAAGGCATTACAACAAACACAAACCCAAAGTGTAGATGCAATTATTAAAGCTTTTACAGCTAGAAACACCCGTTTAAACAAACATTTAGAGGCAGACGATGTACACAAAACACCTTTGTATGCCAGCTTTTTTCCTCAAGGTGTAATGCCATTTACCGAAGGAGTAAACAAAGGAAATGTAGAACAATTAATGAAGCAAATGGTGCAAATAATTACCGACAATACAGCAGTGGCTGGTGGTGGTTCAGTATTAGCCGAATACCAAGCTTTTGAAACACAATACAAAGCCACTAGAGGCATGCAATTAACTAAAATAGGTGAAGTAAGCCAAAACATTGACGAGCGTGATGCAAGTGAAAAAGCTTGGGCCGATCAATTGTTCGATAATTTATTATTTATTGCTAGAAACAATAAAAACAATCCTGAAATAATTGATTCGTTTTTTGATCAAAGCATTGTAAATAACAATAATGGCGGTTCCGATGAAGAAACACCAACACCACCAACAAAATAACCTTAAAACAATTATAAACTAAACGCCTTTGCAGCCATGTGAAGGCGTTTTTGTTTGAATTGGGACATGTAGGGGCAGACCTATGTGTCTGCCCCTATTGTTTCCGCCCCTTGTCTGAATAAGGATTTGCAGGATTTAAGGATTTACAGGATTGTTTGGACATTGTTTGGGCAGACACACAGGTATGCCCCTACGTGGGATTGTTTCCGCACTTTGTCTGAATCAGGATTTTCAGGATTTAAGGATTTACAGAAAGAAACAACATAAGTATGAAACAATCAATTCTGTAAATTCTACAATTCAGTAAATTCTGATTCAGACAAAAAAATACAGCCGATGTTGGCGTCCTCGCCAACATTCATTTATATAACAATAAGTTGCAGGCAAGGACGCCTGCAACGGCAAAAAAGCTGGCGCAAGCGTCCGCTTGTGCCATTATAATCAAGCGTCCGCTTGAGAATACAAAGTTATTGCAAGCGGACGCTTGTTAGGAAAAAGCACAAGCGGACGCTTGCGCCAGCTATTAGCTAAATGAACCATTTAATTTAACTTTGTAATGAAATATTAATTATTAAATTTGACTGCTAGTAAATATGAATATTCCATTTGTCAGTTAATAAATATAAACACTTCGAAACTAAAAAACAATAAAAACATGAACACCATAGTCAAATCATTTAAAAGTAAAAAAAAGCTATATATTATGAACACAAAACCCAAAACTACAAAGACACTTTACATTTTCCTTTTGTTATTTAGTTTTCTATTTAGTATTGAACATATAGTGGCACAACCTATTATTACTTCCTTTACTCCAACAAGCGATACTGTGGGTGCAACGGTTTCCATAACAGGTACTGGTTTTAATACCACTGCTGCTAATAATATTGTATTTTTTGGAGCAACTCGTGCAACTGTATCCACAGCATCAGCAACGAGTTTAACAGTTGTTGTTCCATCAGGTGCTACCTATGCTCCGATAACTGTTTTGAATAATAGTAACAAATTAACGGCTTATAGTACCAAATTTTTCAACCCAGTTTTTTTTCCCAGCAAAGGAAGTATTACTACTTCTGATATAGCAACAAAAATAGATTCAGCAACAGGCGCGGGCCCAAAATCAATTAAAATTGGTGACTTAAATGATGATGGAAAACCTGATTTGGTGGTAGTTAATGCAGGTTCAGGTACTAGTGGTACGGTTTCAGTATTTCGTAATATAAGCAGTACAAGTACAATTAGCTTTGCGACAAAGGTAGATTTTTCCACAGGAGCTAGTCCAGTATCAGCAGCAATTGGTGATATTGATGGAGACGGTAAGCCTGATTTGACAATTGCAAATTATGGTACTAATACCGTTTCAGTATTACGCAATACAAGTACTAGTGGTATACTTAGTTTTGCAACAAAAATTGATATAACAACAGGCTCAAATCCAACTTCAATAGCCATTGGTGATTTAAACAGAGATGGAAAACCAGATTTAGTAATAGCAAATGGTACTAACAATTCAGTTTTTGTATTACGAAATGCAAGTAGTAGTGGTATTATTAGTTTTGATACAATTATTAATTTAGGAATTGGATCTGGTTTTGATCCAGCAGCAATTGCCGATATTGATGGAGATGGTAAACTAGATTTGGTAACAGCTAGTTATTTTACTATTTCAGTATTACGGAATACAAGTAGTAATATTGGTACTATTAGTTTTGCTTCCAAGGTTGATTTTGGAACAGGCTTCGGTCCTGGAAACCTAGCTATAGGCGATTTAGATATGGATGGTAAGTTAGATATAACCGCACGTAATTCGACTGGCAGCCTTGTTTCTGTATTGCGTAATACAAGTAGCATTGATACTATTAGATTTGCAACAAAAGTTGATTTACCTTCAGGACAGGGATCTTTTGCTATAGCTATAGGCGATATTGATGGAGATGGAAAGCCTGATTTGGCTGTAACTAATCGCAATGAAGATAGCGTTGCTGTTTTGCGTAACTTGGGTAGTAATGGTTTTATAAGTTTTGCAACTAAGGTAAAATTTGCAACAAGCTATGATCCATGGTCCGTTGCGATTGGTGACATAAATGGAGACGGCAAACCTGATTTAGCAATAACCAACTTAAACAGTTATACTGTTTCAATCTTACGAAATAACCCTCAATTTCCATTAATAACTTCAACAGGCACACTTACACCTTTTTTTTCTTGTTTAGGTAAAGCTTCTTCACAAAAAAGTTTCACAATAAATGGTATAAATCTTACAGCAAACTTAGTTGTTACACCACCAACAGGTTTTGAGATTTCAACAACATCAGGCTTTGGATTTGGAGCTAGTGTTAGTTTGACTTCAACATCAGGTATTGTAAATAATACCATCATTTATATGCGAATGACTAGTTCTGCAACTGGTTCACCAAGCGGCAATGTGGTTTGTACTTCAACAGGTGCAAATACAAAAAATATCGCAGTAAGTGGTGTTGTAAATGCAGTAACAATTACAACATCTACAAATAATATAAGCATTTGCCCAAGTGCTTTACCTTTTACTTGGAATGGTAGAACTTATAATGCTAACACAACAGATACAATTTATTTAGCTAATTCTTTAGGTTGCGATAGTATCACCATTTTAAAATTAACAATAAAATCAACAAGTACTTCAACAAATAACATAAGTATATGCTCAAGTGCTTTACCATACATATGGAATAGTAGAACCTATAATGCTAATATTACAGATACGGTTTATTTAACAAATTCTGTTGGATGTGATAGTGTCACCATTTTAAAACTAACAATAAAACCAATAAGTAATTCAATAAATAATATAAGCATTTGTCCTAACTTATTGCCATTTATTTGGAATGGTAGAACATATAATACTAACAGAACCGACACAGTTTTTTTAACTAATTCAGTAGGTTGCGATAGTGTCACCATTTTAAAACTAACAATAAAACCAACAAGTGTTTCAACAACTATTATAAGTATTTGTCCTAACTTATTACCATTTATTTGGAATGGTAGAACATACAATTCAAACAGAACTGATACGGTTTATTTAACAAATTCAGTAGGTTGTGATAGTGTAACCATTTTAAAACTAACAGTAAAACCAACAAGTTCTTCAACAACAATTACAAGTATTTGTCCTTCTGCACTTCCTTATTTTTGGAATGGAATAAGCTATAATACAAATAAAACTGATACGGTTTATTTAACAAATTCTGTAGGTTGTGATAGTGTCACCATTTTAAAACTAACAATAAAACCAACAAGTGCTTCAACTTCTATTATAAGTATTTGTCCTTCTGCATTACCTTATACTTGGAATGGAAGAAGCTATAATACAAATAGAACAGATACTTTTTATTTAACTAATTCATTAGGTTGTGATAGTATCACCATATTAAAACTAACAGTTAAATCAACAAGTACTTCAACAAATAATTTAAGCATTTGCCCAAGTGCTTTGCCTTATACTTGGAATGGTTTAACATTTAATACAGCGGGAACGCAAACTAAAACAGGTCTAATCAATTCAGTTGGTTGCGATAGTTCAACAACTTTAAATTTAACGGTAAAAACAACTAGTACATCAACAAATAATTTAAGCATTTGCTCAAGTGCATTGCCTTTCACATGGAATGGCTTAACATTTAATACCGCTGGAACACAAACTAAAACAGGTTTAACTAATTCAGTTGGTTGTGATAGTTCAGCAACTCTAAGTTTAACAGTAAAACCAACTAGTATATCAACAAATAATATCAGTATTTGCTTTAACTTATTGCCATATACATGGAATGGTTTAACATTTAATACTGGTGGAACACAAACTAAAACTGGTTTAACTAACTCAGTTGGATGTGATAGTTCAGCAACTTTAAACTTAACAGTTTATCCATCACCTAATACTAGTAATATTTCAGGCTTATCAATTGTAAATAAATTAGATACTACTTCTTATTCTGTAAATGGCTTAAGTGGTTCAGTTTTCAATTGGATTGTATCGGGAGCAACCATTCAATCAGGAGCTGGTTCTAATCAAATTCAAGTAAAATGGTCAACCACTGGAACGCAATTGGTAAATGTAACAGAAACTTCTAATCAAGGTTGTATTGGTGTTCAAAAATCATTGTCAGTAATTGTTTCACCAACCATTGGAATCAATGAATTGAAAGCAAACAATCAAGTAAATATTTATCCAAATCCATTTAGTGAAACCATTCATATTACTTTATTGAATAATCTAAAACTTGAGAAAGCTATTATATACGATTTAATTGGCAACGAAATAATTGTTTCCACTAAAAATGAAATAGATGCTAGCAATTTAAAATCTGGTATTTATTTAATCATGATAGTGGATAATAATGGTAATAGTTATAGTGAGAAATTGGTGAAAAACTAAATTCATTTCGACAAGCTCAATGACCTTGCGGTCGTTGAGACAACTATCCGTAGAGTTAGCGATGCGCTCTACGGATTTTTTTATAAATATAGTGTCATCGACACGGGCTAACAGAAACGAGTTTGGAAACTCTGTTTTCATTTAAAGTCCGTAGTCACAGCCCACAATGCTAGGCTTCAGACAACGGATAGTTTGGGAAACAAGTGAGAAACTTTGTTTGCAAGATGCTTGTGAGAGCAGATATTATTTTATTTTTATCCCTAATTTTTCCATAGCAACATCAATAGGAATTGAAAGGTTTAAACCTTCGGAACCTCTAAATTTATAAGTATTTATTCCTATTACTTCTCCATTTTCATTCAATAATGGTCCTCCACTATTTCCAGGGTGAACAGAAGCATCTGTTTGTATAAAACTACGACCTTCAAATGTGCGTTTTGCACTCAATATTCCTTTAGTAATTGTTTGTCCAAATTCTTCCATTTTTGGTGTACCAATAGCAAATACATCAATACCAAGAGGAGCTTTTTGGGAATTACCAATAGGTAGCGGTGCAAATCCTTTTCCTTTTAGTTTAAGTAACGCTAAATCAAAATCAGCATTACTATAAACAATTTCAGCAGGAATATTGAAGCCATTTTCGAACAAAATGGATACTTCTTTTGAGCCATCAATTACATGATGGTTGGTAATTATATAACCATCGGCCGAAATAATAAAACCACTTCCATGTCCACCATCGCTTTTAACCGTAACACACGATTTAATAGAATTACTAAGCATATCAGCCCTTGTTTTAAATGTTGTTGTTTGTTTGGCTATATAAACTGTATTTTGATTAATACTTTCATCCAATTTTTTAGTAGCTTCTTGACTTAAAATAACTGACGAGAAGGTATCGTTAAGCATTAAATTAATCAATGCTTCTCTAAAACTTTCTTTTATAACAAAGTCAGCATTTCCATCCACTTTTGTAAAGGTACCTTTGGTAAAATAATTAAAAACCACTTTGTTTTTTACTCGGTTAAAAACCTGCCATTCTATTTCTAAACTGCTACTGTTTGTTGCCACAAAACCATTGTTGTAATTGCTAGTATAATTTAAATTTTTAAGATTTCCACCTATTAATAATTTAGGATTAACTGTTTCTTCTTCGGCAAATAGTTTAGATTGTTTTACAACTTGATAGCCACCATTGCTCAGTTCTCTTTCGGCTATATTGTTAAACTCAACTGTGGCGTTACTAATTCCAGATTCTTCCCAGTAAAATGGCTTTTTGTTATTGTACCTTATAATTTCACCAATTTTTTGCCCATTGGTAAAATCAATCACCATTTTTTCAAAAGCAATTGGCAATTTTTGTTCGCCTTGAGGTATTATTTTATATTTTCTTTTTAAGTTAAAATCTAGCTTATTGCCATAGTTTTTATCAAACTTCGAATAATTATCTTTATCAATCCAGAAGCTAGTATCGTTGAATCCATTATGCTTTATGGTAAGTTTATATTTTAAATATTCGTCAAAATTAAGTGTTACGTTTTCTTGAAATGGAGTTACACCAACTATATTGTTATTTAGCATAATTACAGATGAATCGGGAGAAACAAACACATTAAGTTTTATTTTTTGAGCATAGCCATTTGAAATAAACATAGAAGCTATAAAAAGTAAATGGAAGAATTTTGATTTCATAATATATTTATTTATTGAATGTCTAATTCTACAATTGAAGTAAATTTTGTAGGACATGTTTCATTAGTAGTTAATTCAATGGTAATAGGAATTTTTATACCCAAAGGGCAATCATAATCAATTTCAGCGCTGAAACCAAATAAGGTGCTACTAGTTTCGTTTTGGTCTATTGTTCCGTTATTTATTGAAATACTTAAATTATTTAAGTATGGTGATGTGGTAGAAATTTTAGCACCGCTTTGTAAAAAAACCAATGCTCTGCCTCCTGAATTTTTAACTTCACAGTCAATTGAAACTATTGAACCTGGAGTTACAGTACCTCTCCATATATAATAAGAATTGAAATCAAGCTTGGCTGAATTTGGTCTTACTATTACATTTATTTGCTTTTCTATTGTTCCCCCTTGATTATCGGTAACAGCTATGTTTAAAGGTAAATTTGTATTATTAGGAATACTTTGAGGCAAACAATCTAACCAAACTTCAAAATTTTTTGGCGTGCCTGCTTGTATATCTGCAGATATTGTTTTTGAAAATTGGTACGGATAAGTAGCATTTAAACTGGTTATGGTAACCTTCAAATCATCACTATAATCTGTATTTCCAATAGTTGTCATTACCATTTCAACTATTGGGGTTAAACCTTTTGAATAAGTCCCAATAAATGCATCTGCCTCATTTAAACCAACAAATTTGGAATTAGAAATTGATATAACACTTGGCTTCAAATCACTTACTGTTAAAGTAAGGGTTATATTGAATTCTTTTCCAGCTTTATCAGTAAGTTTTGCGTTGCATGTTAAAGTTTCGCCAGCGGTAGCATTGCTAGCTACTTTTATACGTAAATTACCTATAGGATTCTTTTTACCAACATAGCCCATCATTATGTTATCTGGACTAAAATTTTCAATAACTATTTTTGAACTATTACTAGTAAAAATTGCTGAAGTTATTTGGGAGAGTTTAGTTCCAGTGTTTTTAACTAGCACTTTTAAGGTAGCTGTTTCGTTTTTTTGTATTTTAGCATCGCTATTATTGTCACTAATTACTTCGTAACCATCAATAGCTAATACAGGTGTTCCATCAGGTCCTAAAATATCATTTGGATTTGTTCTTTCGTATTTTGAACAAGAAGCAATGGTTAACACCAAAGCACAAATGATAAAGTTTTTAGAATAATTTATAATTGCCATTGTTTAAAATTTGTAGATTATACTAAATTGTGAATTATTATTTGAAAAATTATAAACAGGTGGCAAATAACCTACTTTAAAACTTGAATTGTTATTTAAAGCTGTGTTATTTTTTTTACTTGATTTTACTTTTAAAGCCACCTGTAAAACATCAAAAGCCCAAATACCTAAACCAATTCCTGTAAAAACCATAAATTGGGTTTGACCACTTTCAGCATCGCTATAATGTTTATCAATGTCGTTTTGCAAATAAGCATCTTTGTAACTGTTGTATGAATTATTAGCTTGTATTTTATTGTAAATACCATAAGCAATACAACCATAACTTACTACTGCTATTCCTGTTGCAATAGCTCTACCGTTTTTATACAAATTCTTGTTTCCTAAGCCAGGCACCAAAACAGATTTTAGAATTGCATTATTGTTTACAAGAATGGTATGTTGAGTAATGTTTAAAAACATAACACCATAATTAATTTTTGAATCCAATCCATTTGCTGAAAAAGGAATACGAATTGTTCTAACTCCGCCCCCAATAACATTGTTTACATCTCCTATTATTTGAGTGGGTACAATAATTTTAAAAGTAGTTGAGTCTATCAATTTAAGTGTAAAACCATACTTATTTGCTGGGTTGGCATCTAAAATCTCGAAGTTAACAACCAAATCTGTTTCGGATTGGTTAACAGCAATTACTTTTATTTTGTCTAAATGCTGAGATTTAACCCATAACTGACTTAGCATAAAACAAACAAACAAACTGAACACTTTCATATAAACTATAAAATTAAATTGGTGCAATATAAAATCGAATGTATATTTATCAAAAGTTTCTTAGTTTTAATTTTTAAGTGATTCATATAGTTATGTTTTAAAACTCAAACAGGAATGAATTAGCTAAGAAGTTATGATTCAGCAAAGAAAGTATTTAAAACGTAATCTCTACTTCCATTTCTTTACCGTCTCTAACAACAATGGCTTTGGTTTTTTCACCTTTGTTGTATTTTCCCAAACACTTCATATAAGCTTGCATATCGGTTACTTCGTCAGCTCCTAGTTTTATTAGTAAATCGCCACGTTTTAAACCCGCATTTGCAGCAGGTCTTCCTTCTGTGACTCCATCTATTCTTACCCCTTTTCCTTCGTATATATAATCGGGCATAATGCCTAAGGTTACTTTAAAACTGCTACTACCAGTGCTTGAATGAGTATCTTTTGTTTTGGTAAATTTTAAACGAGGTTCGTTATCTAAATTGTAAATTAAATTATAAATGTATTTGAGTACCGCCAATTCACCTTTGTAATTAATCAAATTGTCGTCATCGCTAGGTTTGTGGTAATCGTAATGCGAGCCAGTGAAAAAATGCAAAACAGGAATTCCGATATTATAAAATGAAGTATGATCACTAGCACCTACGCCACTTTCCGATGTTTTTGGTTTTATACCTTCTATGCTTATATTATTCAAAGCAGTATTCCATGTTGGCGATGTTCCAATTCCATCAATGGCAAAAGTTTGTTTCGCTGTGTCTAACCTTCCAAGCATGTCCATATTAATCATGTAGTTAATTTTGGTGGTATCAATGGTTGGATGTTTACAAAAATAATTGGAACCTAAAAGTCCTTCTTCTTCACCACTAAAGGCAATGAACAAATAATTGAAATTACTTAAATGCGCTTTTTTTATTACTTCGGCTAACTCAATTAAAGCAGCAGTTCCACTTGCATTGTCATCGGCTCCGTTATGAATTTGTGGCTTTTCATTTTCAGATCTTCTGTAAGTAGATCCACCTAATTCATTATAACCTAAATGGTCGTAATGAGCACCAATTACTACTGTTTGCGCAGCTTTATTATTTAAATATGCAATTACATTGTGGCCAGTTAAAGTTCTTGTAATGGTATCAATATTTAAATCTACCGAGGCATTATCAAAATGAACCGAATCTATTTTGTTTACATGCGAAATAAAATAAACAGGTATTTTATAAAAATGATTTCTGAAAAAAGGTTTGAATTCTGGTTCTAAAACATCTGTATTTTGATTAATAATTATAACCGCTTCAGCGCCTAAAGCAATGGCAGTGTCTATTTTGGTTTCTAAGCCAATTTTGTTATTTGGATTGTTTTTATCGGCTAGTTTATACACCAATATTTTTCCATCTAAGTGTTTTTTGTTCAAATAATCAGCAGTATTTCCAGCACCAAGCCAAATGGTTTTACCACTAATTTTTCCAATATTACTTTCAGTTAATGGATAAAAACCTGTCGGGTTAATACCTCCTAAAAGCTTTTCAAAACTTTTTCTTTTCATTGAAAAAGAAACATTATTGTACGATAATTTATTCAAGGTAAAAGCTTGTAAAAACCCGCCATCAGTGCCTTTTGGTGCTAATCCTAGCGATTGAAAATTATCGATTAAAAACTCATACGCCATTTTTTCGCCACGGCTTCCCATCAATCTTCCTTCTAATCTGTCACTAGCTAAATAGCTTAAGTTTTGTTCCAATGAATTGATGGTTTCTTCATCGGTTTTGATTAATTTTTGGGCAAATAAATTGCCAAATAAACTAAATAATAGAATTGATAATAAGTATTTCATATATAACTTTTAATAAAACAATGGATGCGAAAGTAGCAAAAGTAATTCGAATGGTTTGCGATTTGCTTTTTTGAGCAGTTTTTACGCCCATTTGAGCAAATAAAAATGTTCCAATTATTAGCGGAAATGCAATGGGTAAAAGGATATAACCAAACTGGAAATTGCTCACATAATTTTTAGGAACTGCATTCAAATTCAGGATGCCAATAACAATGGCAAAACCCAAAATAACACCAGTAGAAATAGCACTTGCTTTTTTAATATCTAGTTTCATCCATTCTGTAAAAACAGGAGTCATAATTACACCGCCACCTAACCCCGACATGGCAGTAACAATACCAGCAAAAACACCTGTAATATTGTATTTAATATTATCGGCTTTGGTGTTTTCTGAAATTCTTGTTTTAGGTTTTGATAAAAACATTTTAAAAACTACAAACAAAAGCATAGTTAAAAAAAAGTACAAAAACACGTCTCGACTGTACCAAGTTCCTTTGTTAATGAGGGTTTGCAGAACCACCACGCTCAAAGTTCCAGGTAATAATGTTTGAATAATTTCTTTGAAAAACAAATTTCCTAATTTGAACTGTTTATAGCTTGCCACTGCAGCCGAAAACATAATTACAAAAAGCGAATTGGCTAAAACTGCTTTAACCAATTCTGTATCGTGAAAATATTTTGATAAGAAATAATCTAACACAGGAACGTAAATAATTCCTCCTCCAACACCTAAAAAGCCAGACATAAATCCACCAAAAGAACCTAGGAAAAACAGGATAATAAAATCGCTAATTGATAACATTTTCTATGAGGGTAAATGTTATTTGATAGTAGTCAAAACTTTATTGAAAGCTTGTTTGTCGGCAAATATTTTTAAAGCTGCTTGCACATCTACATCATGGTCAAAACCTGCTTCAATTCTACCTTTTTGGAAATAATAACGTCTAACAATTTCTTCTTCTAAAAGGCTAGTAATTTCCTCCTTGTTTTTTTCAATATCAGCTTGCTTATCATGGTTCATACTTAATTTTAAAGCATCATATTGAGTTTTTATTGCATCAAAATACTTTTCTTCTTCGGCTTTCTTTTTTACTTCTAATAAAGCAGTTTCCGTTGCTGTGTTATATTCGTAATCTTTATTGGCAATAAATGCTTTAAAATCGTTGAAATCATTTTCTGAAAATTTAAATGCTTTGGCTTCACTAATGCTAGCATTTTTGTTTCTATATACAGTTGCAAAATCAAAAATCAATTGTTTTGAAATCAAACTTTCTGCAATTTTCGACATTACTTTTGGTTCAACAGTAATGTCTGGATCAACGCCACCACCATCATAAACCTTGCGACCAATTTTGGTTTTAAATGCTTTCTTTAAACTATCGGGTACGCTGCCAACACTGCCATCTTCGTTCTTGTGTGAATAATCTAACGCTTGTATGCAACGGCCACTTGGTGTATAATATTTGGCAGTTGTAATTTTTATTTGAGCATTATAGTTCAAAGCACGGGTTGATTGAACCAAACCTTTTCCAAAAGTTTTTTTACCAATAACAATTCCACGGTCTAAATCTTGAATGGTTCCACTCACAATTTCGGAAGCCGATGCTGAACCACGATTGGTTAAAACCACTAAAGGAATGGTTTCATCGGTACTAGGGTTTAAAGTTCTATAAGTTTTTTCCCATTCTTTCACTTTTCCTTTGGTACTCACTACTTCTTGCCCTTGTGGCACAAAAATATTTACAATATTCACTGCTTCGTGTAACAGTCCACCAGGATTTCCACGAACATCCAAAATAACATTTTTAAGCGAAGTATTTTTCTTCAATTCTAACAATGCATCACGTACTTCTTTGCCAGCATCATTGGTAAAGCCTGTTAATTTTATAATTCCAGTTTCAGTGTTTATCATTCCAAAATATGGAACATTTTTTACCTTAATTTCTTCACGCATCAACGATTTTTTCATTTCTATTTCGTTGCGTTTGATGGTAATATTTACTTTGCTTCCGGCCTGTCCTTTTAGCAATTTACTCACCTCAGTTGTCGATTTACCTTTGCTACTTTTACCTTCTATTTCTATAATTAAATCGCCAGGAAGTAAGCCTTCTTTTTGAGCTGGATAACCTTCGTAAGGGTCAGTAATTACCACATAATCGCCTTTGGTTGCTATTTGTGCGCCAACTCCACCGTATTGCCCAGTCATTTGAAACCTAAAATCTTCAGCTTCTGCCTCACTTATATAATTGGTGTAAGGATCAAGCGTATTCAACATTTCGTCAATGGCTTTTTTGGTCAATTTTCCAGCATCTATTTCATCAACATAATAAGTATTTATTTCTTTGAAAACCGAAGAAAACAAGTCCATGTTTTTCGATATTTCAAAGTAAGTATCAGTAGCTTTAAACGAAACCAGTCCAACTATTGCAAAAGCAATAATTAGTTTATATTTTTTTAGTGATTGTAAAATATTTTTTAAATAAATCATGGCAGCAATATAAAAAACTATATACAACAAATTTAACCGTTCAAAAAAAATTATTGGAATAAAACTAAAAGGTGGAAAATAGTAATCACTCTATTAATTTGACAAATTTATAGATTCTAATTTTTTCGTCTTCACTTAACAGATTTATTCCCAAAACCCGCGAAGTAGCCACTATTAATTGGTCAGCAGGATCTTTGTGGAAATTATCTGGTAAATTTGTAGCATCCAAAATGATTGGTAAATCTAATGGTAAAATTTTAACATTTGAAGATTCTAAAGCAATAGTCATCCATTCTGATATTGGCATTGTAAGTACTAATCTTTTGTACTCAACTAATTTTGCAATTTCCCAACAACTAATAATGCTTATAAAGATTTCAGATTCTTCTTCAAGTAATTGTTTATACTTTTGTTTTAATTGATTATTGTTAGTAGCAAACCAAATAAAAATGTGTGTGTCAATTAAAATCATTGTAAAAAATGCCAATCATTAATATCGGGAGCTGAATCAAACGGTTGATTGTAACTTATTATTGAACCTTCTAATGGATATTTCTTCTTATCTTTTACCAATGTGTTTGACTCTATTTTAGTAATAACACCCATTGTTTTCAACAAATTTAGTAATGATTTGTATAGCATCTTATTTTCTATATTTATAGTAATTTCCATTTTGCAAAAAATGCTTTTTATTTTTATCAAAACAAAAATATGTAATATTTAAATAAAATACCTCTTTATTTTCCAAACTACTTATTTATAAATTACAGTTTGATATATTTGCCCAAATAAATTTTAAATTGCATTATATGTTAACACTAAACAACAAAACAATATTGATTACTGGCGCTAGCCGCGGAATTGGAAAAGGAATTGCTTTATACCTAGCAAATTTGGGCGCAAACATTGCTTTTACTTATGCAAGTTCAGTTGAAAAAGCGAATGCGTTTGAGGCAGAATTAAATGCTTTGGGAATTAAAGCAAAAGGCTACCAAAGCGATGCAGCAAACTTTGCCGCTAGTGAAATATTGGTTGATGAAGTTGCAAAAGAGTTTGGTAAAATTGATGTGTTGGTAAATAATGCTGGAATTACCCGCGATACGTTGTTAATGAGAATGAGTGAAGCTCAATGGGATGAGGTGCTAGACACCAATTTGAAATCGGCATTTAACATGACCAAAGCCGCTACCAAATACATGATGAAAGCCAAACAAGGTTCTATCATCAATATTACTTCGGTAGTTGGAATTACTGGAAATGCAGGACAAGCAAATTATGCTGCTTCAAAAGCGGGAATGATTGGTTTTACTAAATCGGTTGCTAAAGAATTAGGAAGCCGCAACATCCGTTGCAATGCCATTGCACCTGGATTTATTGAAACTGAAATGACTGATGCTTTAAATGCTGATGTAAAGGCCGAATGGATAAAAACTATTCCATTGAAACGTGGCGGAACTACTGCTGATGTAGCCAATTGTGTAGCATTTTTATCAAGCGAACTTTCAACTTATATTACTGGCCAAACAATCAATGTTTGTGGTGGAATGGTAATGTAATTTTTTTTAAATAAAACATACTAAACGTCATTGCGAGCGAAGCGTGGCAATCTCAAACAATTGTCATTGCGAAGGACGATGAAATCTTTTCATACATAAAGTGAGATTGCTTCGTTCCTCGCAATGACGTATAAAATTCAATAAAAATTGTTCAATTTAAGCACAGAATATTCACTTTGGTTCATTCCAATATGCCTTGTTATTGCAGCAGGAATTTCATGGTTTTTGTATGCCAAAAATCCGTTAAACATTGAAAACAAAATTGTAAAATGGAGTTTAAATGGATTGCGTTTTTTAAGTGTATTTATTTTATTGTTTTTATTGTTGGGTGTTTTACTAAAATCAACGAGCAAGCAAATAAAGAAGCCTATAATTATTGTAGCTGCCGATAATAGTGAATCAATCATTACCAACCAATTTGGCAAAGAATACAAAGCTAATTTGCAAAGTAAATTGAATAAAATTGTAAGCGATTTAAGCGAAAATTATGAAGTAAAAACTGTTGCCTTTGGCAATGAATCACAGCCAGATTTAAACTTAACTTTTAAACAAAAACAAAGCAATTTAGAAGCAGTTATTAATGAAATAGAGAATAATTATAGCAACCAAAATTTAGGTGCAGTAATTATGGCTACCGATGGAATTTATACCAAAGGAAATAACCCAATTGAAGCATCAAAAAGTTTGAAAATTCCTTTTTATACCATTGCCTTAGGCGATAGCAATCAGCAGCGCGATGCATTGATAAAAAATGTAAGGTATAACCAAATTGTTTTTGCAGGAAATGAGTTTGAAGTGGAAATAGATGTAGCTGCATTTGACTTTAATAACCAAGCAAGTGTTTTACAAATTAGCCAGAATGGGCAATCGGTTTTTAAGCAAAATTTTACCATAAATAGTAAAAATTTCTTTCAAACCATAAAAGCCAAACTACCTACCAATAAAGAAGGTTCGCTGCATTTTACTATTAATATTACCAAGCAAAATAATGAAATTAGTTATGTAAATAATCAATACGATTTCTTTGTAGATGTTATCAAATCGAAGCAAAAAATATTGATTGTTGGTTTATGTCCACATCCTGATTTAAGTGCATTGAAACAAGCCATAAATCAGAACCAAAACTATGAAGCAAATATTGTTTTATACAACGATGCGAACATTGATTTAATAAAAAAATACGATGTAGTGATTGCACATCAATTACCTGGATTTAGGAACGAGGCTTTGCCTTTGGTAAAATACATGATTGAAAGTAAAACGCCTTGCTTTTTTGTAATGAGTAATAAAACCGGATTTGCTCAATTAAATCAGTTGCAAAACAGTTTGAATTATACCGCACCACAAGTTACTTCCACCAGCGCTACTGCTAGTTTTAACACCAATAATAGTTCCTTGTTTTTTGATGAAACTACTGCTAAGCAAATTGCTGATTTTCCTCCGCTACAAGTGGCTTATGGGAAATACAGTTTAAACGCACAATCGCAGGTGGTTTTAAAGCAGCAAATTGGTTATGTTTTAACCGATGAACCCATGTTAAGCATTGATAACAGTAATAACTTGGCATTTTTAATTGGTGAAGGTTTTTGGAAATGGCGCTTATTTGATTTTGATAAAAATAACCAGCACCAAATCAGCAACGATTTGATTGCAAAAGTGATTCAATCCATAGCTTTAAAAGCCGACAAAAGTTTGTTCAAAGTAAAACCTATCAAAAAGAAATTTGATGAAGGTGAAAACATTGTTTTTGATGCTCAAATTTATAACCAAAGTTATGAGTTGCAAAACAATGAAGACATTGATTTAACAATAAAAAATGCACAAGGAAAACAGTTTGATTTTACCTTTAGCAAAACCGAAAAATCTTACACCGCAAATATTGGCCAATTGCCAGTAGGCACGTATATTTACAGTGCTAAAAGCATTAATCAAAAAATAGTAAAAACCGGTAGTTTTATTATACAAGCTTTGCAAGCTGAATTGACCCAAACTCGTGCGAATTTTCAGTTGTTAAACACCTTGGCAAATGAAACAAATGGACAATTTTTTACCTATAATAATTTGGATAAAATTACTGAAAATATCAAAACCAACGATAATATTCAATCCATTATTTACAAAAACTCTAAACTGAACGAATTGATTAATAACAAATGGATTTTCTTTGTAATTTTATTGCTGTTAAGCATTGAATGGTTCATTCGAAAATGGAGCGGAAGTATTTAATTTAGTCAAGTAGTTTCAATTCTTTAAAATACTTTTCTAATAATAATTCATTAGTTTCAGAATATCCTTCTATTTTTCTTACAATATTAAATTGATTATCTAAGATTAAAATAGTTGGGAATATTTGAACATCAAAATTTGATAATGTTAAATCTGTTTGATTTAGTTCTGGGATTTTCAACTTCTTTATCTTTATAAATTTTATTAGGTCATCTTTATTATCATCTTTATCAAATCCTAAAACGATTGCTTTATTGTTGTTTATTTTATTTTTCAAAGATTCTAAATAAGGTCTAAATAAATGACATGGTTTACAAGAAATAAACCAAAAATCTACGATATAATATTTATTTATATTTGTATCAATTACTATTGAGTCATTTGTTATCAATTTTAGTACTAAATTGCCATTATTATATTCAAATTTAGTCTTTATTGTTTCCTTCTTTTTATATTTTGTTTTGCTTCCAAATGGACCGTATTTTAAGGAGTCTCCAATATTATTTAAGTTTGTATTCTCATATCTACTCAATTTTATTGTAAGCTTTTCATTTAAATTTTCATTATCGTAATCAAGGTATTCTATTTTGTTAATTATTAATTTATTATCGGTGTAAACTTTTCTTATTTTTTTTGAGTTTTTGAGTTTTTCTGTGATAATATATGTATCATTTTCTTTTTTTATTTTAGTTTTAGCAATTAGATTTTTGGAAAAAAATTCCGAATTGTAAATATGGGGTACAAATTTCAAAAAAAACAAATCATTTGGATAAACCCACTTAATTAAATTAAATGGCTTTTGAAATTTTGAAAATAAATAATTAGTACTGTCCCTATGCTTAAAGTAAAAGTTTACTGAATCTGCTCTATAATAAAAACGACTGAACGAATCTAAAAATGAAAAATCTTGGTAGTTTTTTTCTAAACTACCAAGATTGATTAATTTGTTTAAAATTATTTCTTTAGAAATGAATCTTGTTTTTGATATATATGTTAACTTAATGATTTGATTTTCCTTGCTATAAACAAGCTCGTTGTTTCGTTTTATTTGTTCAAGTTTATCTATTTGAGAATTCCCTATAATTGGGTTAACTAAAACAAATAGAAAACCAAAAACTAATTTAGCAACCATGTTGTAATATCTACTATTACTGCTTCTAAACAATCTCCCCAAGGTTTGTCACTATTTTTTCTTTCACATTTAGAGTTTTGTTCTGGATCAGTAGTATTACAAACAGTACAATCATTATCCTGTGGACAGCAATCACTACAATTTTGAGATATACATGCCTATAATGTTCCATTTTGTTTTGCTTCAAAAATGTTATTTGCTGGATTATAAATACATTCAACTGAAACCATTTCTTTATATATTTTGTTACTAGGGGTATCAGTAAAATTAATTGTGTAAATAAAATAACCTCCTCCGGGTGATCCAGGTGTATACGTTAAGTGCGATTCTACTAAGGAGATATTTGTAACACCACACCCTGCAAGTGCATTAATTTGTGTCAACAAATCACTTGATGACAATGTTACAACTGGAACACTGTTGATAATTTTCCCAATTTCTTTACTGTAAGAAAAATTCGAAAACAATGTTAAAGCTAGCATAACTAGCACTGATTTTTTAAGATTTTTTTTCATAATTTGATTTTTAATTTATTGCAAATAACACAAATAATTTAAAATAACAATTTATTTTTTGAAATATTTGTTTTGTGTGAAGGAATCAATTTTTTCATTCTCAAACATTCTGCTACATTTGCTAACCATGAAAATAAAATCATTTTGTTTTGTAATTGCATTACTTTTATTCAGTAAAATAAATGCTCAAACTATTCCAACCATTATCATCAACGCTACAATTCATGTGGGTAACGGACAAGTTATTGAAAATGGAACCGTGGTTTTTAGCGGAGGTAAAATTGAATATGTGGGTACCGAAAATAAAACACTTTATAAAACTGCCACCATTATTGATGCTAAAGGAAAACATGTTTATCCGGGTATAATTTGCCTAAATAATTATGTCGGATTAAGTGAAATTGAAGCAGTTCGCGCCACCCACGATTTCAGTGAAAATGGACATATGAATCCAAATGTTCGCTCCCAAATTGCCTATAATACCGACTCTAAAATTCTTCCAACTTTAAAAGTAAATGGAATATTATTTGTTCAATCGGTTCCGCAAGGAGGCATGATAAGCGGCACTTCAAGTATTATGAAAACAGTAGGATGGAATTGGGAAGATGCAACCGTGAAACAAGACGATGCCATTCATTTAAATTGGCCAGAATACACTCACGCCATCGAAAAACAGAAGGAACAAATAGCAGAAAGAATCAATGAAATAAATGAATTTTTTGATGATGCTTTGCAATATCAATCCAACACACCTGCCGTTACAAATGTGAGGTTAGAAGCCATGCGAGGTTTGTTTAACCAAACAAAAAAATTGTTTATTCATGTAAATACCGCCAAAGGAATTATCAATAGCATCAACTTTTTTAAGAAGAATTTTCCAACCATTCAGTTGGTTTTAGCTGAAGCAACAGAAGCAAACTTGTGCATTGATTTTATCAAAGAAAACAATATTCCTGTGGTTTTAAGTAATATTCATAGTCTTCCAAGTAATGCAAATAAAGATGTGGATCAACCTTTTAAAACTGCTGCTCAATTACAAAAAGCGGGAATATTATTTGCCATTAGCCACAAAGAAAGTTGGCAAACTAGGAACTTAATGTTTAATGCAGGAACTACAGTAGCTTATGGTTTAACCAAAGAAGAAGCTTTGCAAGCCATTACATTAAATGTTGCAAAAATTGCAGGTATTGATTCGAACTACGGAAGCATAGAAAAAGGCAAAAGCGCTTCAATAATTATTAGCAAAGGCGATATTTTAGATATGCGAACTAATGTATTAACCGAGGCTTTTATTAACGGAGAAGCTGTAAATTTAAACAATGAGCAAAATGCTTTGAACAGTAAATATTTGAAAAAATATGGCCTGAAGGAATAGATTAAACTTCCCCTAAAATTTTACCCTTTTGCTTCGTTAATTACTTCCTATTTTTAAGAAGCCATTTCAGGCCGCCATTTTTTTAATTAAACACTAAAACTGGCAAATAATACAACCCCCTTTTTTATATTCAACTTCTATAGGTTTGTGTTAAACCTGTTTATTTTATCTGTCAATTTATGCGGGGCTAATCTACTTCCATTCAGTTTTAGCTTTTGTTTTTAGTTTTTTATTGGCTAAATGAAATAGATTGGTAAAAAACTGCCTCTTTTTAATCATAGTGCTTAACAATTAACCATCAAAATGTGGTGAGTTATAACAAAATTTCTATGTGTTAAGGCAATAATGTCAGGTTTTATTGAATTTTACTATAAAAAAAATGCTTTCCATTGATAGATAGTAAATTATTACTGGCGGAAATGACCTTCAGCTAGGTGGAAAGCATCTTCCGCTCGGTGGAAAGCATCTTCCGTAGGACGGAAAGCTTTAACTTTATGACGGATTGTCTTAACTATGCAATGGAATTTAGCTTCCGTATGATGAAATTTAGCTTCCGTGTTATGGAATGTAGCTTCCGCTAACTGAAATTTAGCTTCCATGTATAAAAGAATATTAACTATATAAGTTTAAATAATATCTTTTGTGTTTTTAAAAGAAAATGTTGGTGCGAAAACATTAGCCGAAGGCTTAAAAGAAAAATTTTTTTAACGGAAATGGTTAAAACCTTTGAGCTGAAAAGCTAAAGGAATAAGTATTTATTCAAAATTGGGGTAATTTTTGAATAAAAATAATGCAGCCCAAGCTAAGTTTAACTAGGTGTGCAATAAAATGTAAGAAAAATGAGGTAAAAAATTAGGGTTTGGTAACAAAATTTATCATTTCGTCAATAGCGTGCGCGTTCACCTCATGTTTTCCTTCAAAAGTTAAAAAAGCGCAGTTGGTATTTTTAAATAATAATTGGTGCAACTCTATTTTTTCGGGTTTCAAAATGTTTTCTTGGTTTCCTACCAAGTATAAACTTTTAATATTGGCTAATTTTTGGGGTAAATTTTCTTGAAATTCTTTACCAATTTCTCCAGCAATCATTATTGAAAAATTGAATTTAAAATTGCTGGCTTCAATAAAACGAGTTTGGGTTGAAACTCCCTGGCTAAAGCCCACAACAATGGTTTTGGCTTGGGTAAATGAAGTAAAATTCAAATAATTTACCAATGAATTTAGGTAGTTGGTATAGTCAATAATTTCGTTTTCGCGCTCTAAACTGGTCATCCAACTGGCAACAGGATGTCCACTAAAACCGCGAGAATAAAACTTGTTTAATCCCTCGGGGGCAATAACAAAATGTTCGGCTCCCAAGTATTCAAAATGGGTCAATAACGAATCGGCAGTTTGAGCGTAACCGTGTATAATAATCCAAATAAATTGGGTGTTGGCATCCAACTTTCCATGAGTAAAATATCGAGCAGTTTTGGTTACTTGAAAAAGATGTTTTTCCATAAAATTATTTGACCACAAATTAAGTGGTTTTTTGCACAGTAATTAGTATTAATAAAATAAGTTGAACAAGGAAAGGACAGCGTAAAAAGATGATTTTATTTTTGAATTACTTGGTTAAAGAGGCTTTTACCAAGTAAATCGAAAATAGGATTTTGGATTTACTTGGTAAATGCTTTTCTTTGTTCCATGATAAATAGAGATGATTTAGCCAAATTAACGTTAAAAGTGGGCTGGGCACCAGCGGTTGCTATTTTAGGGCCAAGGCAATGTGGCAAAACCACATTAGCCAAAACATTTGGTAATTTGCACAGTGATGACTTTATTTATTTAGACTTAGAAAGTCCTTCAGATAAAGCCAAACTAACCGATGCAGAGGCCTTTTTCAAATACAATGAAAATAAGTTAGTTATTATTGACGAAGCCCAATTAATGCCCGAAATATTTTCTATTTTACGATCTGTAATTGATTCAAATAGGCGAAATGGAAGGTTTTTATTATTGGGTTCGGCTTCGCCAAATTTAGTTTATGGAGTTACGGAATCTTTGGCAGGAAGAATTTCGTTTTTAGAACTTGGACCATTTAAAATACAAGAATTAACACGCAGTGGTTACGATTGGAGATCACACTGGCTAAAAGGAGGTTTTCCTCAAGCATTCTTAACTGAAAACAACATGGCTTGGTCTGATTGGATGGCATCGTTTATTAAAACATATACCGAACGCGATTTCAGATTGTTATTTGGCATAAACTTAAATTCGGTTGCTATTGCAAAACTTTGGCAAATGCTGGCCTACAACCAAGGAAATATTTGGAAAGCAGAAATGTATGCAAATTCGTTAGGAGTAAGTGCGCCAACGGCCAATCGTTATTTTGAATTTTTAGAAGGTGCTTTTTTGGTTCATAGACTGCAAGCTTTTACAGGAAATACCAATAAACGAATGGTTAAAGCCCCAAAGGTTTATGTAAAAGATAGTGGTTTGGTTCATTACATGAATAGGATTAATGATAACGATACGTTGCAAAGTCATCCAATTATAGGAGCTTCGTGGGAAGGTTATGTTATACAACAAATTTATGCAAGCAAACCCGAAGATATGGAAATATATTTTTACAGAACTCAAAATGGAGCTGAAGTAGATGTGGTATTGGCTAAAGCCAATCAACCAATTGCTTGCATTGAAATAAAATTATCGAATGCCCCTGCTGTTAGCCGAGGTTTTTACAATTGTATTGATGATTTGGGAACAACGAAAAACTATATAATTATTCCAAGCAGCGATACTTATCCTATAAAAAATATATGGGTTTGTAATTTGGAAGTATTCTTGATGAAGTTTTTAATGGAAATATAGGTTTTTCAATACAAACCGTAATTTATTTGGCAACTTTCAAAGGGTTTTTAAACTATACTTTTTTATAATTTTTATAGCCAATTTCCCATCCAAATAACTTTAAAGCTAGTTGCTTCAGTTTATCTTTAAGTTTTGTTTTGTTGTGCTTTAAATCAAACTCAAAGTTCCAGTTTTTATTGGCTATTCTCTGTAGCATTACTTTTGGGTGAGTGCCCGTAAATTTCATCAATGAATCAATTTGCGAATAGTCAAACTCTTCCACTTTCAAAACATTTTTATCAATCCAAGAATCATCGTGCCAAAGTTTATTCAACTCTTCTTGTTTTCGTTGCATAGCCTTAGGGTTTTTTACCCAACCGTAATGGTAAATATATGCCAAAATAGGTTTTACATTTAACTTTTCATTGTTGTTTTTTCTAAAACCTTGTGCATCTTTATAAGAGTATATTTTCTTATTGTTCTTAATAATTCTTATTTCGTTTTTGTACCATCCACTCGAATTTCCAATATAATTATAGGAGCCATAAAAGTGCAAGTATTTAAAAAGCAATCCGTCTACATTTTTATTTATTTTATAAGCCAGTAATGCTTCTTTTATAGTTGGCAAATATTTTTCGTGTACTGCTTCATCACCTTGAATATAAAAGCACCAATCGTAAAAGTTTGGAATTGCTTGAAAAGCTTTATTGGTTTCAACAGCCAAAACCTTACCACCTTGTTTTAGTTCTTCGTCCCAAAGAGTTTTTAAAATTTTTATTTTTTCAGGATGAATTGCCCTAATTAAAGCTTCTGTTTCATCGTCTGATTTGCCAAGAGCCACATACACTTCATCGCAAAGCGGAAGTATAGAATTAATAGCTTCTACAATTGGATAATCGTAAATAATGGCATTTTTTATGAACGTAAATCCTGCTACTTTCATCACTTAATCGGGTATTTGTTGCATATGAATAAGCTGTTTGTAAGTACCTTCTTGTTGAATCAAATCGTTATGAGTTCCTTGTTGAACAATCTTACCTTTTTCGAGCACAACAATTAAATCAGCACTAATAATTGTACTTAATCTATGAGCCACAATAATGGTGGTTCTGTTTATCATAATGTTGTTTAAAGCCTCTTGAACCAACCTTTCGCTAGCAGTATCGAGTGCCGAAGTTGCTTCGTCTAAAATCAAAATATCGGGATTGGTATTTACTGCTCTGGCAATGCTTAAACGTTGTTTTTGACCACCACTTAACTTATTACCTCTATCGCCAATATTGGTTTCATAACCATTTTCGTTTTCTATTATAAAACTATGTGCGTTGGCTATTTTAGCAGCTTCTTCAATTTGTTTTTTGCTAATATTTTGCTTTGCAAAACTAATATTGTTAGCAATG
>Ga0247839_1002923_pt1 | contig 24555 bp, 11 predicted proteins | sample LaCruzMarch2015__6_FD_192405 | JGI IMG/M metagenome (GOLD analysis project Ga0247839, IMG submission 192405) | Freshwater microbial communities from meromictic Lake La Cruz, Castile-La Mancha, Spain - LaCruzMarch2015_16m | ecosystem: Environmental > Aquatic > Freshwater > Lake | place: Spain... | reverse complement strand
TAAGACCCAACAGAAAATTTGAAAGAAAACCGGATAAATATAGGCAAAGATCCAAACCAAAACAATTTCATAACAGGCGAACTGTATTGTAAATATTAGCTTTTTCGCTTAACTTAATGACATTGGGCGCTAGGGAACAAAATCAACATGCGAAATTCCATCCCTAGACGCTAGGGAACATAATTTACACTCAGAATTGCATCCCAACAGCGTTGGGAACGAAATTTACATTCAGAATTGCTCCATGGAATTTCCGAGGGCAAAGTTGCTTTGCTAAGACCTGACAGGTTTTAAAAACCTGTCAGGTCTAACCGCGTTGGAAAGCTAGTCACAACATTGCGAGAAGGAAATCATGACAAATTAAGCCTCATAGAAGCAATACTATTGTAAAAAGAAACAACTAACAACCAAAGCCTCGTAGAGGTGTCACTTTTAAAAACACCAATGCCTTCGCTTAAAGCGAAGGCATCGGTGTTTTGGTTAACTAACCAACTTTGTATTTCAATGTTGGTTGCCGTGGAAAGGAGTTTCCTTCTGAATGACGTTTGTTCTTTAACTACCGATGCCTTCGCTTAAAGCGAAGGCATCGGTTTGTTTTCATAGAGACGAAATGAATTTCGCATCTTAATATTTTAGACGCGATAAATAGACGCAATAAATAGACGCGATTAATCGTGTCTCTACTCTTTTATTACTTTTATGCTTTGCTTATTCATGCCATCAATGCTTAATAAATAAACGCCACTTTGCAATGTTTCTAGGTTTACAATCGTTTCGTCAAGGTTTAGTTTGCCTGTAATAACTGTTTGCCCTATTAGATTTGTTATGATGTATTTTTTACCTACTAAATTGGTTTTGTTGGTAATGGTTATAATGGTTTTGGTAGGGTTTGGAAAAACATTTAAATCGTTATCTAAACTTAAATCTTTTATACCAACCGAAATGTTTATTGGCAAAACTGTAGAATCGTTACAGCCAATGCTGTTTGTAATTTTAGCTGTTAAACTTCCACTTCCTATGCTCGACCATAAAACACTTACTGCATTGGTTCCTTGTCCGCTTTGAATAGTTCCTTTGTTGGCAGTCCAATTATAGGTAATATTTGGTTGGCTTAATACTGAATAAGGATATGGAGTAGTAATGGTTTTAGGGTTTGCATTTCCTAGTATATTTCCTGCGGTTATTTTTGGTAAAACTGTTACTGTTTTAGTGATACTGTCGGTACAATTAGCTAAACTTTTAACAACTAATTTTACATCATAACTTCCAGTGTTTGTATAAATTTTTGTTGGACTTATGTTGGTTGAAAAAGTAACATCACCAAAATTCCAGGTTTGAATGATGGAGTTTATAGATGAATTGGTAAACAAAAAGTTGTTTCCATTTAAGCATTGCGAAGCATTATTGATACTAAAAGCAGCAACTGGTTGCGGGTTTACTGTAACTGATTTGGTAGTAGAATCGTTGCAATTAGCAGCGTTTTTTGCAACTAATTTAACAGTATAAGTTGTAGCATTTATATACGTTTTGGTTGGGCTTAAAGTTGTTGAATTACTTGCATCGCCAAAGCTCCATGTTTGGCTAGTTGAATTGGTTGATTGATTGGTAAAAGCAAAGTTATTTCCAGTTAAACATTGCGAAACATTATTGATGTTAAAATTAGCTGTTGCATTAGCACTAATGGAAACATTTTTTAGCATAGAATCTTTACAATTATTACTGCTAGTAGCTACTAATTTAACTGTATAATTTCCAACAACAGGGTAAGTTTTGGTTGGATTAGTTACGATTGAAGTATCGCTTATTCCACCACCAAAATTCCATTTTCGGGTAAATGTTCCAAATGAAATTGATGTAGTATCGGCAAACATAAAGTTATTATTGTTTAAGCATTGCAGCGCACTATTAACAGTAAAACCAACCATTGGTTTTGGATTAACTGAAATGGGTTTTATTAAGGAATCTTTACAACCAAAATTACTTCCAACTACCAATTTTACAGCGTATATATTAGCAACCGTATAAACTTTTGTAGGATTTGAAACAGTTGAAACATCGTTTGCTCCACCTCCAAAATTCCATGTTCTAGTAATTAATAATCCTGAAGCTATATTAGTAGTATCGGTAAATCTAAAACTGTTTCCGTTTATACATTGGGCAGCATTGTTAATGGTAAAGCCCATAATAGGTTTAGGATTTACATACATGGTTTTTATAATGGTATCCTTACAATTGTAATTGCTGATAGCCACCAATTTTACGGGTAAATTTCCTGCATTAATAAAAGTTTTGTTAGTAATAGTACTGGTTGATGTATCAGCATTATTTATTGTCCATAACCTGCTTGTACTTCCTGATGCTATTTTAGAAGTGTCGGTAAGTATAAAGTTGTTTCCATTTACACATTGCGAAATATTATTGGTGGTAAAGCCAGCAATAGGTTTAGGATATACAGTTAAATACTTGGCATTGGAAGTATCGGTACAGCCAGTGTTACTTACTAAAGCGCGGTAGGTAAAAGCTGAATCTACCAATAAACTATCTTTGGTTTGGTTGGCTATGATGGCGTTGTTTTTTAACCATTTATAAGTTAAACCTGCTGTGTTAGGAGTAACTTTAAAAGTAGAAACTAAACCTTTGCAAAACGAATCACGGTTATTAGTAATTACGGGTGTGCTGAATCCTGCAACAAAACTAATGGCAAACGGAGTTCCTAAATTTACCGTATCTGAACTACAATTTACCCTTAATTTATAATTTCTGTTTACAAACAAACCAGCGGGAATAGTAACAGGAATAAACCCTACAGTATCCGTAGTGTTTTTGGTTCCCACTGTGGTGGCATTGGTAAATGAACCTGATGAATCTGATAATTGAACTGTAAATACATTGCCAATTAGCATATTTATTTTACTAGTTCTGTAATTTAAATCGGTGGTTATTATTCTGTTGTTGCAATAAGTACTTTTATTTGTACTATCAATTAACAATGTTTTGGGAGCTTCTACTTTTATAGTAACACCTCTAACTGCAAATGCTTTAATAGGACAAAAACGATCTACACCAGTTACAGAAAACAAATAAGGTTCTGTTCTTATTGCTCCTAATGGTGGAGTCCAACAAAATTTAAAACTATCGGCTTTTGGTCCTTGCGTTGGGCGTTGACTTAAAACATAATTTCTGGTAAAAGTAGCATTTGACATTACTGGTAAATATAATCCAGGGTTATTCCATCTCATATCGGTTGTATCAGAAGCAATTAAAGGGGAAACTTGACTTTGGTCTTCCGCCACTATATCCAAACATAATTGTGTTCCTCCAGTGGTTGTGTAATTTAAATTGGTTTGTAGTATTCCATTTCTGTATGCTTTTATAATAGGATTTCTATTATTTGTACATAACTGAGTTTGAAACTGAACATCTCTTCTGGTCATTCCTACATTTACCCTTACACCACCTACTAGTTTCCATTGGGTAACTTCTATTACTAAATTAGAAACAAAAACACCTATTGGTCTAAACAACACATCACCTGTAATTGGGTCTATTCTTAATCCTCCTGGATATGTAGTATTGGCATTGGGTGCGCCAAAATATGGAAAAGGGTATCCTGCACTGTAAGGTGGAATATAACTTACATTACTTCCAATTCCTTGTAAAGATGAGCCAAAGGCATAACTTAACGAATCGCCATCAGGATCCATGGCTCCTAAATTATAAACAAAATCTACTCCAGCACATACCAAAACTGCAGCATCGTTGGTAAATGTGGGTGCTGAATTACAAGCAGACTGGCACCTGTTTATAGTACATATAGTTTGGTAACTTCCAGGAACTATAGTAGTTAATGCATTGTTTCTACAACATGTATTTGCCCCAAGAGTTACGTTACAACAAGTAGTTGGAATTCCACTTAAATCTACATTTCCTTCGTAAGTAAAAACTTCAATTCCTGGGCTAAATGTACCTGATGTTCTAGTATTACAATTTGTACAAATAGTATATACAGAAGTACAAGTTGGAATAATATCATAACCACTGGATGCACTTACTGCAGTTAAAGTAAATGCCCCAAAATTTACACCAGTACAACCAGAAGTGGCTCCAATTATTTGGGTACTCCAACCAGAACTAGAAGTAGTACAACCAGAAACAGTTCCGTTTGGAATGGCATTGGTACAACCAGAGCATAAGGGAATACCTGCGCAATCCCTGTAAATTTTCATAGTTACTTTGTAAACGCCAGGTGTGCTGGTACATTGGTATGTTATGTCGCTTCCCACTAAATGAGTTGCTTTGCTTTCCGTAGCCAATAAGCTTAATAAAATAATGGCTAAAATGTAAAAATGTTTTTTCATGTGTCTGATTTTTTATGGTTTGCAAGTTTAATGATTAGATTAATATAAAAAACTTAAAAAACCAAACTTGTTAGTTTAGTAAAATAAGTGGTCAATACTAAATATTAAGTGTATTATTACAAGTCATGCTTTGTCTAAAAGTATTCCTGTACATGGTCTGAATCATGATTTGTAGGATTATAGAATTTTCATGATTTCCTAAAACAATTCGGGAAAGTAATCCTGATTCCGCAAAAGCGGAAAAAGGAACTTTACTAGTGCTGTTAAAAAAGGAGACAAGACATGCCTTGTCTCTACAATTTCAATATACTAGACATACTCATAAAAATAGTTGATGTTGTATAGTTAACCTTTGTGGTTTTTTTTGCTTTTTTGCAGCATAAAATTTAAATATAAAAACTATGTACGTAATAAAATTTGGAACCGATGGTTGGCGAGGTATTATAGCCGATGAATTTACTGTAGAAAATGTAAAGCGTGTAGCTCAAGGAACTGCAGATTATGTGAAAGCACATTTTGCCAATAACTTAAACGTGGTATTAGGTCACGATTGCCGTTTTGCAGGCGAATTATTTGCCGAAACAACTGCAAAAGTTTTATGTGCCAATGGCATAAAAGTAATCATGGGCAAAGGTTTTGTGAGCACGCCAATGATTAGTTTGGGGGCTGTTAAACAAGGTGCTGCTTTAGGTGTAATTATTACTGCAAGCCATAATCCTCCGGCTTATAACGGATTTAAACTAAAAGCACATTATGGCGGACCAAGCAGTCCTGCTGTAATTGATGCTGTTGAAAATGCCATTCCTGATACTTTTTCTATGCCTTTAAAAAGCATGGAAACTTTAATTAGCGAAGGCATGGTTTCATACATTGATTTAGAAACTATGTATGTGGACGAAGTGGAAAGCAAATTTGATTTAAAAACAATCAAAGAAAGTAAAATGGAATTTGCTTATGATGCCATGTATGGCGCTGGGCAAAATGTAATGCGCAGGGTTTTTCCAGAAATTACCATGTTGCATTGCGATTATAATCCTGGATTTGATGGACAAGCTCCTGAACCTATTCATAAAAACTTAACAGAATTTAGTGAATTAATTCGCATCAGTGAAGAAATAGATTGCGGTTTGGTTACCGATGGAGATGCAGACAGAATAGGCTTGTATAACAAAAAAGGGGAGTTTGTAGATTCACATCATATCATTCTTTTATTGGTTCATTATTTACACAAATACAAAGGAATGGATGGTAAAGTAATTACTACTTTTAGTGCCACTTCAAAAATTACTGAATTAGCAAAAGCTTATGGTTTGCCAATAGAAATTACCAAAATTGGTTTTAAATACATTTGCGAAAAAATGGTTACCGAAAACGTGTTAGTAGGTGGCGAAGAAAGCGGTGGAATAGCTATTAAAGGCTTTATTCCTGAACGCGATGGTATTTGGATTGGTTTAACGCTTTGGGAGTTTATGGCTAAAACTGGAAAGAGTTTAGATGAATTAATTCAAGAGGTGTACGATGTTGTTGGAAGCTTCGCAATGGGTAGAATTGATTTACACATAACTGAAGAAATTAAACAAGCTGTTTTGGCTAATTGCAAAGCAGGAAAATACACGCAATTTGGAAGCTATAAAATTGAAAAAACGGAAGATTTAGATGGTTTCAAATTCCATTTAGGAAATGGCGAATGGGTAATGATTCGTGCAAGTGGAACTGAGCCTGTATTGCGTGTTTACAGCGAATCGTGTACTAACGAAAAAGCAACAGCAATATTAGAAGCTACTAAAGCAGTTTTGTTAGCTTAGAAATTGGCAAAAATTATTGGTTTCGATAGTTAAATTTCTTGGTCGTTGAGCTTGTTGAAACGAATATAAATAACATATAATTTTATCATAACTACATTGAAGCATTTTTGTAGTTAAATAAATGAATTTAGTGAAAAGCCTTGAAGAAATTCAAGGCTTTTTTTGTTGGTAAAAAAGATTTTATGAATTTGTTTAAAATATTTTGTTTGTTATATTCGTTAAGTAATTTTCAATTTAAAAAGTCATTTAATGTCCAAATCAATCTTTGTTTTTTTATTCTCTTTTCTGGGTTTTTGTCATGTTTCTTTTGCTAAAGGAAATCCTTTTGATAAACTTAGATATGACAGTGTAGTTGCCTATGATTTTAAAGGAGATGGAGATAATTCAGTTATAAAAAACGGAAGTTTGAACAAACGACTTATCGTAAAAAGTATAAAGTTATCAAAAAAGCAAATCAATAGCATCAGTAAAACAATTGGAAACAAGAGTTCATATGGTGGAAGCACCATGTCATGTTTTGATCCTCATTTAGGAATAGTTTATTATAAAAATGGTTCAATCGTTGCGCACATTAACATCTGTTTTGAATGTAATTATCTTAAAACTTATCCAACTTTACCCAATAATTTATTAATGTTTAAAGAAGAAGGGGAAACGGACTTAGTTTATCATGAAGGATTTAGTGAAAAAGGGAAAAATGAATTAAAGAAAATCTGTAACGAATTAAATTTTAGTAATTGTAAAGGAAGAAATTAGGATTTACAAAAGACCTTGAAAACGAATTATGTTACACTGACAAACCGATGCCTTCGCTTAAAGCGAATGCATCGGTTCTATCTTCAAAATTTGTAATTTTATTACGTTAAAGCTTTGTACATTTATTTTACCTTTGCCTATCAATGCACACGCCACACTTAAAAGCCATCATTTCTTCTTTGCCCGACTCACCTGGGATTTATAAATACTTTGATAAAGATGGAACGTTAATTTACATTGGCAAAGCCAAAAGTTTAAAGAAACGAGTAAGCAGTTATTTTAACAAAAACCAACACGAAAACCGCAAAACGGCCATCATGGTGAGCCGAATTGTGGACCTTCAATTTACTTTAGTTGAAACTGAAATTGATGCTTTATTGCTCGAAAATTCTTTGATAAAAAAGTTTCAACCAAGGTACAATATCAATTTAAGAGACGATAAAACGTATCCGTTTATTTGTATCAAAAACGAACGATTTCCACGAATATTTTCTACCCGACAGCATATAAAAGATGGAAGCGAATATTTTGGTCCGTATGCATCTGGCAACATGATGTACACCATTTTAGATTTCATCAAAAGCATTTATCCGCTGCGCAATTGTACCTTTAATTTAAGCGAAAAAAATATCAGTGCGCATAAATTTAAAACTTGCTTAGAGTATGATATTGGCAATTGTAAAGCACCTTGCGTAGGTTTAGTGAGCGAAGAAGAATACCACCAAAATATTAGACATATCAAAAGTATTTTACGTGGAAATATTGGTGAAGTAAAATCTGTTTTAAAAAACTACATGCAATTAGCCGCAAACGATTTGAAATTTGAAGAAGCTGCAAGGTATAAACGCAAATTAGATTCGTTAGAAAATTACCAAAGTAAATCGACCATTGTTAGCGGTATTTTAAACGATGTAGATATTTTTAGTATTGTAAGCGATGAACGTTTTGCTTTCATTAATTACTTAAAGGTTTCAAATGGCATTATTATTCAAACGCAAACTTTTGAAGTAAAGAAAAAAATGGACGAATTGGATGCTGAATTACTAAGTTTGGCCATTGCCGAAGTGCGCGATGAATACCACAGTACCAGCAAAGAAATCATTGTTCCATTTGAGTTGGATTGGAGCGATGAACGCATTATCATTTCTGTTCCAAAAGTGGGTGATAGAAAAAAATTATTAGACCTTTCATTGAAAAATGCGTTGTATTACAAGAAAGATAAATTAGCAAAATATGAAGCTGTAAACCCTGAACTAAAAGTGGATAGAGTGCTTACGCAAATGAAAAACGATTTGCGTTTAACTGAACTTCCGCATCATATTGAGTGTTTTGATAATTCAAACTTAAATGGAACCAATCCGGTATCGGCTTGTGTGGTTTTTAAAGATGCAAAACCAAGCAAAAAAGATTATCGAATTTTCAATGTAAAAACGGTTGAAGGTCCTAACGATTTTGCCACAATGGAAGAGGTTGTTTTTAGGCGATATAAACGCTTGTTAGACGAAAACGAACCATTGCCAAATTTGATTATTATAGATGGAGGAAAAGGACAATTAAGTTCAGCCATTGAAAGCTTGCGAAAGCTTAATTTATATGGAAAAATTCCTGTTATTGGCATTGCCAAACGATTAGAAGAATTGTATTATCCAAACGATGAATTTCCGCTGTATATTGATAAAAAATCCGAAACTTTAAAAATTATTCAACAACTGCGTGATGAAGCGCACCGATTTGGAATTACAAACCACAGAAATAGGCGTAGTAAAAATACGTTTGTAACTGAGCTAGAAAACATAAAAGGCATTGGGCCAGGAACAGCAAAAATGTTGCTAAAAGAGTTAAAATCAGTAAAGAAAATTCAAGAAGCAAATATGGATTTACTCAGCAATATAATTGGCGCAGCTAAAGCAAAGTTGGTAAAAGATTATTTTGCTGGGTAAGAGAATTCCTTAGTTACATTAATACTTAAATTCGGCAATTCTACCTGAAAACTAACTTTTGCTTTTAATGCAGTAAAAACCCTTAATAAAGTATCCATTGTTACATTACTAGCATTGTTTTCAAGTCTTGAAATTTGTGCTTTCTGAACACCAATTAATTTGCCTAGTTCTTCTTGTGTTAAATGTCTTTCTTGTCGTGTTTTTTTAATGGCTTTCCCAATCAAGTCCATTTGAAGTTCATACTCAAATATGTCCCTTTCAGGTGTGCCAATTTTGCCAATTAATTTTTCTTGTACTTGGTCTAATGTGTATGCTTTCATTTCTTTGTGTTTTTTACTTGTTTGTCTTCCAAATATTTTGCTCTAATGTTAACTGCTTTTTGAATTTCATTTTCAGGTACTTTACTTCTTTTTTTATAAATCCGTGGGTAGAAACAACTAAAGTATCAATAGTAGAAGTTTTGTCCCAAAATGCAAGCAATCTATACTGCAAACCATGATACAATGTTCTAAACTCCCAAATATCGTCCGAGAGTTTTTTGAAAAGTTCGGGATCAAGTTCCACCTGAGATTTACGAATGTTATAAAGTATTTTTTCGTAATGTTTCCATTCTAAGCTGCTCAAAAACTCAAATGCGTCCTCTAGAAATAGAATTTCAAAATGTTAGTCCATTTATTAAAATAATTCAAGGAAACGAAAATAATGAAAGTTTCTTTATAATGAAACTTTTAGTTTATTATTTTAGTTGGACCCTACCAATTCTTTTAAAAAATTTTGAGTACAATCATTCAGCATGTAATGTACTTCTTCAAAGTCGTTTTCGGTTCCGTTATAAGGATCTGGAATGGTATCTTCATTTTGAACCATGCTATCGTAATGCCTCATTAAAAGAACTTTTGCTTTAGCATTTTCAGGCCTTAATTTCATAATGTTTTGGAAGTTTATTTTATCCATTGCCACAATATAATCAAACGTAAAAAAATCATTAGCATTAAACTGTCTGGCTTTGTGCGTTAGGTTTAAATTACTAAGTTTAATGGCCATACTCCTAGTTCTTTTATCGGCTAATTCGCCCAAATGGTAAGAAGCAGTTCCAGCAGAATCGGCTGTAAATTGCTGGGATAAATTTTGGTCATTTACATGTTGCAAAAACAATGCTTCGGCCAATGGCGAGCGACAAATATTTCCTAAACAAACAAATAATACAGATTGCATGAACGCAATTAAAGCAATTAATGGGAATGTTTTATAAAAAAAGGTAATTCTATTAAGAATTACCTTTTTTGTGATTTATAAAAACAAATAACTAAGTTTAAGTATGTTTTTTACTGCGTAATATTAAATTTCATCCGAGTAATTCCACCGTCTTTTCCATTATTAATTACTACAAAATAATTGCCTGTAAAAATATTGGCGCAGCTTATTTCTAGTTTATTCTCAGCAAAGTTTTTAGTTATGTTGGTATTCACTTTTCTACCCAAAATATCAAAAACTTCTACTGTTACATAACTTGATAGTTTATAGCATGATATGTTAAAAGTTCCAGAATTTGGATTAGGATATAATTTCCAAGTATTGTTATCCATTTTTTGCTCATTTACTCCAGTATTTGTATTGCCAGAGGCAGATAAAAAATTAATATTACTTTGTGTAAATAACTGAACATTGTTTGAATAAAATAAACAATTAGTTGCTTTTACTTGCACCAAAATAGTCATTGTATCTTTACAATTATCTGAACCAACTGCTACCAAAGTTACGGTGTAAATTCCAACTGCATTATAGTGTTTGTTAAATATAAATGTGTTAACAGTATCAAATGTGCCATCGCCAAAGTTCCAATAATATTTATTTACATAACCACCGCTTCCCATGTATGTTGAAGTATTGTTAAAGTTAAAATTATTACCCGAAAGGCATTGAACCGGATTATCTACACTAAATGATGCACTTGAACCTTTAGAACTTGTTGGAACAAATACTTGTGAAGAGGCAACACTCATACATCCTGCTGGATTAGTTACTGTAAGTGAAACATTATAAAATCCAGTTGTTCCATATCCTTTGTTTGGATTTATTTGAGTAGAAGTATTTCCATCGCCAAAGTTCCATAAGTATAGATTACCTGAACCTGTGCTGGTGTTTGTAAATTTAATTTTATTGGTACAAGCACAGTTACAATTGGTACTATTTGAATAAAACGATGCATTTAATGAATTATTAGAAGCATTTACTACAACAGTGTCAATAATTACAGTAGTACAACCAGTTAAATTTGTTACTTCTAATTGAACATAATAAGTTCCATTGTTAGAAAAAGTATGAGAAACAATGTTACCAATAGCAGTATCTACAATTGCTGAAAGATCGTTGAATTTCCATTTAAAATAATTTCCGTTAAGGGTATTACTAGTAAATAAAACAGTGCGCGAACATGTACTTGAAGCAAAACTAAAAGTACCAGTTGGTGGCGCTTGAATAAGTATATATTTTACAGTTGAATCAATGCAGGCACCATTTGAAACCACTAATTTTAATTGGTGATAACCAGCTGCTGGATTTGGAATAGTTAAATTTGATAAATTACTTAATGGCACTCCGTCTAAAAACCAATGACGAATAAGCGAATTTGTTGATGTATCAACAGCCGAAATAGTATTGCTACAAGTAGCAACCGAATAAGTAAATCCAGCACTTGGCAATAACACATTTTGACCCAATGGAGCATGAACTAATAATGTATAAGTAGTAGAACAGCCTAAGCCATTTGAGGCGGTAAGCGTTACGTTGTAATTGCCAGCGGCAGCAAAAACTTTTGTTGGATTTGAAACATAAGCAATAGGTGAACCATCGCCAAAGTTCCAGCTAAACTCTGCTGCACCAGTACTTAAATTTCTAAATCTAATTGCGTTTGAACAACCAACTGTATCGTAAGTAAATAAGGCAGTTGGTAATTGACCATTTGTAGCCACAATGGTTTTTAAAGCATAATCTCTACAACCATTTGCGCCAATTGCTGTTAAACTTACATTGTACCAATTTTGTAATAAATAAGTATGGCTAAATGACAAATCGGTTGTTCTAGAATAATTATTATCTCCAAAATTCCAAATATAAGCCACAGCATTACTCGAGGTGTTGTTAATATCTAAAGTCATTCCGCAGTTAGTAAATCCGGTAAACAATGCGGTTGGTGAAGGTAATATTTCTATGGTTTGATATGCTGTATCTTTACATCCGTTTGAACCAGTAGCAATTAATCTAATGGTATAAGTTCCACTAGTATCGTAGTGCTTATTGTAAATAAATGTGTTTACATTATTAGTAGTTCCGTTTCCAAAATCCCATTGGTACGAAGGAATCCAACCATTGCCAATATAGTATGAATTATTACTAAATTCAAAGCTATTATTAGCTAAACACGATTGAGTTTGGTTTGGCGCAAATGCAGCAATTGGTCCTGACGAACTGGTTAAAACATTGATATTTTGAGAAATAGTATCGTAACAACCAGTGGCCGATTTAGCCACTAACATTACTTGATAAATTCCAGCATTTCCAAAGCTTTTGCTTGCATTAGTAGTATTCACACTTGAGCCATCGCTAAATATCCATTGGTAGGAAACTGCATTGGTTGAAGTATTGGTAAATGAATATCTATTTACACAATTTCCCGATAAATTATTAATGGTAAATGCAGCCGTTGGGCTTATACCAACCGAATTTACAACAACCGAAGTGGTTAATGAATCAACACAACCTTGAGGAGTAGTAGCAATTAATTTTACTTGGTAAGTTCCATCTGCTGGATAAGTATAGCTTGGGCTTGATAAATTATTAGTATCCGATAAAATAATTGGCACACCAAAATCCCAATGGTAATTACTTGTAACAATAGAGAAATTACTGAATTTTACTGTTCGTGTACAGCCAATTGGATAAGCACTAAAAACGGCAACAGGGTTAGGTAAAATAGTAATACTTTGGGTAAATGTATCTACACAATTACCATTATTTCGAGCAATTAAAGTAACCATTTGTGTGCCACTTGGAAAGGTTCTTAAAAAGGTATCTATTGAGTTGGTACAATAACTGTGTCCATTTTCAAAAATCCACTCAAAATCGTTGGCATTAATTGAAGTATTGGTAAATTCAATTACACCGTTACATTTATTTACATAGGTAAATGAAGCAGTAGGATTACCAACATAAACTGATTTTGTAATAGAATCGGAACAACCAAAAGTATTGGTAGTAACAAGTTTTACATTGTAATTCCCATCTAGTAAATAGCTTTTAACTGGGTTAGTATTTGTAGATGATGTTAAATCGCCAAACGACCAATTACTAATTAAACCTATGGTATCAGGCAAAGTTGTATTGGTAAATACAAATTGGTTATTGGCATTACATTGAATAGGGTTGTTAATTGTAAAATTAGATGTTGAACCTTGCTGGTCAACTAAAGCAAATGTAGTAGAAGTTGCCGATGAACAAGCTCCAGAATCGGTAACAACTACCGTGTAATTTCCTGATAAAGTAGCTGTGTAAGTTTGGTTAATTGCTCCTACAATAATGGAATTATTTCTATACCATTGGTAAGCATATTGAAGCGAACTAGTTAATACATTACTCTGGTTAGTACATAAATTTACGTTTCCAGAAATGGTTGGAATAGTAACATTACATTTATAACCTGCATCAATAGTTGGGTTATTTCTTGCCACACCAGTTCCAAGTAAATTCATCACAATAACAGGGCTAAAACCTGTACCAACAATCGCATCACTATTTCCGTTTACACCAGCACTACCGTTTTGTGTTGTTAATATTTTAGTACTTGAATTTACCGGGAATTGAACTTTATAGTTTCCACTTTCATCAATAACAAAGTTATAATAGCCAGGGTTTCCACCTGCATCGTTTGCAGTTATTGCAGAGTCAACAATTACATAAACGCTAGCAATTTCGCGATACAAATAAACTTTTAAACCATTAATTCCATTTGAAGCTGGCTCGTCTTGAAGTCCATTTTTATTAGTATCGTACCAAGTATAATTTCCAATAGAACCTAATGGATAAAACCCTGCATCTATTGTAGTATTGTGTTTGGTTTGTCCACTTGCAGTGGCATCAATAGTTACTATTTCACTAAATCCTGTTAACGGATTTGAATCATTGTTACCATCGGTTGAATCGGTTTGAATAACTGTTGGCGTGGCTTTATACTGGTTATAATTGGTTTGAAATTGAACATAATATTTACCAGAAGGAACCTCTATAAATTTGTAATAACCAGGATTACCAAAAAAATCATTGGCCGAAAAAGTAGAATCTAATAACACATCGTCACCACCACCAATTACATTATTGGCTCCAGCACCCCACAAATAAACTTTCAAACCGTTTAAACCTAAATTGGCTGCTTCGTCTTGTAAGCCGTTTTTATTAGCATCAATCCAAACATAATTACCTATAGAACCCAATACTGGTATACAAGTAGTGTACATACCAACTTGATTTGGAGTAGCAGGTAAAAGCACACTGTTATTATCGGCTCTGCTTACTTGGTAAGTAATAGAATTATTCATTAATAAATTAACTGGAGTTCCAACTGGTGCGCGCATTAGCCAAGTTAAAACAATGCTATCTAATGCTGGTAAATTAGCCGAACGAACAATTTTTATGGCTTTAACCGAAGTAATGTCAATGGGTGGAGTTATGGTCCAAACAGGAGAATTACAACCCGGAGGATTTACAACAGGGCTCATATCATTACTTAAACAAGGGTTACTGGTTGTGGTATAATAAACGGTTGAATTTACATCACTAATATTTACTACACTTGCTAAATTAGCAAACCATTGCGAACTTCTAATATCACTTATAAAAGGAAATACATCTACCAAAACCAAATCTTTAGCAGCCACATTTCCTAAGTTTTTAATTGTTATTTTGTAATTAACTGGTCCACCTTCTTGTGCAATGGCATTAACAGGATAATATACATAACTTGGATCGCAACCCGATTGACCTTTATATGCCCTAATTGCCACTGCACTAATTACAGTAATATTTATAGAATTAGTTAAACCATTAAATAACCCATTATTGCTAATAAGTAATACCCTATTTGGAATAGTAGCAGGCATGGTACCTGGTGCAATTATTGCTTTAAAGTTAATGGCATAATTAGTGTTTACTGGCAAATTTCCTAAATTCCAAGTAATAATATTTCCGCTAATTGTAGGTGTAATAGGTGTTGGAACATTGTTAATCAAAAAGAAAGAAGAACTTGGTACGTAAGATAAACGAGAATCTAAAGTATCAACTACAATCACATTTGTGGCTACCACATTTCCACCTAAAAAAGTTTTAAATTGATAGCTAATAGTATCGCTGGCGCGTAAACTACTTGAGCTATTTAATATTTTCTTTTCCGAGAAACCAAAAACAGGTTGTGCAACCATAATTTCTGCAGTTCCGCTACAATTGGCATAATTTGTTCCAACTCCATTATAATAAAAACTTCCACTTGATGCATTAGTAACTATAGTTCCGTCATCGCCTACATTGGAAGGATTATAAGTACTTCCTTCTTGAATTGGAGTACCATCTTTTGCAAGCATGGCTGCAGTTCTTGCATCGCCACAGTAACTAAAATCTTGAGTAGCACCAATAGGAATAATGCCTTTTACTTTTAACCTAACTTGGGTAATATATTCGCCAATTGGTAAGGTAACAGGTAAGTTTAAACTATTACCAATCGCAATGGTGTCATAAGTTCCTAATACAACAAATGGATTTAAATTAGTCAGGTATTCAACCGTAACGAATGCTTGAGCTTTTCGGTTAAATCCATCGAACATTGGGCGAAGTTTAATGGTATTCATGTCAATACTTTTATCAATATTATAGGTTAAAATAACACTATCTAATTGGGTATTTCCTGAATTGTACCAACCATTTGAAAAAGTATTGCACGAAGTGCCCGCTAAAATATGTCTGTTTAACCAATTGGCAGTAGCAGCCGAAATTCCACCACCCGTGCAAGCAGCTCCCGCCATTGGAGATTCTACTGTAAAACAAATATTTCCTAATTTGTTTGAAGGTGCTAAAGTACCAATTGGCAAAACTGGAATTTCGCCAAATAAACGAGCAGAGTTACAAGCAGTAGAACCAATATTATAAGTGGGTGTAGTATATTTTACACTAACAAAAGCCGATGAACTATAATTAACGTTGAAAGGACTTGTAGGCCAAGTCCAAGTAATTGTTCTATCGCTAACGTTATATACTGGAGCGTTTGAACCACTAAAAGCGGTGGCCTCTACAAACAAAACCCCTAAAGGCAATGTGTCAACCAATACAGGATTTGTTAATTTTAAAGCACCACTTCCCGAACCCGATGAACCAATATTTAATTGAAAAATTGTTACATCATCAATTGCTCCACCTGCATCTTTAATTTTTCCTACCGAAAACTTATTGCTTGCTAAAGCAAGAATATTTAAAGTATCGCTATAAACTGGACCAGTTGATAAATCGGGATTTACATTATTACTTGCATCAATAATGGCAAATAAATCTGGGGCATAATGGTAAGGAGTAGTGCCGTTTAAATATTTAAATTTAACTTGTAATTGTCCGGTACTTCCTGCTGGAATTGGGCTTACAAAAGTAATAGTAATGGTGTTTGTGCCCGAGTTATAAGTAACCGATGCCACCTGACTATCGTCAAATGCAACCGAATTACTGAAATTATTTACATCAAAAGGAACTAAGTTTTGAGGCAAAGGCATGGTTGAAACTACGTTTATTCCATTAGAAGTTAAACTTGAAACTTGATAGTTTAAAGTATAAATAAATTGGCTGTTGGAATTAACTGAATCTAAATTGGAGGTTCCACTTACCGTTAGTTGAACTTGTGCATTGGCGGTAAACATTGCCAATACCAACAATAAAGGTAAAAATATTTTGTTTTTGAGTATTTGAAAAATCATATTTTTGATATAAAAGGTTAACAATAAACTAAAGGTTTATTTTATGGGCAATTGGTTATAACACAAAATTTCACAAAGCCATCTTTGTCGAACATAAACGTGGCTTTACATGCCGAAACATTGCTCACTAAGTTGTATTGGTATTTGCTGTTTTGTATAATTAAACTGGGTTCTCCAAATAAAAAAACCAGCTCTTCCATAGTAGTTGGTTTAGCTCCTACTAAATTACTTTGAATATTATTAACTACATTGGATTCACTGTTGTTTACCAATAACTTTAATTCGTTAAAAAGTTGCAGTCTGTTGCTGCCAACTAATGTTTTAAATGAATCACTTTTAATTTGGTAGTTTGGTAATAAATTATAAGAATTTTCAACTACTTGTGCTTTTAAATTTATGGTGAGTAATAATAGCAGAATTGTACTTGAAATAAATTTAAAAACTAGCGAAGACGCTTGTTTATGTAGTGTTGCAATCATTTTTTGTGTTTTATATTTGGTAGCAAAATATTGTTATTACACACCGTTTAAAAAATGATAATGATTAATAGCTTAATGTTATGATAATTGGCGATATAATTATACCAATGGGGTGTTTGTAAACAGGTTATAAACATTTGTTTTATAAGTGTTTTTGACGTGCAACTTTCCAATTATGTTTTAAACAAATAAAATTTATGTAATATCCGAGTAGTCAATTTCTAAAGTTATATGGAAAAGCTCAATTAATTTTACTTTGTTTTTTCTGTTTTTATTCTCATGTTTACAACCTGTTTGTGGAAATTACATTTTTAAGTTGAATGTAAGGACTAAAATAATATTATGAATAAAAAAACGAATTATTTTTTATTAGCAGGGCTTTTCTTTGCAGCTTTCCTTTTATTTGAATTTACTGATATTTACAGTAAATCTACTTGGATAAAAGTATTCTTTTTATTAATAGCTGCTACTTTTTTGTTAAGTGGATTTTCAAAAAAACAAACATGAAAATATTATTTTGTATAATGGCTCTGATTGCTGTTAATGTATCATTTGGCCAAATAAAAGCTGATAAGAATATGACTGAAAAAGAAAAATCATTACAAACAGTTTTAAACAAAACTGTAGATGAAAAAAAAGTATTCGGAACTTCTTTTGCCTTAAAAAAAGACAGTTTTATTTGGATAGGTGCATCGGGAAATATTGCCATTAACCAGCCTTACTTTATAGCAAGTACTACTAAATTATTTACTACTGCCATTATTTTACACTTAAAGTTGAATGGAAAATTAAACCTTGAAGATAAAATTAGTAAGTATATAGATAAATCGATTTTGAATGGTTTGCACATTTATAAAGGAAAAGATTATTCGGAAGGATTAACAATAAAGCATTTGCTTTCGCATACTTCTGGGCTACCTGATTATTTTCAAGGTAAAGGCCCAAACGGGAAAAGTTTGGAAGATGAACTTAAAACCGATAACGACCAATTTTGGACTTTTGAACAAGCTATGGAAAGAACCAAAGCAATGAAACCATTATTTGTTCCTGGCACCAAAAATAAAGCAAACTATTCAGATGCAAATTTTCAATTATTGGGTAAAATTATTGAAACCATTACCAATAAATCGTATTCCGAAAACTGCAATGATTTAATAATTAAACCTCTTAGTTTAACAAATACCTATTTGTATAAAGATGCAACAGACAAAACACCTAAAACACTTTATTATAAAATCAACAAATTAAACATTCCAAAAGCAATGACTTCGTTTGGTGCCGATGGGGGTATTGTTTCTACTTCTGCCGATATGCTTTTATTTATAGAGGCATTTTTTACAGGTAAATTTTTCCCTAAAGATTATATAAACGAATTGCAGCAATGGAATAACATATTTTTTCCAATGCAAGCAGGAATAGGAATTCACTTATTTAAACTGCCTTGGGTTTTTAACCCAACTGGCGCAGTGCCATACTTTATTGGTCACTCTGGGCTTTCGGGAGCTTTAGCATATTATAGCCCAAAAGAAAATATATACATAGTTGGAACAGTAAATCAGGTAGCCAATCCTGATATTTCGTTTAAAACAATGATTAAACTAACACAAATAGTAAAGAAAGAGTAACACGTTACATTTCCCGTCAAACGATTAAAAAGCCTTTGCGTTGCTAAGGCGTCAGATTGATAGGTACAGACAACCAAGACCTGACAGGTTTAAAAAACAAAACTGTCAGGTCTAAATTACACTTTCTTCAGACGGGCTTGTGATTACTTTAAACAAAAAAAATCCCAATTGCAAATAATTACAATTAGGATTTTTTATTTCTGTTAGCCACTTATTTGGTATTTGTATTGCTTTTCGTCAGACAGTTTTGTGAAGTATTACCTAACGTGTAAAAAAATATCCTACAATATGTTTTTTATAGCAGAAAAAATAACCCGTCTTTCTTTATTAAATTCAATAATTATTTTGCTTTTTGATTCATTATCGCCCAAGCTAAATTGATAAACAGAATTGGATATTTTTAACTCTGGTTGCCCTAGCAAAAAAATAATATCTGACTCTTTTGATGCAAAACTTCCTATCAAATCTTTAGCATCAGTATTTATTAAATTATAAATTTCCTTTACTTTTCTCATGTGCTTCATTATTAAATTTTTGTTTTACATTAAATAAAATAATAGGCCAACCAACCTGTGGTTGGTCTATTATTGATGAGTTATTTACTCAGTAATATTGAATTTCAATCGGGTGTTTCCACCTTCTTTTTCGTTACTAATTATTACAAAGTAGTTACCTGTTGAAATGTTGTTACAGCTTATTTCTATTAGCTTATCGGCATAGTTTTTAGTAATGTTTGCATTTACTTTTCTACCCAAAATATCAACTACTTCTATTTGTACATTACTCGATAATTTTTTACACGAAATGTTAAAGGTTCCAGTGTTAGGATTAGGATATAAATTCCAAGTATTGTTGTCAATTGTTTTTTCAGTTACACCAGTATTGGTATTGCCAGAGGCAGCAAAAATGTTACTGTTGTTTATGGTAAATAATTGAACATTGTTTGAGTAAATTAAACAATTGGTGTTTTTTACTTGAACTGTCATGGTCATGGTATCTTTACAATTATCAGATCCTAACGCTACCAATGTTACAATGTAAACTCCAACAGCAGTGTAGTGTTTGTTAAAAATAAATGTGTTGGTTGTGTCAAAAGTTCCATCACCCAAATTCCAGTAATATTTGGTATTCCAACCCGAACCCATATAACCTGAAGTGTTGTAAAAACTAAAGTTGTTTCCACTTAAACATTGTACTTGATTATCGGTATTGAACGATGCACTAGGTCCTTTTGAACCTGTTGGAACATATACTTGTGCAGAGGCTACACTAATACATCCGCTTGCATTGCTTACCGTTAAAGTTGCGTTGTAATATCCACTTGCAGCATATCCTTTTGCAGGGTTTTCTTGTGTTGATGAATTACCATCGCCAAAGTTCCATAAGTAGCTGTTTGCATTACCTGCTGTTAAGTTGGTAAATGAAATTTTATTGTTACAAACACAGTTACATGTAGTGTTTTTAAATTTAAATGCAGCATTCAATGTATTGCTACTTGCATTTACAGAAATAGTATCGGTAAATGTGGTGGTGCAACCTGTTAAATTGGTAGTGTTTAATTGAACAATATAGTCGCCATTGGTGCTAAAAGTATGACTTACTAAACTTCCAATTGCTGTATCTATTGCAGTACCTGCATCGTTAAATTTCCAGTTGTAAGTATGTCCGTTACTAGCTTCACTATTGAATAAAACTGTTCTTGAACATGTACTTAATTGATAAGTAAATGTACTTACAGGCGTTGGTTGAATTAAGATAAATTGTTTGATGGTATCATAGCAAGTTCCATTAGAAACAATTAGTTTCAATTCATGTCCACCAACTGTAGGATTTGTGATTGAAATAGTAGGTAAAACACTTAATAAAACACCATCGAAATACCAGTTACGAATAGTAGAATTTTCAGAACTATCATAAGCCGAAATGGTATTGCTACAAGCAGCAATATTATAAACTAATTTTGCTTTTGGAGTAGCAATATTTTGACCTTGAGGTGCGTTTACTATTGCATTATAAGTTGCACTGCAAAACGGTCCGTTCGATACGATAAGAACTACATTGTAAGTTCCGCTTGCATTGTAAACATGAGTTGGAAAGAAGTCAGATGACAATGCTGAACCGTCACCAAAATCCCATTTTACTTCAGCGCCACCAGTAGTTAAGTTATTGAACTTAATAGCTCTTGAACAAGCCAATGTATCGTAGCTAAAATTAGGGATTGGAGTTCCTGCTCTTGTTGGTAAAACACCTCTATCTGTTGTGCTTTTGCATCCGTTTGCACCAATTGCAGTAAGTGTAATATAATACCAGTCTTCTTGTCTGTAAGTATGAGTAAATGAAGAGTTGTTATTTTGTTCAAAAACACCATCGCCAAAGCTCCAAATATTTGCAATGGCTCCAGATGTTTGATTGTTAATTTGAGCAATCATTCCGCATGAAGTACTTGCTGTAAAATTAGCTACCGGACTTGGTAAAACTTCCACAGTTTGGTAAGTAGTATCTTTACAATAGTTAGAACCTGTAGCAATTAATCTTACTGTATAAATTCCAGGATTTGCAAAGTTTTTATTGAATATAGAAGAATTTACATTGTTGGTTGTTCCATCGCCAAAATCCCAGTTATAAGTTGGAATCCAACCAGAACCAATAAAGGCAGAAGTGTTGTAAAATTCAAAGCTGTTATTAGCCAAACATTGTTTGCGATTGTTTACACCAAAGCCAGCAACAGCTCCAGTAACAGTAGTTGTTACATTGATAGTTTGAGTAGTAGTATCGAAACAACCTGTGCTTGATTCAGCAACTAATTTTACTACATAACTTCCAATTGCTCCAAACGATTTGTTAGTATTTAAAGTGTTTACAATTGAGCCATCAGCAAATATCCATTGGTATGAAACCGCGTTGGTTGAAGTGTTGGTAAACGCATAACTATTGGCACATGAAGAAGAAATATTTGTGGTGGTAAAACTTGCAGTTGGTAAAATTCCATTTGAATTTACAACCACTGTTTTTACTAAAGTATCGCCACATGATTCTGCATTTTTAGCAATTAATGTAACTTGATAAGTTCCATTAGCAGCATAAGTATAACTTGGATTTGATAAATTACTGGTATCGTTTGTTAAAGAATTTACTCCAAAATCCCAACTGTAATCAGTTGCATGGAACGAGAAGTTTTTGAAATTAACAGTTTTGGTACAACCAATAACATTTGCACTAAAAATACTCATTGGATTAGGGAAAATAGTTATCATTTGAGTCATGGTATCGGTACAAATTCCATTGTTTTTAGCTATTAATGAAACCATATAATTGGTACCGTTCATATCGCTCGAAATAAACTTACGGGTAATATTTTCAGTAGATGAAGTACAAACACTTCCGTTTCCAAATATCCATTCGTAATCGGTTGCGTTTATTGAAGTATTGGTAAATTCAACCAATCCATTGCATTTTTTTACATAAGTAAATGAAGCAGTAGGGTTTCCAACAAATACTTGTTTGCTCAATGAATCTTGGCAGCCATAAGAATTTGTAACCACTAATTTCACATCAAAATAACCAGTAGTTGTGTACGATTTTGTAGCATCTAAAGTGGTAGCATTGGTGTTATCTCCAAAGTTCCAATTGTTAGTTAAATTATTGCTTGAAGCATTAGTAAATACAAAGCTATTGATACCACATTGAACTGGATTGTTAACAGTAAAACTAGCATTTGGCAACGGATTTACAGTTTTAATAATAATGTTACTTTCACCAGCAAAAGCATTACAGCCAACTCTTCTTGCACAACGTAAATAATAAGTAGTTTGAGTAATTACACCTGGGTTGTAAGTGGGTCCATTGGCGCCTGCTATCATTACCCAACCATTACTGCCATTATTATTTGGAACATTAGTTAAGTTATATAACCAAACATATTCTATTGCCCCAACTCCACCAGTTGGTAAGTTTGAACTTCCAATTTCAGAAGCATCATAAGAACCACAACCATTTTCATTTCCATTTATTACACCACCATCTGTTACATTACAACATGGAGTTATAGCTATTGCAACTGTATTTCCTATAACTGAACAACCATTATTATCGGTTACGGTTACTGAGTAATTTCCTGCAACTGCTATTGCTGATAAATTATTGGTTGTTTCATTGTTATTCCATAAGTAATTATAACCAGATGTTCCTCCAGTTACATTAGTACTAATACTTCCTAAATTATTGTTTGAACAAGTTCCATCTGTTCCAGTTAGCGTTACTGCTAAAACTGCTGGTTGATTAATAGTAGTTGAAGCAGTTTCGGTACAACCTAATCCATCGGTTACGGTTACTGAATAAGTTCCAGATGCAAGTCCGCTTATACTTGAAGTAGTAGCTGAGTTTGACCATAAATAAGTGTAAGGTAAAGTTCCGTTTGAACCAACAACAATAGCTGTTCCATTGGCATTACCAAAGCATAAAGCATCTGTTTTATTGCTTATAGTAGCAGTAATATTACATATATAACCGGCATCAATGGTAGGGTTGTTTTTATCAACTCCACTTCCATAAAGGTTCATTACAATTACTGAACTAAATCCTGTTATTGCATTTGCATCGCTATTACCATTTACACCAGCAGTTGCAGTTTGAGTAGTTAATATTTTTGTTCCAACTGAGGTTGGAAATAATACTTTATAATTTCCATTATCGTAAATTACAAAGTTGTAATAACCCGGATTTCCACTTCCATCATTGGCAGTAACAGTTGAATCAATTACAGTATAAACACTGCTTATTTCTCTGTATAAATAAACTTTTTGTCCATTTATTCCATTAGCAGTTGGCTCATCTTGTAAGCCATTTTTATTATCATCGTTCCAAACATAATTACCTAATGAACCAATTGGATAATAACCTGCATCAATGGTGGTATTGTCTTTATCTTGTCCAGTTAAACTGGTGTTGATAGTTACTAATTCGCTTAAACCAGCATTGTCAGCATCATTATTATTATCAACTTTATTGGTTTGAATAGTTACTGGAGTTAGTAAATAATTATTGTATGAAGTTTCAAATTTTACATAATATTTTCCCGAAACCAATTCAACGAATTTATAGTAACCAGGATTTCCTGTAAAATTATTTGCAGTAAAAGTTGAATCTAAAAGCACATCATCTCCACCGCCAATTGCGTTATTAGCACCTGCTCCGTATAAATAAACTTTTACGCCATTTATTCCAAAACTAGCAGCTTCATCTTGCAAGCCATTTTTGTTTACATCTATCCAAGCATAGTTTCCTAACGAACCCAAAACTGGCGCACAACTTGTAACCATTCCTACTTGGTTTGGTGCCGCTGGCAATAATCTGCCAGTAGTTCCAGCCATATCGGCTCTGCTTACTTGGTAGTAAACGGTATTGTTCATCACAATGTTAGATGGAGTTCCAACAGGAACACGCATTGGCCATGAAAACACAATACTATCCAAAGCTGGCAACACTGTTGAACGAGTTATTTTGATAGATTTTACACTGGTAATATCAACTGGTGGAGTTAAACTCCAAACAGGTGTGTTACAACTTGGTGGATTTACCGAAGGTGTAAAA
>Ga0247839_1002915_pt1 | contig 24616 bp, 11 predicted proteins | sample LaCruzMarch2015__6_FD_192405 | JGI IMG/M metagenome (GOLD analysis project Ga0247839, IMG submission 192405) | Freshwater microbial communities from meromictic Lake La Cruz, Castile-La Mancha, Spain - LaCruzMarch2015_16m | ecosystem: Environmental > Aquatic > Freshwater > Lake | place: Spain... | reverse complement strand
CGGGCGTCCTGCACTTCGCCTTGGTCGCCGAGTTGCAGGGTGATACGGGCATGCCCCTCGATGCGGGTAACCGGTTCGATGGTGACGGTGCGGCTCATGGGTGCAGTCCCCTTTGATAGGTCAGTGGAAGGCTCCGGCGCCTCGGATGGGTCCGCGAGCAATCGTTTCAGCCGTTCGATCTCGGCGACGGCGGCTTCTTTGGCGACTCGCTCCTGCTCCTGCGCCGCGCGCGCCGCGATCACGTGCGCCCGCTCCTCGGCCGTGTGCGCCCGCTCCTCAATCGTCTGCGCTTGCTCCTCGATCGTGTTCGCCCGCTCTTCGGCGGCGCGTGCGGCCTCCCGCGCCTGTTCGACCTCAGCGTGCAAATCCTCGAATTCGAGCTGGATGCTTTGCTGTTCACGCAGATAGTCCTGCCGTGCCGTGGTCCAGAAACGTGCGACCGTGCCGGTCGCGCATCCGGAACTCGTGGGTATAGTCCGGGTCATCCGGTAGCAGGCTCTGACCCAGCAGCCAGATGGAGTAGGTTGGGCGCAGCTTGCGGTAGCTTTCGCCCTCTTTGATCTGTCGGCGATAGATGTCCGCCCAGCCGTAGACCTCAACGCTAATCGGAAAAGACCCACCCTCTGCTAAGAAAAAGGCCCACCCCTTGGTGCGTAAGGGTCTGCGCTAAGAGAAAAGGGTCCTGCCCTTCGCCCCGTCCCGTGGAGTGTCGGGACACATTTCCACCGCAAGGCACCCTGTTGATCGGTGGAAGAAATGAGCCAAGCGCCCTGCTGTTGCTGCTGCGGCCAGCCGTTTGCACCGCGTCCCGAGAACCCGAGCCAGACCTACTGTTCGCGGCCAGCGTGCCAGCGGTGACGATGGCTTGATCCAGCTGCTGCAACTGGCCGTCTGGCCCGACGTGCCCGCCACTTGGTGTGACGTCGACTGCCACCCGGACAGCGGGGGCCGGCGCAACGCTGGCCGCGCTCTATTCACGCCGGGATCGCATCGAGCGATGTCAAGCGACACCCGACGGCCAATAGATGCCTCGGCCCGCCCCCGTGCGCAGTGCGGCACGGCGCGTTTGGTGGCAGCAGAGGAACTCGATCCCTATCGCGCAGGCGCAAACGCTTTGCGTGAACGCCCACCCCGGGTACACTCGCGGAAGGGTCAAGACATAGGGGAGGCCGCGAGGCATGACAGGGCACCGCGGGTCTTCATCCGCTACAGCCACGACTCGGACCAACACCGGGCGCGGGTCCTCGTGCTCTCTGAGCGCCCGCGTCGCGACGGCATTTCGACCGCCTCGACCCTTACGTCAACCACACCCCGCCCGAGGACTGACCGTGCAGGATGTTGGACCAACTGCGGGCCGAGGACCGCTCGGGGCTTGTTGTCATCGCCACCCGCGACCGGGTCCGGCACCTCGCCGAGTACGAGCGCGGTCTGGACCACCCGAGCGATCCGGTTCTGCGCCTGGACTTAAGGTACCTCGGCGACATCGACGGCGCCGCCTGCTCCATCGGTTCGGCTGCCGCGATACAGTCGTCTTTCTTGACGCGGACAGCATTCCAGGGCGGGCGCCCTTTCCGGGTCATTGCGGCCCACGAAACTTGGTTGGCCGGGGCCGGCGAGCTGGGGCGGCGTTGCGCCTGATTGGATTATTCATCCGGCCAGCGGATGCCGACTGACTCCGCCGCAAGGAACTGGAAGACGCCGAGCGGGCCGCCGCCGACTGGTCGTTGGGCTTGGCGGGCACTGACGAACTCTGATAGACCGCATCCAATGGCCCTGATCCCCAAGACAGACCCATGATCCGCACCCCAATCGCCTTCACGGACGCACTCTACGGGCTTTGGTGCCGAGCCTGGTGCCAGGTGGTTTGTGTCCATTCCCGGCGTCTGGCAGGTTGGCTGGGCGCTCAGCAAGAGTCCGCGGTATGTGCCCTCCGGGTAGACTGGGACCAATTGGTCACCATGCTGCCGGGCTTGGTGACGAATCTCGAATCGCCCCCGGTCGCCGATGACTCGCTGGTGTGGACCTACGGCTGCCTGCGAGAGTTGGAGGACCGTCACCGCGGCGAGGTGCGCCGCTGGTCCTCCCCACCGACACCCGTGCGGGTCGGCAACTGTCGGTATGCACTGGTCCCGCCCATGCGCCACACTGCGCGACCCCGAGACGAGCGGCGAGTGTTCAAACTCGCCGGCGACATCGGCATTGCCGGGACCCTGGGTCTGGACTACTGCTGGGTCCCCCTGCAAGACGACGATATCCTGGACTGGCGCCGCGAAGCGGCCTTGGAGGCGCTGCTTGCCGCCCCCCGCATGCGTCTGGGTCTGGCCCCCTGTGCCACCCATGAGGCGATGGCCTGGGACGTTGAAGCCGATGCACCGCGGGGACGCGACGGCCGGGTGCCGCTGCACTGCCTGGGCGCCAGGGATCCGGAGACCCTCTGGTTGACTATCGAGTCACTGCTGGCCGCGGCCTACGCCGAAGGGGTGCAGGTGCTCGTTCTGCCCGAGTTGGTGCTGGACCGGGACCTGCTGGCGCGCACCGGTGACTGGCTGATGCGGCATAACCTCCCGGTCCCGCGGCTGTACCTGGTGGTCGCCGGCAGCCGGCACTGCACGGACGACCGGGGATTCGCCAACCGCTGCACTGTGCTGGATCAGGCTGGGACGGTCCTGTGGGAGCAGGACAAGCGGTCTCCCTTTGTCATCGACGACCCCGGTGCGCTCGACCGGCTGAGGCCGGGGTGTTGCGCACCGGCTGCCTACGAGCCGACGGTGTTGGGACCGCGCCTGATTGTCCGAGAAACGGCCATCGGACGGCTCCTTACACCGATATGTCTCGACTTCATCGACGACGTACTGTGGTCCGCCCTCGGTGCGGACATCTTCTTGGTGCCCGCCATGAGCCCCGGACTGGAGCGTTTTCGCTTGAAGGCAAAGGACCTGGGCAGCCGCCACGGCGCGGCGAGCTTCGTCTGCAACGCCCAGACGGCCGGGGCGGAGCGCTATGTGGCCTACCTGCCGTTCCGCAAGCCGCCGGAGCCGACCGGGCTGCCGGGGCAGGAACTATTCATCTTGGATGTCGATCTATATGTGTAGTATCGTCGACCATCATCAAAAACGCTTCATACGCTTCACTGACCACCATGATCCAAAATCTTGACCGACACGTCCAAGCGCTGCGGCAGGCGTTGCTTGCAGGCGAGGCCCCGGCCGCGGCATCCGAGCGGGACTGGCTGATGGGCGAGGTCGCTGCCGCCCTGCTGTCGCAGGACGCCGAGGCCCTCAAAGCCCTGCGGGCACGGCTTGCCGATCTCGCCCCCCTGGCCGACCGATACGGGGACGGACGCCCCGGCGACCGCTGGCGGGCGGTGTGGGAGATCCTGCACGCGTGCAGCGAAACGATCCGGCCCCTGGAACAGGTGCGTCTGGCCCGGCCGGGACAACTGTCCGGCTTGCTGCTGCGGCACATCGGCGACCGCGAGGGCATCACCCCCGGCGAGTTGGGCACACGGGTCAGCAGGCAGCCGAACCAAGTCTCCAATACCCTGCGGAGCTTGGCCGAACAGGGCCTGGTGCATCGGGTGCCCCAGGGACGCACGGTTCGTTACTATCTCTCGGAGATGGGGCGCGAACTCCTGGCCGAGCAGCGGCCCGTGCGGGCGGTGCCGCCCGTGGTCAGCGGGCTGGAGCGTTCCCTGCCACACGTCCAGCCGGAACGGCTTGAAGGACGCGACATCCGTCGGCTTCCAGCCGCCTGGGCGGCCTGAGGGCGAGAGCACCCCCGCCGTGACCGCCGTCAACCCCCGCACCTGCTTCATCGCCTTCTATTCCTACAAGGGCGGCGTGGGCCGCACCCTGGCCTTGGCCAACTGCGCCCGCGCCCTGGCGGCCGGCGGCCGGCGCGTGGCCGTCCTGGACCTCGACCTGGAGGCACCGGGGCTTGAGCATTTTGATACCTTGCGCCCGCGGGACGAGCCGCGACGCCGCGGAGCGGACCGCCGCCCCCCGCTCAGTGGTTTCGCCGAATACATTGCGGCCTGTCGCGACGCCGGACCGCCGGAGCACTTGGCCGACTATTGCCACCGCTGCGCGGGCCTGCCGGACGACAAGGACGATGGCGAGGTTTGGCTGATGCCCGCCGGACGGCGCGGGTCGCCCGCCTATCAGGCCGTGTTGGCCCTCGACTGGGAGCGTTTCTACCGCGAGGAAGACGGCTACCGGCTGGTGGAAAACCTGCGCGGCCACCTCGTGGAGGAACTTAAACCCGACTATGTGTTGCTCGACGCCCGCACCGGTCTGACCGAACTCGGCGGCATCGCCACCCACCAACTCGCCGACCTGGTCGTCCTGCTGTTCAACCTGAACCGGCAAAACATTGAGGGCATTCGCTGGGTTCACGACTCGCTGCGGCGCGTCCCCCGGTCGCCCCGGCTGCTGCTCGCCGCCTCGCCCATCCCCGCCATGCCCGCGGGCAAGGGCTCGCCCTTTGAAGAGCGGATGCGCTACGTCCGCACTCACCTCACATCCGCACGCAATGCCGACCGGCCCATCGTCATCCCTTATCAGCCCGTGCTCGCCTGGGAGGAACGCATCCTGGTCGACAGCCGGGACGATCCCTTCGACTACGATGTCCCTTATCGGCGGCTCCTCAAACTGATCCTCGAAACCCTGGATGCGCCAGAGGTCTATCTCGACCGGGCCATGCGGGAATGGCGCGACGATGAGGTCAAGTCGGCACTTGAGACCCTTGATCAAGGTGTTGCCGCGAACCCCGATGCGCCGGAGGTGTGGCGGGCCAAGTTTGATTTCCTCTTGGCGGAGGAGGCGAAGACGAATAGCCCAGCGGCTCGTTTCCAGATCAGGCAACAGCTTGAGGAGGCACGGACAAGACTTGCGGATCTCGGGTTCAGCAGCCAACTTGGCGGTCCTGTTGTCGACCTATCGAGATTACCGGCCGGCGCTCCAGACTTTTGCGGCCGTGGGCCGGAACTTGCGTTCCTTGACACTGCCTGGTCCGGTGACGACGCTGCCGCAGATGTTCACATCGTAGTGCTCGTCGCCCCCGGGGGAGTGGGTAAGACTGCACTGGTCAAGCGCTGGCTGGATCAACTGAAGGCCGACGGCTGGCGGGGGGCCGCGCAGGTCTTCGGCTGGAGCTTCCACAGCCAGGGCGCTGATGACGACCGTCAGCCGACGGAGGATCGATTCCTGGGAGAAGCGCTCGCATGGCTTGCCATTGAGCACGACCCGGCGGCTTCGTCCCGGGAACAGGGCCGCCTGCTCGCTGGAGCGGTCGCGGCGCGGCGCACTCTGTTGGTCCTGGACGGACTGGAGCCGCTGCAATATCCGCCCGGTCCACTCGCCGGGCAATTGCGCGCCCCCGGGCTCAAGGCCCTGCTCACCCGACTCGCCGGCTCGGGTCAGCCGGGGCTGACCATCCTGACGAGTCGGGAGCCCTTAGCCGACTTGGCGGAATACGAACGCAGTCCCGCCTATCCCCAGGGATCGGTTCTGACACGCAACCTGGGGAACTTGAGCGATAACGACGGTGCGCAGCTGCTGCACCGATTGGGCTGCGTGCGCGCCGGGGCCGCCGCCATCGGGTCGCAGGACGCGGAACTGTGCGCCGCCACCCGCGAGGTTCGCGGTCATGCCCTGACCCTGAACCTGCTCGGACGCTATCTGGCCCAAGCCGAGCAGGGGAATATCCGGCGGCGCGATACCGTCAATTTGATGGATGCCGCGGACAGTCAGGGCGGCCATGTCGCCCGGGTCCTGGCGACCTACGAGACCTGGTTCGCCCGGGTGGGCCGCACGGTCGAACTGGCGGTGCTTCGTCTTTTCGGGCTCTTCGACCGACCGGCCGACGCCGGGTGTCTCCAAGTGCTCCGGCAGGCACCGCCCATCACGGGGCTGACCGAGCCCTTGATGGACCTGACCCAGGCGCGCTGGAACCTCGCCCTGAGCAGGCTCGTCGAGTGTGGCCTGATCGAGCAACCCGGCCGGGCCGGTGCACTCGACGCCCATCCGTTGGTGCGCGAGTACCTCGGCCGGCGCCTGCGCGCGACCGACCCTGATGCCTGGCGCGAGGGCCATCGGCGGCTCTACGACTATCTCAAGGCGAGCGTTCCGCACCGCCCGGACGGACTGGCCGGGCTTCAGGCGCTCTACCAGGCCGTCATGCACGGATGCCTGGCGGGGTTGCAGCAGGAGGCGTGGGACCAAGTTTATCGCGACCGCATCCTGCGGGGGACCGGTGATGACGGGTTCTACAGCACGAAGATACTGGGTGCTTTCGGCGCGGACCTCGGTGCGGTTGCCTGCTTCTTCGATGAGCCCTGGGGGCGGGTCTCCGCAACCCTGACCGAGCCCGACCAGAATGGGCTGCTCAACCTGGCGGCTGTCGACCTGCGCGCACTGGGCCGGCTGTCCGAGGCGCTGGAGCCAATGCGGGCGGGGCTGGACGGCGCGGTTCGGCTGGAGGGCTGGGAGAATGCCGCGATTCGTGCCGGCAACCTGTGCGAGTTGGACCTGACCCTGGGCCTGGTGTCGGACGCGCTGGCGGACGCCGGGCGGTCGGTGGAATACGCCGACCGCAGCGGCGATGCCAGTCAGCGCATGGGCGGGCGCGCGGCCCTCGCCGATGCCCTGCACCAGCAGGGCGAACGGGGGCTCGCACTCGGGCGCTTCCGCGAGGCCGAGTCGATCCAAGCCGGATCCCAACCCCAGTACCCGCTGCTCTATTCGCTCCCAGGCTACCAGTATTGCGACCTGCTGCTGGCCGAACCCGAGCGCGCGGCCTGGCGGGGCTTGCTCGCGCGCCCCGTGGCAGATGTACGGTTGGGGTCCGTCGGCCCGGCCCTGAGCGCAGAGACGGTCGATTGGGCTGCCGAAGAACGCCTAACCAACCTGCCCGCCGAGCCAGGCGCCCCGCTGGGCATCGTGTTTTGGCCGAACCTGCGGGCGCAGTGCGAGTCGGTGGCGGGGCGGGCGGTGCAGGCGCTGGAGCGGGTCAAGAGCCAAAGGCGGTTGCTCGACACCGCCCTGGACCACCTCACCCTCGGCCGTGTCGCCCTGTTTCTGGCCCTGCTGGACCCCGCCGGTCCGACCCGGCCCGCGCTCGACCGGGCCGCCCGCGAACTCGCCGACGCGCTCGAGGGCCTCCGCGCCGCGGGTCAACAGCAGTACGTCCCACTGGGCCTGCTCCACCGCGCCTTGCTCCATACCCTGCTGCAATCCCCCGCCGCCGCCCGCACCGATCTGGACGAGTCCTGGATGATCGCCTCCCGCGGCGGCATGGTGCTGCTCATGGCCGACTGCCGTCTGCACCGCGCCCGCCTATTCAAAGACCGCGCGGAACTTGCCGGCGCTCGCACGCTGATCGATCAGTGCGGCTATGGGCGCCGCCGCGAGGAACTAACGGACGCCGAGCGGGCGGCGACGGCATGGGGCAACGATCAGGCGGGAGCGCCGACAGTGATCCCATGACCCAGGATCGCTTACGCCGCTGCAGGATCGCTACTGTCGGTGGATGATGCCGCTCATCGCCTGTTGCGTTGCAGGCGCTCGGGATCTCGCTGCAGTAATGCCTCGGCCATCGCATCGGCCAAGGCCGCGATCGCTAGCCCTTGATCGCCGGTGTCTGCTGCGATTGGTAAGTCGCACCCGAAGCCATCCCAATTACGCATCAGGTCGCGGGGGGCAAGGTGCCGGGCGGCAATGCCGCCGGCCAGGGACAGGCGGTCGGCCCAGTGGCGGGGCAGGGGTAGCAGCAGGACCGCCAAGGCCGTCGGCGACAAGGGTGCGCTGACACGCAGCCGGGCCGGAAAGCGGCCGGCGAGCAGCTGAATGTAAAATGCACGCAGGTCCGCGGGCGCGGTGACGCCGGTGAGCGCGGTCAGACCGTCCTCGACACGAACGGCCAAGACGTTGGCATCGGCGTCGATCGAGGGCTGGTCGGCGGCGTTGATCGGCAGGGCATAGTCGGGGGTGCTCCAGTGTCCTTGTGTGCGCCGGTCCCACCAGTCGGCATCGCCGAGCCGTGCAACCTCGGGCAAGAGGGCCAGGGCGGCAAGTGTCGCCGGTACTGCCGGTGATGCCTGCCATTCAAAGACCTGTTTTTCGACGACGGTCATGCGGCCGGCACTGTCTCTTGCTCGGCTGGGATAGACTGCGGTTGCGAGGTAACGATCCGACAGCCGCCGCCACAGTGGTGCTGTCACCGGGGTGTCCTCGGCGCCGAGCCGCAGGGCCCCGGCGAGGTCCGGACAGCCCTGCGCAAATCCCTCACTGCGGGCTATCCAACGATAGTCTGAAGCCTCACCGTGGACCTTGCCCCAGATGGCGCGGCGGTAGCACAGGGGCACTGCCGGTGCTGCCGCGCCCCCCTCCAATGCCGGCCAGCGCCAGAGCGTGCTCATGCCTTGATCTCGTTGAGAATCCACACCAGCGGCTCCAGCAGATTCATCGGCAGCCCGTTGGATCGGATGCGCAGATCGAAGTTTTCATCGCAGAAGACGCTCGGCTGCACCACCCCATGGGTGATGCACAGGCCAGCCGCAGAGACGGCAAACAGCTTGGGATTACTGAAATAATGGGCAATGGCGTCACTGATGGTCTTGCCGATATGCTCGCGCAGAAAGACCTCCGGCCGGTCTCTTGCCAGGTAGAAATCCGCGACGGTATGAATGTATTCGTCACACTTGGAGACGCATACCGCCAAGGGCCGTGGGTCTTGGAGGGCGTCGCGCCTCTCCTGGTGCATGGCTTCGAAGGCGCGCCATACCTCGCTATTTTGCTTGGCTCGATCGCGCATAGGGTCGAGTAACAGTAGCAGTCCGTCGGCGTTGGCTAGTAGTTTGGCCGTCTCCTGGTCGAATGCCTCGAAGATGGCGCCGGGCCGGTCGTCGAGTGCAATGGTGGCGTCGCGTCCGTCCTTGTTGACCAATCGATACAGGATTTTGTCGTTGGCGCCAACGGCGGTTTGCGGAGGGAAACGGTTATTCGTATGGAGTTCCTCCCGCCGGTTCTCGAACCAAGTGAGGTCTGAGCCAAGCGGCAGGCGGACTGACCAGTCGGGGTCGTCTCCGCGGTCGAGCTTGGCGTAGAGCTGCGCCAGGTAGGCGGTCTTGCCGGACGAGGCCGCGCCCCAGATTCTGATCTCACGGGTGCCTTCCCCCCGCGGCGGAACCGATTGATGAGGAATCGGTGGATGACCTGGCGACCGATTCTCGCGGGTGCTTCGGTCACGGGGTGCGAACGGCTGCTGCGGGGGTGCGGCCTGGCGTTCCCGCGTCGCGAATCCGGGGTCGTTGTCCAGCAGTGCCTGCGCCATTGTCGCCCCGATTGCCTGTAGTGCCTCGGTGGGTGCGTCAGCTGGGGGGGGCAGTAGGCCGGAGTTGCTGTCGCCGCAGCCGATCAGGTGCCATGCAATAGCGGCACGATCCGCTCCGGGCGAGAAGCGTTTGAGGTCCAGTCGGGTCGAGGGCAAATGCGACAGCATGGCGATCTGATCTGCCAAGGGACGCTCCAGCGGCAAGAGCAGGACCGCGAAAGCACAGGGGGTAAGCGGCGCGCGGATCTCCAGCAGCGGGACCAGGCGGTTACCGGCAAGCAGTTGGGCATACATGGCGGCCAGGGCCGCCACGCTGACCGACGCGTTGAGGTCCCGACAACCCTCGGCGATCCGCTCCGACAGCTCATAGTCGGAGTCCGAGACGTTGATCTTCAGTGGCTCCAGTAGGGTTGGCCCCTCATCCTGGCCAGCCGCCTCCGCTCTACGCGTCCCCCAGGGGCCGCCCCCAAGGTCGGCGATGCGCGGCAGCAGGGCCAATGCGGCAAGCGCCGCCGGCAGTCGGCGCGCATTGCGCCACTCAATGAAGCGGTACTCAAGAACGCACTCGTCGCCGCCGTCGGTCAGACGCCGTGGATAGCAGTGGACGGCTTGGCAGATGGTGTCGTCGCTGCGCCAGAGGAAGGCGGGAGCGGGGGCGTCCTCACTCCCCGCATACAACTCCCGAGCGCGACGCTGCGCGTCCGCGCCGAATTCATCGCTGAGTGCCAGCCACTGGGAATCGCGCCCGGAGCCCGGCCCCATGCCCCAGACGCCCTGGGCGCAGGGGAACCGTAAGAGTTTGGCGGTGCCACCGTCGGTGAGGGCCGGCCAGTGCCGCCAGGTCGAGTCGTTCGCTGTCATGCCGTTCGTCTCAGCGGTGCTGCCGGGCCAAGTCCCGGACCAGTTGGCGTTGCGCCTTATTGGGGAAAAGTAGTTGCGGGTCGGCGCCGATCCGGCGCAGCAGGTCATGGGTTTTCGCGTCATCGCCATGCCTGACCAGATCCCACTCCTTAGCGAAGCGGTGGGCGACCCGGCGGCGGACCTGCGCCTCCAAGGCTTCCAGCAAGTTCTTGGCCTCTTGAAGTTGGCCCTCGCGCGCTTCGGTTGACATAGAAACGCCGGCCACCGGTTGGATCAGTGCCCAGATACGGCTCTCCATGGTTTTGTCGCCGATCTCGTCATCCTGGTGGTCGCGGCGCAGGCTCCCGAGGCGTCGGTTGAGTTCGTGGGCCAGAGTATTGAGGCTATTGTGTTTGCCCCCGATACTCTCAAGCAGGCGTCGTCCCGCCGCGATCCACTCACGCAGAGACGGCACCAGTACCCGCGGGTCCGCCGAGTGATCCCGGTCGCATTCGCGCAGGGCCGGGATGAGGTCATCGAGCTCCTCGCAGTCGGCGCCGGACAGCCCGCTACGATTGCTGCCGGCCAGTGCGCCGAGCAGGGTGCCGCGTTGTTCGAGCAGGCGCGCGACCTGGGTCTCCACCGCCGCCTTTACCCGGGTGTCCAGGGGCGGCAGCGCCACGATCAGAGCCTCAAGGTCTTTGCGGCGCATCATTGGGGTCACTGGCGGCAGGCGGCGCAAATCGGCGTCCGTTAGAGCGAGATCTTCATCGAGCAGCGCCTGCAGCACGGCCAGCCCGGCGAGCCGGGTACCGAGCTGCACCGCGCCGCGTTGCAGCAATGCGCTTTGGATTCCGGTCAGGAGCCGGCGGTACGAGTCGAGCTTCAAGCCGACGGACTGAAGGTCGGTCGATGTATCCACGGGCGGATCGATCAGCCCCGGGCGCGGCTCACCGAGATCGGCGGCGAGCCGCTGTAAGCGCTCAGCCCAGATGGACAGACCCAGCCGCCGACGCTCCAGGTGCTGTGCCTTTCGCACTACCAACTCAAACAGGGTCTTGGCCTGCTCAGCGAGGCCATCCAACGACTCCAGGGACGCCAAGAGGTCCGGCACCGCGACATCGGCGGTCAGCATCGGGCTCATCGTCGTCAGCGCATTGAGGATGCGTGCGCACTGCGCACGATCAGACGGGTCGAGCGGCAGGGCCTCGATCTGTTCAATGCGTTCCCGGATGACGCGGTGGAGGGCCTCGCAACGGGGCTTGATCAGGTGGCTGTCGGCATCGATCGACTCCTCGAAACGGCCGCGGGCGAGGCCGCACTGGCGGCGCCACTCGCCGAAGCGATCAGGGGTGTCGGGGGGCTGCGACAGCAGCAAGTCGATGGTGGCCGCGAGTTCGGGCGTGCTCCGGGGATCAGCGAGCTGGCGTAACATCTCGCGGTTCCGCTCCAACTCGGCCATCAGCGCGGTGCACACGTCCTGGGCCTGTGCGAGCAGCCCCTTTTCAAGCGTTTGGAATTCATCCAGGATTGCGGCAAATGCGCCATCCTCGTGATCTTGCCAGTGCTCCGAGAGTTCATTGTAGCGGCTGCTCAAATTCCGCAGGCTGCCGATGTGTTCGGCCAACTTTTTCCGCGCGGCGGCCTCCCGTTGAGTAGGTCCAAGGAGGGCGCCCTCCAGTTGTCTGACCCACTCGGCCAGACGCTCCATCAGACCGAAGACTTCGGTGAACTCGAGCGGCTTGTCACGGTTCTGGAAGCGGCGCAGGGGCTCGATCAGGTCCTTGAGTTGTGTGATTGAGTCGACTTTCGGCCCTTCCAGCAGCAGGCGCCGCTGGAGCGTCGGCAATGCCTCCGCGAGCGCCTGGGTACGTTCGCGGGCGCGGATGGTCTTCAGGAACCGATGCGCATCGCCCAGCATGCCGAGCACGGCACGGTCATTCTGTTGGTGTTTATTCAGTGACTTGAGCTGATTGCGGGTCTCCTCCAGGGCCGCGGTATCGACTTCATGGTTACCGGCGGCGGTGAACAGGTCACGGCGGCGGCGACCGCGTGCAGCGAACCAGTCCTTGAGTTCGGCATCGCCGACCCTGGCGATGTCCCCGGCCAAGGCCTGTTCGGCGCTGAGCAATTGACCTGCTTGGGCGCGTACCGCCATGACCTCTGCGGCGAGTGCATCAAGGGTGCCGACGCGCTCCTGAAACCCGCGTACCGTCTCGGACTTGATCATCGGGACCAGGCGCGCGAGACAGGCATCAATGTCGCTCCGCAGCCGCAGTGCGCTGCTGTGGAAGGCGCGTGACGCCTCCGGTACCGGGGCGCGCAGGCGTTCGATCCGCTCGGTCAGCAGCAGCAGCGTCTTCTTGCGTCCGTCGATATCTAGCATCGGGGGCTCCTTGGTTGGGCACGCGGCATCACCGCCGCAACATCGGCTCCAGGACGGCGAGCGCCTCGGCGCCACTCAGCCGCAGCGTGATGTTGTCGGCGACCGCCGACAAGGCCATGGGCGATTGCATGCAGCGTTCGCAACCGGAGTCGGTCTGGCAGGGGCAGTTGGCGAGCCAATCCCGCGTCATCTCCAGCAGTCCCACCAGCAAGGCCGGGGCTTCATCGATGGACTGGGTCAGGCCGATACCGCCCGGGTAGAGGTCGACGATCACCAGGCCCCAGACCGGGCGGCCGGCGAGCTCTTTGCCCTTGACCGCGAGGATGGCGACGGCATCCTCCGCGACGCCGACATGCACCGGAAACACCTGCCGCAGGGCCTGGGCCAGTGAATGCAGTCCTAATGGATACTTGGCAACCGCCTCCTGGGGGATATTGAGGAGCAGGCCGCTGGTCGTTAAGGGCGCACTGTGGATCATGCTGGGCAGTTTCATGCTCCCACGCAGTGTCCAGTGGCCCGTCTGATCGTCCTGGATGTACTCGCGGTAGCCGTTGACGTGCTCGGTGTAGACGGTCGAGACCAGGGTCCTGGTCAGGCCGCGTCCGACCAAATCGACGTCCGTGCTGCCGTCCAGGCGCCGGGTGTCGGTCAGGTGCGGCGAGAAGGTGCGCCAGGTCTTGACCGGGTCGTCTTCCGGCTGGCAGTCGACCCGCAGGCTCCCGTCGCCATGGGTAATGGCGGCGAGCGATGTCCACTGGCCGATGCGGTAGCGCCGCCCCCCGTTCAGAAAGACGCGGAAGGGGTAGGCGTCGATGGTGACTCGCTCCGGGTCGACGCGCATGATCGAGCCCTCGCCGGGGCTGAAAACATCCACCAATCGCGCACCGATGGTCGTCAACGGCGGCGCGCGGTCGCGCGAAAGCGCCGAGCGGTATTCAACCTCGACCCGGAGCCGGTCCTCCCGCTGTTCGGTCACAAGTGCGCGCACGTCGCGGCGCTGGATCTCGTTCTTACGTGCGAGTTCGCGCAGGGTCTTGGCAATCTCCCCCGTCTTTTCCCAGCGGAAGGTCTGTTTCAGCTCGCTCAGGGTCGCCGGCAGTTCGTTCAACGCCAGCAGCAGGTGGCGCTGGATGACGCCGGGCTGAGGCTCGGCGGCCACCAGGCGGCGCTTGCGCCGGGAGAGCAACTGCGGCTCGGTGCACAGGCGCTCCAGCAGCGAGTCGATATAGGGGTTGCCAAAGGCCGGCACCAGGCCGATGTGGCGCATCGGCTGCGCCGGACCGGCGCGGCCGGTCTGCGCGATGATCTCGGGCAGGGCCAGCACGTTTTCGGCATCGACCTCCAGGATGCGGGCACCGGCGACCACCGCATCGGGCGCCAACGCCTCCCCCAGCGGCGCGCCATCGACGCTCTCATGCCGAAACCGCTCGGTGACCTGGGCGTCGAGGTGGGCGGGGGTTGCCAGATGGGTCGGCCAGCCGGCCGCGCAGGAGGCGCGGGTGGCGGCCAAAGCAATGTCGGAACAGGGTTTGGTCTGGCCGTGAGCCCCGGACGGGTTGCCGCTGCTCAACAGGTACACGGTGGTCGCGCAAGCGAAGCCGTCGCCGATCACCGTCTGCATTTGCGGGGTAAACTTGCGCGGCAGAAAGAGGTCCACGAAGGCGGTCAACTGCACCTCCGGCCGCGGCGCGCCGCGCACGAACGCCAGATGGCGGATGTCGGTGCGCGCGCGACGATCGAGCAGGCGCTGGAAACGGTGCGAGATCGCCCAGAAATTCGCCGCCAGCACCCCCGAGTAACGGTGCAGGTCCCACCAAGTCACGCTGCCGATGCGTCCCAGCAGTTCGGGATTCTTCTCCAGGAGGGGGATCAAACGGTCCGACAAGGTCTTGGCATCGGTGAGCCAGACGAAGGCCGGGGTGTCGGCCGGGGTGTCCGTATCAAGCGAGGTGACGGATGCCGCGTCCGGCAGCCAGCGCAGCAGTCCGGCACGCAATGACTCGACCTCACCCGGGACCACGATCAGGGCCACCGCATTGCCGCGGGTGATCTGGTGCTCGGCGTGCAGCGCAATACTCTCCAGTTGGCCGCAGTCGTCCGGCGCTATCACCAGACGGTTGCCGCTCCCCTGGACGATGGTCTCCAGCAAGACGGCTGGAATCCCTCGCTCGGCCAACTCCGGACGCACCAGCCCGCAAGTGCCTGGGGTCTGGTTGCCGGCCTTGGCAATCGGCGGATCGGCAGGGTATGCGTAGAGGGTCTTGACCCCGAGTCCCTGCCTGCGCAGGGCCTCGGGCCAGGACGGCAAGGCGGGTGTCGCCGTTGCCGGTTTGGGCGTGCTCGCCGGGTCGGACCCCGGCGCGGATGCCGGCCGCCCCCGGCTGAAGGCGATGAAGAGCAGATTGACGACCGTGACGGCCAGCAATGACCACAGGGCGGCCGGGTAGTCCGCCGCGGAGTCCGGATGAGGGATGCGCAGGACCGCGACTCCGGCGAACCCCGCGAGCAGGGTCAGCGGCAAGGCGGCGATCAGCAAGACCCAGCGACGGGACGGGTCCATGCCGATCGAACCGGCCAGCCAACGACCCTGGGCCGGCACCGCGACCGGCATGACGGCAACCCCCGCCAGGGTCGCCACCCAGATCACCAGCGGCAACGCGAACGCGAGCCGATGAGCGCCCGGATCGTCCGCACGTGTCAGGTCCGGCATCAGGTGGACCCCTTGGTCCCACAGGTGCCCCGTGAGCGCCTGCAGCAGCCAACTGGCAAACAGGAGCAGGGTCAGCACGGTGAGCGCAATCAGCAGCACCTGCGTCCAGTAGGTCCCGCGATCCTGGGACCGGCGCGCCGCCAAGCGGTCGGCGGCGAGACCACACACCAGGGCGATGACAATGACGGCCAGCGGCGACCAGGGCATCATGGCGACGCCTCCAGGGCCTCGAGCCCGATATTGAGTTGCCGCTTCAGCAGATAGACCCGGGATTCGTCGGTGCCGTCGCGGACTTGCTCGCCGTTCACTTCGATGGCGTTCAGCAGCAGGCCCACGTTGGGCTGATTCTTCCAGGACGGCGGCATGACGCAATAAATCTCTTCAGAGGAATCCATTTTATCCGCATCGATCCGGAAACCCAGACCGAACGGCGAGAGGGTGAAGGCCTTCAGCGCCGTGAGGCGCAAGGCCCACTCCGGACTCTCGTGGTCGATGTCCAGGTCGTTCTTAAAGCGGTCCTGATAGGGTGCGCTCAACCGGTTAACGAAGGTGAAGAGGTCCAGAAAGGCATCGCAGTAATGCGAATTCCAGCCCTCGAAGGGGTTGGGCAGGGCCATCTGGTGACCCTCGAACTGCGCCGGCGCCAGTGGTTTTACGTCCATCATCTTTTGCAGGTCGTCCTCACCCTGGATCAAGCGATGGACGCTGTTGGGGGGCGGTTCGATATGCTTGGCACCGGCCGGCAGCCCTTGCATCTTCAGGAACTCCCCGATCTGTCCGCGCAACCATTCGATCTCGCGGTCACGACGCTCCAAGTGATCCCGAATGCGCGTCAGCACGTGCAGCAGGTCGGCGGACAACGTGGAACGGATATTCAGCCGGGCCTGCTCGAGCAACCCACGCGAGCGGTCGCAATCAGCGCGGATCGCGTCGCTCAGCCGACCGCGCAGGGCATCCAGATGAAAGGCCTGGGCGCGCAGGATACTGCGGCTGATCCGAGGCTGGACGCCCAGGCGCAGCCATAGCCAGACCAGGAGGCATGATACGGGGGCGATGACGACCGGCCGGTCCGCCAGGAATTGCGTGATGGCGGTGAGCGACTGCCGAGACGGGGAGTCCGGTGCCGCGACGAGCGGGAGCTGGAGGATCAGGTCACCGACGAAGGGCGTGGCGGCGAGCCCGGCGACCGCGGCCAGGAGCGGCCAGAAGCGCGTGAGGCCGCGGCCGAACTCGGAGATCCATTCGTTACGCTGGGCGATATAGTCGCGGTGGATCAGCATCGCGCGCTCCAGGTTGAGGCCCGCGGACCCGGGGCGGTCGGCCGGTGTGTCCGGGTGCTCCTGTAGTTCCTTGATGGCCACTTTAATCAGGTCCAGCACCGCCTTGAGCGGGACTGGGTCGTGGTCGTCGTGCAGGTCGCGGGTGACGGCCTCCTCAATGGCGGCCAGCCCGTCGTGGCGCAGATGGGTCTCGCGCAGGTGCCGAATCTGGTCGAGCGCGGTGCGCGTCAGGTCCAGGTCCAGCCAGCGGACGTGCTGCGCGAAGACCTGCTGGGCGCGGAGCGGCCAATCGTCGGCTTCGCGGCGCTCGAGCGTCAGCAGTTGCGCGGCCATGGCTTCAACCAACGCGCGCCACTGCGCGGCGATCGGCGTCTCTCCTTCAGGCAGGTCCTGGGCCTGGGCGATGAGCGGGCTCAGCGCCTGGGCCAAGTGCCTCGCCGGGCGCATAAAGCCGGTGCTGCCGGCCCCGCGCAGATAGGGTAACCAGCCCTCGCCGAAGCGTGCCGCGGCCACCCGGCTGAGCAACTGGGGGCTGCGCTCCATCAACCGGATGCCGAACGCGGCGGCGATCTGCTGATTCTTGGTGTCTTGCTCGAAGAGTGACTTGAGTGCGACATCACCGCGCAGTCCGGAAAACAGCAGGAGCTCCAGGAACAGCGTGATCTCGTCATAACGGGTCTTGAGGTCCCGCGAGTTGTCCTGCGCGCGGCCGTCGATCAGATAGCACCGATCGAGCGAGGGGCGCTTGTCATCGAGTTGGATCTTCCATGCATCCATCGATCGGCGCAGCGATTGACGAATGCGTTGTCCATCGGCACCCGGGTGGCGGAAGTTCTCGAAATCGAGAATCTGAATGCAGTTGAGGGCGCGATCACCCGGCTTAAGTACATTCCAACGCGGGTTTTCGACGACCAGGCGCTTCAACAGGGACTTGGTCAGGAGGTCGAGTGAGGCGATGCTGCCGGGGTCGCCGACATGGGCGACGATGATGATGTCGAGCCCGGGGATGCCGTCGCCGCGCCGCTGTATGGTTTCCGGCAGGCGCAGACCCTCGGCGGCCTCGGCCACCGCATCGGCGAGCGCGTCATCGCCGGCCCCGGCACGATCGATCTCCCGAATCTGGCGATAGAGGTCTTCGATAAAGTCAGCCTTACTGTCGGCGCCGTCGAGCCCGACCAGGCGTTCATCGCCCCCGGGAGCGGCCCCGCTGCGCGGCGGGTCAGGCATCCACAGCAGCACCAGGTCCCGCAGCCGGTGTTCGCCGGCACCGCTGTTGCTGCGTGGTGACTGCTCCCAGGCGAGCGTTCCCCGGGGCGCGGTCTTGCCCAGCAACCGCTGCAGCACCTCTTTGCCGAAGCGGCCGTGACCGATCAGAATCGTCGGCTTGATCATGGTGTGCCGGTCAGTCGTCGTCAAAGGTCAGGGGTGCGACGCCGGACGGCGCGGCGGTTCCCCCGGTCACCGGGGCGGCCTTGGTACGCACCAGCGCGAGCAGGGAGCGCACCACCGGGCGATCCAGATAATCGGCCTTCTTGACCGTGCCGGTGAGTTCCCCCTTCTCGGTCTCGACGAGTTGCTTGTCGAGCCAGTCGTCGATCACGGCGCGCCGCTTGGCGAGCCGCTCCGGGCCGCGGCCCTCGGCCATCTGCTCGATCTGGCCCTCGAGGCTGGCGCGCAGCCGCTCCCGGCTGTGGATCTCACCGAGCTTGTAGAGCACCCCGGAGAGCAGCGGATGCAGTGTCATGGTCGGCTTACCCGCGGCGTCCACCCACACCCAGGTCTCCCCCTGCTGCACAATCACGCCATTGAGCAGGGCCGCGGCCAGGGTCTCGAGCGCCCAACTCACGCCCAACTCGGAGCGGCGCGGGTTGAGATTCGCCAGCGAGCGCTCCCAGCGGAAGTCGGTGTGGAGGTGGTAGCCGCGCTGCTCGTTGGCGGCCACACGCAGATAGGCCTCCTCGATGTCGCCAGTGATCGCCGGGAAATAATAGAGCGCGATCGGCAGTTCCACATCGTGGACAATCATCACGCGCGGGTCATGCCAGTAGTCGACCTTCACCTGGCGCCCGGACTCCTTCAGGATGTCGATGAGCTGGTGCTCGAACGCCTCGGCCGCCTGGCCCGCCGCGCCGGCGGCACGGCCGAGGATCAGTTGGCGGGTACGGTTGGGGTTGACACCGTCGGTCAGGGCCTTGGTCTCCGCCGAGCTGACGCGGGCCAGCACGCCGGCAATCTGGGCCAGGGCGCGGAACTTCATCTTGCGGTAGTCGGCGATGGCTGCCTCGTCCGGGCCCTCCGGATCGCCTTGGGCGGCGAGCATCAGGCGCGCCTCCAACTCCAGACCGCGGGTCAGGTCGAGCCCGTCCCCGTCGTCGTCACCCAGGATCCGCGGTGCCAAACGCTCACTGCCCAGACGGATCAGGGCGCGTCTTAAGTCGGTGACGGTCCGCTCGACGCCCTTCTCGGTCACACGCCCGTCCTCGCCGACCACCGGGGCGAGTTCGGCCGTGATGGTCTTGGTGAGGACCTGGCGGTCGAAGGTCGCCAGGAAGCGTCCGCCATCGATGAACAGATGGTCATAGACACGGTCCCAGATCCGTCGGCGCGGCTCCTGCAAGGTCTCGAAGACCTCGACCCGCAGGGCCAGCGGTGCCACCCGGGCGCTCTCACCGTTGCGCAGGCGCTCGGCATCCGCCTCCAACTCACGCACCAAGCCATCCATCCGTGTGGCCAGGCGCACGAACTGACGGGAGCGGTTTTTCAGATAACCGTGCAGGGCGCGGAATTGCTCCAGCCGCGCCTTGGCATCGAGCAGTTTGACGGCCGCCATGCGCGTCTTGCTGTACTCGTTCTGGGCCTCCTGGCGGACCTGATCGAAATCGCGGTCGCGATTGAATATCCGGTTGGCGCCGGCCGCCCGCTGCAGGGATTCGTAGAGTTCCTCACGCAGCCGCTTGCGCACGGCGGGATTGCTGAGCAGATCGGCCTTCTCGGCCTTCTTGAACTGCTCCTCGGCCGCCGGCAGCCACTCGGCGGCGCAGCGCTCCAACAGGCGCACTACCAGATAGCGCTCGGCGATCGGATCGAGCTTGAGTTCGGCGATCGCCTCGCCCTCCTCGGCGGCGCTGGTCAGGCCGCGCAGCTCGGTCGCCACCAGTTGATGGCCGAGCCTGACCTCTTCTTCGAGCTTGGCGATGGAGTCGATATAGACATTGACGCTCTCCTTGGGGAAGTACATCGAGCGGTCCTTGATGCTGATCCGCGTGGTCAGTTGGGCGCGCTGCTCGCCCAAACGCCGGTCCACGATCTGCATCAGGGTCTCGCCGCGCTGCTCCTGGCCCTTGTCGTCGGCGCCGGTCACCCGCCCCTCGTCCACCGATTCCACCAAGCGGTACCAGTAGCCGTCGGGCATCTCCTCGTTGGCGTCCTGACGGCGCAGTTCGCGCACCGAGCGCACGAAGGCCTCGTTGATGGCCTCCTCCCGCCCCTGCTCCGAGAGCTTCTGGAAGCGCGGGTCGCCATAGTCCACCGCGAGCTTCGCCAGGGCCCGGGCGCGCTCGTCGCTGGGGTCGGAGCGATCGGCACCGAAGGTGATCTGGCTGCGGATGGCCTGCGCCGCGAAGCGTCGTGCGCAATAGTCGAGCAGGTCATCGCCGGGCAGCACCATGGCCGCCGCGCCATAGGCGCCGAAGTTTTTCGTATAGCCCTCGCCGACGTCGGACAGGTCACCCGGGAAGCGGGTCAGACCTTCGAGCGTTTTCTCGTAATTGTCCAATTCGCCCGACAGGTTGTCGATGATCGGTGTGAAGACCTGCAGGAAGGCCGCGTCGGCGATCGCCTGCTCGGAATTGCGCAGCCCCAGGTGCGGCGGCCGGTCCATGATGAAGGTCATGAAGAAGGGGCGCTGGGTCACGCGCGGGAGCGTATCGGTATTATCGTTGCGGCAGTAGACGAAGTTGTCGCCGGTGCGGCCCGCCTGTTTGACCTGGTCGTAGTCGAGCTTGGTCAGGTACTCCAGTTCCTTGAGCGCGGCATAGGAATTGGCATGGATATCGGCGTGCAGCTCCGGACCCACCTTATCGGTCAGCAGGGTGGAGAGCAGCAGATTGGCGATGATGCGCGGTTGCCAGTGCTGCGCCCGGATGACCTCGTCGATCAGATAGGCCGCGGACAGGAAGCTGCCGGACCCGGTGCCGCCGGCCAGCGAGCAGAACAGATAGACATTGATCTTCGGCGGGCTCTGCTGGCGCCAGGTGTTACCCGCACGCAGACACTCGGTCACCAACGACTCGATGCGCCGCCGGATCTCCGGTGAATTGAAGAAAAAGCCGAGCCGCGACTCCAGCCGGATCTGCCCGGCCCCGGGCTTGAAGCCGGGCCGCGGTTGGTAGCTCTCGTCGAGCCAGTCGCGGGTCTGGAGGTCCTTGGACTTTCTCCATAGCTCGACCACCCGGGACTTGTCGAACCCGGCGATGTTGATCCGACTGCCCGGCGGGATATGCGCGAGCTTGTGCTGATCGAGTTCGTTGGTGTCGATCGACAGGAAGCTGTTGAGTCCCTGGAGCTGTGAAGACCAGTTGGGCAACTGCTCGGCGCGGCTGGCGATCCGGTCGACGATACGCGACCCCACGCCGCCGAGCCCGATAAACAGGGTGGGAATGATCGTGCCTTGGCCGGCTGCATACTCGCGCGCCATGTGCTGGTCCTCGTTCTGTCAGCGTTGTGTCAAAAGGTGCCGGCGGCCCGGCGCTGCCGCCGCGTCCGGGCGACCGGCGGTCTTGGCCGCGGGGGTGGGGCCATAGCCCATCCGCAACCGCCAGCGCCCGGCGTTGCCGTGCAGCAGATAGTCATGGTGGACCTCGATCTGGGCCACCCCGCGCTCCTGGTCCAAGGCGACGCCGCCCGGTTCCCGGACGCCGATGCCGACGGCCGGCTTGAGCCCGTAGAGTGCCTGATCGAGCGGCTTGATCCAGGCGATGATGCGGTCGCTGTCCGGGTCGCGCAACGCGCGCGGCGGGCTCAGCCCGAGGAGGCGTTGCCACCAGGTGGGCGGGGTGAGCGGTAGCAGCGGCGCCGGCGGTTGTCCGTTCCCTTCAGTGTCGGCGCTGCCGCTCTCCGACTCGGCGCTCAAGTGGTAACCGAGGTCCGGGGGCAGGGCAAAGCGGGGGGCGGCCAACGCCAGCGCGGCCAGGGCGGCGAGCAGCGGCCAGAGCAGCGCCCACAAGGGATCCCAGGTGAAATGCTGCGCGAGGGTGTGTACCGGCGCGACCCGCAACTTGGCCTCGAAGGGCTCGATCACGCGAAAGTCATTATAGGGCGTGTGGTCGAGCCGCAGGTCCAGTGTGAGGCCGAAGTCCGGGGTGGGTTCACTGATGAGCGGGTCGCCCAGGGTGATGCAGAATTCGTGCGTGCGGAGCAGGCCAGTCTGCTCCAGCGCGCGGCCGGCATTCCAGGGCGTGTCCTCTCCCTGATAGCCGATCGGCTCCCCGTCGAGGGTGAAGGTTGCGCCCGCCAGCGCCCCTCCCGGCAGGCCCGGATCGGATGGTTTGACCAGGGCGCGCAGGCGGATTGGGGTGCCGAGGACCGCGAGCTTTGGTTTCTCTGCGTCTTCCATCTTAAGTTCAAAGCTGACGCAACGGCGTTGCGCCTTTCTCAAGATCGCCGGGTTGAACGAGCGGGCGGGCGGGTCCGTCCGGATGGCGATCTTCGGATAGACATCCACCTTTTGCGCGCTGTCACAGAAGAGCTTATCAACCTCGGTGCCGTTGTATTTTGCGGAGACGTCGATGAAGCCGCGGTAGACCTGTCCCGGGGCGGCTGGGTCCGACTCAAAGCTCATATGGAGGTCGTAGGTCTCGCCGGCCCCGAAGCGCTGGCGCGAATTCGGATTGGCGTTGTCGCGGATCTTTTCCCACGCATAGCGAGGAGGATTGGCGCAGCCGGCCTTGGGTGCCCCGTGTCGCACGAACGAGATGTCCAAGGCGGCTTGGCTGCCCGCTATGCCGGCAGGCGACTGGGCCATTACGCGCAGTACGAAAGGCGTATCGGCGACGACGGCGATGACGGGGCTGACGTTCGCTGTCGCCAACTGGCCGCTGTCGCTGTCAACGACGCCTAGCGGGCGCAATCGCGGTCTAATCTGGCGCAGGATCGCCACGTCCGCATCCTCGGTATTGGTCGCCAGCCGGTAGCGTGGTTGGCCCTGCTGGTTTGCCAGTACTGCGCCGAACATCTGGACCGAGTAGCCTGCTCCTACCGTGTGGGCCTTCATGAGCCCGCGCGAGGCGATGAACAAGTCATTGGTCGTCGTATCGGTGATTTCCTGGCTGGGTTCCAGCCCGTTGCGGCGGTACGCGACTACCCCGACCCTCAGTGGTGTAACGCCGCCGTCCAAGTCGAGTGGGCGCAACCGCCCGCGAGGCACGTTAAGGTCGACCATGTAACCGAAACTGCGCGAAAAGATATCGGCCATATTGATTACCAAATTCTGGCCGCTCGGATCGGGGAGCACATGGCGAAGGGCTTCGTTCTGACTCCGGAACAGCTCGCTGAAGAAGGCCACCGCCCGGTTTGCGATCGGTCCGAATGCGAGCACGTAGAACTCGATCTTCCTGGCACGCATCTCCTCGGCCAAGACCAGCAGTTTGTCCTTATCGCGTCGCGCCGCGAAGTCGTCCGGGAGCCCGTCGGTGACCAGGACGACAACGCGCCGGTCGTTCGCACCAGTCGGACCCGTCGCGAGCGAGTCAAGCGCCCCTTGCAGACCTGGAGAGAAATAGGTCCATGGAGCGTCATAGGCCAGACTATTCAACTGCTCCCAGAAGGCTTGGCGGTCGCTCGTTTGGGGCCCAGTGGCCGAAATCGTGGTGTCTGGATCATAGGTCGGGAGGGGCAGGTTGGCATTGGTGACCTTGGGCCAGTTCTTACCGAAAGGCATCACAAAAAAACTATCCTTGTTTTCGGCGATCATCTCCAGCGGGTTCGGGTCGACCAGGTCATAAAGCAACATGGTCGCCAGCACCGCCAGGCGCCCCGGGTCGTTGGGGCCCGGCGGCCCGGACATGGACCTGGAGGTATCCAGCACGACCCGGACATGGCTCGCACCTTGGGCCGTGGCGATACCCAAGGCCAGGGTCAGCACCAAGGCCACGCTCGCCAGTCGACGCAACAACAAGGTCGTCATGATGCCTGCCTCAACGCGCCGACAGCCGGAAGAAGGGACCGGAATCGCCGACCCGGTAGACCTCGCCGGGGCGCGCGACCTCGCCGGTCGGGGGCAGCGGGGTCCAGCCGCTGACGAGATCCTCGCGATAGAGGGTCATGCCGCGCTGCGCCTGAACCCGGGTCGGCGCGCCGAGCGCGTAGAGCCCCGCCAGGGCGCCCTGGGACCGCCCGGTCAGGCGGAAGTCCGGGTGCAGGAAGGCGCGCGCGTTGCGATAGAAGCCGATCCCGACACCCCGCCAGTTGCGGATCGACTGCGGCGGGTATTCGTCGAGGTCATCGCGCTCGGGGCCGAAGCCGATCGCGAGCGTCGGTGAGAAGCGCTTGGGCAGGATGAACCCCAGCGCGATGAAGATGGCCACCAGCGCCGCCAGGCCCAGCAGCACCAGCCAACCCCAGCGTTGCCGGAAGCTCAGGCCTTGGACCTCCCAGTACAGCCGCAGGTGCAGCCCCTGTTCCCGCGCCTGACTGCCCCGCACATGCAGGAAGAGGTCGTGGTTACCGTCGGCCATGGACGAAGGTGCTGATGCGTCCACCTCGAGACAGGCCTCAAGGGGGGCCGCGGCGGGCCACTCCGCGGTGCCCCCGGGCACGAGCCGCTGGTCGCCGATCCGCACTGAGAGCCGGTGACCGGCCGGGAGCCCGCCGGTGGCTTCCAAGGCGAAGGGGATGGTGCCCCGGTGCTCCAGTATGCCCGCGGCGGAATTCAGCGTGACCGGCTGACAAGCGGCGGTCGGTGCCTGCAAGGTGCCGAAGCGCAGGTCCAGGTCCGGGCCGGTGTAGCGGAAGACGCCGGAGACCTCGATGGAGGCATGGACCTGGCGTTGCGCGAAGGGGCTCGCCAGGGTC